>Ga0268266_10001130_pt1 | contig 33247 bp, 20 predicted proteins | sample KBSS13metaG_FD_190356 | JGI IMG/M metagenome (GOLD analysis project Ga0268266, IMG submission 190356) | Switchgrass rhizosphere microbial communities from Kellogg Biological Station, Michigan, USA - KBS S1-3 metaG (SPAdes) (version 2) | ecosystem: Host-associated > Plants > Roots > Rhizosphere... | reverse complement strand
TTGCGGCGAGTCTGTCTCCGGCGACCGACAGTCGCGTAGATCTCCGGTTCGCTGCAATTGAGCCACCTCCGTGATAGCGCGCCCTTCCACATGGAACTCACGATCGCCGACGGCTGCGCCCGCACGGCCGCTGTGACAGCGCGCCCGAACGAGTCAACACCGCAGGCGAAGAGAACAAATGACGGGCCGCAGAACTTGTGCGCACAAGTCCTGGAGCCGACGCAGGCAAGAACAAGCCGCTGCGCCGGACACATTCACAGCCACGCTCGGCAAGACCAGCTCGCCGATATCACGCCTCAGTTTCCATGGCTGGGCGTGATTATCCTGATGCGCGCGGCTGATTTCTAGCGCAGTTTTCGGAGAAAACAGCGAGGCTTGGGGCGTGAGGCTTGGGGAAAGAGCTGGCGCAACACTAACCCGAAGCGCGAGCGAGGGTTCTTCGCGTCGGTGGGGAAATACGAAGAACCCGCGGCTAGCGCCTAGCGGCTAACGAAGTAGATCAAGGCGCGAGCGAGGGTTCTTCGTCCGGCGCCGAAGAACCCGAGGGCTTGCGCCCTGCCGCTGACGGAGAGGCCACTGCGCCAGCGAGGGTACTTCACCAACGTCGAATTCTTTTCGCTCTGCGTCCCTCCGCGCCCTCTGCGGTTAACCTTCTTTGTTCTTTCTTCGATAAACGAAGAGAATGAACCGCAGAGACGCAGAGGACGCAGAGAAGATCTCGCTCGCGATTGCTGGCTTGCTCGCGCCGACGCCGTGGTGGTTTCCTTGTCCCGTGCGACACGAAGAACCCTCGCTTGCGCTTCGCGCTTAGTGTGGAAGAACGAGGGACCGGAGGGCTTGCGCCCTGCCGCTGACAGAGACCGCGCATGTAGGGTACGCACTTCGTGCGTACCGGAACCATGCGTTCCATTTATGACCGCGCGCGATGGGAGACGCATTTTGGTACGCACGGGGTGCGTACCCTACGAAAGGCGGGCTGACGCTGCATGCTTGCCGGCGCATAAAAAGAACGAGGCGGGCAAAACGCCCACCTCGTTCTTCGGGTTACGCACAGGACTTGGGGAGGAGATCTGCTACCGCGAGCTTGCGCGTTCAACTCGCGCAAACGTTGCTTCCTGCTACTGCACGCGGCAGTTCGTGCGATTCGCTTCGCCGACTACCAGTAGCCGCGGCGATAAGCCCGACGGTACTGTCCCGGCGTCGCGTAGTACGGCGTGTAGTAGCTGGTGTACGGCGCGTAGTAGGCCGCCGTTGGCACTGCGCCATAGTACGACGTGTACGGCGAGTAATAGCTGGTGTATGGGGAGTAATAACTGGTGTACGGCGTGTAGTAGCTCGTCACCGGCGCCGCGCCGTAGTACGAGGTGACTGGCGCGTAGTACGACGTGTACGGCGTGTAGTAGCTCGTGTACGGGTCAGCGTAATACGTGACGACGGCCTGCGCTTTGGCGGAAGACGCAGCGAACAGTGCGAGTGCGGCGACAAGAAATGTGAGTCGCATGGGAGTCTCCTCCGGGTGATGTGATTGCCGGTCTAGGCAATAGAAACCATAGGTTGAAAACGGGCTCCGAGCCCGAACTTTATCATGGGCGCGTGGTTGCACGGTCGTCAAACGGTTTGGTCGTGCGGGCGGTATCGATTTGCCGGCCGCGCAACGCCCCCCACCCGGAAAAAACTGCGTCCGCCTGCGAACGGCGGCGCCCAGTTTGCCCAATCGATAAGCTCTAGCAGCTAGCGATGCTGCTGCTGGGTGAATCGTGGACGATACCTGAACCCCGGATATGGCGAAGACACCAACCCGAAGCGCCAGCGAGGGTTCGTTGCAGGCAAGGCGTTGAGGCGCGCGTCTCGTAGGGTACGCACTCCGTGCGTTCCAAAACCACACATTCCATTCAACACCGCGCGCGATGCGAAACGCATTGTGGTACGCACGGGGTGCGTACCCTACGCGCTTGCGCGTTCCTCTTCGTTGGCGGCAGGACGTGAATCTTCCGGCTCTTCTTTCGCGACACGAAGAGCCCTCGCTGGCGCTTCGGGTTAGTGTAGCGCAGAAGAGCCCTTGCTGGCGCTTCGGGTTAGTGTCGAATTGCGCTCAGCCGTCGGCGACTTCGACGAATACTTTCAGCGCGGTGCGCTCTTCGACCAATAATCGCATCGCTTCGGCGTAGTTTTCCAAACCTTGCACGGGATTGGTAAGCAATCGCTCGATGACTCCAGGATACGTCACTTCGCCGAGCGCGAGATCACGAATACCCATCTCGAAGTGTTCGCGATTGCCGTTCACGCTGCCGAGCAGCAGCTTGTTGCCCAGCACCCAATCGAGATTGAGTTTGTCGGCCGGCACTTCGAGATGTGCTCGTCCGCCGGTGATGCTGGTCCAAACGAGCACGCCGTTGTGACCGAGCACGCTCATGCCGCCGAAGGCCAGCGCGCTCGAACCTGTCGCGTCCACGATCAAGTCCGCCTTGCCCACGCGCTTGGCCAATTCGTCCATCGGTGTTTGGGCGGTGCTAATGTAGTTGGCGCCCAGACTAGCGCAGATCTCGGCGTTGAGCGTTGGTGGCTTGCTGCGCGCCAGCGTGTAGACGTCGAGTCCGCGCAGCCGCAAGATCAATGTCGTCAGCAAGCCGATTTGTCCGGCGCCTAGCACGAAGGCGACGCGCGGTCGCCAGACCTTCAGTCGGCGCTGAACTTCATACGCTTGCTGCACTGCTTTGGCGCAAACGCTCATCGGTTCGGCCAACACATGCAGGTGTTTCAGTCCGACTGGCATCTGCACGATGAACTCGGCGTCGTCGACGTAGTACTCGGTGAGAAAGCCATGCAGCAGGTTGATGCCGCGCTCGTAGTAGACTTCTTCACTCGTCATGTCGCTGGAACCGATTTGATCGTAGATCGACGAACCAGGCCGACGGACCGTGGCCGCGACATAATCGCCCGGCTTCACGTGTGTGACGTTCGGCCCGACTTCTTCGACAATGCCAAAGCTCTCGTGGCCCAGCACCAGAAAGTCATAGCCTGGTGGCGAGGCGCCGTATTGGGCCTCGTTGATCTCCTTGTCCGTCGCGTCGAGGCCGACCTTCAACACGCGCACCAGCACGCCCCGGCCCTTCGGGATATCGGTAACCTTGGGCTTAGGCAGATCAGCCAGGTGGACGCTGTTATGCTGACCGGGACGGACGGCGATCGCTTTCATCGGGGCGTGTTCCTAGGGGAGCAGCGGCCGATTCGATGGCCGCGTCAAAGAGGTGCAGTGTTCGATCTTGGGGGGCTGGGAAACTTTCGAGCGGTCTGGGACAATCCAGCCGACAATCTTAGCCACTCGCAGGCGCGTCACAAGGCGGAGGAGAACAATGCGTACTTACGGGCGGTTTTCTCGTGGCGTTCAGGGTTTGACGTCCGAGCACCGGACATTTCGGTCGTGGGTTCACGCTTCAGCTGCGCGCCGGCTCGGCGGGAGCCTCGCCCTCCCGACTATCGTTCTGCCGGGCATTCTGGCAGTGGTTGCGCTATTTTCGACGGCTGCTGTTGCAGCCGATCAGCCTTCGCCAGTCAAGCCGCTGGCTGCCGCGCATGCGCATAACGATTACGAGCATGCCCGGCCGCTGTTGGATGCGCTCGATCATGGGTTTTGCAGCGTTGAGGCTGATATTTATTTGGTCGATGGCAAGCTGCTGGTCGCGCACAACCGGCCCGACGTCAAGCCGGAGCGAACCCTTGAGGCCCTCTATCTCGATCCGCTGCTCGCGCGTGTGAAGGCCAACGGCGGTAGCGTCTACACGGGCGGGCCGCGCTTTACGCTCTTGATTGATTTCAAATCCGACGGTCCGACAACGTACGCCGTGCTGGCGAAGACGCTGGCCAGGTACGCTGAAATGCTCACGAGCGTTCGCGATGGCAAGCTGACGCCGGGCGCTGTCACGATTGTGATCTCGGGCAATCGCCCGATGAAAGAACTGGCCGCTGAGAAAGTTCGCTATGCCGGAATCGATGGGCGGCTCGCCGATCTCGATTCGGATACGCCGGCCGAGTTGATGCCGATGATCAGCGACAACTGGGGGCTGCACTTTCGCTGGCGCGGAATTGGTGAGATCCCGGCGGCCGAGCGCGCCAAGCTGCGCGAAGTTGTCGAAAAGGCGCACAAACATGGTCGCACCGTGCGGTTTTGGAATATCCCGGCCAATGCGGCGATCTGGGGCGAACTTTCAGCGGCCGGAGTCGATCTGATCAATACAGACGACCTGGCCGGCCTCGAAAAGTTTTTGCGCGACAGCGACGCGAAGAAGTAGATGTCGATCACAAAGAAGCGTCGCGAGGCGTTTGAGGAGTTTCCGTCGTGACGCAGCTCGATCCCCAAAAGCAACACGCCTTTGCGCTCCGCGTTGTTGAGCGCTTGCGCGGGGCCGGGTTCGAGGCGCTATTGGCCGGCGGTTGCGTTCGAGATCAACTGCTCAACCTCACGCCGCACGATTACGACGTCGCCACCAGCGCCACGCCGGCGGCGATTCGCGAGGTGTTTGGCCGCCGCCACACGTTGGAAATCGGCGCCGCGTTCGGCGTGATTGCCGTCATCGGCCACAAAGACGAAGGGCTGATCGAAGTCACCACGTTTCGGCAAGACGCCGGCTACACGGACGGCCGCCACCCGGACAGCGTGGTCTTTACCACGGCGGAAGAAGACGCCAAACGCCGCGATTTCACGATCAACGGACTGTTTTATGATCCGGTGGCCGGTCGAACGATCGATTACGTCGACGGACAGCGAGACCTCGAATTGCGGATCTTGCGGGCGATTGGCGATCCGCGGGCTCGCTTCTCGGAAGACAAATTGCGGATGCTCCGCGCTGTGCGGATGGCGGCGCGGTTTGACTTTGCGCTCGAAGCGGACACGGCGGCGGCGATCAACGAGATGGCCGAGACGATTACGGTAGTCAGCGCCGAGCGCATCGCCCAGGAGATGCGCAAGATCCTGGTCCACCCGTCCCGTTCGCGCGCGATCGAACTGCTGGCCGAGACGCGCCTGCTGGCGGTGCTGTTGCCGGAATTGCCATTGATTGCACAGTTCGCGCATGTCGGCGGGCCGATTTCGCCCACGCCGGAGCTTTGGCCAAATTTGCAGCGCGTGCTGAATGGACTTGGCGAGCCAAGCTTTTCGCTGGCGCTGGCTGCGCTGTTGAGTCCACTGGCCGAGGCGCAATGGTGGACCGGCGGCGCGTATGCGGATGAGTTACCAAGCGCCGCGTTGCAAATTGCCGGTGAGATCTGCGATCGCTGGAAGCTGTCGAACAAGGAGAGTGACCGCGTCGTGTGGTTGTTGGAACGGCGTCGCGGAGTCGCCGGCGCGGCGACGCAGCCTTGGTCGCAATTGCAACGGTTGTTGATCCAGCCTGGCGCGCGCGAGCTCTTGGCGCTTGCTGAAGCCGAGGCCAAGGCGCGCGGGCAATCAACCACCGACGTCGAACATTGCCGATTGTTGCTTGAGCTACCGGCCGGTGAGTTGAACCCTCCGCCGCTCGTCACCGGGAATGATCTTGCTGCGCACGGCGTGCCAGCCGGTGAGATTTACAAACGCTTGCTCGAAACGATTCGCGACGCACAGCTCGATGGAAAAATTGCGAACCGCGCGGAGGCGCTCGTTTTAGTCGACGAAATCTTACGCGAACGGTGAAGATCAGAATGGACGACTCCCTCTTCCGGTGGGAGATGGTTGGGGCGCCGGCAAGTAAGCGAACTACGGTTTCCGCGGGATTCGATCAAACTCGCCGCGGGCCCTCATCCGGTTTGCTGACGCAAACCACCTTCTCCCCGGGGAGAAGGATTAGTATGGCGCCACTTTCAGAGATGGTTCCCCAGACGCCGCTGGACAGCGTTATCGGCGCAACCTACGATCACATAGCGTTGAAACGCCACATCCGGCGTGGCTTTATCTTTGGCACTCAGAAGGAATTCACTCAGTGGAACTCGATATTAATTACCCGACTCTCTTGTTCCGCTGGATGCACATTCTGCCGGCGATCATCGCCGTCGGCGGGTCGATTTTCATGCGCGCCGCGCTGCTGCCGGCCGTGACCGGGCTGCCAGACAGTGAGCGGTCGAAGTTTCATGAAGCGGTCCGCTCGCGCTGGAGCAAGTGGGTGATGGGAGCGATTCTGTTCCTGATCATCAGCGGCTTCTACAACTTCTTCTACAACACGCGGACTTTCCAACTGCCGAAGGTCTATCAGATGTTGTTCGGCATCAAGTTCCTGCTGGCCCTGGGGGTGTTTGCCTTGGCGAGCATACTTAGTGGTCGCAGCTCGCTTGCCCAGAAGTTGCGACAAAACCCGCGTCCGTGGTTGAACCTGAATGTCACGCTGGCCGTGCTGGTGGTGTTGATTTCAGGCGTCATGCGAGGCTTGCCACACACGCCGCGCCCTGCGGATAATCCGCCGGCTCAGACCGAGGCGAAATAACGCACGACCGTTTCGATCTGCGGTGAACCAGCAACGCGAGGGGAGCAACTGTCGTGGATAAGAAAGTCAAAAAGAAGATCGAGGTCCTGCAAGCGCGGGCCCAAAAACTTCGCCTGCAGCTCTCTGGCGCCAAACAGCAGACGGACGAACCGGAAGAGGTGGCCCGATTGGAGAAGGAGCTCGCCGCGGTGAATAGCGAGCTGCAAATGCTGAAGGGGTGATGTGTGGCGGCCGGGTTAGCCTGCCCAACGATGTCATTGGGTGGCCATGGTTGATGGTCGTGCTTCTGTCGCCCCGGTTGGGACTTACGACGATTTGTTCGTAACGGCCAACCCAGGGCTGCGCCGGCGCCGGCTGACCCTGGGCTATCTTGGGTCGTCCCTATGGGACTTGTTTTAAGCAGGCGATCCATCCCATGGTTCGTCATCCGCGCAACAAAAAAACCGGCGGCGGATCCCACGACTGGTGATCCACCGCCGGCTCGCACGGAGGGAGCGGCATCAGGATGTCAATCTGTGAAGCAGGGCTCCACATTCACGCGGCCGAGGTCCGAGCACGATTGCTCGTGACGGATGCGGCCTATAGTTCCGTCGTCGTCTGCGGTTCGGCGTTCAGCCGCGGCACTGTCAGTCTGCCAGGAATGGTTGTCGCTGACGATTCGTCCGTCGCGCGGGGCCGGTAGGTCGCGGCGACGTCTTTGCCATTGCCGAGCAGGTCAGCCGGCGCTGGGCGGTCGCCCGCGGCGCCGAGCTTGAACGTCTGGTCTTGGTCATCGAGTTGGCGATTGTTGTTGCTGTCGACGAACCAGACGCCATCGCGGAAGACGCCGATCTCGTCGATGCCGTCACCATCGAAGTCGGCGACGAATGGCAGGTCGCCGGCCTTACCAAACTCGGCCGTGAAGTCGGCTGCGCTCAGTCGACCGTCACCATCGACATCGATGAACCAGCGACCATTGTCAAACAGGGCCAGAGTATCGACGCCATCGCCATTGAAATCGCCGGCCAGCGGCACGCCCTGGCGGCCCTCGAAGATCAGCACGTAGTCGACTTCGCCATTCTGCAAATCGCCGGTGGCGGTCTTTTGCAACTGACGGTTCGGCTTCGCCGGCTTGGTTGCGGTGTCATCAGTGGCTACCGATTTGGTTTCGCTCGCCTGGTTATTGTCGGCGTCCGAGAGTCCGGCAGTTGCCTGGACTTTGTTGTCCGTGGATTTGTTGGGACCGAAGACGCCGACGTCGTCTTTGCCGTCACCATCCCAGTCGCCGACCACGGGCTGATCGTCTTGATCGCCAAGGCGCACGTAGAGATCCCCTTCGTCCCAACGGCCATTGCCGTTGTAGTCGACAAACCACTCGCCATCGACGAACAATACGAACTCGGTGTCGCCATCGCCGTCGAAATCGCCCGCCAGCGGACGGGCGCGGTCAGACAGGTTTCCGAGGCGGAAATTCTCGGCAAGGAAGTCGTCGTCGTCATCCGCTTCGTCTTCATCAATCAGGAACAGCCACGCGCCGTCGTTCAGATCGGTTCGGCCAAAAGGCGCCTGGTTGTCGCCAAGGGTCGCTGGCTTCGAGTCGCCGCGCGTCTCGCCGCCATTCAGCACGCTCAGTCGAGCGCTCGACGACAACTCTGCTGGTGTTGTCGCGGGGCGATCCTCGGTCGTCGGCGCTGGTTCGTCCGCAAAAGCAGGGGCCACGCAGCCGACCAAAACCGCAAAAGCGCAAACCAACGGACTGACCCAATCCAGAACGTGCGCACGACCGCGCATGGAGAATTGCGTTCTCATGACTGCTCCTCTAGGTGCGTAAGACGTGATGCAGCAGTACTTCGATGTCACTAGCCGCATGATGCGGCAAAACCGGGAACCCGGCAATCGAACTGTAGGTTAAAAATAGTCCAGAGTCAGAAAATATTGCCCGACTGACAGAACGCGAGTCGTGCTAGCGTCGTTACAATCGGCAAGGTTTGCCTGAATTGCAGGAGCGCGTCGCAGAATGAGCGCTTCAAGTGCCACTGGCTTCGCCAGTGCGCTGCGGAGAGAAGAGGCGATGAGAGGGGCGCGCAGTTGCGCTACGCGCGCCGAATGATGCGATTGCGCCGGAAGCGATCTAGCAATGGCGCCGAACTGCGCGATGAGGCAGCGCTGGATTGCGCATCACTGCCCTCACCCCGGCCCCGGGTGCCCTCTGGGTGCGGCGGAAGAGGGTAACGTGAAGACTCGCCCTCGCATGTCAACAACTACTTCGTTGCGTTCGCCACATTCTGCGGGCCGGGTTGGTAGACGCCTGGTTCGTCGACGCCGTCGCCGTTCCAGTCACCCACGACCGGCGTGTCGCCGGCGCCGCCCAATTGGAAGACGCGATCGTGCGCGTCGAGCACGCGGTCACCGTTGGTGTCGATGTACCAGACGCCGTTGCGATAGACGCCCAGCTCGTCGAGACCATCGCCGTTGAAATCGCCCACGACCGGGATGTCTCCATCCTGACCGTAGGTGAAGCGCGTGTCGCCATCGGTCCAGCGGCCATCGGCGTCGGTGTCGAGGATCCAGTTCCCCTTGTGGAACAGGCCGATCGTGTGAATGCCGGTGCCGTGCCAGTCGCCGGTGAGCGGGATATCGCCGGGCGTGCCGTAATGGAAGACGTGGTCGATGACGTCTTTGCGATAGTCGCCTTGCGCGGTGTGCTTCATCGTGCGATAGCCCATCGCCGCTTGTTGCGCCGCTGGTGGCACGTTCTTCTGCTTGCCGGTGCGGCGTACGTTATCGGCCGAAGGCAAGCCCGGCTCTTGCCTGATGGCAAACGGGTCGCCCGGCCAAGCGCGGCCGAAGATGCCGATGTCGGTCTTGCCGTCGCCGTCCCAGTCGCCCGTGACCGGCTTGTCGCCATCGTTGCCAAGCTTGGCCCACAAGTCGCTGGCGTCCCAGCGGGTGTTGCCGTTGAGATCGATGTACCAGTGGCCGTTGTAATAGAAGCCGACGTCGGTGAGGCCGTCGCCGTTAAAGTCGCCAGTGACCGGGATTCCGTTTCGCATGCCGAAGCGGATCACCTGGCTGGTTTCGACGCCGTCTTGGTCCTTGCCTGGCATGCCCAACAGCCATTGGGCTTCGTGAACTGGCCCTTCGGACTGTTGGAACGGATCATTGCCGGTGCTGATCGTGGCGACTCGGCCGTCGGCCAGTTGATCGCTACGCGGCCGGCCGGCGTCGATCACGCTCAGATGCCACGTGTAGCCCAGCACATAGCCACCGCCGTAATACAGCGTGAGCGGGATGTACGGCTCCGGGGTCGGATTGATCTGCACCAGGTACTGCGCAGTCGGTGGCAGCGCCATCGGGTTCAAAGGCACGAACGTGCCGACTTGTTCGGGCGGAATGTAACCGGGTAACTTCTCGGTGAAGTTGTACTCCGTAGCCTTGGTGCCCGGCGTCAGGGTGATCTGCGTGATGATATCGTCGCCGACCACACCGCCTGCCGTGCCGACGTAGTCTGGATCGTCGATGTAGAACGGTGGCTGAATCTCACGCACGCCGTACGTGCCGGCGACCATGCCGCAGAACTGATAGTTACCCCCATCATCGGTCACCGTCGTGGCGATCACGTTTCCGTTGGCGTCAAGCAATTCGACCGTCGCGCCGCGGATGGCAAAGTCGCCCTGGTCGAACTTGCCGTTGTGGTTCGGATCAACGAACACCTGGCCGCTCAAGCAGACCGGGCCTTGTTCGCAGAAGTCGTAGTTGACTGCGTCAACACCCGCAGGCAGGATGATCGACCCAAACGTGTCGACGTCGACGATGACGCCACCGATGGAGCCAACGCTGTTGCCGCCTTGCGTGTAGCCGCCTGGCTGGACTTCGTGAACCGTGTAGGCGCCTGGCGCCAGGTTCTTGAACGAGTATTGGCCCATCTCGTCAGTCACGGCTGTGGCAACCACCTGCCCCGTGCTGTCGATCAATTGCACGGTCACGCCCGCGAGTAACGGCTCGCCCGGTTGATAGATGCAATCGCCGTTATTGTCGACATGGATCATGCCTGAGATGCTGCCGGGCAGCTTCTCGCAGAAGTCGTAATTCGTGGCGTTGACGCCGGCGCCAAGAACGATTGAGCCGAGTGTGTCGTCGCCCACGATCACGCCGCCGACGGAACCGAGGCTGTTGCCACCCTGGTAGTAGCCGGCCGGTTGTAGCTCATGGACCGTGTACGAGCCCGGCGCCAGGTTGCTGAACTTGTACTGGCCCATCTCGTCGGTCACGGTCGACGCGACGACTTGCCCGTTCGAGTCGATCAATTGCACGGTCACGCCAGCCAGCAGCGGTTCGCCTGGTTGATAGACGCAGTCGCCGTTCTTGTCGACGTGGATCATGCCGGAGATGCTGCCGGGCGGGATCTCGCAGAAGTCGTAGTTCACGCCGGTGACGTTGGCGCCTAGGGTCACGCTACCGAGCGTGTCGATATCGACGACTGTGCCACCTTCGGAACCAAGCGAGTTGCCGCCTTGGAAGTAACCGGCCGGTTGGACCTGGTGGACGGTGTACGTGCCGGGGGCCAGGTTGCTGAACTTGTAGCCGCCGTTGGCGTCGGTCTTGGTCGTCGCGATAACCTGTCCCGAACTGTTGATCAATTGAATGGTCACGCCGGAGAGGAGTTGCTCGCCAGGGTCGTACATGCAATTGCCGTCGGTGTCGACATGCACCCGGCCGGCGATGCTGGCCGGTTCCTGTTCGCAGAAGTTGTACTCGACGCCGTTGATGGCCGCGTTCAACTGCGTGGTCATTGTGTCGAGATCGACGACGATGCCGCCAACGGACCCGAGCGAATTGCCGCCCTGGTAGTAGCCGGCAGGTTGCACTTCGTGAACGGTGTACGTGCCGGGTTGCAGATTGCTGAACTTGTACTTGCCTTGCGAGTCGGTCACTGTGGTGGCGACGACCTGACCCTGGCTGTTCTTCAACTGGATGGTCACGCCGGCCAAGAGCGGCTCGCCCTCTTGGTACATGCAGTCGCCGTTGCGATCTGCGTGCACAATGCCGGCGATGCTGGCTGGCTCTTCCTCGCAGAAGTTGTAATCAACGCCGTTGATGGCCGGGTTCAACAGCGTGGTCATCGTGTCGGTGTCGACAACAATGCCGCCGACTGACCCGATCGAATTGCCCCCTTGGAAGTAGCCGGCTGGTTGCACTTCGTGAACCGTGTAGACGCCCGGCGCCAGGTTGCTGAATTTATATTGGCCCATCGAGTCGGTCTGCGTTGTGGCAATGATCTGCCCGTTGCTGATCAACTGGATGGTCACGCCGGCCAACAGCGGCTCACCATCTTGGTAGACGCAGTCGCCGTTGCGATCGGCGTGGACCATGCCGGCGATGCTGGCCGGTTCTTCCTCGCAGAAGTTGTAGTCGAGCGCTTGCAGGCCGGGCGTCATGACGATCGAACCGAGCGTGTCGATGTCGACCACGGCGCCGCCCGCGGTTCCGAGCATGTTGCCACCCTGGAAATACCCGGCCGGCTGCACTTCGTGCACGGTGTAGGTCCCAGGCGGCAGTTGATCGAATTCGTACTTGCCGTTTATGTCGGTCTTGGTCGTGGCGATGACCTGGCCTTGCGGGTTACGCAACTCGATTGTGACATTGCCCAGCAGTGGCTCGCCTTGTTGATACACGCAATCGCCATTGCGATCGGCGTGAACCATGCCGGTAATTTTGCCTGGCAGAATTTCGCCGAAATCGTAGCGGACGCCACTCGCGCCGGAGAGAAGCACGATATTGGTCATGCCGTCCGGCGGGACGAGGATACCACCGCCCCCTGTGCCAACGGCGTCTTTGCCATCGAGGTACCCGCTCGGTTGATCCTCGGCAATCGTGAACGAACCGGGGAACAAGTTGGTGAACTTGTAGAAGCCGGTCGAGTCTGTCTGGACCGTGCCGACTTCGTTGAGCGCGGCGTCGAGCAAATGCACAGTCGTGTTGGCGATGCCAATTTCGCCCGGATCTTTGACGCCGTTGTTGTTGATATCCGAGTAGACGTAGCCGGAAATCTGCGCCGGGCGCGCTTCGGCAAAGTCATTATGGACGCTGTTCTGGTCGGGCTCGAGCACGACATCGCTGATGATATCGACCGAGGTCACAACGCCGTCGGTCACGCCGCCGATATTGCCGGCCTTCGCGCCCACGCTGAAATAGCCGCTGGGCTGCGTCTCGACAACGCGATATTTGCCGGGGGCCAGACCTTCGAACTTGTACGAGCCATCCGCCGCGGTGAACGTCGTCGTGACTGTAGGCAGATCGACGTAGGCCGCGCCGTTCCAAACTTTCAGCGTGAGCGACACGCCACCGATGCCCAACTCGCCCGGGTCTTGGCTGTTGTCGATGTCGGTGTCGTCGAAGACATAACCGCTGATGCTGCTGGGCATGGGCGGTTGCACGAGGTTGAAGATCGCGCCGGCGGTCAGCACGGGGTCAGCGTTATCGCTGACCGGCGAGTAATCGTCATTCGGCAGGTTCAAACCACTGCCAGCGAACAACGGATCGAACGCGTCGTGAAAATCAGCGTTGCCCGTGGCGTTGAAGTAATGCGGCGCATTGAACGTGGCGGATACGTTGGAGAACTCGAATTCAGCGCCTTCAGCCACCGCGTTGGCCACGCCGCGCGAGCCCATTTCGTCGACGTCGATCGAAAAGACCAGCGTCTTGCCGGCGGTGAATCAGGACAAGTCGAGTGTCAGCAAAGTGCCACCATCGGCAACGGAGATGCTGTTAATTACAATCCCGCTGCCGTTATCAATCTGCGCGAACGGGTGAAAACCGTACACGCCGAGACCGCCGGAGGCCGTGTCAAAGAAGGTTTCGGCCGGATCGAGCTGGCCGTTGCCGTCTTTGTCGGTGTTGATGACCAGCGTCTTCAGTTCTGTGCCGGCGGCGCCCCCAATGTAGGAGATCCGAAACGTGTTGGCCGTTTCGTCAAAGCCGGTGCCGGGATCGAAATAGACGGCGCCGATCGTGATCGGCGAGGCGGTCATCAGCCGCCGCTCTTCCATCTGTTCGATGTGGAGGCGACGAAAACCTCGGCGGCTCGTCGGGACCTGCGCGATGGCGACGGCAGGACGCGCACTGCGCGCGCGACCAAGCACTTTACTGAGAAAACCCACGGTCAACCTCCTTGCGAGCGCGGGACGACCTGCAACCCCTGGCGATCCCGCTCCGCGGGATCTGGCGTCCTAGCGTGTGGTGCGATTCAAATTCTGCTCGACGACTTTGCCGTCAGCAGAGGGTGGATTCCAGATGCGAACCGATGTGTCAAAACTGGACGAGATGAGCGTGCCTGTCACGGACTGAAAGTCGAGGCTCGACACGCTGCCAGTGTGACCCAGCAAACGCGCCTCTTCCTTGCCAGCCTTCAGGTCCCAGATGTGAATGCGGTTGTCGCTCGTGCCACTGGCCAAACGATCCTGGCCGATGTACAGCAGCGATTGAATCTTGCCTGGTCGGCTGGAGACAGACAGCAGCTCGACGCCGGTCTGCGGATTCCAGAGCCGCAGGAAGCGATCTTCGCCTCCCGAGGCCAACTGTCCGCCATCGGCCGAGAACGCCAAAGCGCGAACGCGCTGGCGATGAGCGTTGATGTCGTGGAGCACTTCGCCGGTCTGGTAATCCCAAATCCGCACGCGGCCATCGCGGCCTGACGCCGCTAACAGCTTGCCGTCTGGGCTGAACGCCACGGCGCGAATGTCAGGGCATGGCCCAACCAACTCGCGGACCGGCGCCCCCGTCGCGCCGTCGAAGAGACGGACCTTCGCGTCGAAACCGGCCGCGGCCAAAGTCTTGCCGTCCTGGCTGAAGGTGAGCGAATAAACGACTTGCGAAGGACCGGCCAGCTTTTTCAGCTTTTGGCCGTTCGCTGCGTCCCAATACAAAATCGAGTGATCGTCTGCGCCCGTGGCCAGCACATGACTCTTGGGGTTGTACACGACGGCGCGGACCCAGTCTGAGTGGCCGCGCAGTTCACGGACGAGCGTGCCGTCATTCAAATTCCAGATCCGCACGACATGATCGTCGCCGCCGGTGGCAAACGTCAGGCCGTCCGGGCAGAGACTGATGGACGAGATCACTGGAGGCGTGGCGGCGCGCGGGTCTCCCTTCAACGGGAAGACGCGCGAGGCGCGCATCTCTTGCACGCCCGACGCGGCAGTCGGAACAGCCTGTTGCGCCGAGGCCGGCGCAGCGATCACCAGTGTCAGCGCGGCCGAGACAATGGCCAGATAAAGTTTGCAATTCACCAGAAAACCTCCTGCTTGTCCCGGCTGCAGCACAGCCAGGGCAATCGACGATCACCCCCAGAAGCTCGCTTCGGAGGAAGCGGCTCTGTCTCTGGTATCGGTGCGGATAGAACGAATTCCGCAGACTAACCGTCAGGACCGCGAAACCCGGCGCGAAGGTTTAACGGTTAGTGAAAGAGGCGAACGGCCGAGGCCGAAAAACCGGCCCATGCGAGGGGTGATGGCGGCGCCAGCACGTGAGCCGTGAGGACTGCGGGCTACGAAAATTGAACGCTGCGACGACCAGACTAGGCCCACAACTGAACGAGGATACCGCTTACCGCCGCTCGATCGGGACGAACTCCCGGATCGTTTCGCCGGTGTAAATCTGCCGGGGGCGGCAGATCTTTTTGGTCGGCGAGGCGTGCATTTCCATCCAGTGGGCGATCCAGCCGGGGAGCCGGCCGATGGCGAATAGCACCGTGAACATCTGAACCGGAATGCCCATCGCCCGGTAGATGATGCCTGAGTAGAAGTCAACGTTCGGGTAGAGCTTGCGATCCACGAAGTAGGGATCCGACAGCGCGGCCGATTCCAGCGCTTGAGCGACTTCGAAAATCGAGCCCTGGATCTTGGTCTTTTTCAGCAGCCGGTCGCAGACGCTCTTGATGATCGTTGCGCGGGGGTCGAAGTTCTTGTAAACGCGATGGCCAAAACCCATCAGGCGGAAGCCGCTGTTCTTGTCCTTGGCCATGTCGATGTACCGCCCCACGCCGCTGCCCGAGGCCAGGATCTGCTCGAGCATCTCGATGCACATCTGGTTGGCGCCACCATGCAGCGGGCCCCACAACGCGCAAATGCCGGCCGAGATCGAAGCGAACAGGTTGGCGTTGCTGCTGCCGACCATGCGGACGGTTGACGTGCTGCAGTTCTGCTCGTGATCTGCGTGGACAATCAGCAACAGGTTCAGCGCTTTGACGAAATCCGGATCCAACTGGTACGGCTCGCTGGGCACGGCGAACATCATCTGCAAGAAGTTCTCGCAGTAGCCCAGGTTGTTTTGCGGATAGACGAACGGCTGGCCGATCGATTTCTTGTAGCTGAAGGCCGCGATCGTCGGCAGCTTGGCCATCAGGCGGAAGACGGAGATCTCGACCTGCTTCGGATCGCGCGGATCGAGCGAGTCTTGATAAAAGGTCGACAGCGCCCCGACGACTGAGCTGAGGATCGCCATCGGGTGGGCGTCGCGTGGGAAGCCGTTGTAGAACGACCGCATATCCTCGTGCAGCATCGTGTGCCGCCGGAGGTTACTCCGAAACGCGTTGAGCTGATCCGTGTTGGGCAGCTCACCATAGAGGAGCAGGTAGCTGACCTCCATAAAGCTGCATTCGCTGGCCAGCACGTCGATGGGGTAGCCGCGGTAGCGCAGGATTCCCTTTTCGCCGTCGAGAAACGTGATCGTGCTGAGCGTGGCGCCAGTGTTGACGTAGCCCTCATCCAGGGTGATCAACCCAGTGTCTGCCCGCAGGCGCGAGATATCGACTGCCCGTTCGCGCTCGGTACCTTCGACGATGGGCAGCTCGACTTGCCGGTCGCCAATTCGCAGGCTGGCGGTTTGTCCGGTAGCAGGGTCACGATTCACCACGGAAGTCATGCAGAGCACTCCACTTCGCCAATCACCACGTCAACCAGTCACCACGTCAGCCAGTCGCCACATCGCCAGTCAATTCGAGTCGCGTGAGGGAGCAGTTTAGCCCCTCGTAAGCCATTCTACAATTCGCCGGCAGGCTCTTGCAGCGGCCTCGGCGATGTTTTTTTCGATTCCTGATTTGACACAAAGACCGCAAAACGGCCTTTCCCGCGCAGCGCAGAAGAAATCGACAAGGGCTGCCTGTGGATTCCGTAAGCGAGAGTTGGCCTCTGGAGTGGCCTTATAGGGCCGTTCTCGCAGGTCAGCGGCCGGCCTGCTCAACCAGCAGATCGCTGTAGGATCTCGGCACGAGATCTTCGGCGCGCAGCGAGAATTCGGTCGCCAGGCTCTGTACCTGCTGGTGGCCCGCTGCGGCTTCGGCGGGCGAGTTCAGCACCGCTTCGAATTCCAGAAACGCCCCAAGGCCGGCGACCTGATCCAAATGGATCCGCACATTGTTGTGCAGGTAGAGCTCACGCGTTTTTTCGACGACCACCAGAACGCCGAGCGCCGCGGTCAGCAACTCTTTGGCCGCAGTCGGATCGGCGATTGGCAGGATCCGATAACTACTGGTCCGAGCGTCCGTGTGGTCTGGCCGATCATAAGCGATCAGTTCCGCCGCGACGCCGTTCAGCTCGCGCAGTTTCAATCGACCGTGCGCGCAGACAAAATAAGTATCGATCTGCCGCAAAACTTCGACGGGCGTTGTCGCCAGACGGGCGGCCACTTGCCGCGCGGCTTGCAGGTCGCGCAACCTGGCTTTGAGTTCGACGTTCTGCTTCACGGTCCGTGCTCCGGCGGCGCCACGGGCGAGTTACTGCCTGGTCTGGCCGTTGGAGTTCGGCGCCGAGGCCGAGCGCGTGGGACTGGGACGCTTGGTGAGATCCTGTTCGACGCTCCCCTTGCGGGCGGTGATGTTTTCCGCCTCTTCGATCGTCACGGTATCGTAAATCGTCCAGATGGGCGTTTCTTCGCGGAGCTTGGCCAATAGCTCTTTCATCTTGTCATTGAGGACAACTCGCTTCTCTTTTTGAAGCGTTTCTCGGATCTCTTCCTGGACATCGAGAAATGAGCGACGGCCGGCGGGTTTTCGCTCGATGACACGGATGATCGACACAGCGCGATCGTCATCGATGATTTCACTGAGGCGGCCGACCTCCAACGAGAACACTGCCTGATCGACATTCTTGAAAGCCAGGTTTCCCTGGTCGGTCCAATCGTACACGCCTCCTTGGGCGGCGGTCGACCCTTCGGATTTGGCCCGCGCGACGTCGGCAAAGTTGGCGCCGCTCCAAACTTCGTTGCCCATCATCGCCAATTTTTGCTTCGCGGCGGGACGGGCCGAGGGGTTCGGCACGCGGACGAGCAACTGCTCAAAGCGCGCCTTGGCCGGATAGTCGTAATCTGTCAGATGCTTCTGATAGTAGGCCAACAAATCGTTCAGCGTCACGTCGTGCTTCGTGCCCGTGGCTTGTTGCAACCAGCCGAAGGCCACTTGCGATTCGACATAAGTCTGTCGTTCGCGGTCGAGTGACGTCCCTTTTTCATGCAGGGCCGCGTCGAACTCGCGCACGGAACTGAACTTCTCTTCTTTCAGCTTGCGGGGAACTTCTTTCGAGTCGAAGTCGCTTTCGACCGATTCCATCACGCGCTGCAGCGATTCGGGTGGGATCCGGCGACGAGCGTCAATCAGCGCTAGTTTGACCGTGATCAAGTGGTTGAGCTTCTCGCGCGACAGGCGTTCGCGAGCCGCCTCGATCTCGGCCGCCGGAACGTTGACCGCGCTGGCTTTTGCGAGTTCGCCTTTCAGGTAATCATCTACCGTGCCGCTGACTTCGCTCCACAAGATGACTTCCTGACCGACGCGAGCGGCGACCCTAGCGCCTCCCAGATCGATCGTGTCGACGAAGAGCTGTTGATTGTTGCGCATCCACGGAGCGCGCGGTGGCTGCTGCGCAGGGCCTGCCGGCCGCTGCGCGATGGCCTGCCCTGCGGGCGCCCCATTCCATCCTGGAGGCGGGCGTTGTCCCGCCGGGCCAGCTGGCGGCGCGGCGTTTTGCGGCGCGGCCCCAGGCCAAAGCCCCGGCCGGTCTGACGCCTGATTCTGCGCCGGCATGCCTTGCCGGTTATAGCCTTGCGTTTGGCCAATCGGAATTTGGCCGTTGGGAAGCTGGCCGTTCGCGGGTTGGCCCCCATACGATGGGCCGGGGGCCATCTGTCCGCCGTAAGACGGCAACTGCGCCTGATTCAACTGACTGATCACCGGATCGCCCGGCGAGATCTGTCCGCAAGCAGGCTCTGCCTGAAGATGGACGAACGCCGCGCAAACGCTAACGGCGCAGCCCCAGCGAGCAAAACTCGAAATCGCGCGGCGTTGGCGGCAGAGGTCGTTCAACGGACTCTCGATTGTCTGCAGGCGCAAGTGTGCGCGCAAAAACATAGGCTCGAATGTGAGTTACTTCGGCGATCCGCCATAGACGAAGTGAGTGCGTTCCGAGGACGCCAGCAGCGCGACCTGGAAGCGGCGGGGATTATAGGGACGCGCCTAGGAAGACCGCAACAGCGCTTTGATCACGGCCAAAATCGAGTCGGGATTCGTAAGGTCTTTGCGAATCGGCAGATACGCGCTGCGGTCGTCAACGACCCGTAAACGTCCCTTACTGCTAGCTGCCAATAATGCGATCGTTTTGCGATCCCGATAACGAAAGACGATGTATCCATCTTCCAAATGGATCGACTCAATCAGCCAGCGCATGGCCAGTAAACGAGCTTCGACCAGCGATAGCAGTCTCCCCATGGGGTCTGGGTGCGCGCCAAAGCGATCTGTCAGTTCGCTGGCCAGATCGGCCAGTTCTTCAGCGCTCGACACGCGCGATAGCCGCCGGTAGAGATCGATCTTCAAACGCATGTCTGGCACGTAGCGGCGCGGAATGTAGGCCTCGCCGGGCAGGTCGATGTTGACGTCGAGGTTCACCCGCGCCGGCAGCTTTTGCAATCGTCGCACAGTCTGTTCGAGCAGCTCGCAATACAGCTCGTAGCCGACGGCGCTGATGTGGCCGCTTTGTTCTGTCCCCAGGATATTGCCGGCGCCGCGCGTCTCGAGATCGCGCATGGCAATGGCGAAGCCGGCGCCCATGTCGGAAAACTCTTCGATCGCGTGCAGTCGTTTGGCGGCCGTAGTGGTTAGCGACTTGTGCTGATCGACCAGCAGATAGCAATACGCGCGATGCTTGTATCGGCCGACGCGGCCGCGCAACTGATGCAGATCGGCCAGGCCGTAGATATCGGCCTGATCAATGAACATGGTGTTGGCGTTTGGGATATCGAGGCCGCTTTCGATGATCGTGGTCGCCAGCAGAATGTCGTACTTGTGATCGACAAAATCGATCATCACGCGGGCCAACTCTCCTTCGGCCATCTGACCATGTCCGATGCGAACCTTGGCCTCGGGCACGATCGTCTCCAACTGCATCTTCACTTTTTCGATGTCGTTGATCCGGTTGTGGACAAAGAAAATCTGCCCGCCCCGGTTCAACTCGCGCAACACCGCGTGACGAATTAGCGCTGGATCCGCGCGGGCAACCCGCGTTTCAATCGCCAGCCGATCCGCCGGCGGCGTTTCCAGATTCGAAATATCGCGCAGGCCCAATAGCGACATATGCAGCGTGCGCGGGATGGGCGTGGCGGTCATCGTCATCACGTCGACCGTCGTGCGGTACGCTTTGAGCCGCTCTTTGACGTCGACTCCAAAGCGTTGCTCTTCGTCGATGACCAGCAACCCGAGGTTGTGGAACTGAATATCGCGCTGCGCGAGTCGATGCGTGCCGATCACAATGTCCAGCGAGCCGTCTGCCAAACCTTTGACAACTTGGTTTTCTTCCTTCGTCGTGCAAAACCGGCTGAGCACGCCGATCTTGAACGGGAACTCGGCCATCCGGCTCGTAAATGTGCGGCCGTGTTGCTCTGCCAGTACCGTGGTCGGCACGAGTACGGCCACCTGGTAGCCGGCGTCGACCGCCTTGAACGCCGCCCGCATCGCCAACTCGGTTTTGCCGTAGCCAACGTCGCCGCAGATCAAGCGGTCCATCGGCCGAGGTTTCTGCATGTCCTCTTTGATCGCCGCGATGCCCACTAGCTGGTCTGGCGTCTCCGTGTAAGGGAACGATGCGTCGAATTCGTTTTGCCATTCCGTGTCGGCCGGAAATGTGATGCCGGGCTGCGAAGCCCGCGAGGCTTGAACATCCAGCATGTCGCTGGCCAGATCGACCACGGCTTTTTGAGCGGCCTCTTTTTGCCGTAGCCATGTCTTGCCGCCAATGTGCGCCAGCGTCGGCCGGCTTTTCGCGCCGCCGACGTACTTCTGCACGAGGTTGATCTTCGACGCCGGCACGTAGATCTTCGTGCCGCCGTGGAATTCCAGTTCCAGGTGCTCTTCGGCCTGGCCTTCTTTCTCGAGCAGCTTGAGCCCCAGGTACCGGCCAATGCCGTGCGCGAGGTGGACGACGTAATCCCCTTCGCGCAGTTCCAAAAAACTATCGATCACGCGCCCCAGCCGGCGGCGCGACGGACGCGTGAGATCGGCCCGATGGAACAGCTCGTTGCCGCTGACCAGCGCGATCGTTTCCATCACCATCCGGAAACCTTCGCGCAGGCGACCGATGACGAAATGCAAGCGGCCTTCGACGGCCAGACGCGTTTCGCCGAAGACTTCGTGCAGCCGACGCACTTCGGCCTCGGTCTGGCAGATCACGTAGACCTGCTGGCCCAGGCCGGCGGCGTCGAGCTCGCCGCGGACCTTGGTAATGTCGCCGCTAAAGCGCTCGACAGATTCGATCCGCAACTGACACGTCGTTTCGAGCGACGCCACGGCAATGCTCGACGCCGTGACCGACGGGAACCGGTAGACCTGCTTCATCGTCTCGCCGACGGCGTGATATTCGGCCGGCCGCTCGACGCGCGTCAGGTAGTGTTTGCCTTCTTGGTCGATCTCGCCCGGCTCAAGCAGCAGGAACCAACTGTTCTTAGGCAGGTAGTTGGTAAAGAACTCCTGGCCGACTTCACTGCTCGACAGCATCGTGATGTCGATCGCGTCGAGCTTGGCCAGGCTGCGCTGGCTCGAGACTTCGAACGCGCGGATCGATTCGACGTCGTCGCCGAAGAGCTCGATCCGGATTGGCTGTTCCCAGTCGGGCGCAAAGATATCGAGAATGCCGCCGCGCAGACTGAACTCGCCGGGCAGCTCGACGGCGCTGGTGCCGTGAAAGCCTTGCTCGGCCAGCCATTGGGCCAGGGCTTCGACATCGAGCCGGTCACCGACGCGCACCGTGCGCGTTTGCGCCGCCAACCGGTCGCGCGTGGGGACGGGCTGCAACATGCTCTGGATGCTGGTCACAATCACCGGCGGCGCCGCGGCGCCACTGCCAACGGCGTGCAGTTGCTTGAGCAACCGAAGGCGGTCGCCGTAGACGTCGTCGTGGATCAACTGATCGGCCGTCGTTGATTCCCAAGCCGGAAACCGGGCCGGATCAAGCGCGGCGAAGAGGGACAGGTCGTCGACAAAGTCGTCCACATCGCCCGGATGGGCACAGACGACGACCAGCGGCCCGGGGGCGTGACCGGCCAGGGCTGCCGCGACCAGCGCGCAGCTCGACCCCCAGACTCCGTCCAGCGTGGCCCCATGCCCTGCTTGCAGGCTGGCGACCACGTCGGCGAAGCCAGGCGCCGATTCAAGGCGTCCGGCCAGCTCCAACAGCCGATCCGACGCGGGAATTACCGTCCCAGGTTCGACCATGATTGCAGGATGATTTTATCCTGCCAGGACGAATCGGCCAATGCGTCTGCCGCCGGCGTCAGGGCCCCGTGAGCCGCAAGGCGCTAGCCGCGGGTTCTATGGAGAAGGCTTTGAGGACTTGAGAGGGGTTGAGGACTTGTGGACGAAGCCGTTCGCGACACTAACCCGAAGCGCAAGCGAGGGTTCTTCGTATCCGCGGCGTCGAATAAAGAACCCTCGCTGGCGCTTCGGGTTGGTGAGGAGAACTATCAATCGGCCTCGCGCGTGCGCACAAACACCGCCGTCCCTGTCATGCCAGCCGGCCGCGGCTCGGTCGAAACATGTACCTCTTTCAGCGCCGCGCGCATCGTCGCGATCTCATCCTGCGTGCCAGCCAGCCCTTCGGCCGAAATGTAGCTCAGGCGTTTCAGATCCTTCAATTGCGTCAGCCCACGCGCCGTGATCGCATCGCCGTCGATGGTGAGCATCTGCAAGTTCTTTAGCGCGCCGATCGCGCCAATCGACTCGTCGGTAATCTTTGTCTTGCCCAGATTCAGGTACTGTAGCGCCGGTAGCAGACGCAGGTGTTGGCTCCCGGCGTCATCCAATGGTGAATTGGTCAGGGTCAGAGTGTTCAGCTTCGTGAGCTTATCGAGCGACGCCAGCCCGGCGCCGGTGATCTTGCTGTCTGGCAGATTCAATCTCTCCAGCGCCGTCAGATTCTTGAATTGGGCCAGGCCGCGGTCGTCTATTTCGCTGCCGTCGATCGAAAGTGCTGCGAGTGACGTTAGCTGGGCGAGTTGCGCGAGCACTTCTTCCGGCACGGCGCCACGCCCTTCGAGCCCCAGCTTTTGCAGGTTCTTCAGGCGCGCGAGCGCCGCCACGTTGCGCTCGTTGAACTCGATCTTGAGAATCAATTCTCGCAAACCACCTGCACTCGCGAGCGAGTCGATCCCGTCGGCGTCAGCCGAGACCGAATAGAGCCACAGCTCGCGTAGCGGTTTGATCTGGCTCGTCGCGCGCAGCAGCTCGTTGCCGAATGACTTGACGTTCCAGTCCCAGGTCCTCAAATCGAGCGTTTGCAGATTGGTCAATCTGGCAAGCTCGGCCACGTCGGCCGCTTCGATATTTGCAGGCAAGAGATTCGCCGGGTTCAACATCAGTGATTCGAGTTGTACAAGTTTCGCCAACCCACGCAGTTCTTCTCCGGCGATCGGTTGTGAGAAGATTGTCAGCCGTCGCAACGATTTCACCGCCGCCAGGTTGGCGTAGCCACGCCCATGCACTTGCGGGCAGGTGCTTACGGTCAACTCCGCTAGCGACTTGAGCGCTGCCAACTGCGAGAGTCCATCGTCTGTGATGTTGGACTGATACAGAGACAAGCCCTTAAGACTCGCCATCAGGCTGATTTGCGCAAGCCCCGCGTCGGTCAGCGGGAACTTTGCATTTCCTATCTCGTCTGTTGCAGGGCCGCCACTCAGGTCGAGATATTCCAGGCCCGCAGCGCGTTTGGCGAGCAATGCAAACCCAGCGGTCGTGAGCTCGTAGTTGACCAGCATCAAGCGTTGGCAGGCCGGCAAACGTGGCAGCTTTTCCAGGTTTGCGTCGGAGAGTCCGTGAAGGATCAGCGTCTCAATCGGCGGCATGCGGATGATCTCGGCTAGGCCTGCCGGCGTGACTCGTTCCAACTCAACGAACAGCCACTTCAGCTCGGGCAAGGCATTGATAAATTTCAGATCGGTGTCTGTGCCGCGCCAGCCACTCTGAATGCCAATCTGTTTGGCAGTAGCCGGTTGTGCGCCGAGCTCCTTAAGCCGCGCGAGCGCCTTCGCGGCCGCTGGATCATTCGTGTCGGACTTCGTCTCGGACGATTCATTTGGCTTTTGTTCGGCCTTACCTTCAGGCTTTGGATCGGCCTTTGGTGTCGCTGGTCTGGGCTCTTGCGCCACCAGTCGCCAAGGCACTACGCCGCAGACACCGATCGATAGCGCCGCAACCGCCGCCAGCGTAAACCGCCGCGCCGAAAACGGCCGAACCCGCGTCATCGTCAGAATGCGCCGTTCAAGATTCCGGTACGCGCCCAACACGCCGACTGTCGCCAGGCTGGCTGGTGATTTGGTGGGTGAGAGCGCCGCCAGTTTCAGAAGTAGACGGCCATATTCCGCCGGGGGCGCTACGTTTCTTTGCAGGAGGGTCTCGTCGCAGGCCGCTTCTTGGGCTTCACTCCAACAGCGCGTCATCAGCCACACCAGCGGATGGAAGTAGAACAGCCATGTGGCCGCGGTGGGGAGCCAGTTCCAGGCCAGGTCTTTTCGCTGGTGATGCGCGAGCTCATGCGCGAGCATCAGACGCAACTCGAATTCAGCAAATGTCCGCTCACACTCGGCCGGCAGGATGATAGCCGGGCGCCAGACGCCGATCAGGATTGGCCCGTCTGCCTCGGGTGAAAGACGCAACCGCGGCAAGCGGCGTACGCCGATCCGGCAGGCCTCGGCCTGATACAGCCGCAATAGTGAGTCGCTTGCGCAGTCCCGCGAGGTCTGCACGAGCCGGCGCGCCGCTTGCCACTGCCCAGCGGAGCGATACACACAATACAGAACGCCAGCGAGCCAGACCGGCAGCAGGACGGTCGAGAAGCTGATCGGCGCGCGAGCGATCGTTGCAGGCGTTTGCGATTCGGCCGACGCCGGTAGCTGCGATTTCGACTCGGACAGTTCGTCGTTGTCGAGAGGGATCAATTCGTCTGGCAGCATCGGCTGCGCATGCGCAACCTTGACTGGCGGCTGCGCAATGGGGGGCGCCGGTGGCAACACAGCAATCGCAATGGGCGAAACCCAAACGAGCGCCACGAGTAACTTGACGCAGGCCAATCGCCACACCCAACAAACGACGCGCGGCGAAAGAAACGTACACCAGCGGGCGATTGCCCAGGCGACGGCCAGGAAAATGCCCCCTTGCCAGCTTGCGCACCAGAGATGTTGCCCCCAGACGGCGGCGAATTCGCTTGCGAAGTCGATCATCGTTCGTCTCCCCGTTCGCGTTGATTCTGTGTGCGCGACTCGATCTGCTTGAGCAACTGTTCCAGCTTTTTGGTTTCGTCCGCGTTCAACAACGACGACTTGCTGAGGTACGCGAAGAATGGCGAGACTGACCCTCCGAGCACATCGTCGACAAAATCGCCGACCAGCCGCCGCAGCAGTTCTGGCTTGGCAATCGTCGGCGTGTAGCGGTGGACGCCGCTCACCTTACGGCGCGTCAGATAGCCCTTGGCGCGGAGCCGTTCCATGACGGTTAGCAGCGTCGTGCGGGCTTGTCCCGTCGTCTCGGCAAAATGCGTGGCCACCTCGCGCACGGTGATCGGATGGTGATCGCCGACGTACTGCAAGACGTCGAGTTCGAGATGTCCCAAGGGTTCGTTGGCAGGCGTCATGCGAGCGGCTCCTGTGGTTGACTACGCGTGTCGTCATGTTAGGACAGACTATGGCTGTAGTCAAGTCATTCGAAAGAAAGATATTTTGCCACTGAGGCCACAGAGGACTCAGAGAGAGAGAACGGAAAGGGCTGCTTGTCGGAAGGGTTGTCAAGAAGGCTGCTTAGCCGCAGATCGGGCGCGTTTTTGCAGAGGAAGAAGGTCGATCGACGCAAGGAAAAGACCGGCAGTCGGAGGATGGCGCCGATCCGCTAGACCGGCGTCTTCAAATCTGCGGTCATCTGCGAAATCTGCGGTTCACCCTCTGCTGCTTTTCCTCGTCCTTCCTCTCCGTGTACTCTGTGGCAAAACGTTTTTGCGCGATTCGTGGTACGCACGGAGTGCGTACCCTACGGGGATCGCGGCTCACAAAGTAAGCGACCAACGGGAGCGGACCATTGAGAGCGCCGCGTTAGCGGCGAACCAGCCGCCGGCCTGTGCCGGCCCGGCCTACCAGGCGGAGCCGTCGTGGCGTGTGCCGCAGATAGATACTGATAGTCCCAGCGCGTCGGCCATGCTGGCCTTGGCCCATAGGGCTGCGTCGGCTTCGGCCACGCTGTTGGCGTAGACCACTTGGATGTGGTTTGCCTTGTGGCGGGCCATCATCTGGTCGCGCGTCACGCCGTAGGTGACCGCGTGCATGATCGGCCACTGCGGGGTCGTCGCCTGCCAGCGGCGGTTGGTTTCTTCCTCGGGTAGTGACACGGCCGCGGCGCGTCCCAGGTCCATTTTCAATTTGCCGCGATCGACGAAGACGCGCGACCAAACAATTTCGCCCGGGCGTGAGACCCCTTTGAGCGTGCCGCCGCCGAGACGGAAGTACATCGGCGGTTGTCGTTCGCTGCTGGCTCCGGCCCAGCCGCCGACAAAGTGCGCCGGCGGCGCGGCGCCACTGATCAACAGCACCCAGACAAAGTCGTTCACCGTGCCAGAGCGATCAAGATCGCCCCAGCGAATGTCGTGCAGCGTGTTTTCGACCGGCTGGCCGAGAGATCGGTGGACGCGGTAAGTCATCAGCCCGTCAAGGCCGGCACACTCGTCGACTTCGTTGAAGTGTGGTAGCGGTTCGCCGGCGTAAAGCTCGCGCGAGCCGTCGCGGCTGTGGACCGGTGGACGATCGGCGTTGTTGAGCGTCCCTTCCACCAAGTCGCTGGCCGGCAGCACGTCTTTCAGGCCTTGCTGATATTGGATGCCGATCGTGTGGCAGCCGAAATCGTCGGCGATTCGCACCGCGGCAATGTACATTTTGCACTGCAATTGGATCTGCTCGTCGGTCAGCTCAGTCTCAGGCTTATCGCCGGTGACGAACTTCATGCCGCGCTCTTCCATCCAAGCACGCACGGCCGTGGCCTCCGCGTCGGTCACTTGAGTTGACTCATAAAACAGCGCCGACTGGCTGAGGCGTTCTTTGAAGACGCCCGTTTTGTGCAGCAGGTCATCTGGGATGATTGCGTTGAACATGCCCATGCAGCCTTCGTCGAAGACTCCCATGATGGCGCGCTCCTGGCGCAACTGGCGGGCGAGCGCCTTGCCGAGGCGACGTTCGGCCTTCGGAGGTTTTAGATCCTTGAACGGCACGACATGATTCGTGGCGTGCGTGAGTTTTCCTTTGCTCAGCCAGCGCCGTAGTCCTTCGCGGAAAAAATCGTCGCTGAAGTCTTCGCTCCAGAGCGTCGAGTAATCGACGCCAGCTTTGGTGAGCGAGCCGTTGAGGTTGAGCATGCCGACCAGGCCAGGCCACTGACCAGACCAGTTGGCCACGGTCAGGATCGGCCCGCGGTGGGCACACAGCCCGGCCAGCACATGATGCGAATATTGCCAGACGGCCTCGGCGACGATCAGCGGCGCTTTGGGATCGAGCCCGGCAAAGATTTGCATGCCGGCTTTTTGCGAATCGATAAAGCCATGCCCTGCCGCGTCGTCATAGGCGTGACCTCGGACGACTTCGAAGCCCTCCTCGGCAACGGAGGCCGAAAGCTGACGTTCCATCTCCTGCTGCGCGGCCCAGCAGGTGCGGTTGGCGGCCGGCCGCAGATCGCCACTGGCGACCAGCAGCACCTGCTTGGTCTTCAAACGCGCGGGACGGGTAACTTCTGGAAGGGCGTAATTCATGGCGTGGGCTCGCCCGCTCTGGGGGCGCTCAACGAAAAATGAAGCGATGTGTGCGAAGCCTGGGACGCTAGGGCAGAAACACTAGGCGTCGAAGCATCCAGGGCAAAGCTAGTTTAGTCGCGCCGCGGCGACAAAGAAAGCAGCCTGGCGCGCGGGTGAATTAAGAATTAAGGAAGGATCGCACGCGGCTCCGCGTGAGTTTCTTCTCCTTGGATCTTCCGCGATGGCGCTCGGCTCGGCGGGAGCCTCGCCCTCCCGGTAAGTCCTCTTGCGCTTCGACGTCTACTGACAACGCTTCAATAGCTGGTCGAACTTTTCCTGTAGCTCACCGCCGCCGAGGTTTGGGTAGCGGAGCGACAGCATTTTTACTAGCTGCGCGGCGCGCTGCTTTTCGCCACGGCGCTCCAGGATCTGCGCTTGGTAATACTTTGAGCGGAGCCAGCGCTCGCCGCCGGGGCGCGATTTGGTTTCGACGCCTTGCCACGCCGCGAGCGCGCCTTCGTTGTTCGTGTCGAACAGCGCGCGGGCGAGCGTTTCTTGCGCCTGGCCGTCGCGTGGGTTGGCTTCCGCCAATGCTCGCAGCGCGGCGACTCCTTCTTCGGCCTGCCCGGCGGAGATCAGGGCGCTGCCGCGCAGCAGTTCCAGGCGGCGCAAGGTTTCTGCGTCGAGCGCAGCAGGCGCCGGCTTCGCACCGGGCTCTGTGCCGGTCGTTTCGGTCGACGATGGCCCTTCGGCTTTGCCGCGTAGCGCCAGGTCCATCAGTCGCAACTCGACCTTCGCCAGGTTGCGGCGCAGCTCTGGCGGGGAAGCAGCCGCTTGCCGGTCGAGAGAGTCAATGATCGGTAGGATCGCGCGAGGGTCAGCGCCTGCTAATGGGGCGATCCGCGCCGCGGCTTCGTCGACGCGACCTTGCGCGGCGATCGCGCGCAAGAGCATCCCTTCGGCCGAAAGCTTCCAGGCGGCCGGCGCGTCGGTCGAATCCTTGATCGCCGCGGAGACGAGCCGCTCGGCTTGCGCCGCGCCGCCGGTTGTGTAGTCGAGCAACAATCGCGCCGCGGCGAGCAGCGCCGCGCGCTGGGCGTCACTCGTCGGCGCGGCGGCGTTGGCGTCGAAGCCGGCCAGATGTTCGATCTGTGCAATGGCGGCCTTCGCTGCCTGCTCGGTCGGTTTGCCACTGTCGCGCAGTTCGGCGATCGCGGCGTCGTGCGCGCGGGCCAGACCTTCCATCGCTTCCGCTGCGCTCTCGGTCGCTGGTCGCACGGCGGCGTATTGATCCGCGGCTTGCGACCAGTGCTTTTCGCGCTCGCGAACCCGCGCAAGCAGCAGATGGGCTCGATCGGCAGACTTCGCGTTCGGCCACTTGTCGAGATGTTCTTCGAGCAGTTCCGTGTAGCGAGCGATCGCCTGAGCATCGTTCTGCTGCCCGGCGTGCTGACCTTGGTTGAAGATGGCCAGCAGATGAGCCTCGGCCGATTTGTCGAGTGACGGCTGAGCAATCGCCGCCTGGCGAAATCGATCGGCCGCGGAACTAAAGTGCTTTTGCTCCTGCTCGATCGCCGCGGCGGTGAATTCCCAGTCGAACGCTTTGGGGAGCTGCGCTGCTTTGCGGGCGGCGGCCGCTGCGCGATCATACGCGGCGACGGCTTCCGACTTTTGCCCGGCGCGATAGAAGCCCTCGGCCGCACGAGCCAGACTGGTCGCGTCGGCGGCGCCGATCCGTCCGGCGACGCGTTCCGCCAGCAGCGCCTCGGCGCGGCGGCCCCAATACGCGCCGTGCGCCGTTTCGATGGCGGTCACCGCATCCGCCGCGCGCTGCTGCCATTCGGCAGCCAGCGACTTGTCGCCACCGTCTTGCGCGATTCGCCAGCGGGCCAAATAAATCTCGAGCGCGGCGTAATCGAGATCGGCCAGCGGCGCGTGATCTTCCGTCCGCCACTTATCGAGCGCCTCGATCGCCTGGTCCATGCGCTTTTCGAGGATCGCCACGCGCAACCGCTCCGCGAGAACTCGGGCTGCGATCCGCTCGGGCGGTTCTTCCGTTGTGATCTGGTCGAGCCGGCGCGTCGCCGATTCGAGATTGCCGAGCAGACGCTGGCACGTCGCGGCGTCGAGCCGGCTCGACCAGGCGACCGGCTCGTTGACGTCTAACTGCGAAAGCGGCCCCAACAGATCAACCGCCTGGGCCAGCGCACTCGCGCGATCCGGGCTGTCGACCGGATAACTTTCGGCCAGGCTCCGCAGCGCGCGGGCCGTTTGATATTGAATGTTTTTGTCGAGCGCACGGAGCTCCGCCGCGCTCCAATCGCCGGGCGCCGGTTTTTTGGCGGGCGTGGTGGCGCGGATTGCTTCGGTGGTCATCGTCGCCGCGTCTCGCAAGGCGGCAATGGCTGCCCGCGAGTGTTTGCGGGCGGGCTCGTACGCTTCTTTCGTGGCGCCGGTAGTTTCGGCCTCTTGCCGGAGTAGTTCACCCCAGGCGCGTTCGACAAGCCCTTGCTGCGCGCGAAGCTGCGCCACACGCGGATTCTTGGGCGCGGACCTGATCAGATCTCCCGCGACATCGCTCGCTTTTTGGAAGAGTTGATCCCGCGCTGCGCCGTCGACCTGCAGGGCCTCGTCGACCAGCGTGCGTGACAGCTCGACAGTCAACTCAGTCCGCGTCCCCTCGGCGACATCTTTTCGTTCGAGGCGATCATGGCAGAATTTCTCGGCCAGTCGAAACAATCTGCGCAGTCGAAGCGCTTCGAGAAAGCGCGCGTCGCCGTTGGCGCCGGGCGTGGCCACTGGCGCCGGTCGTGGCGCGGCGACCGGTTTGGCGGCTGCGTTCGAGCTGGCGCGCAGTTCGGTCGCTGCCCGCGATTGCGGATACTCGGCCAGCAATTCTCCATAGACGATGGCCGCTTCGGCGGCGTGCTGCTCCTGTTCGAGAGCCCGCCCCGCCAGATACAAACCATTCGCGGCCAGCGTGCGGTCTTCCGAGTTGATCAACGGCGCGCGCAAGAGCGCCAGCGCCGCGTCGTCGGGATGTTTTTGTTGCAGTAGCGCCCGGCCGAGCACAAAGTATGGTCCCGCGGCCAGCGTCGGTGGAAAGCGCTCGGCCTCATCGCTCCAGGCGCGGAGCTTGCTGTCGCTTGCGCCGGCGAACGTGGCGTTCCAAATCAACCCCCGCGCGATCGCCACGATCCGCGGATCCTTCGTCGCCGCGGCCAGTTCTTCCAACTGGCGGACGACAGCCGCGCGCTGATTCGTCGAGAGCAACACGCTGGCCCCCATTAGTCGAGCGGCCGGTATGTCGCTCGTCAGCCACGCTCGAGCTTGGGTCTCGACGTCGGGCGTCGTTTGCCCCGGCGCCCAGACGATGGGGATCGTCGAGAAATAGGGCGTCGCCGGGTCGTTGCGCAGCAGAGTCAAGAACAACTCGCCCGCGCGGCGCGTCTGGTTCAGATTGCGGAACGCCAGGATCATCTGCGCCGCGATCTTGCGCTCGACCCACAGGCGTTTCTCGGCCTTCAGAGCTGCTTCGTACTGTGCGATGGCGCCTTCGAAATCTCGTTTGGCGAACAATTCGTCCGCTGCCAGGTGCGGCCCGGTCCAGTCGCTGTCGATTCGCGCGACCTGTTCGCTCGGAAATCGCCGCTCTTTGCCATCGGTCTCCATCGTCAGCTCGCGACCGTTAAAATCGATCACACGGCCGACGTGTTTGACCGTTCCTTGCGGATTGCCGGGAGTGGAGAGATAGACAGAGTCTTCCGCCTTCGCGCGCCGCGCGAAGCTCAGCCACAAGATCGCCACCAGCAGCCAACTGCTGGCGCGCAAGATCTTCTCTGCCCATCGAGCGCCGGCCATAACCGAGCGCGCTCGTTTATTCTTCATCGATGGGGCGTGCGACATCAATGTATTTGTAATGACCGTTGTTTTCGCGCGCTAGCTGCACCAGAAAGTTGTCTTTGCGCACTTGTGGCCCCGGCCCGAACTCGATTGTATTGATCGAACAACCGCCGCTGTTGGCTCGCTTGATTTTGGCGAGCGCCTCGGGCGACATCGCCGGTTGATCCGCGTCGGTCAGAAAGAAGATCACGTCCGGTTGCAACCGCAGCGCTGCCCACAGCGCGTCTTCGTGCTGCGTGGCGCCGTCGGCGGTGATGTTCTCGACAAAATGCTCGGCGCTGCGCCGATTGGCCGGCGTGCCAAAGACCAGCTTATCGGGATGGCCGGCGATGCCGAACATGAGCGGCTTTTCGTTGTAGAAGATGATCTGAAACTGGTGGACCTCTTGCAGGTTTTCCAGGCTGGCCAGCAATTGCCGCTTGGCCGAGTTCAACGGGGCGTTGTTGCCAGAGCCTCCCATGCTGCCGGAGCGATCGAAGACGTAGACGAATTTGAAGCCGTCGGCCTCGATGCCGTAGACCTTGGTCCGGGCGCGTCCGCCGACTGGCCCGCCTCGTCCGGTCCCTTTGCCCCCTTTGCCGCCGCGTGCGCCGTCAGCAAATCCGCCAGCGCCGGTGGCGCCGCCAAGATCTCCGGCCGTGGGGCCGGTCCCTGCGCCGGTTCCGCCGGTCGCGGCGAGCGCCGGTAGCGCGCCTGTGGTGTCGACCGGTGGTTTGTCGTCGAATAGCGCCGCGGCGCCGCCATTCTCGGCCGTCGGGCCGTGCTTGAAGTCGATCGTCTCGCCGCTCCCCAGCGGCGGCTCATCGTCAAAGAACCCACCACGGCCACCTTCGCCACCGCCATCGCCGGCGTCTCCCATGGAGACCCCTTCGAAGCTCGCTCCCACGCCTGGGATGCCGCGCGGAGTATTGTGGGCCAACAGCAGCAGCCCAATCATCAACGAAGTATGGAGCACCAGCGACACCAGCCAGCTCGGCAGGTTCAGGCGCAACCGGGCCAACGGCCCGCGCGCACTCTCCAGGGCCGTGGCTTGGCGCATCGCCATGCCGGTGCTCCAGTGACGCTAAAGTGAGATGAAATAAAGAATTGCGGCCGCACGCAGCCTCAAATTCGATTCTAGGTCGACCTGCGAGAGGGGTCAACGCGAGCGCGTCGGGCGCAGCGTCCGCAGTGGAGAAATGGCCGGAATGCGCGGTTCAGGGCTTCTAGGCTTTGAGGAATTGAGGACTTGAGGCTTTGAGGTAACAAAGTGCCCAGCGCAAACTGCGCATCAGCCCCCTCACGTCCTAAAAGCCTCAACCCCTTACAGCCTAGCTCGGCGGAATCACTTCGCCGCGGACGATGTCTTCGAACGTCTGCCGCGCCCGGATGAGTAGCGCCTTGCCGTCTCGCAGCAAGACTTCGGGCGCCAGTGGGCGCGAGTTGTAATTGCTGCTCATTACGCGGCCGTAGGCCCCGGCGTTTTCGATCAGAAGCAATTCTCCGACGGCGGCCGCGGGCAGTTTGCGATTGGCGACAAAGCCACCTTCGGTCTGCGTGAAGATGTCGCCCGACTCGCAAAGCGGCCCGCCAACGACAACGTCGCGGAGCGCTCGCTCGTGGCCATCGCCTGAGCGCGGCGCG
>Ga0268266_10001129_pt1 | contig 33258 bp, 26 predicted proteins | sample KBSS13metaG_FD_190356 | JGI IMG/M metagenome (GOLD analysis project Ga0268266, IMG submission 190356) | Switchgrass rhizosphere microbial communities from Kellogg Biological Station, Michigan, USA - KBS S1-3 metaG (SPAdes) (version 2) | ecosystem: Host-associated > Plants > Roots > Rhizosphere... | reverse complement strand
GGCAGGCTGTCCACCATGAAGCTTGATGAGGTCCATGGTCGCCATCGCAAGTCCTGCACCGTTGACCATGCAGGCGATATCGCCGTCCAGGGACACGTAGTTGAGATCGTGCTCACTGGCACGACGCTCCATCGGGTCTTCCTGATTCGCGTCACGCAGCTTCGCAATGTCCGGGTGTCGGAACACGGCATTCGCGTCGATGTTGATTTTGGCATCGAGGGCCATGAGGCTGCCGGACTTGGTCACAATCAGGGGGTTGACCTCAACGAGGCTCGCATCCTTTTCCAGGTACAGCTTGTACAACCCCAGGGCCATGGCCTGGAACTCGGTGACCTGGCTGCCCTTGAATCCGAGGCCGAACGCCAGTTGCCGGCACTGATAGGCCTGCAAGCCGGCGGCCGGGTGGATATTGACCGTGAGGATCTGTTCGGGCGTCTTCGCCGCCACTTCCTCGATATCCATTCCTCCCGCCGACGAGGCGATCAGTGCAATCCGTCCGCGCTCGCGATTCAAAGTCAGAGATACATAGATTTCCCGCTCGATTTCCGAGCCGGATTCCACATACACAGTCTCGACCGGCAGACCTTCGGGGCCGGTCTGCTTGGTGACCAGCCGGGTCCCCAGCATCGCCTGCGCCGCAGAACGGACCGTGTCCAGGTCGCGCGCGACTTTCACGCCGCCCGCCTTACCCCGTCCACCCGCATGGACCTGCGCCTTGACGACCCAAACGGATCCGCCAAGTGCTTCGGCCGCCTGAACGGCTTCTTGCGGGCTCGCCGCCACCCGACCCGCGGGAACGGCAATGCCATAGTTTCGAAAGACGTCCTTGGCCTGGTATTCGTGGAGATTCATCGTATCGCCTCATTATTCGCGGGGCGCGCGGGCCCAGCTACATTCACGCAAAACAGGCATTCTCGCGAAAATCACCGGTACTCGCCACCCATCCCCGGATGGGCAATCGGAGAATTGGATCGCTTTTCCTGGCGGCGCACAGTGGTACAGTCCCCGCCGCCTGAGGCGTGCGCCCGGACAAGACACTATTTCCGAATCATGCCGGTGACCGCAACAGCCCCAAGTGCCCCCACCGATCTCGCCTGGCGCGTGATCGGCCTGCTCAATCTCTATCGATTGCTGGTCCCTCTGGTGCTGATTCTGGTTCAGGCACTGGCCGGCCCTGAATGGGCGCTGCTCGCGACCCGACCGCGATTTTTCCTCTCAGCGTGTATCGCCTACCTGACAGCCGCGGTACTCCTGATCATCGCGCGCCGCCTGGAATGGTCGAGCCTGCGCATCGTGGCGCTCGTCAACGCGGGAGTCGACGCCGCGGCAATTGCCCTGATCCTCTACGCCAGCGGCGGGGTGGCGAGCGGGCTCGGCATTCTCCTCGTCCTGCCGGTAGGCGCGACCGCGGTTCTCGCGGATAACCGCGATGCGTTTCTGTTCGCCGCCATTGCCGCGATATCGGTGCTCGTCCAACAGATTTTCGTGAACCTGGACGGCGCCGCGCCGTCAACGGACTACACCACGGCCGGCGTACTCGGTGCCGTCCTGTTCCTGATAGCCCTCTCGGCGTGGCCGATTGCCAACCGGCTCCGCGAAAGTGAAGCCCTGGTGCGGCGGCAGGAAGTCGACCTGGCCAACCTCGCGCAACTCTCCCAGTACATCATTCAGCATCTGCGCGAGAGCATTCTCGTCATCGACGCACACGATCGGATCCGCCTGATCAACGAGTCGGCTGCCCACATACTCGGTGACACCAACGCCATCCCGGAGGCCTTGCTGGGCGAAGCCTCGCCGCGCCTGCTCTACCTTTTGGAGACGTGGCGTAAGAACGAAGGCAGCACCACGGTATTTCCCGCTCCTGACCAGACTTTCGTTGCCGCTGACGGCGCGCGGGTCATCCGGGCGAACTTTGCGCCGCTCGGAACTACCAACCCCGCCCCGGTCATCGCCTTCCTGGAAGACACGAGCCTGCTCGCCGAAAAAGTCCAGCAGTCAAAATTGGCCGCCTTGGGACGGCTGAGCGCCAGCATTGCGCATGAAATACGCAATCCGGTCGGCGCCATGAGTCATGCTGCTCAGTTGCTCGGTGAGTCAACCGCGCTTTCAGACGGCGAGAAGCGGCTGACGGAAATCATGCGTACCAATGCGAACCGCGTCAGCACGATCATCAACAACGTTCTGCGATTATCCAAGCGTGAAGAAACCCGCTTCGAGCGCATCTCGCTGGAAAGCTGGACGGAAGATTTCCACGCCGAATTCTGCGAGACCATGCAACTGCCTCCCACCCGACTGATCACCAGCGACGCAACACCCGAAGTCGACGTACGCGTCGATCCCTCACAGTTGCGTCAGATAGTATGGAACCTGTGCGAGAACGCCCTGAAGCATGGAGCAACCGGCCAAGGCGATGAGGTCGTTGAAATTCGCCACGGCCGGTTGAGCCCGACGGGACGCCCCTTCCTGCAGGTCATGGACCGTGGGGCCGGTGTGAACGCCGAGCACGCGGAGCGTATCTTTGAGCCTTTCTACAGCGGCGGAAAGGGGACCGGGCTCGGACTGTTCCTGGCCCGTGAGCTGGCGCAGACCAATGGCGCTACTTTGTTGTATGAGCCCAGGCACGGAGGCGGGAGCATTTTCAGGTTAGTGTTCGCGGATCCACGCCGGTGGGAGGCCTGATTTGATGACAGTGACTGCAGCGAGCGCCAAGGCTCCGAGCGTGCGGCCCGTCGTGCTGATAGTCGATGACGAGCCCGACCTGCTGGAGCTCGTGAGCCTCACTCTGGGCCGCATGAATCTCGACACGCGTACCGCGCCCGATGTCACCACCGCGCGCCGCTTGCTGAAAAGCGAACAGTTCGACCTGTGCCTGACCGACATGCGACTGCCGGACGGTGACGGTCTCGATCTCGTCGCCTGGATTCAGGAAAACCGCGCCACACTGCCCGTCGCCGTCATCACGGCGCACGGCAATGTTGAATCGGCAGTGCGCGCCCTGAAGCTGGGCGCCTTTGATTTCGTCTCAAAGCCGCTCGATCTGGGTGTTCTGCGCAAGCTCGTGGGCAGCGCCATCAAGCTCAGCGACCGTGCCGAGATCGACTCGGCGACCGCCAACATCCGCGGCCCGCGCCTGATCGGCAGCTCGCCCGCGATGGAACAGCTGCGCGAAATGATCGGGCGCGTCGCACGCAGCCAGGCGCCAGTGCACATCTACGGCGAATCGGGCACCGGCAAGGAGTTGGTCGCCCGGCTCGTGCATGAGAGTGGCTCGCGCCGCGACGGTCCCTTCGTCGCCGTCAACTGCGGGGCCATCCCCACCGAGCTAATGGAAAGCGAGCTGTTCGGGCACAAGCGCGGCAGCTTTACGGGCGCCGTCGCCGACAAGCGCGGCCTCGTGCAAAGCGCCGAGGGCGGCACGCTGTTCCTCGATGAAGTGGCCGACCTGCCCCTGCACATGCAGGTGAAGCTATTGCGCGTAGTGCAGGAGAAAACCGTACGGCCAGTCGGCGAATCCCGCGAAGAGACGGTCGATGTCCGCATTCTTTCTGCAACGCACAAAAACCTGGCCAACCTGGTTGCGGAAGGACGCTTCCGAGAAGACCTCTTCTACCGCATCAACGTCATCGAGCTACGGGTACCGTCGCTGCGCGAGCGCAGTGCCGACATTCCCGAGCTGTCGGATACGATCCTCGGCCGCCTGGGCAAGCGCATGAACATCGATGCGCCGCAGATCAGCGAGGATGCCTACCGCGTGCTGCACGACTACCCGTTTCCGGGAAATGTCCGCGAGTTGGAAAACATCCTGGAGCGCGCGCTGACCCTGTGCACCGCAGGCTTGATCACGCCCGAGCACATCAAACTGCGCGCCGCCGCCCGCCCGGCCACCGAGATTACAACACCCGTGCCGGTCCTCACCGCGGAAGAGCCCGGCGCGGCGGCGCTGGGAACCCAGCTGGAAGACATCGAGCGCGATGCCATCGTCAAAGCGCTCGAGAAGACCCGCTACAACAAGACCGCCGCCGCGAAACTTCTCGGCATGAGCTTCCGCGCACTACGCTACCGCATCAAGAAGCTCGGGATCGAGTGATTTGAGCGCCACGCCGCTGTCTATCCTGCTGCTTTACGACTGCGTCTATCCGGAATCCGTCGGCGGGGTCCAGCATCGCAATCTGGAAATTGCCCGGGAGCTGGGCCGAAGAGGCCACCGGGTAACGATCGGCGGCTGGACCTCGCATCCTCGCCGGCTCGACGCTCGTGTCCGCGTGATCAGCCTGCCCTTTGCAACTCCCATCTACGGCTCAAACGGGAAACGATCCGCGCTTGCTTCGATGCGCTACGCGCTTGCCTGCCTGACTCTGCCCTTGAGTCAATATGATGTAATCGAAACTGCCAACATCCCGTACATCCATCTCATCCCGTTGGCCATTCGCTGTTTTCTCTTCCGCCGCACACTCGTCGTGACCTGGCACGAATTCTGGGGCGAATACTGGTCCAGGTATGTCAGCCCTCCTCAGGCATGGGTCTATGCTGCGATTGAGCGCATGGTCGCCCACGTAGGCACGCGCGCAGTCGCAGTGAGCAGGCTGACCGCCGAGCGTGTCCAACAAGAGCGGCGCGGCTCGGAGCAAGTGGCGCGCATTCCGTGCGGCCTGGATCTAAACCGGATTCGAGCAGCCACGACCGGCGTCGTTCGCAGCTCGAACCGGCTCATCTATGCTGGGCGACTGTCTGTGGATAAGCGGCTGCCGCTGCTCATTCGAGCCATGGGTATCCTCAAACTGTTGGATCCGTCGATCAGACTCGCGATCGTAGGCGTGGGCCCGGATCGAGCCGACCTCGAGAAGCTGGCAGTCGACGCAAGCGTCAGCGACTGCATTGAATTCGCAGGCAGCCTGCAATCCGCGGACGACGTGTGGAGGGAAATCGCGCGTGCCCGCATCGCCGTAACGGCCTCTTCACGCGAAGGATTCGGCATGTTTCCGCTCGAAGCAATGGCATGCGGAACGCCGGTCGTCTACTGCGATTCCTCGGACAGCGCACTTTCGGAGATTATTCCGGTCGGACGCTGCGGCCTCATGGCGCAGGCCACCCCGGACTCCATTGCGAGCTCAATCCAAGAGTTGCTGAAGGATGCGAGCCTGTGGCACCTCATGAGCACCAATGCCACAACTGACGTGCAGCGATACCAGTGGGAAAACATTGCCGAGCAGACTGAAAAGGTTTTGTATGCAGCCCTGCGCGCCGGCTGAGTCATCGCCTGGCTTTCTCTACCGCATTTTTCGGGCAACCGAGGAAGAGAATCGGCGTGTGATCCTGAAAATGCTGGACCCCGACCCGGCGGCACGCCTGCTCGATCTGGGATGTTACGACGGTCAGCTCACGCGCCGACTGGCCGACAAAATCGGAACTTCCAACATCTCGGGCGTCGAGGTTCTGCCGCAGGCGGCCGAGGCGGCCCGGGCCAGAAACATTCAAACCGTCGAGGCCAACCTCAACGGTCCGATTCCTCTGCCATCGGGCGCGTTCGATGTAGTTCATGCCAACCAGGTCATCGAGCATCTGTACGACACGGATGTGTTTGCCTCGGAGATACGGCGACTTTTGTCGCCCGCAGGTTATGCGGTAATCTCGACAAACAATCTGGCGAGCGCTCACAACATCCTGTCGCTGATCTTCGGCAGGCAGCCGCCGCCGGCGCATGTCAGCGGTCAGGCGATTGTCGGCAATGGCTTCAACCCCCTCGAGGGCGGCAAACATGCAAACGCGGCCATGGCTCACCTGCGGATTTTCAGCTACGTCGCGTTGCGTGAGTTCCTTCGCTATCACGGACTTCACTGCGAACAGTACCGCACAGTAGGCTTCTATCCGCTGCCCATCCCGATTGCGCGGGTGGCTACACGGCTGCTACCGGTCTACGGTGCCTTCCTGACCTGCCGCGTGCGCCGTGCGTAGCTCAGTAACTCTTTCTATGGAACCATCCCAAGCTGAAGCTCCAACCTCGATGCAGCAGATATAGAGCCGGGGCAAACAACGCAGAAACAGCTACAGCTGCCATGGGTGGCGGAAGATGCAACAGCTCGACACAAGCTCCGAAACTAGCGAGGCTCGTAGGAAGCTGGAGCAGGGCCACCAGGAGATAGCGGCCGAAGTCCTTGCGCGCCTCGCCGGTGCGCTTGCGAAAGGTCCACAGGCGGTTGATGCCGAAGCTGATGGTCGTAACCGCCACAAAACATACACAGATCGCTACTAGGTAATGCACCCCGAAATGCATCAGGGTCAGCAGGATCAGCAGATTCAAAGCGACGCTGAGCGCGCCAGTGCTGAGATAGCGGAGCACCTCGAGCGATCTGTCGTTGAACATGGCCGAATTCGCGGCGGACGCGTAAACAGTGACCATATTCGAGGCGCCGGCGCCGACGCCGTGCGCCGGATCACGCTTCCGCGCGTGCCCTCTCGACATAATTTCCGAACCTTTTGGCGACTGACCTCAATCGATGAGCAGCGTGTCATTCCTGGTTCCGAACGCAGACGCGCATCCGGTCGCCGTCTCTGCCGTCATACCCTGCCTCAACGAGGAAGAGACGCTCTCCATCTGTATCCAGAAGGCCTTCCAGGCGTTCCGCGAGCTCGGCGTTACGGGCGAAGTGGTTGTGGCGGACAACGGCTCGAATGATCGATCCGTCGAAATTGCCACCAACCTGGGCGCGCGCGTCGTACACGAGCGCAGGAAAGGGTACGGCTCGGCGCTATTGCGGGGCATACACGAATCCAGGGGCGAGATCATCCTGATGGCCGATGCGGACGACTCGTACGATTGGTCGGAAATCGCGCCCTTCATTCGCAAGGTACGCGAGGGTTACGACCTCGTGATGGGCAACCGCTTTCGCGGTGACATCCGGCCAGGGGCCATGCCGAAGTTGCATCGCTATTTCGGCAATCCCATCCTATCGCTGATCGCCCGTGTCGCATTCCGTACCGACATCGGCGACTTCCATTGCGGCATGCGCGCATTTACTCGCAGTGCGTTCGAACGCATGCACATGCGGACAACGGGGATGGAGTTTGCCACTGAAATGGTGGCGAATGCAGCGCATCAACAGCTCCGAATTGCCGAGATCCCTGTTGTACTACACCGCGACAAGCGAAGTCGTCCGCCGCACCTGCGTTCATTCCGCGACGGGTGGCGGCACCTGCGCTTCATCCTGACCTATGCGCCCGATCATCTCTATCTGATACCGGGAGCCGTCATGCTCACGGCCGGCCTGCTTTTGGAGACCCTGCTCGCGCGCGGGCCGGCGACGATCGGCGGCCTGTATATCGGCGTTCATTTCGTTGCCCTCGGCGCTCTTCTCGCTCTCATGGGATTCAACATCATCAACCTGGGAGTTCTTGCCAAAACGCTGATGTCTCAGCGTTACAGCGGGCTCAGAAGCCGCACCGTGGCATTCGTGCGGCGCCGATTCTCCCTGGAGTTCGGGTTGATCGCCGGTTTCATGTTGATGACTGCAGGCATTGTGACGGACACAGCGATGGCCGCACATTGGGTGTTGCGCCATGGGGCACCAATGGATTCGACCGTGCACCTGGCATTTGTTGCGACGACCGCCGTCGTACTCGGAGTGAATCTCGTCTGCAGCTCTTTCCTTCTCAACATGATACTGACCGGTGACGCGCCGGACACCACCACGTGAATCATCAGATCACCGTCATCCCGAGGCTGCGTTGAATAGTCCGGCCGTGAGCGTACGCGGCAAGTGGTCCGCCGAGCTGCCGGTATCCAGTACCCCGGTGGCCCGCAACTTCTTCATCGTCAGCACCGCGATGACGGTCGTCGTCATGCTGGCTGCCGCATACCTACCCGGAAATCAGGGGCTGACCCCGATCTTTGTAACCCTGTTCGTCCGCTTGGACTATTGGGCAGCCATCAGTCTGCTTCTGATCCTCATCGCGGCGCTGTTCGTACCCAACAGCCCGGCGCACCGGTCCTTGTTGCTTTGGATCGGACACCATCCCTGGCATGTGGCCGCAGGGACAGCCCTCGTCCTGTGCGCCGGCTCGCTGTTCATCTATCAGAACCATCCTTTGGCCATGGATGAATACACCCAGGTATTTCAGAGTAGCGCATTCGCAGCCGGACATCTGACCGGCCGGTTTCCACCCTCCCTGCTGAACCGGCTCGTTCCGCAAGGGTTTCAGAACTACTTTCTGGTCGTTGCGCCGCAGACCGGCGCCGTCGCTTCTCTTTACTGGCCCTCGTTTGCGTTGCTCCTGACCCCCTTTTCTTTTCTGGGCATCCCCTGGGCGTGCAATCCAGTCATCAGCGCAACCACGATCATCATCATCCACCGCCTCACAATGCAGATTTTCGCTGACCGGCAAACCGCCGGCCTCGCCGTCCTGTTGACGCTCGGCTCACCGGTATTTTTCTGCAACGGCATCTCCTACTACTCGATGCCAGCCCATCTGCTCGCCAACGCGGTGTTCGCACTCCTGCTCACTCACCCAACCCCCGGCAGAGTCCTGGCCGCGGGCTTGGTAGGATCTGTGGCTCTGACCCTGCACAACCCGGTCCCCCATCTGCTATTCGCGCTTCCCTGGCTCGTCTGGCTGATGACCCAACCCCGGCGCATGCAACTTCTTGTCAGCATGGCAATCGGCTATGCGCCCCTGTGTATGTTGTTAGGGTTCGGCTGGTTCTGGTTTACCGGCGAGCTGCGCCAGACCGATTTGCATGCCGCAGCAGGACCGGACGACCACCTCGAACAGATCGTGCGACTCGGCCAGGCCTTCGCCCTGCCGGATCGTTCCGTTGCTGTCGCTCGACTGATCGGCTTGGCCAAGACTTGGGTGTGGGCCGTGCCGGGATTGCTGCTTCTAGGCGTCGTGGGTGCGTGGCAGTGTCGCGACAATATCCCGTGCCGACTACTCGCGTATTCAGCTTTGATCACATTCGTCGGGTATTTGTTTGTACCCTTGGACCAGGGTCACGGCTGGGGATTCCGATATTTTCATAGCGCCTGGCTGGCACTACCGGTCCTGGGCGCGGCCGCAGTGCGGGACGAACAAACGCGCGCGCTCGTGGTGGGCTGTGCGCTTCTCACACTGGTATTCGGTGTTGGATTTCGCGCCTGGCAGGTGCACGACTTCATTGCAGATGACCTGGCACAGATGCCGGCGTACTCCGGCACCGAACGCCGCATCATCATCCTCGATCCGAGCACCGTCTACTACGGCGCGGACCTGGGGCAGAACGATCCATGGCTGCGGGGGGATGTCATCCGCATGCTCGCGCGGGGCAAAGCCGACGATGAGGCCATGATGCGGGACCACTTCCCGGAAATGCATCGCGTCTACAGCGATGTGCACGGCACGGTCTGGTCTTCCAAATGAACGCCGCACCGCCTTCGAAGCTGCGCGCGGTACGCGAGCTGTTGGGTTATGGGGCCGCATCGGCGATTGCGCTCGGCGTTGACGTTTCAATTCTCGCACTGCTCGCCGGACGGGGCGGCTGGCACTATCTGCCTGCTTCGGTCGTGGCGTTCATCAGCGGTGGCCTGGTTGCGTATACTTTGTCGGTCACATTTGTTTTCCAACAGCATCGCGTGCCGCAACGCTCGCTGGAGCTCTTCCTGTTTCTGTCGCTGGGAATCGCAGGACTTGCAGTCAACGCGCTGGTGTTGTCCCTGGCGATCGAGGTAGCGGGCATCGGCCTGCTGGCGGCCAAATTCTGCGCGGCCGCCTGTACGTTTGCGACGAACTTCGCGCTCCGTCGCAACCTGCTGTTCACCCCTGACGCGGCGGCCCGACCATGAGCCGCACGCGGGCAATGGCCTTGCTCGCACTCGGATTGTCGGTGTTGGCAGTCTGGATGGTTCAGCACCGTTACATCGATATCCAGCACGACGCCATGATCTATGCCCTGCTCGGGCTGGCGCGAGTGCACCCGGATACGCTGTCGAATGATGTGTTCCTGCGCTTTGGCTCGCAGGACCATTTCACGGTGTTCAGTCCGATATTTGCTTTCATGATCGAGCGCTTCGACCTCGCGCCGGCGGCCGCGATCATGACTGTCGTGAGCCAGGTGGCCCTGTTCATCAGCGCCTGGTGGGTGGCCCGGCGTTTCATGTCACCTGCGAGCGCGCTGTTGGGGGCGGGATTACTGCTGGCAATACCGGGATATTACGGCTCCGGACACCTGTTCAGTTATTCCGAGGACTTCCTCACTCCCCGGCTGCCCGCTGCAACCCTGGCGCTGGCGAGCCTCGCGGCGGCTCTCTCGGGACGGATGAGAATCGCGCTCGCCTCGATCGTGGCTGCGAGCCTCATCCACCCGATCATCGCCAGTGCGGGTGTGGTGATGTTGACACTGATCTGCCTGGCTGCACCTCGGCCCATACTCGCAACGATCATCGCAGTGGCACTGGTCTCGGCCGCAATGCTGGCGGCGGTACTGATACAGACAGGACCCTTCGCGCGATTTGACCCGCAGTGGCTCGAGCTCGTTGCCGGATTCACACGCTACTTATTCGTCAGCAACTGGTCGCTGCCCGACTGGGTCCGCCTGGCAATCCCGACTACGGTGTTACTGTTGGGCTGGCAGTTCGGCACTCAGCCCCTGCTGCGCACAGTGTGCGCATGTGCAATAGTTTGCGCCTGCAGCGCGATCGCCTCGACCTGGATCTGGTGCGACCTTCTGCAGGTGATCTTGCCGACTCAAATGCAGCTCTGGCGTTGGGTGTGGATGACATCCGTACTGGCGGTACTTCTGTCACCCGCCATCGCGAAAGACTGCTGGACCAGCGGCAGTGCGCTGCAACGCGCTGCATTGTGTTTCATCGGCAGCTCGTTGCTGCTGCGCGCGGACTCCGGTGCCCCGGCTGCACTGGTGCTCGCAGTTGCGAGCGTCGGGATCGCCCGGTGGCACTGCGAATTCAAATATGGCCGTTACGTTCTCATCAGCGCGTTTGCACTGCTGGCAATCGCATTCGGTCTCGGCATTGCCGATGGATTGCCGACGGCCGTGTTTCTGGCGTGTGCCTTGGTGGCGGTCTGGATGCTCGCAGAGCGGTTGCAGGATTCTCCCTCGGCGATGTCCACATTGGCGGCCGCCGGCGCCGTGGCATGCATCGCGGTCGCACCAGGGGCGATCCAATCCTGGACGCGCCTGCATTTCACATCCGCATTGCAGGCGAAGTACGCCCAGTGGCGGCAGCGAGTGCCCGCACAGGCGGAGGTTCTTTGGCTCGATTCGCCCGTCGGTGTCTGGTATCTGCTGGACCGGGTCAGCTATCTGTCGGCCCCCCAGATGGCCGGGTTCGTCTTCTCCCGTCCCGCTGCAGTGAAGATGGATCGACGGCTGGCCAACATCAAAGAAGCGCTCCGCGCATCCGGCGCATACGAGCCAAATCCAGATTCCGTGACGCCGGTTCGCACCTGGGTGCCCGGAACATTGGAAAGTCTCAAACTGGCCGGTTTGCCCATACTCTGCGCAGATCCGGAATTGGGCTATCTGGTCACCCGACAGCGACTCGGTCCGACGGCAATGCCATCCTTGACGCCAGACCCGGCGAGACCTCATTCGCACTTCTATCTTTACGACTGCAGGGACTACAGGGGCTGATGAAACGCATTGCCGTTATCGCCGGAGCGGGACCTGCGGGCCTCACTGCTGCCTATGAGTTGCTGCAGCGCACGGACGTCCGTCCGCTCGTCTTCGAAGCTGACAGCCAGGTCGGAGGAATCTCGCGCACGGTCAACTACCGTGGCAATCGGATGGACCTGGGCGGCCATCGCTTCTTTTCCAAGTCCGACTGGGTCATGCAATGGTGGCAATCCATCCTGCCGGTACAGGCTGCCGAAACGGTGGATCTGGCCTATCAGGGACAGCACCGCGCCTTTACGCCGGTTAACGGGGTGCCACCTGCCCATCCGGACGAAGTCATGTTGGTGCGCTCGCGGCTGTCCAGAATCCTGTACCGCCGTCGTCTTTATGACTACCCCCTCAGGCTCAATTGGCGGACCCTTGCAAACCTCGGCCTGCCGTACACAGCGGACATTGCGGCGAGCTATGCCATGGCGCGAGTGGTGCGCCGCTCACCGGAAGTATCCCTCGAAGATTTTTTGATCAACCGCTTCGGCGCGACGCTCTATCGCACATTCTTCAAGGACTACACCGAGAAGGTCTGGGGCGTTCCCTGCGCCGAGATCTCGGCGGAATGGGGCGCACAGCGCATCAAGGGACTGTCGATCGGCAAAGCCCTCCGGCACGCCCTGACACGACCTTTTCGCAGCGCGAACGATACGGGGCAGAAGCAGACCGAAACGAGCCTCATAGAGCGATTCCTGTATCCGAAGCTCGGGCCGGGGCAGATGTGGGAGGAAGTGGCGGCACGGGTCCGCTGTGCCGGGGGCGACATCCATCTGCGCCACAAGGTCGTGGCCATTCACCGCCAGGGTACCCGCATCGAGGCAGTCGACGTACGCGACGAGACCTGTGGTGCGATCCGACGGATCGAGTGCGATTTCCTGTTCTCGACGATGCCCGTGAAAGAGCTGACGCAGCTGCTCCAACCGCACAGCCCGCAGATCGCGAGCATCGCCGCCGCACTGCCCTATCGCGACTTCATGACTGCCGGTCTGTTGGTCAAGCGCATGCGCACCCAAGGATCGATGCCGCCCGACAATTGGATCTACATCCAGGAGCCCGACGTCAAGCTGGGCCGTCTGCAGATCTTCAACAACTGGAGCCCGGCGCTGGTCGCCGACCTCAACACCGTGTGGCTCGGGCTCGAGTATTTCTGTGCCCAGGGCGATGGCCTCTGGAGCATGCCGGACGCCGCGTTTCTGGAATTTGCCGCCCGCGAGCTCGCCCAGATCGGACTGGTCGATCCTGCCGATGTGTTGGATGGGACGGTCGTGCGCGTGCCGAAAGCCTACCCGGCTTATTTCGGCGCCTACGCCGGCATCGGGCAGGTCCGCGAGTATCTCGATGGGTTTCCCAATCTGTTTCCGGTCGGGCGCAACGGCATGCACCGCTACAACAACCAGGACCACTCCATGCTTGCCGCCAAAGCCGCGGTCGATGCCGTAGTGGCGGGGAGCGCCGACAAGACATCCCTGTGGTCCGTGAATGTTGAAGAGGAGTACCACGAGCGGGCCACGCAGCAGCCAACGCTCTCCGAGCAGGCAGCTTGAATTCGAGCGTTCGTACGCATGGACAGTGAGGCGGCGCGGATCGCTCGGCGTTTCGGGTTGGACGTGGCGATTTGGTACTCGATCCCCGCAGCCTTCCTCATCGCCTACGTCATCGGTTTTGCTCGGCCAGCCTCGGCAATAGGGCCGCATCTTCTCCTGGTCACACTGCCGTTTATCGGCGTGCAGACTGCTCGCCTGCTGCTGCAAAGACTCCCGCTCCAGGTCCGCCTGCAACGGCTGCTCATTTCGCTGCTGGCTGCAGCGCTCGTGAGCCTGCTGCTGACCTACTACCTGCTGGTCATTGTCGGGCTCAAATCCTGGGGCGGCGTCGTTGCCTGGGAAGTGATTCCGACGTTCTTCGCCCAGGCAGTCGTATTGACTGACGCCTTGGCCGTACCGGCCTGGGCCCTACCAGTGGCCGGTGTCGGACTGATCGTCGCCATTTTCTGCCTTTGCCGGTTGTATCTGCTGCGATTCGACTGGATTGGCGCGACCACCGCCCGGATTCCCGCACCGCTGCTGGCGGCGGGAACCGTCGCAGTGGCTGCTGTGCTCTGTCTCGAGTTGTATCAGTTCTCGGTTGCGCACTGGAGTATTGACGCCGAACCGATGAGCCTCACGTGGCATCGACCGCAGGCGGTACTCGATCTCGAGGGATACTCGATCAATCCCGTCACGGCTTCCCGCCTCGACCGGCTCGAAGACCAGGCACGGTCGGCATACCGCCCCAATGGGAACGCAACAAAAAACCTGATCGTGATCGTGGTCGATGCGCTGCGCCCCGATCACCTGAGCATCTACGGTTACACCAGGCAAACAACTCCCAACCTCTCGCAGATCGTGCGCGAGCGCTCAGCACGGATCATACGGGGAGTCCACTCGAGCTGCGGTGATACTGCCTGCGCACTTTACAGTCTGTTCAGCTCGAAGTTCCCCAGCGGGTTCTCACTTCGTCCGTTCACGCTTCAGGAGGCTCTGCAGCGCAACGGATACCGCGTTCACCTGGTATTGAGCGGCGACCATAGTTACTTCCACAGCAGCCTCAAAGGCATCTACGGCCACTCCGACACCTTCTACGATGGTACTCAGGCCAATGGCTACTATCTGAATGACGACGCACTGCTCGTCGACCATCTTCGCCGCATGCCGGACTGGGATCACAGTCCTGTAATGCTGCAGTTCCATCTGATGTCTTCTCATCTCTTGCGCAAGCGCAGCGACATTCCGGGGCCGTTTCAGCCGGCTCGGCGTTACGCCGTGCGTAACAGTCACGATATCGGGCCAGGCAACGTCGAAGACCCGAGCGCCGCTAATTTCTACGACAATGGTGTAGTGGACGCCGACGGCGTCATAAACCAGTTGCTGACGCTACTGCAGCACAAGGGGTATCTGCAGAACAGCCTGGTCGTGATTACGGCGGACCATGGCGAATCGCTCGGCGAACACGGCGTCTTTACGCACGCCAACAGCGTTCGCGAAGAAGTCCTGAATGTCCCGTTGATACTGATTCCCTTTGGGTATGAAACGGCCGCAACGACTCCGGTGCGCCGCTACCCGGCCCAGGTGGACATCGGCCCGACGGTGCTCCATGAATTGGGTCTGCCGGTGCCGCAGACCTGGATCGGGCGCGACCTCAACTCTGCCGCAGGTCTGCCGTTGACCTACTTCGAAGAGCATGCGTTCGCCGGCCTCATCGACCACCGCGATGCAACACATGTCTGGAAGTACTGGATCGACCGGCAAACGGGCGTGGATCACATTTTTGACCTGGGTGCCGATCCCCACGAGGGAGTCGACGTGCGTGCAACGGTGCCGCCTGCATTGTTGGCCCAACTGCGCGAGCTGACTGCCGCGCAAACCTCGGCGGGGCTGCCGCTGCCGTGACGTTCCGCGCCATCGACGTCGCGACCTGACAATCCACGTCACTTCCTGACATTGCTGCGGCGATCGTCGTCACCCGGAGTCGCCGTTATGTCGTGTACGAAAGGTTAAATCGCTCAAATATCCGTGCTGTTTCAGCCTCTTGCATGCCGCTGCGCGATTGGCACAGGCTTTGCTCTGTTCCTCCGTGCAGGCGATGTGCGCCGCTGGTCTCACTATCAACAACCTTCCGAGGTATTCGTCAATGAAGTCTGTGCAAAAGGGTTTCACCCTCATCGAGTTGATGATCGTCGTCGCGATCATCGGCATCCTGGCCGCGATCGCCATCCCGGCCTACCAGAACTACACCATCCGTGCGCAGGTGACGGAAGGCTTGAACCTGGCTGACGGCATGAAGACGCAGGTCAGCGAGTTCTACGCTCAGAACGGTCAGTTCCCGGCCTCCACGGTGACCGATGCCACTACTGCGAGCAACACGAAGATGTTCGTCACCGGCGCTGTAACCGGCAAGTACGTTTCGAAGGTTGACGTCGTCAAGGGCGCGATCGAAGTTACGTACTCCAGCACGGGCGGGTATAGCGCCAGCAAGAAGATTGACTCCTCGCTTCTGGTTCTGACCCCTTACCTCAACTCGAACCAGGACATCGTCTGGGTGTGTGGTATGACCACTGCTCCGACCGGTGCGTCGCTCGATACTTCGGTTACCGCTGTCAGCACCACTGTGTCGGCGCAGTACCTGCCGGCCGCTTGCCACAACTAATATCTGGCTTCGGCTGGAAGAGTTCGACAAGCTCGGAAGCCCCTCCCCGGAGGGGCTTCCTCTTTTTGGGAAGCCAATCACGCTGACCGTTGCGCAGCGTATGCGAACATACGTGAACATTTGACAGTTGCCGCCCCCCCGTCGGATACACTACCGATCTAAATACGACCCAGCTCACGCAACCCCATGAATGACAACGCTTCTTTAGCGCTCGGCGGTTCGCGCTCGGGACTCGGCGGCCTGCCACAACGGCTCGTGCAGGACGGAGTCGTCGAGGAAGCGGCCATGCTCGAGGCCCTGAATGCCGCGCGTGAGCGCAAGACCAGCGTTGTCACCCAGCTCGTCAGCAGCGGCGCCGCCAATGCCCGGGATATTGCGGTAGCGGCCTCAAACGAATTCGGCGTTCCCCTGTTCGATCTCGACTCCGTCACCGTCGACATCGATGTCATCAAGCTGGTCAACGACAAGCTGCTGGCTAAACACCGGGTTCTGCCGATTTTCCGGCGCGGCAAACGGCTGTTCCTGGCGGTCGCCGATCCGACCAATCTGCATGCCATCGATGAGATCAAGTTCCAGACGAGCCTCGGCATCGAAGCCGTAGTCGTCGAGGACGATAAACTTCAGAAGGCCATCGACAAGGCGATCGAGCAGGCCGATGCGCAGATGCCCGCCCTCGGGGACGACGAGGGGATGGACCTCGAAGCGCTCGAGACCACCGGTGGCGACGAGGGTCCCGACGACAAAGTCACGCGGGATGACGTCGAGGACGCCCCGATCGTTCGCTTCGTCAACAAGGTCATGCTGGATGCGATCCGCCGCAGCGCCTCGGATATTCACTTCGAGCCGTACGAAAAGATCTATCGCGTGCGCCTGCGCATCGACGGCGTACTGAAGGAGTTGGCCCAGCCGCCCGTACAGCTCGCCCAGAAGCTGTCAGCGCGTCTGAAGGTCATGGCGCGACTGGACATTGCCGAACGGCGCGTCCCCCAGGACGGCCGCATCAAGATGAAGCTTTCGAAGACTCGCGCGATCGACTTTCGCGTGAGCACCTGCCCCACGCTCTTCGGCGAGAAGATCGTGATGCGTATTCTGGATCCCGCGGCCGCCACGCTCGGCATCGACGCGTTGGGTTATGAAGCGTTCCAGAAAGACCTGTACATGAAGACTCTGGCCAAGCCCCAGGGCATGATTCTCGTGACGGGCCCTACCGGTAGCGGTAAGACCGTGTCGCTGTACACCGGTCTGAACATTCTCAACCGTGAAGACACGAACATCTCCACGGCCGAAGATCCGGCGGAAATCAACCTGCCGGGCGTCAACCAGGTCAACGTCAATCCGAAGGTCGGACTGACTTTCGCCGCGGCGATGCGCGCATTTCTGCGCCAGGACCCTGATGTCATCATGGTCGGTGAGATCCGTGACCTGGAAACGGCGGAAATCGCCATCAAGGCCGCACAGACCGGTCACTTGGTGTTGTCGACCCTGCACACGAACGATGCGCCCCAGACACTGACACGTCTGGTGGACATGGGTGTCAAACCCTACGCCATTGCAACTTCAGTCAGCCTGATCATTGCCCAACGCCTGGCCCGTCGGCTCTGCAACAACTGCAAGGCGCCGCTCGATGTACCAGGCGAGGCGCTGCGGAAAGAAGGCTTCACGGAAGCCGAGATTTCAGCCGGCATCAAGCTTTTCGGGCCGAAGGGCTGCCAGAGCTGCAGCGACGGCTACAAGGGCCGTGTAGGCATCTATCAGGTATTGCCGATCACTGAATCCATCGCGCGGATCATTCTCGGTGGCGGCAGTGCTGTGGACATTGGCGAGCAGGCCGCCAAAGACGGCGTCTGGGACCTGCGCCGGTCCGGACTGGAAAAGGTCAAAGCAGGCCTGACGAGTCTCGAGGAAGTTAACAGCGTCACCATCGAATGATGAGGACTGAGTAAAAACATGGCTCCGGCAGCAACCACGACAGTTAAGGCCCTCAGGCGCGACATTCCCTTTACCTGGGAAGGCAAGGACAAGCGCGGCACCCGCGTCAAAGGCAAGAGCCTGGCGCCGGATGAAACCTCATTGCGGGCCGACTTGCGCCGGCAGGGCATTGCGCCCTCCAAGATCCGCAAACAATCGGCGACGTTCGCCAAGTCCGGCGGCAAGATCAACCCCGGCGACATCGCGGTCTTTGCCCGGCAGCTCGCCACGATGCTGGCCGCCGGTATTCCGATGGTCCAGGCGTTTGAGATCGTCGGCAATGGCAATGACAAGCCGGCCATGCAGAAGCTGGTACTGGACGTCAAGGCCGACGTCGAAGGCGGTACGTCGCTGCACGAATCGCTCGCCAAGCATCCGCTGTATTTCGATGACCTGTTCGTCAACCTGGTCCAGGCGGGTGAGCAGGCCGGTGCCCTCGAGAACCTGCTCGACAAGGTCGCCACCTACAAGGAAAAAACCGAGGCGTTGAAGAAGAAGGTCAAGAAAGCCCTCTTCTATCCCGCAGCGGTGCTCGTCGTGGCAGTCGTCGTCACCATCATCCTCATGATCTTCGTGATTCCGCAGTTCGAGGAGCTCTTCAAGGGCTTCGGCGCCGACCTGCCGGCCTTCACGCAGATGATCATCAACATATCGAAGTTCATACAACATGAGGGCATTTTCCTGGCCCTGGTCGCGGGCGTCAGCGTCTACTCGTTCTCATACTTCTACAAGCGCTCGCGCAAGATGCGCCAGACCATCGACAAGCTGTCACTGAAATTTCCAGTCATCGGACCGATTCTCAACAAGTCGGCCGTCGCGCGTTACGCGCGCACGCTCTCGACAATGTTCGCGGCCGGTGTGCCGTTGGTGGAAGCTCTCGAGTCGGTTGCCGGCGCTACCGGCAACATCGTGTACGAAGATGCGGTCATGAAGATGCGCGATGAAGTCGCCACCGGTCAGCGGCTGCAGCGCGCGATGGAAAGCACGGGCCTGTTTCCCAACATGGTCATCCAGATGATCGCCGTGGGTGAGGAGTCCGGCTCGCTCGATACGATGTCGGGCAAAGTGGCTACTTTCTACGAAGCGGAAGTCGACAACGCCGTCGATGCCATGTCCAGCCTCCTGGAGCCGCTGATCATGGCGGTGCTCGGCGTGCTGGTCGGTAGCATGGTCATCGCGATGTACCTGCCGATCTTCAAGCTCGGTGCGGTCGTCTAACGACTCACGGGAATGTCTGTACTCGACCTGCTGGCGGCCTCACCCGGGCTGTTTGTCTGCACCTGCCTGGTGTTCGGGCTGCTCGTCGGCAGCTTTCTCAACGTCGTCATCTACCGCGTGCCCGTCATCCTGGATCGCCAGTGGCGGCGGGAGTGCGCCGAGCTGCACAACACAGAAGTGTCGCTGCCGGCGGAACCGTTCAATCTCGTGGTCCCGCGTTCGGCCTGTCCCGGCTGCGAGGCACCGATTACCGCCCTGCAGAACATCCCGATTCTCAGCTATCTCGTGCTGCGCGGTCGCTGCGCTTCGTGCGGCATCCGGATCAGCCCTCGCTACCCGCTGATTGAAGCCCTCACCGGCCTCTTATCGGCGGCCGTGGCGTGGAAATACGGCTATGGCTGGCAAACGGCCGCCGGGATCGTCCTGACCTGGTTCCTGATCGCCCTCACCTTCATCGACGTTGACACCCAGTTTCTCCCCGACAGCCTGACGCTGCCTTTGGTGTGGCTGGGCCTCCTGTTGAGCTTATGGGCCTCCCCGGACTCCCCGGCCCCCGTTCCGGTCGATGCGCGCTCCAGCATCATTGGTGCAATCGCCGGTTACCTGAGCCTCTGGAGCGTCTATCATCTGTTCCGGCTGATCACGGGCAAGGAAGGAATGGGCTACGGCGACTTCAAACTCTTTGCCGCGCTCGGCGCCTGGCTGGGTTGGCAGATGCTGTTGCCCATCATTCTCTTCGCCGCGACGGTCGGAGCCGTAGTGGGCATTGCCATGCTGGCCATTCAGGGCCGCAGCCGGGCAACGCCCATTGCGTTTGGACCCTTTTTGGCGGCCGCTGGCTGGCTCGTACTGATGTTCGGTCACGAGGTCGTGACCGGATACCTCGGTATGTTTGCCCCGCGTCCGTGAGCGTGCGTCATGAGTAGCAGACCCTACCGCGTGGGCCTCACTGGTGGCATTGCCAGTGGAAAATCCACAGCGGCGAAATTCTTCGGAGCGCTCGGTGTTCCCATCATCGACACCGACCAGCTCGCACGCGATGTGGTCGAGCCCGGCCAACCGCCGCTCGAGCGGCTGGTAGAACGATTCGGTGCCGGCATCCTCACGGAGGACGGTCACCTCGATCGTCCGGCACTGCGCAATATCGTGTTCTCCGACCCGAAGGCGCGTGCCGATCTGGAAGCGCTGACGCACCCTGCCATCGGCGCTGCGGTCGAAGCGAAGTCCACTGAGCTCGGTGGCATCTACCAGATCCTGGTTCTACCGCTGCTCGTAGAGAAGAACCTCGGCTCGCAACTGAACCGGGTGCTCGTCGTGGATTGTGATGAAGAGCTGCAGATCCGCAGGCTGCAAACCCGCGACGGCTCGACGTTGGAACAGGCGCGCGCCATTCTCAACGCACAGGCCTCGCGCGCCTCACGCCTGAAAGCCGCGCACGATGTCATCAAAAACGAAGGTGACATGAGCGCCGTGCGCGAGCAGGTGGAGCAGTTGCACACCCGTTATCTCGAGCTGGCCCAACAAGCGTAGCCTCGAGCAGATTTCCGCATTTACGCGCGGCGCAGACGTAACGCACAATACGTCATATGACAGAATCCGAAGCACCGGAGGCGAGCGCGCCTCCCGAGACCGAAGAAGAAACCGGATCGCTCGTATTCGAGCAGCCGCTCAATGAGCGGATGCGGACCTTCCTGCGCATCGATTTCCTTTATAACCAGGCGCTGTACCACAACGAGATCGCCAGCCAGTGGGGCAGCCGCGCGGCCATGGCGAGTCTCATCGACATCCTGGCGATCACGACACGCGGTGACGTCCGCTCCGATGTGCTCAAGGAACTGGAACGCCATCTCGGTACGCTGAGCGAGTTCCAATCCAAGCCCGGTGTGGATCCGGAGCGCCTGCGCACGCTGGTCGGCAATCTCCAACGCCTGCGCGGAGAGCTGATGAACGCCGGCTCCGCGTTCCTGCAACCGCTGCGCGATTCGGAATTCCTGAGCGCCATCAAGCACCGCAGCGCCATTCCCGGCGGCACCTGCGAGTTCGATCTGCCCGACTATTACTACTGGCTCGCCCAGTCGGATGAGCCGCGGATCCGAACGTTCAACCAGTGGCTCGGGATGTTGCGTCCGTTGTGTGATGCGATCGCGGAGTTGCTGTGGCTCACGCGCCAGAACGGCCGCACCAAGGAAGAGAAAGCAACAGCCGGCCTGTTCCACATCACCTTTGATCGTGACACGCCGTATCAGCTGCTGCGGATCTCCCTGCCGACGAGCATCGGGATGTATCCGGAAATCAGCGGCAGCCACTATCGCTGCAGCGTCCGCTTCCTCGAGTGGAAAGGGCTGACAGCGCGGCCGACACAGACGACGCAGGACGTGCCGTTCATCCTGAGTTGTTGCGGGTAATGAGCCCGACACTCGTCAAGTGTCCAACCTGCCAGCGCACCATCGACTGGTCAGCTTCGGAGTATCGGCCGTTCTGCAGTGAGCGCTGTCGGTTGATTGACCTGGGCGGGTGGCTCTCGGAGAAGCACGCCATCCCGGGCGATGCGCCCGAGCTCAGCGAAGAATCGGGCGCCGACGAGTCCGACCACTCACCGCGCTAGCGGCCCGCACTGCGGCTGGCAGCTTGCTCAATCGACGCGCAGCAGCGCGCGAACCTGACCGGTTGCCGGATCGACCACACCCACGAGCGGCTTGCCCCGACCCATCATCGGCAGCGCGATCGGCTCATCCGGCGTAACCCCCAACCCGAGCATGCGCATGCCGGCCACCTGCTTGTCGTGCACGCCGAGCTCGGTCATCTTCGTGACGGGCCGCAATTCCTTGCGCAGCTCCGCGATTCCTTCCTGCCAGGGTCGAAAGTAACGGGGCATCTGGATGACATCATCGCCGCCGCCGATCGAATTTTGAATGATCTGCTGTACCACCTTGGGGTCTTTGGGCAACGGCGCATATACCCAGCGCGGCAGACTGTTCCAGTACGGTGCAAAATCCGGATTCAACTTCCGGCCGAGCTCAATCTGCTGAGGGCTCAGATCGCTCGCCTGCACCATTTCCAGGAACCGGGTCGAAAAGGTGTAGTACAGCGGACGCCCGTGCCACAGGGTCGTGAGGCCATAGCCCATCGCCGCCAACTGCACAGTGGCAATGATGGCGATGTCGCGCGCCAGCTCGCGGCGCGGCTTGTTTGGACTGGCAATAACAAAGGTCAGTAATGGTCCCAGCACGACATCGATGCCGGCCATCATCAACACAATGGTCGTGGCGCCGGTCAGATACCAGCCCGGCCAGCGATACCAGCCGAAATACAGAATTCCGAGCGCCACGAGGAACAGACACGTGCTGGCCGTCACATGCAGCCCAAACGCCTTGAATCGGAACTTCATGGGGTCCTGCGCAAAGACTACCGGCCCCTATTTTTCCCAACACCGCCGCGCGCTTTCGTGCCCGCCATCACATTTCCGGCACCGGCATTTTCAATGCCTGCGCAGCAAACGCCCACTGGTCCGCGAAGTCCTCGATCTGCATCCACACCGGTTTGCCGGCGCCGTGGCCCGCTCGCGTCTCTACCCGGATCAGGATGGGATTCGGGCAGACCTGCGCGGCCTGCAGAGCCGCTGCAAACTTGAAGCTGTGCCAGGGTACGACACGATCATCGTGATCGGCCGTGGTTATCAGCGTCGGTGGATAACAAGTTGCCGTCTTCACATTGTGATAAGGCGAATAGGCGTACAGGGATTTGAACTGTTGAGCATCTTCACTCAACCCATAGTCCGATGACCACTGCCGCGCGTTCGCGCTGGCGGTATGGTACCGCAGCATGTCCAACACACCGACCGCAGGCAGAGCCACTCCGAACAGATCGGGACGTTGCGTCAGGGCCGCCCCAATCAACAGACCGCCGTTGCTGCGACCGTAGATCCCGAGACGGGAGCTGCGTGTGTAGCGCTCCTTGATCAGATACTCTGCACCGGCGATGAAATCGTTGAAGACGTTCTGTTTGTTGGCGAGCGTACCCGCCTTGTGCCAGTTCTCGCCGTACTCGCCACCGCCGCGTAGATTGGCCTCTGCATACACCCCACCCATTTCGAGCCACGCCAACACGGAAGCGCGGAAAAGCGGAGTGAGTGAGACGCTGAATCCGCCGTAGCCGTACAACAGCACCGGGTTGTCTCCGTTCTTCTCCATGTCACGCCGATGTGTAATGAACATCGGGATGCGCGTTCCGTCCTTGCTGGAATAAAAAACCTGTTCAGTGACGTACTGATCCGTATGGGCGTCAATAACGGGTTTGCGCCACAACGTCGAAGTGTTCGACTTCACGTCGTAGTGATAAACCTGTAGCGGAGTCAGGTAGTCGGTGTACGAGTAGAAGGTCTCCGTATCACCCGCTTCGCCGGAGAATCCACTCACATCACCCAGACCGGGGAGCGCTACTTCGCCGAGCGGCTTACCCTCGGTGTCATAGATGCGGACGACGCCGTGCGCGTCCTGCACATACTTCGCGATGAGCCTGTCGCCCACATACTCTGCTGAGTCGAGCGCCGTATTTCCCTCTGGAACCACGGTGGGCCACACAGTTGACGCGGGCTGCTGGGCATCGACGACGATGATCCTGCGCTGAGGCGCATTCTTCGTAGTCGTGAAATACAGCTTGTCACTCTTTGAACCTATGAAATCGTAGAGTGCGTCCCACGCATAGAACAACGGCTTCGCTCTGGCACCGGCCTTGCGCAGATCGAGAATGCTCACTGCATTCTTCTCGTAGCCGTCAAACATCGTAATGACCAGGTAACGGCCATCACTGGTGACTCGGCCGACCGGGACCCGCGTGGGATGATCGGTCACTTCGTAGACGAGCTTGTCCTGATCCTGGGACTCACCGATGCGATGGAAGTAGACGGCCGGACGGCCCGCATCGTTACCCTTGCCGTTAGGCAACACAGGGTACCGATCGTAGTAGACACCGGAGCCGTCGTGGGCCCAGGAGATGCCGAAGAATTTCGTGAAGCGCAGAGTGTCCGTCAGATCCTGAGCATCCGACACTCGCCGGAATTTCCAGGTCTGCCAATCCGTGCCGCCATCGGACAACGCATACCCGAGCACCGTTCCCTGGCGGTTGGGGGTGTATTCCGACAGGGAGACTGTTGCATCCTCGCGCACGGTGTTCGGATCAAACAACACGCGGCCCGGCGAATCCACGTGGTCCGACACGAACAGCACGTTCTGGTTCTGCTTGCCGTCGTTGTGGAGGAAGAAATAACGCCCGCCATGCTGGACCGGCACGCCGAAGCGCTCGTAGTCCCACAGGGCCGTCAGTCGCGCCTTCACCCACGCGCGGTGCGGAATCGACTCGAGGCGCGGTTTGGCGAGCTGGTTCTCGGACTCCACCCAGTGTCGCGTCGCATCGGAATCGAGATCCTCCAGCCAGCGGTACGGATCGTCGACGACCGTTTCGTGGTAGTTGTCTTTGACGTTCACGCGCGCGGTGATCGGATAGACCACGGGGTTGGCCGGCGTTGGCGACATGCCCACTGCAATCTGGCTGCTCGACCGTACGTCGCTGCCGTTCGGACCATTACCGGGCATAGGGCGCGCTCCTTGGAGGGTGATACCGTGACACGCAGCCGCCAGCACGCCCGCGGCGCACGCGACGATCAGCCAACCATGGCGCTTCAGGTTCTTCATGCCTAAACTCGAGACCGGCCACTTGAGACTCAAAGTCTAACAAATCGGCATGCACACACGATTGGGTTCACGCTGGATCCTGCTGGTACTGATGACCTTCGCCATGAGCGCCGCGCGCGCAGACAAATTGACGATTGAGCGCCTGTTCAGCGCCCCGGACCTGTCCGGGGCGAGCCTGCGCGCGCCCCAGATCTCACCCGACGGTCGGCTCGTTGCGTACCTGAAAGGCGCCGAGCGCAACAAGGACCGCATGGACCTCTGGGCGTACGACATCGCGAAGCGCCATCACCGGCTGCTCGTCGACTCCTCAAAGCTCGTGCCACAGGAACACGCGCTCTCATCTGAAGAAGAGCAAAGACGCGAGCGCCAACGGACCTCCTCGCTGTCGGGGATCGTTGAATATCAATTCTCCCCCGATTCGCGCTTGCTGCTGGTCCCGCTGGGGGGTGATCTGTACCTCTATGACTTGCGCGCCAAGCCGAACGAGGCGGTGCGGCGGCTGACGCACACGGCGAGCTATGAGACGGATGCGAAGTTCTCGCCTTCGGGTCGTTATGTGAGTTTCATACGCGACCAGAACCTGGTTGTTTACGATCTCACCGCCGGCAGGGAAATTCCGGTTACCCGCGACGGTGGTGGGGTTATCAGCTTCGGCACTGCGGAGTTTATCGCGCAGGAGGAGATGAGCCGCACCACCGGGTACTGGTGGTCGCCGGATGAGAAGCGGATTGCCTACACGCGGGTCGATGAGTCACCGGTGCCTGAGGTCGAGCGTTTCGAGATCTACGCGGACCGCAGCCTGGTCGTCAAACAGCGCTACCCCGGCGCGGGCGCGCCGAATGCGATAGTCCAATTGTATGTGGCCGAGGTTGGCTCAACGAGCGCACCGGCAGCAGCCAAGGCAGCATCCCCGACGCCGACGCTACCCGCCTCGACCCGTGTCGATCTCGGTTCCAACACTGATTTTTATCTGGCCCGCGTGAACTGGTTTCCGGACGGCAGCGCACTGGCTGTGCAGCGCGAGTCGCGCGACCAGAAGACCTTGAGCCTGTTGCGCGCCGACCCGGCATCCGGAGCGACACAAGAGCTGTTGAATGAGCACAGCGACAGGTGGGTAACTCTGAATGACAACCTGACCTTCCTCGCGCGCAGCCATCAACTCATCTGGGCCTCGAGCCGCAGCGGCTATCAACATCTGTACCTGTATGACTGGAACGGCCAGCTCATCCGTCCACTCACGCAGGGCGAATGGATGGTCACCGGCGACAATGACTCGCACGGCATGCGCGGTGTCGACGAGGAAAAAGGCCTGGTCTACTTCGTTGCCAACGCCGAATCGCCTCTCGAGCGTCACCTCTACAGCGTGTCGCTGACCGACGCTTCTGTTCCCATGCAGAAGATCACAACGGATTCCGGTTGGCATGGAATCGCCATGTCGGGCGATGCGCACATGTTCCTCGATACCTTCTCGACGCCGGAGAGTCCTCCGTCGCTGACGTTGCGCTCAACGACGGGCGCAGTGCTCGCAGATCTCGTGCCGAATAAAGTCGGACCCGATCATCCTTATGCGCCCTATCTGTCCGATCACCTGCCAACTGAATTCGGCACGCTGTCGGCGAAGGACGGTCAGACGCTGCACTATCAGGTGATCAAGCCGCGCAATCTGGAACCAGGGCGGCGCTATCCCGTCATCGTGGATGTCTACGGTGGCCCCGGCAACCAGCGTGTTCGCAAGGCTTGGGGCGGTTATCCGCGCGGCAACGAAGGGTTCTTCCGCCAGATCCTGGCCCAGAGCGGCTACATCGTATTCACGCTCGACAACCGCGGCAGCGGGTGGCGCGGCGTCGAGTTTGAAACGGCTCTGTATCACCGCCTGGGCTCTGTTGAGATCGAAGACCAGGTCACCGGCGTCGACTTCCTCCGCACCCTGCCCTATGTCGATCCGGCACGGATCGGCGTGTTTGGTTGGAGCTACGGGGGATACATGGCGCTCATGTGCATGATGCAGGCGCCGGACGTGTTCGCAGTGGGCGTGTCAGGAGCGCCGGTTACCGACTGGAAGCTCTACGACACTCACTACACCGAGCGGTTCATGGGTACGCCGCAATCCAACCCGGACGGGTATGCGAAAAGCAGTGTTCTGCACTACGCGGACGACCTGAAAGGGTCGCTGTTGATCATGCACGGAATGGCGGATGACAACGTGCTGTTCACTCACAGCACGACGCTCTTCAAGAAGCTGCAGGACCTGAACGAGCCCTTCGAGGTGATGACCTATCCGGGCGGAAAGCATGGCTTACTGCGCCATGCCGACATGGGTCGGCACGGCTACATGACCATCAAACGCTTTTTTGATCGGACGATCGGTCAGGACGCGGCGAGCGATTAGGGGAACTTGATTTTTCCACCGCCGCCGGACGGGCCGCCGCCAACTTCCGGCACAACGATCCGTGATGCCTGCTCACGACGCATCTCGCGAGCCTCATCAATCGCCTGCTCGAGGGCATTCTTCACGCCTTCGGGGAATTTCTCGATGGCGGCTTCGAGGGTGTCTACCTCGAGCTCAAACGCCAACGGCAGCACACCTGCCGGGGTCAGAAGCTGAGTCTGTCCGGAGAACAGGACGTGGCGCGAGTTGTCATCAGCACCGGAGATGGTGACCGGCTGAAGCTTGCGGATGGTGCCTGCTCGGCGGTCCGTGTAGACCTCTTCGCGGTACAGGCTGGTGGCGTCTATTTTGACGTCTGGTAAATCGTTTTGAGCTGCCATTTCGGTCTCTAGGGTTCTAGCTTGCGTACGTAGATTGTACACGCCCGCTCGGAAATCAAGGGACGCGGCGTCCCAACGCCTCGACGAAGGGTGCGTCGGCCTCGAGGATATCCTCGTCCCCCAACGCCTCCGGAGCTACCCACTTCAGTCCCTGCCCATCCAGCCCCGCGGGTTCCCCTGTAAAGGAATCCACGAGCCACATGGACAGCTCGACGATACGGTCGTCGTACTCGTGAGATAACCGCATGAATGGACGGCAGGCCGTCACAGTGACACCGAGTTCTTCGCGTAATTCGCGAATCAAGGCATCCCGCTCCGGTTCACCGGGGGCAACTTTGCCGCCCGGGAATTCCCAGCGCCCGGCCATGTGCTTGCCCGGCGGTCGCTGAGCGATGAGAACTCGCTGACAGCAGGCTGAAGCGCCCGCGGCTGGCGCGCCCCCGGCTGAGGCGCCCCCACCAAACAGCGCGCCGGCAACAACGCAGATGACCGGCTTAGCCGATGCCAGACAGCGCCCCGTGGCAGTTCTTGAACTTCTTGCCTGACCCGCAAGGGCAAGGCTCGTTGCGTCCGACCTTCCGCTCGCTGCGCACGAACGTCCCAACTGCGTCGGGGTCCGGTTGTTGCGGCAGTTGCCGAGGATCTGCTCCGCCCTGAAAAGGGAACTGAGCTGCTGGAGGCGGTGCGTCTGCAACTGCGGCGTCAGCCGACAACACCGACTGCGCCTCCATGTGCTGAGCCTGCAAGGCTCGCATCAATCGCAGGCGCCGCTCCTCTTCCTCGCGGTCCACCTCATCCTGTGTCCGGACCTCGATCTTCGCGAGCACGGAAACCGTCTCGAACTTCACCCGATCGAGCATCGCAGCGAACAGCTCGAAAGCCTCGCGCTTGTACTCAAACCGGTAGTCCTTCTGGGCGTACCCGCGCAGGTGAATACCCTGCCGCAAATAATCCATCGCACCCAGATGCTCGCGCCAATGTTGGTCCAACATGCGCAGCATCACGTCCTTCTCGACGTGCCGCATGATCGGCTCGCCGCCCTCTGCGTTACCCACGCGAGCGACCTTCGCGTCGTACGCCTGCTTCACGGCCGCGAGCAGGCTCGCACGGATCTGTGCCTCTTCGACGTTCGGATCCTGGGTCACGAGCGCCTTCACGTCGATAACGGCGTTGAAGTCTTTAGCGAGCGCCTCGGACAGACCCTGCAGGTCCCAACTATCGGCGGACGCGTTCTTCGGCAGGTACTGATCGAGCAGCGTGCCGACAGCCTCTTCCATGATGCCGTGAATAGCCGCGGACAGATCGTCCGTACCCATGATCTCGGTACGCTGCTGGTACACGACCTTACGCTGGTCGTTGGCAACGTCGTCAAACAACAGCAGTTGTTTGCGGATATCGAAGTTGTGCGACTCGACTTTGCGCTGCGCCTTCTCGATCTGGCGCGTCAGCATGCCGCTTTCGATGACCTCGCCTTGCTTCATACCGGCCATCTGCAGCAACCGCTTGGTGCGCTGCGGATCGCCGAAGATGCGCATGAGGTTGTCTTCCATCGACAGATAGAAGCGACTCGATCCCGGGTCACCCTGGCGACCCGAACGGCCGCGCAACTGGTTATCGATACGACGCGACTCGTGCCGCTCAGTACCGACGATATGCAATCCGCCTGCCGCAAGGACCTTATCGTGCCGCGCTTGCCACTCTGCTTTCAGACGTTCGCGGGTCGGTTCATCGACCTCTCCGAGCGTATTCAGCTCGGCCTGGAAGTTTCCGCCGAGGACGATGTCAGTACCGCGGCCCGCCATGTTGGTGGCGATTGTCACCGCGCCGGGGCGACCGGCCTCGGCGACGATGTGCGCCTCACGCTCGTGCTGCTTTGCATTCAGCACTTGGTGAGGAACCTTCTCCTTCTGCAGGAGGTCCGCCAGGAATTCGGACGTCTCAATCGACGTCGTACCTACCAGCACCGGCTGCTCGCGCTGCACGCAGTCCCGAATGTCCTCGATGATGGCTTTGAACTTGTCGTCCTGCGTGAGGTACACGAAGTCGGAATGGTCCTTGCGGATCATCGGCCGATGCGTCGGAATAACGACGACTTCGAGCCCGTAGATCTGCAGAAACTCAGGAGCTTCTGTGTCGGCGGTACCGGTCATGCCCGACAGTTTTTTGTACAGGCGGAAGTAGTTCTGGAACGTGATGGAGGCAACCGTCTGATTCTCCTCGCGTACCTTCACACCTTCCTTGGCCTCTACCGCCTGGTGTAGGCCGTCGGACCAACGACGACCCTGCATCGTACGGCCCGTAAACTCGTCGACGATGATGACCTCACCGCCACGGACGATGTATTCAACATCACGCTTGTAGATCGCATGCGCACGGAGCGCAGCGTTCAGGTGATGCATCAGTCGGATGTTGGCCGGATCGTAAAGACTCTCGCCTTCGCGCAGCAGACCCGACTCAATCATCAACTGTTCGACGTGCTCGTGGCCCGCCTCGGTGATATGGACCTGCTTCTGCTTCTCTTCGACGCTGAAGTCACCCGGTCCATCTTCCTGAGTCTGACGGGTCAGTCGGGGGACCAACTGGTTGATCCGTAGGTACAGATCAGTGTTCTCTTCGGCAGGCCCGGAAATGATCAGCGGGGTACGTGCTTCGTCGATCAGGATCGAGTCGACTTCGTCCACGACCGCGAAGGCCAGGCCACGCTGCACCTTATCCTCGAGACGGAACGCCAGGTTGTCGCGGAGATAGTCGAAACCGAATTCGTTGTTGGTGCCGAAGGTGATGTCGCAGGCATAGGCCGCGCGCTTCTCCATCGGCGACTGGGCGTTCTTGATGACGCCAACGGTCAGGCCGAGGAAGTTGTACAGCGGGCTCATCCAGTCCGCGTCACGCTGAGCCAGGTACTCGTTGACCGTGACGATGTGAACGCCTTCGCCGGGAAGTGCATTCAGGTAAGCACCCAATGTCGCCATCAGCGTCTTACCTTCGCCGGTGCGCATCTCGGCGATCTTCCCCTCATTGAGGACCATGCCGCCGATGAGCTGCACATCGAAGTGCCGCATATTGAGCGTGCGCATGCCCGCTTCACGCACCACAGCGAACGCCTCGGGGACCAAGTCTTCGAGCTTGGCGCCGTCTTTGAGGCGTTTACGGAATTCGTCAGTCTTGGCGCGCAGGTCCGCGTCGCTCAGAGCTTTAATCTTGGGCTCGAGATCCGCAGCCGCACGGACATTGCGGCCATAGCCACGAACCAGCCGATCGTTCCGGCTGCCGAAAACGCGCGTGAGTAAATTCAGCAACTTATCGTCCTGGAGAAGCGGTACGGGGCGGTTGGAAAGCCGCCTATTCTACAAAATAGACGGGGCCTACGCCCAATTGGTTCTTATCGGGAGGTTTTCAAGGCAGGTGGCGATGCCACCCCACCAGCAGCTCAGGCTTCGCCTGGGCCCTGCCGCCCAATGGCCGCGCAGCCTAGCAGCCCGCGATGACAGTTGGGGGCACGTCAGGCGCCTCACAAGCCCCAGCGCGCCTGCCGGGGCCCGGTGATCCCATCAGCCTTCGGGCCCCTGACGGGAGCCCTGGTGGGGCCAAATTAGCCTCGGTACTCGGGCTGGTGGGGCGCCCGGGGAGCTGGCCGCAGACCGATGGTCGCCAATGGGGTTGGCCAGCGGCCGGCGCACCACCGGGGCCGACCGAGAGTCGTTACTTGCTGGCCACCGCAGCCTGCTGGCCCACGAAGGTCAGCGGATTGACCTGCCGCCCATTGCGGATGACCTCAAAATGCACGTGGGGCCCCGTAGACCGCCCCGTCGAGCCCATCAGCGCGATAGGGTCACCACGCTTCACCGTCTGCCCCACCGCCACCAGCGTCCGCTGGTTGTGGGCATACCGGGTCACATACCCATCACCGTGGTTGATCTCAACCAAGTTGCCATAACCCGTCCGGTTCCCCGCCCAGGTCACGACACCCGCGGCGACCGCCACCACATTGGCGCCAGCCGTCCCCGCGAAATCCACACCCTTGTGATAAGCCTCTTCCCCCGAGAACGGGTCTTCCCGCTCACCGAAGTAAGAAGAGATAAACCCGGATTTGACCGGCCGGCCTTCCGGGTGGATCTGCTTCTTCAGATCCCGGTCGATGATCACATTCTCGAGCGCGTTCAACTGCGAGTCCCGCAGCGCCACCTTCTGCTCGAGATCGTTCAATTTCATGGAAATGTCGGGGATCTGGGCGGTGACGCCGCTGCCCTCGGACTCGGGGCCGCCGCTGGCCGGCGCGCTGTCAAAATCAAATTCGTGACTGTCGATGTCGGCCATTTCCGTGAGCCGTTTGCCCAGGGCATCCAGCCGGATCACGTGGGCATTCACTTCACCCATGCGCATGGCCATCGCATCCACGCGCTCATTCATACGTTCTTTCAGCTCGGCAATCTGACGCTTCTGATCCGCGAGAATCTGCACCCATCGTGCTGATTCACCGCTTGCGAGCCGCCCGCTGCTGCTTTGGCCGAGTTGCATGCCCAGCGCGAACGCTGTGCCGAGGATTCCCAGTACCAGCACGGCCAGGACGCCGAGGGTCACCGGGTGCGCAAGATTGAGCTGGCGGGCCAGCCCCTCACGCTTTGAAAAGAAAATCACATTCATTCCGTGCGCTCCGGATGACGACTCGTGCAGAACCCCGTATCGGTGGGCAAAAGCCGAGTGACAAGCGCACGGCGGTGGCCCGGGCGTTGAGCGCCCTGTTCTCGTTCAATCAACGATATAAACAGCTTGCACCTTGCTGGCAACCCCGCTGTCATAGCTCCTCGCTTTAGACCGGTGGCTTTGCGTCCCCGCCTTTCGGCGGGTTTGCCCCAAAACAGCAAATTCAATATGCCCAATAAGCTTCGCCGAGACAAGCGCGGCGGTACTCGCAATTCGGCGACAAATGTCTCAAAACCGTTCCGCCGTCCAGATTCTGTCAAAGACGTCCTCGGCCGTCTGACACCGACTTTGACGCGCGTCTCGGATCAGGCCGCCCGTCAGACCTTCTGGAAGCACTGGCTTTCGCAACATTTGCCCTCGGAGCTGACACCCAAACTCTCGGGCGTGGTGGAACGCGATAACACACTGGTTATATTCGCAGAGTCCGCCGCCTGGTCCGCCCGTCTGCGCTACGTTATCCAGGAACTCGAGCCCCAGATCAAACAGGCACAGCCCACAATTCAACTAGTGAGCGTCCGCGTCATGCCTCGTTAACAAGCGCGGCACTGGCCGCGCGGAGCCCCGACTCCGTCGCCCGCCAGCAAAAAGCGTGGCCTTCTCCAAAATAGACAAGGGCTGGCTGCGTTTGCGGTGTTGCGCCTACGGCGCCCCACGGCGGGCGCTCACGTGGAACTCTACCAGCCCCTTTTTCGAGTTGCGCTTGCGAATAGGTTCACATTGGATGTCACACAGTCCAACAGCCGCCATCTGCTGCGCCAGGTAGTCTTCCGCGGGCACCATGTGCCCGTAAAAAATAGAGTTGCCCACGATGTAATGCACCGTCGCGCCGCTCTTCAGCAGGGGCAACATCGCCGCCAGGTGACTCAGCATGTCCTCGAAATAGCGGTGAATATAGTTGGCCAGCAGGATCCCATTCTTCGCGTGAGCCGCCCGTATCTTTTTCAGGGTGCCCCGCATTCCCGCAGGCACGAACCCCTCCCGGGGCATCCAGTCGGCCAGGCGACTCGTCGCCACACCCCAGGTCCCCCCGATGGCATCCCAATCCAGCTCACCCGCCTCCCGGCCCGTGGCCAG
>Ga0268266_10001128_pt1 | contig 33284 bp, 26 predicted proteins | sample KBSS13metaG_FD_190356 | JGI IMG/M metagenome (GOLD analysis project Ga0268266, IMG submission 190356) | Switchgrass rhizosphere microbial communities from Kellogg Biological Station, Michigan, USA - KBS S1-3 metaG (SPAdes) (version 2) | ecosystem: Host-associated > Plants > Roots > Rhizosphere... | reverse complement strand
TTGCGGCCGAACAGCGTTCCCTGAGGCCCCTTCAGTACCTGCACGCTTTGAGCATCGAGCAGATCGGCGTTTGCACCATAAGCCCGAGCCCAATACAATCCGTCGACATAGACGCCTACCGCAGCATCCTGATTAGCGATCGGATCCTGCTGAACCTGACCCCGGAGCGTGTAGACTGCGCCCGCGCTTGTAGAGGTGCTATAGTTGACCTGGAGGCCAGGCGTTAGCAGCGCCACATCCGCCACCGAGCGCGCATTCTGCTGTTGCAGTTGAGCACCGGTAAAGGCCGTAATTGCGATAGGGACCGATTGGAGATTTTCATTGGTACGCCGCGCTGACACCACGATCTCGTCAAGCGTCCCCTTTTCGGCGGACGCGGGAGCGGCGGGCTCCGCAACTTCTTGCGCGACTGCCGTCTCACCAGAAACGGCCACTCCCAACGCCCAAACGGACACCGACAATTGCAAAACTTTCAACATACATCCTCACTCCCCGTCGGGCTTTTTTAGCCCCTGTGACTATGATCGTCAGGCAATCCTGATCGCGGAAACATCTCTTGGTTTCGCCGTTCAATGTCAATAGCCAATTGACAACACCGTCAGAAACGCACATGCCAAATGGCGCTGTTTTGCGCAGTGGAATGATCCTGAGTTGGACACTGCACCGCGCCACCTCTGGCAAGGGAAATCTGGGTTGAGTACCAACGAAAGGCCTGCTCTCTCTTAAGCAAGGTCAATGCTGCCAGCGTCGTTCAATCTTTTTCGCTGGTTCGCGACTTCCTTACACCATGCGCTCACGACTTCAAAGGCCTAGTTCTCAGCCAAATTTGTACGTCGAATCCCAATTTTACGCTTACGGCCTAGGTATTGACGATAATTCGATTAATGCCCAGCATTGATTTATATTTCTAGGAGATGGCCATGATTAAGCCGATCGTGCCAACGGCTCTCAACGGCATCATGCAGCTAGCATGGGTAACGCCGGATCTAGACGCGAGCATCGGTCAATTCGGTAAGTTGTACGGCATACCAGAATTCTACCAGATGGAGGTCGATTTCCCCGCGGTCGTCTTTGGTGAGAGCGGAAGCATGTCTCTACGCCTCGCGCTTGTTAACGTTGATAATATGCAGTTAGAGCTTATTCAACCGGTAGGCGGGGGCATCAATAGTATCTATCGAGACGTGCTCCCTGCCGACGGTAGCCATGCTAACGTGTTCCACCACGTTTGTGTAAAGGTAGAAGGTACGCTGGCGGATTGGGACGCGTACGTGGCCGGGTTTGGGCCGGAACGTCCGATCGTCTACGTTGGCGACGCGGGTCCCGAGGCTCGCTTCATGTACTCAGATGATCGAGCCACGCTTGGCTTTTATGTTGAACATCTCTGGCGAAGTGCAGCGTTGGATGCTGCGATGGACGCGGCTGTTCCGACCTTCAATATGAAATGAGAACTGTATGACGCGGTACAAGACGCTCGACCATCCCATTATGCGGTTGATCGGCTGGGATCCTTCGCGGCCCGCCGAATATATCAACGATCATATTGCGATGGTTCACGCGACCTCGAACGTCTACCTGGTTACGGGTGCTGAAGGCGATGTCCTGATTAACTCAGGCACGACACCGCAGGGTGAAGGCGTCCGAGGGAAGCTAGAGGCGCTCCTGGGTCGTACTTTGAATGTCCGGAAGCTTATTTTCACGCAGAGCCATCCCGATCATATCGGCGGCTGGGAGGCTTTTGCTGGGCCTGAAACGGAGATCTACGCTCAGCGCGCGTTTCACCAGCTCACGGCGGAGCGGCGCTTGCTCGCACCCTTTTTCGGCGCACGTTATGCCAATGTCATCGCGGCCATGCTGGTCGGTATGCCGCGCAATCTCGGGAGCGACTTGAGCGATCCTGAAGACGTTATCACCTTCGGCGACTCGCTTGAATTCACATTTAGCGGCCGCCGGTTTGAACTCATTTCCATGCCCTCAGGCGAGACGCTCGATTCGCTGTCGGTCTGGCTGCCCGACGAGAACACGGTGTTTACCGGAAATTGGGCCGGTGCGATCTACGGAGCGCTGCCAAACTTTTACACGGCCAGGGGCGATCGGCAGCGCAGCGTTCCAGGCTGGTTGAGAGAATGCGACAGGCTTCTGGCAAGAGAGCCCGAAGTGCTTATCACGGGTCACGGCGAGCCCGTCTTTGGAAAGGAACGGATCCGCTCCGATCTGATGACGGTTCGTGATGCAGTGGCCTCTATTCACGATCACACCGTCGAGGCCATGAACGCCGGCGTGGATGTGGCGACGATTCAAGCTACATGCCGCTTGCCGGATGGTCTTGTCGTGCAGGAAGGACGCTGCCCCCCCCATTGGATCGCGCGCGCCGTATATGAGGAGTATGCAGGATGGTTCCATCAGGAGCGTACGAGCGAGCTCTATCCAACACCGCCCTCCGCAATTTGGGCTGAGTTGCTTGAAGATGCCGGCGGCATCCAGAAGCTTCTGGATCGAGCCCAACACCATCTCTCAACGGGCGAAATCGAAAAAGCGCTTCATTATGTCGAGATGGCGGTCGTTGTCGAACCGACTTCGCAAGCCGTACGCCTTCTGGAACTGGCCGTGCTCGAGGAACTTGCCGATCGCACGGAAGGCAAGGTGTTTGACATGCTAGGATGGCTCGAAGGTCGTATCATGGCCGCCAAGGACGCTTTGCAAGGACCAGCCTGAATCATACAAAATTCAAGTACAAGGAGAGAGAAATGGCCGCTGAAAAAGTCAGAATTACCGATCTCAGAAATCCTACATACAATGAAAAGCAGCGCCAGGTTTTGGCTCATGTGAGCGCAAATCCCGTTACGCTTTCTGCAGAGGCGGTAATGGAAGCCGCGAAAGCAGCAACCGGCTTAAGCTATTTCGGCGAAATGGACTTCGTGCCCCGCTTGGAACTGTGGATGTCAGCCGCAGCCGCGGATGAAGGGCTCTCAGAGTTCGGCCGGGCGAGCATCTTCGGGCTCGCCACGCGCTTCGCTTGTTCGAGGCTGGATCTTGAAGATCTGATCCGCCGCCATCCGGAAATTGAGCAGGTCGAACTCCCGTCGCCGATCATGATAGCTGGCTTGCCCCGTTCGGGCACAACCTACATGCTTCAACTGATGGGAGCCGACACGCGTCTGCGCGGTCTGCCCCATTGGGAAGGCATTCGGCCGGTTGCGGATCGTTTCATCGTTGACGGCAAGGATACGCGCTTCGATCTGGCCGCTCAGGAATGGGCCGAACTCGACGAACTGATGCCGTACATGAAAATGATTCATGAGTTCGCACCTGATCATATCACCGAGGATATTGAACTCATCGGCACCGATTTCGCCGGATACTATCCAGAATGGCTTTCGTTCTCGCCCCAGTGGCGCGAGTATCAGATGACCCATGATCGGGTTCCATGGCTGAAGTACATGCGTCGCGCGATGCAGGCCGTCGTGTGGCAAAAGGGGCCGAATAACTGGGTCGGCAAATGCCCGCAACACATGGAACAAATGGTTGCGGTCACTCAGGCGCTACCGGGAGCATTCCTGGTGGTGAACCACCGCGATCCGGTCGCCTCGATCCAGTCGGCGATCACAAACCAGACCTATGCTGCGCGGTTCTGGCGCAAGGATATCGATTACGCCCGCATTGCGGAGTACTGGATCGATCGCTACGTCCGCCTGCTGCGCGGTTGCGTGCGTGATCGCAATCTGCTCGACGAAAGTCGCGTCTATGATCTCTATTTCGACAGGCTGATGGCGGATCCGTTCGGGGAACTTGAGGCGCTCTACCGGAAGGCCGGAATTCCCTTCGACGACCAGACCCGCGCTGCCTTCAATCGGGCCATCGCTGACAACAAGCGCGGCAAGCATGGCCAGCTTGGCTACGATCTGCGCGGCGATTTCGATCTGGATCCAGCCGAGATCCGTGAACGCTTCAGTTTTTACTTCGAGCGATTCCCTGAAGTTCGCATCGAAGTTGAATAATAATACGAGAGGTTCAATCATGGCAGAGAATTTGTTCGATCTAACGGGTAAGGTTGCGCTCGTTACGGGTGGTAGCACCGGGCTTGGCTTTGCAATGGCCGACGGGCTAGCCCGCGCTGGCGCCGATGTGATCATTTGGGGACGCCGCGCGGAGCGCAACAGCGAAGCCACCGCCGCCATGCAAAAGCACGGCGGTCGGGTAGCTAGCCGCGCGGTTGACGTATCGGACGAGCAGGCTGTCATCGAAGGCTTTGCCGCAGCCGTGGCCGAGTTTGGCCGCGTCGATTGCGTCGTCGCTAATGCCGGGACGGCATCCATGGCACCCTTCGTCGACATGGATTCAGAGACATGGCACAGCCTGCTCAACACGAACCTTCACGGCGCGTTCTACACGTGCCGTGAAGCCGGCCGGCACATGAAGGCACGTGCCGACAAGGGTGATCCTGGTGGTTCGATCATCATCAATGGAAGCTTGTCGGTATTTGCGGGTACGCCAGGTATTTCGCACTACGGCACCGCCAAGGGAGGTCTGAATTCGTTCTCCAAGACGATCGCGGTCGAGCTTGGCGCCTACGACGTGCGCGTCAATGTGATTTGCCCCGGCCTGATCCCGACCGATCTTGGCGAAGTCGCTGATCAAAGCCCGTTGGTTCAGATGACGCTCGCCCGTACGCCCATCAAAAGGATTGGCCGCCCGGAAGATCTGCAAGGCATCGTGGTTTACCTCGCGAGCGATGTGTCGCGCTATCACTCGGGCGATACCATCACCCTGGACGGCGGCATGATGGCGCAATGTTTCTAAGAGACTGCGGGTAAAATATTCGACTTCCTCGCCGGGCGTCTGATTCCTGTCGCACAGAATGGCTAAAGATCAGACGCCCGTTCAACTGAGGTACGCCGCAATGACGGAAGCCTTTTCGGCTCAGATGAGGAGAGACGAAATTCCTCTTGATACACAGTACTGTGATTAACCAGTCTCTGGACTAGATGTTTGGTCCCCGATTGTGGTGGTGCGGATTTGAGACGAAGCTATTTGAGTTATCGCCCCACACTTTTCAGATTGCTTCATAAGGTCTGAGGCCGTACAAGGCCTTGAAGGCAGCCGGCGAAGGCGTATTAAGGGTTCTCGCTACCAAAGAGGATTATGGTGGCCTTGCAGAGCACTTGGCGGCCATCGGCAGGACCATCGTGGTCGGCTTCAAAGCGACCGGCACTTATCGCCGGGCCCTGACATATTACTTGATCACCGCTGGATTCGAGCTGTGGCTCATCTCCTCGATAGCCTGGCACGGACGCGCGAGACCTTGCATAATGGGTGGGATGAGAACGTCCCCGAAGGAGGTGCAGGTTATCCTGCACAATGCTGCGGATCGACGCCACTCAGCGTTACGTCGACTCGATTGTCGCTGGGATCAACGATCTGCAAGAACTGTCTAAGGCAAGCGCTGTGCTCGAACGTCAGCGGCCCAAGGCATGAGTTTGGCGACGGGGTGGTCGGGTGACGGTCGGCTTAGCGTGGTGAGGGTTCGGGTGAACCAGTCGTGCGGGTTGATGAAGGATCCTACTGTGCTCGTTGCGCATCGCGCCCGCTGTTCGGCCGATGAGCCAGGCGCCTTGTACCTCGTCTTCTGCAGGGGATGAGCCGACGGCTTCCATGACCACAAGACATCACAGAGAAACGGGGATTTGAAGCGCAAAGTTCGCCTGTGCGCTACCAGTGGGCGCCTATCCGGCGCTGGTCGACCGCCAGGTGTACTGCGGGTGCCCTTGCCGATCAGGCTCAAGCTCACCGACTGCCAGGCGCACGACCGACGCAGCACAGCCGATACGTTCGGTAACATCGGCGAGGGCGAAGTACTGCTCGCCGATTGCGCCCATGATGCCGACACGCTTGGGATCGAACTCGCGGCGCGCCGAGTCTGGGCCAACATACGACCGATGTCGAACCGCAAGCGGCATCCTGCCTTCAGCGCCTTCCTGTATCGCTGCCCCCACGTTGAGCGCTTCTTCAACAAAGTCAAACAGTTCCGCGCGGTCGCAACCCGGTACGACAAGCGCGACGACAACTTCCTCGCCTGCGCCCAACTGCCCTCAATCCTCATCTGGCTCAGGCATGACAAGTCGGTTACCTGAATGTCGCTAAGTGCGCTATTTTGCGACTGCCTTCGGGTTGATCCGCAGCTCACGGCCTAGGGCCGTAAGCGAAGCTTGCGATCGCTGTATTGCTGCTCAAACGGCCTGGGTGATCGTGGCGTACCCGAGACGAACTTGTCCCATAGGCATTAAACCATGGGATCAAACCCCTAGGCAAGCGCCACTTCACCGTATTTCGTACATCTTCGCCCTGGCCATCACGCTATCGCGATCGACTTCCGCCGTGCCTCTACCGACCCCAAGTTGGCAGTACTTTAGCCCTGTTTGCAACGCGATACTGCGGCCAACATCCAGCGATTCCCAAATGGCTCGCACGGTCCCTTGAGTCGCGACGGAGGGCTTCGCCGCGATCTTTGCTGCCAAATCGTGCGCACGCTCCCACAGGTCTTCCCGCTTTGTAACCTCAGTTACGAGCGAAATGCGCAAAGCTGTTTCTGCACCGATACGCTCGTCGTTGCCCATAAGCGCCATCCGCAGCACCTCTGAGAGCGGCACGCGATGCCGCAATCCTATGGGCTCCAGCGCTGCAACGTTGCCATATGTGCTATGCGGATCGAAAAAGGTTGCATCCTCAGAACAGATGACAAGATCAGCTTCGTTTACCCAATATAGCGCTCCGCCAGCGCACATCCCATGGACCGCCATCACTACGGGTTTCCACAACCGGTTCTGTTTTGGCCCCAAGTATTCTCCAGGATCGACTTTTGCGAACAGATCATCATACATAAACACGCTAGCGGTCTCGATATCGAGATTTGTGCCATCACGAACGTCAACGCCTGTCGAGAAAAACCGCCCTGGGGCCGCCCGTAACACGACAGCGTTCACATCGTGGTCGATACGAATACGTTCCCAGACTTCCCTAAATTCTAGACACATCTGTTTGTTAAAGCTATTAGCTGCAGCTGGACGATTTATCGTGATCGTCGCAACCTTATCTTCGCTTTTTTCAAAGATGATCGTTTGATACTCAGTAAAGTCCATGGCATTTCCCTTAACAATCCGCCGTGTAAACGAGGCGGACGAAAATCTATCGACTTGATCTAATGCCTGAACGGCACAAGTAGGGCAATTAGGTCTAGCAATGTCGTTGGCGCGCGAACCGGAAAATTCCTGAGGGAGATCGTGACTTAGGCCGCAGTCTGAACGCTTCCTCACGCGTTACCCGCCTCTCACGCCGATTACGAACTAGCCTTGTTCATCGATTTGTTGCTCAAGCAGCTATTCTCAGCCAGCCATTTGACCCGAACCCGTCGGTGAGCGATCCGCCAACTCCCGTTCTCGCGAACGAAATCGTCCTCGTAATAGCCGCTATGGTCCAAACCAACATGGGTCAAAACTATCCAGTAAGTCGTGGCCTTCGCAGTTTCCCCAGTCACTTGAATGTGCTGCGTTCCGATGTGATGACGGACATACTCAGGCCTTGCGCCATCCACCTGAAGGACCTTGTTGGTCTTCTTCCAGTGCTCGATCTCTTGGCGCCCTCTTATAGAAGTAATGGGGCCTTCAAATATCCCATTTTCGGCAAATACGGCCGCAAAGTTTTCTGCATCTAAATTGTCATTGTAAAAAGCATACTCACTCATCCGTTGCCGGATCTCTTCCCGTGAAAGTAGTTCTTCGATATCCACCTGGAGGCTCCTCTAAATATATCCAACATTTTTACGAGGACTCTCAAGATTATTGCAGTAAGCCCTACAAAGCCGCAGCCTTCAATTCTACCAAAGACTGAAACTTAACTTTGTAGGCCGCCAAAATAAGATGTGTTCCTCATAACCTTATCAATCTTGTTCCCGCATCCGGAGGACCGCAGCGGCACGGCCGGGATGTCGTTGGTTCGGGATATAAGCTGCCATGACGCTGACGCATGTGTCAACTCACGCCGCAACGCCCTCAGCTAAAACCGTACAAGGGCCAGCCCAACCTGGGGCCTTCAGTCCTCCGAGCTGTTCTCTTGAATTGCCACATCCGGTGCGGGCTTGACATGAATCTACGGGGTCTTCGGCCCATGCTTTGCAGATCGCTTCGTAAGGGGTGAGCCCGAGAGGGGTCTTGAGGCGCCGTGCGTCATTGTATGCAGCGACAAAGTCGGCGAGGTGCTGGCGCAACTGGTCATGCGTCTCGTAATGGTAGCGCTTGACGGTAGCCTCTTGATTACGCGGTTCATCCGTTCGACCTGATCGTTTAACCGAGCATGGCGTAGCTCAGTAAGGCGGTGTTCGATATCGAGGTCGGCGCATGCCAGTTCAAAAGAATGGCAGCGGAAGGGTGGATTCCGTGCTTGCATTTCGTTGATGTCTTCTGGCGTCCAGCCATCGCCGCTCGGGTCCGTGAATGCGTTCCATTGTCACTAAGCACCGGATGTATCCGGTACGGCACGGCGGCTGCGAGGTGCCGCAGGACGTTGCTGGGCTACATGGCGAGCGGCCTTCTCGTGCAGCTCTACGAACGCGAACTTGGACCTTCGATCGATTGCCACAAGCAGGTAGAGCTTGCCTTGCTCGGTTCGCACCTCAGCCAAATCAATGTGGAAGTAGCCGATAGGATAAGCCTTAGAACTTCGCCCGGAAAAGTGACGATCTCGCGCAGCACCGCTGCATCATGGCGAGCCGCGCCGGTCACGGCCCAACTGCGGATGAAGCCGAAGGTACGATCGATCACGACGTGCGTCTTGTCGCCGAAGACCGCGATCGGCAGCTCGGGCACGGAGCGCTCCCGCATCGGGATCGCGCAGCCTGCCGATCTTCACCGTCCAGCGTGCATTGGTGCCCTTCCATATCTCGCGCGCCTTTCGTCCAGCTTGATCTGCGCCTTCTCGGCGAGGGTATTGCGTTGCCGCGGCGCCGCCGCAGGCTGGCATCGACGATCTGCCCGTCCATGGTCAGCTAACTGCTCGCCTGGAGCTGACGATCGAACTCCTCGAACAGCTTCTCGATCGTCCCGAGCGCGTGAGCCGCTTGCGAAACAGCCGGATCGTGTTCTCGTCAGGCGTGCGATCGTTTAGCCCGAAACTCAGGAAGCGAAGCCAGCTCAGGCGCTTCCGGATGAGAAACTCCATGTGCTCGTCGCGCACGGTGTTCTGCGCCGCCAGGATCAGGACCTTGAACATCGCCACCGGATCGCACGGCGGCCGGCCACCCTTCGTGCCCTCCGAGTAACCCAGCCCGACATCGAGCACGGACCTGAATGCTTCGAAATTGATAATTCGATCCAGTGTCTCGAGCGGATCACCCGTTTTTCCACAACCGCTTCAGGTGGTCGCGAAGCGCAAACAGCCCCGACAGCTTCATCTAGCACCCCAAACTCGAGAGCCGAGTGAATCATTTCAGACCATAATGCGCCACCGGGAAATGGGGGACTCTACATCTGCAAATGCTGGCCAAAGCAGCCGCAGCGATTCACATCATCCACACCATCAGGCCCCCGGTACCAAACAGCTAGAACTCGACCATGACCTTGCCAGCATCGGCCGTGCCAGCGACACTCAAGGCCTCCATCACGCGTTCGAAGGGGAAGCGATGCGTAATCATAAGATCGAGCTTGTCAGTGAGCGAGGGTAGGAGGCCAATGACGGTTTCCAGTTCATCCGGATACCCCATTGATGTGCAAATGCTCATTTCGCTCAAGAGCATAGTCCCTAGGTCGAGCTCGACTGACTTCGTGTAGGCGGCAATGACCACAAGCCGGGCATGGTTGCGAGCCATCCGCACCACATCGGGCACAATATTCGGCGCACCGGCCGCATCGATATAGACATTTGTGCCCGGTGCAGGGCGGCCCATGACGTCGCAGGCGCCATGGATTTCGATCAGGCGCGCAGCCACATCCTCCAGATCCGCACGGACGGTCGCCGTGGCACCCATGGCGCGTGCGAGCTGGAGTCGTTGCTGGTGCACGTCAATGGCCACAACGTCGTCCACCCCAAAGTGGCGCAACCACAGGATCGCTCCCAGCCCAATGGGGCCACAGCCGAAGACTACTGCCTTTTCGCCCGGCTTTGCATCGGATCTGTTAACCCCATGCATGGCTACGCCCAGCGGCTCGGCCAAAGCCCCGTATCGCGAGAGCAGTCCCGGCGGCGCTTTCAAAAGCGAACGGGTTCTGCCCACATCGCGGACGAAGAGTTCCTCGGTAAAAGCACCTTCGGACCCGCCGTTTCCGATTATCGCAGATGAGCCCATAGGGTTTACAATCACGTGATCGCCCAATTGCACGTTTTCGACTTTTGCGCCAATCGCAACGACCCGCCCACAGGCTTCGTGGCCAAGCGGCATCGGCTTGCTGCCCCATGACAACCCGCCCATTCGGATAAAAGAAAGATCGGTTCCACAGATGCCGCAGGCTTCTATGCGCACGGTTGCGTCGTAATCTCCAAGCGTCGGCGGTACGATGACATCGAGGCGCACGTCATTCGGGCCGTGGACGTTGACTACATGCATTGAGCTATTCCTCTGTAAAGTTGAGTGCCAGAGGCACAAATGCGGAGACGGGTCAGTTCCTTGTAGAACAAGAGATCACGGTAGGGCTTACAGCAAGCGACCAGGCGCCACTCGGAAATTCCGCGATCGTCTGGTTCGCAGCCTGGCATCGTGACAACCCAGCGCCTGTATTGGGTGGCGCTGTTACATCGCCCCAGCGCCCACCGCGCATTTTCCCTGGCAACGGTGGGCCAACTGTTCTCCGAACAGACGTCTTATTCCTCTTCTCCGTTCTCAAAGTTGACTCATCTTGCCTGACCGCGCAACCTATCATGCTCGTCAAATGCAACATTTCGTCGGGAAACCGACCAATAGAACCCTGCTGCGTGCCGCTTGGGACCGGTCGGTTGTTGCATGGCCAGGCGTCATCGGCGCTTGAAGTGAGCCGGCAGGTCGTGGGAAGAACCCTGAATTCAAGCCTTTGGCAGCACTGGCATGGCACTCGTCGACGCGCCTCCCGCCATACCTACCACGCTACTCATATTCCGACCCGTGCGGGCCGAAGTGCATCGGGTTCCGTCATAGCGTATCTCACAGCGCACAGAGCGCCCGAAGCTAGCGCACGGCTGGCACTTATGTCACCGCCGCGAGATAAGCAGAGAGGGTCTTCGGCCCGGAATTCGGGTGTAAACGCAAGAGGCAACCAACCTGGATGAGCCACAGCAGACGGACCGGTTGACGAACCCGGCATGCGTTGTTCACGGTGCACCAGCCTCAACACGTATGATCCGGCGTGCGGTGTGGTAAGAGTCTCTCCAAAGAATAACGCCGGGGCAATTTACCCATAACCTACATGTGTGGTGGAGGATAAATGCGATTCGATCCTAGAGAGCTTCTCGCTAAATATGAAGAGGAGAAGCGGAAAAGGTTGCAAAACCACCCTGAGGGGAACGCTCAGTATATTGATGCATCCACAGTCCTTGCAGGTTACAATCAGGATCCTCTTGTCGGTGCAACTCCAAACCGGCCCCCTATCATCGAAGAAACCGACGTCTTGATAGTCGGTGCGGGATTTGGCGGGCTTTTGACAGCAGCCGCCCTTGCTCGTCGTGGTGTAAAAAACATCAAGATTATCGACAAAGCCGGGGATGTTGGTGGAACCTGGTACTGGAACCGCTATCCTGGCGCAGCTTGCGATATAGAATCCTACATTTACATGCCTCTTCTGGAGGAGACCGGTTATATTCCAAGCGAGAAGTACGCTAAAGGCGTCGAGATATTTGAACACTGCCAGCGCATAGCTCGACATTTTGATCTCTACCCTCATGCCATTTTTCAGACTGAGGTAAAAGGCGTCAAATGGGATGATGGAGCTAAACGCTGGCAAGTGATCACTAGCCAGGATGACAGGATTTCTGCGCGCTATATAGTAATCGCTGGCGGCATCATGCACAAGCCGAAGCTTCCAGGCATCCCAAACATCGAAAAGTTCAAAGGGCACAGCTTCCATACGACGCGATGGGATTACTCCTATACCGGTGGGGCTCCAAGCGTGCCAATGGATAAGCTTGGCGACAAGCGTGTAGGGATTATCGGCACAGGCGCGACTGCGGTTCAGGTCGTCCCAAAATTGGCGGAATGCTCCAAGAAGTTGTTCGTTTTCCAGCGCACGCCTTCGGGTGTCGCGGTTCGCAACAACAAGCCAACCAGCGAGGAATGGGCCAAGTCGCTCAAGCCGGGGTGGCAAGAGGCACGCATGGAGAATTTCGCCTCAATTATGGTAGGCGAGGCTTGGGGCGAGGATCTCGTTCAGGATGGTTGGACCGAGATTTTCGGTCGTAACAAGGGGGCTACGCTTTCATCGCAAGAGCAGCAACTCTACGACTTCAAGCTCATGGAAGAAATTCGCGCCAGGGTTGACGCAATTGTACCTGACAAGGCGACCGCCGAAGCGTTGAAGCCGTGGTACAACCGCATGTGCAAACGCCCTTGCTTCCACGATGAATACTTACAAGCGTTTGCGCGGTCAAATGTGACGTTGGTGGATACCGCGGGAAAAGGTATCGATCGCATGACAGAAAACGGTCCTGTCGTAAATGGGACGGAGTTTCCACTCGATGTCCTCATCTACGCGTCCGGTTTTGAGATGAGTACATCATACAACAAGCGCCTCGGCTTCGAAATCTTTGGTCGGAATGGGCACTCGCTCACCGATGCATGGGGCAACGGCCCTCGGACGCTTCATGGGGCGATGACAAACGGCTTTCCAAACCTTATCATGCTTGGCACGACACAAGGCGGATATACCGTCAACTTCTCGCACCTCCTGACCAGAATTGCAGACCATGCCAGCTGGATTGTCAGCTATTGCCTCGAAAACAAAGTCGCCACCATAGAGCCTACTGTTGAGGCAGAAAAAAAGTGGTGGGAAGAAGTTCTTGGGCAAATAGCCAACTCTCCTGGATCCAGTGAATGCACCCCAGGGTATTACAATAATGAGGGTGCAGAGCCCGACCAATATACCCTGAAAAGTTCACCATATTCGGGGCGGTACTCAAGTTTCTTTGAGATTTTGCAGCATTGGCGGTCATCCGAGCCGTTAGATGGTGTCAAATTGACATTCCAGTAGCAGTTCAGACGAGATGCTGACGGCGCGCGGACTACCAGCAATCTGCCACGCCTCTTTTGCAGTGGCTAAGCAGATGGATATCTCCTGCCGTCGTTCATTGGCGAAGGCGGGGCCTACATAGCATTTTGCCACGTAACTTTGTGACGTGCATCAGAAAGACTGGAGAAGAAATGAACAACTTATCTCAGGCGCGCGTGCGGCAAGCCTTGGAAAAGGCAGATCTGGGCACACTTCGCATCGCTCTTTTTCAAGCCACGCGCGACCCCGAGATTGCGGCGATGGTGCCCGAACCTCAAGTTGTCCGCGGCGGTGCAGGCGTGACCTATCAGCTGCCCGAGAAGTATCGGAGCGCCCTGGTGGACAAGGGCGTCGAGTTCTTAGCTAATGACCTCAATCAGTTTGAATGCCAGGTCCCCGATGATCAAGAATTACGGGAGCTCATGGAAATGGCCGGGGACCCGCTTGATGACACGGAGTTTTTTGCTCGCCGTGAGATCCCGGCGCTCGATCCATTTCCCTGGGCTGCTAAGTGGCATAGAGGCCGACCCGCGCTCCCAAATGATTTTCTGGTCGTGATTGTCGGTGCTGGCTTCGGCGGTATCGGGATGGGCGTGCAACTCGAAAATCTCGGCATCCCCTATATCGTTTTCGAGCGTCGTGGCGAGGTCGGGGGAACTTGGAGTATCAACACTTACCCTGGAGCGCGGGTCGATACGCCGAGCGCCGTGTATGAGTACAGCTTTGAAAAGTGTTATCCATGGAAAGAGTATTTTGCGCAGCAGGCTGAGGTGCGGCAATATTTAGAGTACGTTTCTGAAAAGTACGGAGTAGCAAAAAATTTACGGTTGAATGTTGATGTAGAGGGCGCTGACTTTGATTCGGTGACGTCACGATGGCGGGTGAATGTTGTCGGGCCGGATGGTGCAAGCGAAACCATTACAGCAAACTTCATTATAAGCGCATCTGGACTCTTTGCCTCACCTCGGCAGTTGGACGTTGAAGGTGTAGACGATTTCCGCGGCGAGATTTTTCACACGACCGAGTGGTCTGCAGAACGAGATGTCACTGGCAAGAACGTGGCCATCATCGGCAACGGATCGACTGGGATCCAGCTGCTGGGTCAAGTTGCGGCAAAGGCGAACAAAGTCAAGGTGTTTCAGCGTACACCACAATGGATTTCACCTCGAGAGCAATATGGCGCACTTGTTAGCGACGAGATGCAGTGGCTGATGAAGAACGTGCCTTATTATTGGAACTGGAGCCGCTACACAGGTGCATTATCGACGATGAATTTGTATGGTCTTTTGACGCCTGACCCTGACTGGCAAGCAAACGGCGGGTTGTTCAGCAAACAGAATGACGCAGTTCGTAATTTTCTACAGACATATATCAAGGATCAAGTTGATAACCGTCTAGATCTCGTTGCCAAGCTCACGCCACAATACCCTCCTTTTGCCAGGCGAATGGTCGTGGACAATGGATGGTATAAGGCACTGTTGAGGGACAATGTTGAATTGGTGACGGAACCGATTGCACGATTCGCGCCAAGCGGGATCGAGTCATTGGCCGGCTCGCAATACAACGTTGATGTGGTGGTGACAGCTACCGGCTTCAGCGTGGAGAAATATGTTTGGCCGGCAGATTATGTGGGATTAAATGGCGTTCACCTTCAAGATAAGTGGTCGGAAGAAGGTGCGAAAGCCTATTTGGGCATGATGGTACCAATGTTCCCCAATTTCTTCATCTTGTATGGGCCTAATTCACAAAACACCAGTGGAGGAGGGGCGGGCCTGCCAACACAGATCGAAATATGGTCAAAGTATGTGGGCACGGTCATTGTCGAGACAATCGAAAAGGGTTGTCGCTCCGTTGAGGTAGAGGCAGAAGCATTCGACAGATTCTACGAAAGGCTGGATGAAGTGTCCCAAAATACAATCTGGTTGGTTGATGAGACATCATCGGGACGCAATTATTACGTGAGCAATGGCCGTCTTTTGGTTAATCAGCCATGGCCCCATAATGACTGGCACAATATGATTACCCGCCCGGACTTCACAGATTTGCAGATGTCTGCCTAGAGACCGTTTAGATGTTTGGCCCCGAAATTTAATGGCATGGGTTTGATGTGAAGCACTGGTCTCTTTTTGTTTAGCGTTTGCAGATGAGCTCGTAGGGCGTGAGCCCCTGAAGGGCCTTCGTAACCGTCCGATTGTTAGGCCACAAACCGAAAAATGTGAATCACAGCCGGACTGCGGCGTAATTCGGTGCTCTCGAAGGAGAGCGGGATGGCACGGTTCGATCTGACGGATTTCGAGTGGTCGGTGATCCAGCCTTTGTTGCTGACGAAGGTGTGCGGTGTGAAGTGGGGTGACGACCGTCGTGTGCTCAACGGCACTGCGGACCCGGTGTTCCATGGGCTGACATCGCGGACTGCTATGGGCCGCATACGACGTGCGTGAACCGGTTTGATCGGACGCCCTGGATCAGGAGGACACCCTGATTTTACGGTTTTCGGCTTGGCCATGGATCTGAAGTTTGAGGCTGGTGGAGAGAGAGGGGTATTTGGAGTCCTTTCTCTTTGGTCGGATGGGGCACCGAGCCAGGCGATCGGCGCCGCTTGCGTATGATCAAGCCATGCCTGCTTGGGTTTGCCAGTAGAGGAAGCGTTTGACGTTGACCTGCTCCCCGAATCCTGGACCAGCTTTGAGCTTGAAGATTCCAGTTTGAATGGAGGGCCAGGATACCGAGTGAGCGATGAATAGAACCAAGTTCAGCGAGGCACAGATTGCGTTTGTGCTCAAGCAGGCTGAGGACGGCACGTCGGTCGGCGAGGTGTGCCGCAAGGCTGGGATCAGGGAGGCGACGTTCTACAACTGGCGCAAGAAGTATGCGGGGTTGATGCCGTCGGAGATGAAGCGCCTGCGTCAGCTTGAGGAGGAGAATGCGAAGCTGAAGCGCCTGGTGGCGGATCTCAGCCTGGACAAGGTTATGCTGCAAAATGTCGTCTCGCGAAAGCGCTGAGGCCTGATCGCGGCGCCAGCTTGTCGATGACGTTCGCAGCACCTGGCAGGTCAGCATCCGGCGAGTCTGCAGTGCTTCGGGCAGAGCGATCGAGCTACCACTATCGTGGTCAAGGCACCGGTCAGGCCGACCTCAAGAATCGGACCAAGGAAATCGCCGAAACGCGCGTGCGGTATGGCTATCGCCGTATTCATGTGCTGCTCCGGCGTGAAGGCTGGGTGATCAATGGCAAGCGGGTTTACAGGCTTTACAAGGAGTTGGGCTCGCAGTTGCGCAGGAAAGCACCTCGCCGGCGGGTCAAAGCCAAGCTGAGGGAAGGCCGCTGCGCGGCCTCCCGCGTCAATGATGTATGGCCATGGACTTCGTCCATGACCAGCTCGCGACGGGACCGAAGCTGCGCATCCTGACGGTGGTCGATACCTACAGCCGGTTTTCGCCGGCGGTCGTTCCGCGGTTTCGGTTCCGTGCGCCGGACGTGACCGAAGTGCTGGAGCAGGTCTGTGCCGAGACGGGCTATCCGGCTTCGATCCGGGTCGACCAGGGCAGCGAATTCATCTCCCGCGAGCTCGACCTGTGGGCTTACATGAAAGGTGTGACGCTTGACTTCTCACGGCCTGGCAAGCCGACCGACAATGGGTTCATCGAAAGCTTCAACGGCAAGTTCCGGCTCGAATGCCTGAACCAGCATTGGTTCATGAGCCTCGACGACGCCGTCCGAAAATGCGAGGCTTGGCGACGAGACTACAACGAGGTGCGACCCCATAGCGCGATCGGTAACAAACCGCCGATATCGCTGGTGAATCAGTCAGCGGCACATGGCCCGCCGCTGCCGGTAGCAGCTGGATGACGGCTAGCCACGTGGTCCAGGATCGGGGAGCAGGTCACATGCTGGACGGCACTCCCATGGCCGCATAATTTAAGCCGTATGCTCCCCGACAATCGCGCGGCGGTTCACTGCCTGGAACGGCGGATTTCGTTCGGGCTCGATTCAAACGCTGTTGATCAATCGAATTCGAAACCAGTCTCGGCACCCTGACTATCTCCCGAGGCGTCGCCAACCGGTCACGATGCCGCTCATCGCAACGATGAGCCCGGCAAGCGACATCATCCACAACAGGACGTCCCAGATTGGCCGCGCTCCCGTTAACCCGTTCAGATCCCATTTGTGCAGCAAGTCGAACGCCCACCGATAGGCGCGGCGGCGTGCGTCGGAATCGCCTACGAGCGAGCCGCTCACCGGATCGATGTATGCCCAACTGCGCGCCGCGTCGTCGTAGCGGATGCGTAGCACGGGAAGGAGTGGCCGCCCGTTGGTTTCATACCAATAGGAGTCGGGCATGGTCAGGCGGTCCACAGCGACGAGCCGGCCGTTAGGCACAAGAATCCCGGCCCGCTGCACTATGGCTTTCTGGTCAATGTGTAAGGGCGAGAGGGTCGCGCCGTCCAGAATGCGCAGCTGTCGCAGGCTGCGTTCGAAGACAGCTTGTGGCTCGCCCATGCTCCAGAGGATGCTCACCCGCTTCCCCCCCGCCGCAGACCGTGCCAGAGCATCGACGGAGAGCGACAAGGGCTTGTCGACTCCCGCATAGCGGATCCTGGCAGCGGTGCCGAGGCCGGGGCTGGCGAACAGGTGACCCGGATCGACCGACAGCCAACCGCTGAAAATCCAGGTCACGAGGAACAGGCCGCCGGCGAGCCCGCCGAAATGGTGCCATTTCATCCAGCCGCGATAGGGCGTGACCTGCCCGGTGCCATAGCGACGACGGCCCACGCGCACTCGCAACAATCCGATCCACACGCCGCTCACGGCACCAATGATGCAGGGCCCGGACACCCACATGACGACCTGCCGCCATACCGAATTGTTCTGCCGAAGCACCGTGGGATAGATCCAGTGCGGCACCGACCCCACCCAGTTCCAGAAGCGTTCCCGGGCGCTGGTGTCGAGCACCACTTCACCGGTCTGTGACGATACATACAGAACCCTACCGCCCTCGCCCGACAACGCGGCTTTCCAGAGCGGTCGGTGGCGATTGAAGCTGCTCGCGACGGTCCATTGGTCGCGTTCGATCGATGTGAGGGTGCGGACCGGCGCGTGGCCGAAGTCACTGGCAATTCTACGCGCGGACGCAAGGTCGGTCCGGGGCAGGACCCGGCCCGAGACGGCGGAGATCGCTACCCGGTCGGCATTCCACAAGTCGATCCGCCAGACCGGCGTGCGATCTCGCATCTCCAGCGTCAGGCTTCGCACGGGGCTCCCGCGTGCAAAGCCTCGCGCGTCCTCGGGCGACACGCGCACGGTGGACCAGTGTATCGGCGCAAGTCCTTCCAGGCGCTCGGCCCTGCCGAGCGACGGAAAGGGGACATAGATCATCACCAGCCCGGACAGGAGCCAGACGGTAAAGAGCAGGCACGTGACGATTCCGAGCCAGCGGTGAACCAGAAATAGCCACCGCTTGAAAGAGTGGCCGACCCTGACGCGAGACATCTCAGAGGCGGACGCGAACCGAGAGATCGACCGAGCGCGGACGACCGAGGATCCATTGCTCGTCATTGTAGGTCGTCGCCGCATAATCCTTGTCGAAGATATTATAGAGCCGCAGGTCGACAGCAACATTGCGGGTCACCGCATAGCTCAGCCCGCCATCTACAACCGCATAAGCAGGAACCCGGAAGCTGTTGGCATTGTCGGAATAGGTCCTGCCCACATAACGTAGACCGATGCGCGACTGGACATCGCTGGTGGCATCCCACCGCAACCAGACATTGGCGGCCTCCTCCGGCACGCCGGGAGGAGTCTTGCCGGTGTAGACCGCCATGCCACTGACGAAGTCGTCATATCGCGCGTTGAGGATCGTGCCGTTGGCGTCGATGCCGAAGCCAAACGGCAGGGCGAGCGAAACTGAGGCCTCGATGCCCTTGGAGGAGCGCTGGCCGACCTGCTCGATCGGGCTGGTTATGGTCCGCTGCGAAAGCAGGCCGTTCTTGACAATGCGATAGAGAGCGATTGAAGCCGTTCCCCGCCCTCCTAGGAAGCTGCCCTTGGCCCCGATCTCTACCTGATTGCCGGTTGCATTGCTGAACTGCGTCTGCGAACCCGAATAGGTGGTCAGCGTGCCAAGTGGATCGGTGCCGGTCGAATATTGCCCATAGATTGAGACCGTCGCGACTGGCTGGTAGACAGCGCCCACGCGCCAGGTCGTGTTGTGCAGTGATTTTGTGAAAAGGCGCGGGCCTACGATACCGGCAGGGTCGATGTTCTGACGATAGACCTTGTCATGCTCGTCGCGGATACCAGCGACGATCGAAAGGCGGTCGCCGAAGCGCAGCCGGTTTTCGGCGAAGATGCTGTATTCGGTGGTGCGCGTGCGGTATCGCGGCGCTATTCCCTGGGTGTCGAAGAACAGGCCCGGATCAAATGCCTGCGGATTGACGAAATCCTCCTGCACATCCGAGCCGAAGTCGTTCGAGTAGGTCAGGTTGATCTTGTTGACGTCGAACCCGACGACGAGGTCGTTGCGGATGCCCCCGAAGGCCGCGCTCCACTTGACGCTGCCCTGGTCGCCGACCTGGGACTGATCGTGGAAAATGCCGAGATTGTCAGTGCGATAGATCGTGCCCGGCGGGCCGGACGTGGCGTTGTAGGCATTTGGACAATCGCCGCTGGCGCTGATCCAGCAATAGCTTTCCAGATCCTTGAACAGGCGCTTGCTGGTCAGCCAATATGCGGTGTTGGAAATGCTGACGGCCGAGCTGGGAGCCCACGCTGCTGTGAGAGTCAGCCGGTTGTCGCGGTAGTGCAGATTGGCGTCGGCGACATTGTAGTTGCGGTGCCGGACGCTGGTGTCCAGCTTGCCGTCGATCAGCGGTGTGCCGAAATACTCCGTCGGTCGCTGGTTTGCATAGTCGTCGCGCAGCGTCAGCGAGAATGTGTCGGATGCCGCAAAGCGCAGCGCTGCGGACAGGGCATAGCTGCTGGAATCCCCGCGATCGACATAACCATCGGACTTTCGGTAGCTGCCATCGATGCGATACGAGAGCGCCTCTCCGAGTGGTCCGGCTGCACCGGCCGCGACGTGCCAGCTGTTCTGCGACCCGTAGCTGGCCTCCCCCTCGACGGCGGTTCTCGTGCTGTCCGGCTTCTTGGTGATGACATTGACTGCGCCACCCAGCGCGCCTTGGCCGTAGAGTACGGACGACGGCCCGTTGAGCACCTCCACTCTCTCCACGTTGAAGGGATCGGTGGGGAACGTGATGGTGCCTGCGACAGGGAACAGGCGAATGCCATCGTAAAGCTGCAGAACCGAGCCCTGACCGCTGAAACCGCGCGCGACGAGAGCGGTGCCGCCATTACCTGGGTTGGCTGAGTTTGTGATGCCCGGCGCGCGAGTCACCGCGTCCACGATCGTCAGGTCACCGCGCCTGCGCAATGCGTCACCGTCGATGATTGATATCGACGCCGGGGTTTCCAGCGGCGTCAGGCCAAGGCGACTTCCGGTCGATGCCGGCACGGTCAGCGCCGTCTCCGGGCTGGCCACCACAAGAATATCGCTTTTGCCCGGCCCATCCTCTCCCGCCGCGTGGGCACCCGTCGCGCCGGATACCGCTGCTATCGACCAACCGGCCAACGCCAGTACACGCACATTGCAGTTCATTCCGCCCTCCTGATTTGGTCGCACGAAGCTGGGCGGAGAGCTTTGCCGGGGCCAGACTTTTACCGTAACCAGTACGATAACTGCGCGTTACAACGACGTTACGAGAGGGTTTTTGGCGAAGAAGTTCGCGTACCGCGCGCCAATCCGCGGGCCACATCACATTCGAATTGCAAACGCGCTTAGTCCCTACCGGCGCGAGGGCTACGAGTATTTTGGTGGACTGAGGAAACCAAGAACGATATTGTCATTTGCATAGTGACCGGCGTCATTTTTACGGTCGACCCCGCGAACAACGAAGGTCGACAGAACGGCGGATATTTGATCGGCGCCAGCCGGCATCGTGAATCAGCTTTGTTTTGCCAATTATGCCGTGCTCACGGTGCCGGTCGCGCCGAGTTGGGGTACCAGAATGTCATGTGACAGGCTTCGCAGCGCTGGTCGAGGTCTCCGCCGACCCGGGTGAGGGCGGCCGTGTCCTTGCTGTCGATCGCCTTCAGGGCGTCCTTTGCGCTGTCCTGCGCCGCTCCGGCGAACTGCTCGAATTCCGCCGGGTTTGCCTTGATCGCGGCGTCGATCTGCGCCGGCGTGAGCTCGCCCAGGCCCGGCTTGGTTCCGACAGGCGCCGCATGACGGCCAGGCATCATGAGGAGATTCATCGACTCGATCAGCGTCATGGCGTGGCGTCGTACCGCGTGCCATTCCTCGGCGGTGCGGGGCTCCCGTTTGTCTACCCCGGCAGCGGTCGACACGATGACGACCGCATCCCAGATACCGTCGGCGGCCGGATCAACGGTCGAGTCCATCAGTTCCTTGATGGTCGCAACTGGCTTGGCTGCCGTTTGCCCGGTATCGGAAGCGGGCGACGGCGCATCCTCCTTTTTCCCGCAGCCTGCCAGCGGCAGGGCGAACAGAGCCAGCATTGGCAGTGCGTGGCGCGCACAACGTCGGGCGAAATGTCCGGATCGTTCCGTGGCCCTTCTGACAGCCCTATCCTTCATCAGCCTTTGTCCTTGTATCCTGCGAAGCCTGCTCGGCGCTCAGCCAACGCGACGTGATTGGCCAGCCAATCACGGTTGTGTAACCGTTGCTGGCGCTCGCGGCACACAGTCGGGCGCCTTCGCCGTACCTAAATTTGATGACGTTCCGCCAAAAAGGTTGCCGCTAGATACTGCGAGCTGACACCGGCGATGCCATCAGCAAGGGCTTATGCTGGCAAGGTGAGCGAGCTTTTCAGTTCATTCGAGAACGCGGGCAAATGGCTGTCCAAGGTCGGACCGCGGAACGACGGAGCCTCGCCAGCTGTCCCAACTTGCCAAGGATATGGCCTGAACCGCCAATCCGATCCTGGCAGGACCGGTTACGATCAGAATGGATCGGAACGGCACTGGCCGGAGCAGTTGAATGAAGAGGGTCGACGAAGAAGGGATTAGGGCGGTTTCCAAGGTCAGGCTGGCCAAGCCATGGGCCATACTGGCGGTTCTTTTCGGTGCCATGACGCCTGCTGGAGCCGAGGAACCGGAGGTCGGCGTTCCCGCTGAGCTTCCGGGACCAGGTCCTTTCATCATGCGCACGGCGGAGCAGCCTGTTATCCGCGCCGAGATTATCGCAAGCGGCCTTGTCCATGGTTATTCCCTGGCCTTCCTCCCGGGAGGCGACGCGCTTATAGTGGAGCGCGGCGCACGCCTTCGTCTTCTGCGCGATGCCACCGGCCCGAAGCCGCAGTTGATGCCGGAGGCAGTCACCAATGTGCCCAACTATGAAAAGGCGGAGCATCTTAACGCGCTCGATGTGCTCGGCGTGCAGGACGTCAAACCCGATGCCGATTTCGCAACCAACCATCTAATCTATTTCACGTATAATCGGCCCGTTGGATACGATGCCGCTGTTGGGCGGATCACGGCAGCCACCGTCGTCGCGCGTGCGAAGCTCATGGGACTGCGGCTGGCGGGTATCAAGGACCTGCTGGTCGGTGAGGCACGGGTTGGCGTGGGCGGTTCCCGGCTTCTGATCGGTGGCGGTAGGCAGCTTTTCGTTTCCGTCGGGGCCCTAAGCGAGACGGACCACCAGTCGGCGCAGCGCGTCGACAACATATATGGCAAGGTCTTGCGGATCGGGCTGGATGGGCGTGTGCCTGCGGACAATCCCTTTGTGCGTAGCCAGGGAGCGCGACCGGAAATCTGGACCTATGGCCACCGTGATGCGCTCGGGCTGGCGCTCGATCCGCGCACCGGCCAGATCGTGGCATCGGAACATGGTCCTCAGGGGGGCGATGAGATCAACAATCTGCAGCCTGGTCGCAATTATGGCTGGCCGAATTCAACCTATGGAACCGAATATGGCGGTTCGCGCTTGCCGACCGCGCCTGTCGCGCCTCGAACGGAGGGACCCATTCTCATCTGGTCGCCCGGGATCGCGCCAGCCGGGATGACATTTTATACAGGCAGCGTCATGCCCGGTTGGGCCAACAATCTGTTTGTCACCAGTGCCCGGCGGGGCCAGATAAATGGCACGGGCGGCCTCGCAAGGGTCGTGCTGAACGCTCGCTTGGAGGAGGTTCGGCAGGAGTTTCTGCTCGCGGATCTGCATCAGCGGTTCAAGGATGTGCGGCAGGGGCCGGACGGTCTTCTTTATGCTCTGACCGACGAAGACAAGGCCGTCGTTGTCAGGATCGGGCCCGCACCCTCCGCACCCTGACGCTGTCCACACGATCAGGCCCCGAGTGTGCTGGCCGAACTTGCAACATCTTGGAGCGGGGGAGCAATTCTTTATTCCCGGCGCTCTGTCATCTTCGTGCAACAAAAGATCATCCGGCCCGGGGCGGGGCAAGGCCGCAGGTGCATTCATTAGGCGACCTTTCGGCGGCTGGAAAAGTATTCGCTAAAATCTATTGGTCCTACGTCGTCACTGGGGAAGTCGCGTTTGAACAATTCAGCGAGAGCCAAAGATATCTTTGTAAGGATCCATCGATACCTTGGGATTTGTCTCGCCTTTTTCCTCATCATGCTTGCTGCAACCGGCAGCAGTATTGCCTTCTATCACGACCTCGAACGCACTCTGAACGCCCGTTTAAGGATTGTGGAGCCGCAGCCCAAAGGATGGACGATCCAAGATGCGCTCGCGATCCGCGCGCGGCTCGAGGCGGAGGACCCTCGGGTTGTCCTTACCTCGCTTCAGTTCCCGCAACGACCGGATGAGTCCCTGTTTTCCCGGGTCGCTCCGGCGATCGACCCGCGTACGGGTCAGCCATTTGCCATTGCCTACGACGAAGTGTTCGCCAATCCCTATACCGGCGAGAGGCTGGGGCAGAGACTGATCGGGGCGGCGACGCTGCATCCGTCGGGATGGCCATCCTTTCTCTATTATCTCCATTACGCGCTAATCTTCCCCTTTGGCTTTGGCATCCTCGTGATCGGGATCATGGGGCTTGTTTGGGCGTTCGAAAGCGCCACCGGCCTATATCTGACGCTTCCGCCGAAGGTTAAGGCAGCGCGGGCGGGTGCGGTGCGGCGCCCGTTCGTCAAACGCTGGGCGACGTCGTGGAAGATCAGTCGCGGCGGCAATACCAACCGCTTTCTCCTCGACCTTCATCGCGCGTCCGGGCTGTGGCTGTGGCCGCTACTCATGATCTTTGCGGTCACCGGCTTCGCGCTGAACCTCGGCGGTTATTATACGGCGTTCGTCAAGTCCTTCGCGTCCTATGAGCATTATCAGGAGGCGCCTCCGCGTCCGCCGCTGGCACAGCCGTTGCTCGATCCACCGATTGATTGGTTCAAGGCTGCTGACCTTGGCCAGCGCTATTTTGCCGAGCAGGCGCGGGTGCAGGGCTTTACCCTCGGCAAGCCCGCAGCTCTCGAATATCGCAGCGACCTCGGCCTTTATTTCTTCCTGATGCACACCTCGCGCGACCTGGTGGACGCGCAAGGGACCCCGACAGAGACCGATTCCCCGGCGACCGCTGCGACGATCGCGATCGATGCCCGCGACGGGCGCTTTGTGGGATTGCAGTTGCCGACCGGGCAGCGCGCCGGAAACACGGTGACGAGCTGGCTCATCGCCCTGCACCTGACCGCCATTGGTGGCCGGCCGTGGCAGGTCGCTGTCGCCTTGCTGGGGCTGGCGGTGGTCATCATTTCTGCCAGCGGCCTGCTGCTCTGGTGCCGCCGACACAAGACACGGCAGCCCACGCGCCGTCCCGCGCCGCCAAGACAGCCGAACAATTTCAAACGGGTAAAACGTGAAGGGGAAGAATTATGAGTTTTGTCAGCAAACGTTTGCGTCACCTCGCCTGCCTGCCCATGTCCGGAGCCATATTGCTGGCCGCGACGGCTACGCCCGTGTGGGCCGAGAGCGACGAAAGCGGCGCATCAGGGGAGGCGACGACTGAGATCGGGGAAATCATCGTCACCGCCCAGAAGCGTGAGGAAAAGCTGCGCGACGTTCCGGTGCCGGTCACGGCGGTGAGGGCCGCCGATTTGCTCGCAGTCAACCAGACCAAGGCGCAGGACTTTTTTGCCAGCGTGCCCGGGATCAACCTCCAGTTCCAGAACAACCGCGCACAGCTCGCCATTCGCGGCATTTCGACCGGCCCCGCGAGCGGCAATCCGGTGGTGGGTTTCACCATCGACGATGTGCCATTCGGATCGTCGACGGGGCAGGGTGGCCTGTTCGGCGCCGCGCCAGACATCGATCCGTCCGAATTGCAGCGGGTGGAGGTGCTGCGCGGGCCGCAGGGTACGCTCTATGGCGCGGCGAGCATCGGCGGCCTGGTGAAATATGTGACCGTCGATCCCGACCTCGAGGGCGTCAGTGGGTCGGTCGGCGCGGGCATCAACGTGGTCGACCATGGCGGTGAGCCGGGTTACAATGTGCGCGGCGCCGTGAACCTGCCGGTCGCCGAAACGGTGGCCATCCGCGCGAGCGCCTTCACGCGCAAGGAGGCTGGCTATATCGACAATATTCGCACCGGCGAGAGCGACGTCAATAGTTCGCGCGTCAGCGGCGGACGGCTCGCGCTACTGTGGAAGCCGTCGAGCGATTTCTCGCTGAAGCTCAGCGCGCTCTATCAGAAGCGCGATATTCGTGGCTCATCCAATATCGATGCCACGACCGGCTCTTATTATCAGCAGACCGACAATATCGGGTCGGGACACAGCCAGTCCGACGCACAAATGTATACCGCTAACATCAACGCCACTCTCGGCTCTGTGAAGCTGACCTCCATTTCGGCTTTTTCCCGAGCCACTAATTTTGACTATCTGGACTTTTCCGCCGCGCCGTTCGTGCCGATCCAGGTGGAACCGGCCTTTCCTGGTGTTGATCCGGTCGGCGATATTTTCCGCCAAGGCTACGATGTTGACAAATACACCCATGAAACCCGCCTCTCGGGCGGCATCGGCCAGAATATCGACTGGATTGTGGGCGCTTTCTACACCCGTGAAGATGCCAAATATGATCTCGACAATTATGCGACCGACCCGGGGACCGGTACTGTCCTGGGTAAGGTGATCAAGTGGCGCGATACCATCAAATATAAAGAATATGCCGGGTTTGCGAATCTGACGGCCCGGCTCTCGGACCGGTTCGATGTTCAGTTCGGGGGCCGCTATAGCCACAATGAGCAGAGCATGGTCCATCATCAGTGGACCCAGGACGCGCCGTTTCCGGCAGTGCCTACCGAATATATCAATACTCCGACCGCGAGCGGCAATGCCTTCACTTATCAGGTTTCGCCCCGATTCAAGCCAACACCCGATCACATGATCTATGGCCGCATTGCCTCGGGTTATCGCACTGGCGGCACCAATCCCGTATGCGGCCCGCAGCAGACCCAGGACGGCGGGACGCTCGACGTGCCCTGTCAGTTTAAGCCGGACCGGACCGTCAACTACGAGCTTGGTGCCAAGGGGGTGTTGGCAGGAGGGTTACTGTCGTATGACGCATCGCTGTTCATGATCGACTGGACGGACATCCAGATCATTCAGGTGCTCGGCGACTTCACCTATAACGGCAATGCTGGCAAGGCGCGCAGCCGAGGGGTTGAAATCTCCCTCGAGGCCAGACCGACCGACCGCCTGACGCTCAGCGCCTGGTGGTCCCATGTCGACGCCACCCTGCGACAGGATTTCACGGACGGCAGCCTCTTCAGCTTCTATGCGGCAAAAGGCGATCGACTTCCTTACACTGCGAAGAATTCAGGGCGCGTCTCCTTCGACTATCAGGTGCCTGCGTCCGACATCGTCGGCTTCTCCTTTGGAGGGGCGGCGACTTATGTTGGTGAGCGCCGGGGCGAGTTCGTGCCGTCGGCGGATGTCGCCAGCCTTCGGCAGGTCTACCCCGACTATGTCCAGTTCGACGTGAATGCCGGGATGGAGCTCCACAATCTGAAGATCGATGTCTATATCCAGAACCTCACCAACAAGCATGGCGTCATCGGCGGCGGTTTCTGGAACCAGACCAGCTTTAATGCGGATTGGCTGAACTATGCGCAGCCGCGCACGATTGGCATGAACCTCCAGTACAGCTTCTGACATCTTCCCCGACCGCGGCGGATTGTTCGTCGCGGTCGGACTTGCGGTTACCGTGATCGTTACGGACTCCTCCGCCGTCCGGCACCTGCTGCGAACCGTTTGTAACTTGGTTTGTGTGTCGGTCCTCTCACCTTTGCCTGCGCAGGCCGGATCAAGGGGACCGGTGTTGCGACCGAGGAGCGCATTGAGTGAGGGAACGCAGAAAATCGATCGAATGTGTCGTTGGCCTGCCGCTGCTGGCCATGGCAGCACTGGTGCCGTCGTTTCCCGCGCGCGCTGAGGATGCTTCCGCCGAGGCCCACCACGAGATCGTCGTGACCGCGCGTGGTGCGCACCGTATCGGCACTGCGGTCGCCGCCAGCGAAGGGGCGGTGGCGAGTGGTGACCTTAGGGACCGTCCGCTTCTTCGTCCGGCCGAATTGCTCGAGGCCGTACCAGGTCTCATCGCCACTCAGCATTCAGGTGGAGGAAAGGCGAACCAGTACTTTCTGCGTGGCTTCAACCTCGACCATGGCACCGATTTTTCACTGAGCATCGACGGCATGCCGATGAACTTTCGCACCCATGGGCATGGCCAGGGCTATCTGGACGTGGGCGGCCTGATCCCGGAATCGGTCGAGCGGATCGACTATCGCAAGGGACCCTACCGCGCCGAAGATGGCGATTTCGGCTTCGTCGCATCGGCGCGGATGACGACCAAGGATCGCATCGCGCCGTTCGCTGCGGCGGAGGTTGGCAGTTACGGCTATCGGCGGCTGGTCGCGGGCGGGTCCACGACCTTGGGGCAGGGTGACTTTCTGCTGCTGGGCCACGCCAAGTTCAATGACGGGCCGTGGGCACTCGCCGAGCATCTGCGCAGCTATGCGGGCCTCGTCAAATATGGGATCGATGCGCCACTCGGTCGCATCGAGCTGAGCGCCAGTCTCTACCGCGCGCGCTGGCGGCCGACCGAGCAGATACCCGAGCGGGCAGTCGGCACGCTGGTCCCCGACACCTACGGCACGCTCGACCCCTATCTCACCGGCAGTACCAACCGGCAGACATTGAACCTGGAGATCAAGGGCGCCAGCGACTGGAACTTGTCGCTGTGGGCGCAGCGCTATAATTTCAGCCTGTTCTCCAACTTCACCTATTTCCTCGACGATCCGGTGAATGGCGACGAGCTGCGCCAGTTCGAGCGGATGTGGGGCTATGGCGGCCGCATCGACAAGAGCATTGCCGTCACTGACCGGCTGAACCTTCTCTTCGGTGCGGAAGGCCGTGTCGACGATATCTCCCGCGTCGGCCTCGACCATAGCATCCGGGGCGTCGTTGACTTCAATCGCAGCACGTTCGCGGTGACCGAAAGCTCTGCGGCTGCCTATGGCGAACTCAGCTGGAAGCCGATCGAGCGCATCATGCTCATCGGCGGTTTGCGCGGGGACATCTACCGCTTCAATACGCGCGCGCTGGACGGCGGCGCATGGAGTGGCAATGTCACGGACAGCATCCTTTCGCCCAAGCTGGGCCTCAACATCCGGGCGGCGCACGGGCTGGCCTTCTACGCCAATTACGGCCAGGGCTTTCACAGCAATGACGCGCGCGGCGTCACCGCGCCGACTGACCGAGCGCCGGGCCTCGTCAAGGGCAATTTCCGTGAACTGGGTGTGCGGTTCGAGCGGGGGCCCATGGTGCTGACCGGCAATTACTGGTGGAGCCGGATCGCCAGCGAACTGATCTATGTCGGCGATTCTGGTTCGGTCGAACCGAGCGGCGCCGGAAAACGGCAGGGTTATGAGCTGACCGCCTGGGTGAAGCTCAATCGCTGGCTGTCGCTCGATGCTGTCTGGACCGCGGCTAAGAGCCGCTACGTCGACTTGCCTGAGGGGGAGAACTCAATTCCCGGCGCGCTGCGCAACTCCGGCGAACTGGGCCTTGCCGCGCATTTCGATCGGGTGAATGCGACATTGCGTGTGCGGCACCTCGGCCCCCATGCTCTGATCGAAGACAATAGCGCGCGGGGGGAGGCGACCACGCTGGTCAATGGTCGCATCGCTTTCACGCCGGGCAAGTGGGAATTTTCGGTCGAACTGCTCAATATCCTCAACAGCCGGTCGCACGATGTCGATTACTATTACGCAACCCGGCTGCCCGGCGAACCGGCGGAGGGTGTCGAGGGCTATAACGTCAAGATAGCCGAGCCGAGGCAGGTCCGCGTCGGCATCAAGCGCGTGTTCTGAGTGTCCCGCATGTCAGGCCGGACGCAGCGACAGCGTGACCGCCTTGATACCGTTCACATGGTTGCTGCGCAGGCGGTGCGGCGCCTGATGCAGTTCCACAGCCGTTACGCGCGGTGCCATTTCCTCGATCAGCACACGCAGCTGGAGCTGCGCGACGAAATTGCCGAGGCAGAAGTGCGGCCCGCCACCGCCAAAGGCCAGGTGCGGGTTCTTTTCCCGGTCGATGCGGAACTCATCGGGCCTGTCGAACGAGCCTTCCGCCCGATTTGCCGAGGCAAAATACATCGCCACCTTGTCGCCGGCAGAGATGTTGGCACCGCCAAGTTCCATCGGCTCGAGCGCGACACGCCGGACGAAATGGACAGGTGTTGCCCAGCGTAGAGCTTCGCCCACGGCAAGCCGCGGATTGAGCGAGTTGCGGCGGAACCGGTCCCACTCCTGGGGATGCTCCGCGAGAGCGACGAGAAGATGCGACATCGTGTGCCGCGTCGTTTCATTGCCTGCGACGACCAGCATGAGGAAATAGTTCAGATACTCGTCGTCATTCAGGGGGCGGCCGTCCACTTGGCCCTGAGCAAGCAATGTCACGATGTCGTGGCGCGGATCGCGACGCCGTGCTTCCGCCAGTTCGCGGCCGAGCACGAAGGCTTCGAGAGCGGCAGGATGCCCGAAGGGAAGGAGGCGACGCTCCTCTTCGGGAAAGTCCCCATAGACCGGGTCGACGAAATCGGGATCATCCGACCCGATCAAGAGGTCACTCCAGCGGATCATGTCGTCGCGCCGGCTGTCGTCCACACCCAGAAGGCTGCAAAGCGTTGCGATTGGAATCTGCTTGGTAAGGTGGCTAACGGCTTCGAAGGGGCCGGCACCTGCCAGCTCGTCAAGCAAGGCGATGGTACGGCGACGGATGTCGGCTTCGAGCCGGGCAACGGCGGCGGGGCCAAGGCCCTGTCCCGTGATACGGCGCATCGCCCCGTGCTGCGGCGGGTCCATTTCGAGCAGCGTGCGGCGCTTGTCGTTTTGGGCAGTGTCGAAATCGTCAAGGCTGATGACGCCCTCGCGCGATGAAAAACGCGCCGTATCGCGGGAGACGGCGACGATTTCGTTATAGCCCGCAACGACCCAGAAGCCCCGATGCCCATCGTGACGCTCGTTCCAAGCCACTGGCGCCTCGCGGCGCAGGCGCGCGAACTCGGCATGCGGCACGCCGGGATGCCAGATGTCGGCGTCGGACAGATCGATATGCGTGGTCGGCCCACGTGTCGTCACGCTGATGCTCATGGCTGTTCTCCCTTTGTGAGACCCTCGCGGAACGGCGCCGGCTTTGATCGGATGAAGTCGACGATCCATCGCGCGGCGAGATGTTCGTTGCGAGGCGCCGTCAGGCTGGCCTGGGCCGAGACCCATCGCGCCTCGCCCATGTCGGGACGATGCAGGTCATAAATTTTGGTCACCTGCTCCGGCGTCATTTCCGGGTGAGGCTGGAATGTGAGAATGTTCGTCCCGATGGTCGTGACGGCGAAGCGGCATTCGGGGCTGGACGCGAGTATCTGTGTCCCGGGCGCGGGAGCGGTCACCTGGTCCTGGTGTAACGCGATGAGGTGGAAGCGATCTGCGCCAAAGGCCTCGGCATCGTCGGCGAGCCACGTGGGTTTGGTAGCGATGTCATAGGTCGTGATGCCGACGCCCCAAGATGGCGCCTTTTCGACCGTGCCCCCCAAGGCGGCGTGGAGATGCTGATGGCCATAGCAGATGCCGACAATCGGACGATGCCTACGCGCTTCCGTGACGAAGCGGGTGAGGCCATGCTGCCAGGGGAGGTTCTGATAGGTGCTGGCGGGACTGCCGGTGAGCAGCCATGCATCGCAAAGGTCGGGCGCCGACGGCAGGTCCTCGTCGATGGCTCGCCACACCTTGAAGTCAATCGACGGATCCGCACCGTGCAGCAGCGGCGGGAACCAATCGGCGAAATCGCCATGGTCCTTGACCCAATCGGGCTTGTTACGGCCGCATTCCAGTATGCCGATCACTGTCATGGCGCGTTATCCCAGCTCGAAGAAGCGACGGCGTTCGTCGATCAGGGTCTTGTCCCTGAACTGTTCACGCTGGCACGCGCGGGACGCTGTGAACGTCTCGACAAAGCGCGGCCCCAGCCAGTCGGCAGCGAATTGCGATGCGCGCATCGCGGTGATCGCGTCGTCCATGTTGCGCACCAGAGGGCGACCGCTTTCGACGAGAAAGCCATTGCCGACGACGGGTGCGTCGGGTTCCAATCGCGCCTCTATGCCAGCGAGACCCGCCGCAATCGTCGCCGCCGCAGCCAGGTGGGGATTGGCATCGGAGCAGGGCAGGCGGTTTTCGACCCGCAGCGAACTGGCGCTTTCGCCCACTACGCGCAGGCAGGTTGTGCGGTTCTCGATCCCCCAAGTGAAGGCGGGCGGTGCAAAGGTGCTCTCCGCAAAGCGCCGCCAGCTGTTCACGGTCGGCGCGAAGATCAGCATCACCTCCGGGAGGAAGTGCTGGAGCCCACCCAGGAAATGCCGAAAGGTGTCGGACATATGGTGCTGCGCATCGGCAGCCCAGAAAACGGGACTGCCGCCAAGATCCTGCAGGGAAACGTGGATGTGTGAGGACTGGCTGTCCGCCTCCTCCGACCAGCGCGGCATGAAGCTGACCGTCTGACCGCGCCGCATGGCAAGAACGCGCACGAAATTGCGGAACATAACCGCCTGATCGGCCGCCGACAGGGCGGGAGCCGCGCGGATGCACGCTTCCATGAAGCCGCCACCGATTTCCTCGTGCATCTTGGCCAGGGTGATGCCGAGCCTGTCGCATATATCGGCGACCGCTCCATAAAAGTCGGACTGCGCGACCTGATAGATGACTAGATCGTGGCTACCATGCCGCGTCGCGGTAACAGGGTTTTCAAAGCCCTGTTGCTCCAGCGTCAGCGATGTTTCGTCGAACAGCGTGAACTCCAGTTCGATGCCGAGCGTCGCTGCAACGCCTGTCTCTTCGGCCCGACCCAAAATGCGCCTCAGTACGCTGCGGGGGCAGAACGCCGCCGCATCGCCGGTGAATTCGGCAAGATAGAGGCCGCTGTCCGATGGCGCCTCGAACGGAACGGTGGTGCGGCTCGTCCGATCGACGGCGAGGCGGCTGTCATGATAGCCCGCGTTGTCATCAGTCACGCCCGGCACGTCCAGGAACACATCGGTGGGATCGAGGGCGAGCTGGGCGGCAGACATGCCCATGCCGTTCGTCAATATGCCGGGAAGATCATGGCCGCACACCTTCTGCCCGCGAAGCAGGCCGTTGGTGTCGACTACCGCGATCGTTACGAACCTGTCCGTCGCCTCACCCATGCATGTTCTCCTGAATGGCGTCGAACGCTGTCGTCTTGCGCAGCCACGCATTCTCTCGTTCCGTTCCCACAATGTAGTTGGGGCGACATGTCCGTATTGATAGTTTCGGGTATCTGGTTGATAAATTCGAAGATGAACGGCGGCAAAATCTCTGGCGACCGGTCAGCGGACGACCGTGTTGTGTCGCGCGCGGTCATCCATGCCCGAGTGCTTCGTGCAATCCTCGGCGCTGTACCGATGAATGTGGGGCGCCGCGCGGCATTGCTGGACTCGGAAGGTCTGACTGCGAAAGACCTGCTGG
>Ga0268266_10001126_pt1 | contig 33313 bp, 30 predicted proteins | sample KBSS13metaG_FD_190356 | JGI IMG/M metagenome (GOLD analysis project Ga0268266, IMG submission 190356) | Switchgrass rhizosphere microbial communities from Kellogg Biological Station, Michigan, USA - KBS S1-3 metaG (SPAdes) (version 2) | ecosystem: Host-associated > Plants > Roots > Rhizosphere... | reverse complement strand
AATCCTTCGGTGACTTCCGACCACTTCACGCCGCGCGCCACGGCTTGGGCAAAGCCGTCCTTGCCTTCCAGCGCCGTCTCGTCGGCGGTGAAGCCCTGGGCGGCCAGCAGCGCTGCCGTCAGCCCATTCTGCGCCGCGCGGCCGGGATGAAAGCTCTTGGTCATGGAGCCGAACTGCACTTTCAGCCCCACCGGCTGGCTGGCGGCGATGCCCAACGCCCAGGTCATCTGCTGTTCGTTGAGCCCCAGCAGCTTGCCGCAGGCAGCGGCGCTGCCGAACACGCCGCAGCTTCCGGTGATGTGCCAGCCCATCTCGTAATGACTGGGCCAGACCGCATTGCCGATGCGGCATTCCGTTTCGATACCCAGCAGCATGGCATGCAGAAAGTTCGCGCCGCTCACGCGTCCGTGCTGGCCCAGCGCCAGCGCCGCCGAGACCACCGGACCCGCCGGATGAATGATGGTCTTCAGATGGGTGTCGTCATAATCGAAGATGTGAGAGCTGATGCCGTTGACCAGGCTGGCATTCAGGATGTCCAGCTTGTCGCGCCGGCCCAGGATGCTGGCCTCCGGCTTGCCGCTGAAAGGTGTCAGCGCGGCCAGCGCCCGCGCCACCGTCTCGTGGCGCGAACCACCGACCGCGACGCCGACATAATTCAAAAGCGTGCGGCAGCCTTCGCGGCGCACCTTTGCCGGAATGTCGGCAACGCGCGCGCCAACCAGATACTTGGCCAGAATGCGCGTCACCGCGGGCGGCGGCACAGCGCCCGCCGGCCCTGCCGCCGCCAGGGCGCTGGTTCCGGCAAGCACGGCGCGGCGGTCTGGCTTCATGCGCGCAATTCTAATCCGGCAGGCCGAAGACCAGAAGCTGTGTCGAGGCGGTGATGGCGAGGAATTGCTTGCCGCCTGCCATATAGCTGATGGGCGAGGAATTGACCGGCCCGTTGAGGCGCAGGTGCCACAGCGCCTTGCCGCTCTTTTCGTCCAGCGCCAGAAGCTGACCTTCGGCGCTGGCGGCAAAGACGATGCCGCCGGCCGTGCCGATCAATCCGGACGACAGGCCAACCCGCGCCATGGGGAATTTCCAGACGATATTGCCGGTCTTGGCGTCGATCGCCTCGATACCCTGGTCGGTCGCCACGGGGGTCGGTCCGCCGCCGGCGCCGCGGCCCAGGAACTGCTTGCCCTTCTCATAGGTAACAGGCGCGCTTTGGGCGAAGCCCTGGGCCGAGACATATTCCAGGATGAAGAGGCCGTTCTTGGCATCATAAGTCGGCGCCTGGAAGTTGGTGCCACCCACGGCCGGGAACACCGTCACGCCCGCGCGCGTGGCGACGGTGGCCGGATCGATGATCGGCCGGCCTTTGGCATCAAAGCCCTTGTTCCAGTTGGTGCGCACGAAGGGCTTGGCCCAGAGGAACTGGCCGTTGGTTCCGTCCAGCGCATAGAAGAAGCCGTTGCGGTCGGCATGCAGGATGACTTTGCGCTCCTTGCCGTTCACCACCATTTGGGTAAGGACATAATCCTCGGTCGAATCCCAGTCATGGTCGTCGTTGGGCGTGAACTGGTAGTGCCACTTGATCTCGCCGGTGTCGGGATCAATGGCGAGCACGCTGTCGCTATAGAGATTGTCGCCTTTGCGGTCCTCGGCATTGTAGTCGGGGGCGGGATTGCCAGTGCCCCAGATCAGCAGATGCTGCTCGGGATCGTAGCTGCCGGTGAGCCAGGTGGGCGCGCCGCCTGTCTTCCAGCTGTCGCCAGACCAGGTCTCGTTGCCCTTCTCGCCGGGGCCCGGTGTCGTGTAGGTGCGCCACAGCCTCTTGCCGGTGGCCGGATCATAGGCATCGAGATAGCCGCGCACGCCCAGCTCGCCGCCCGACATGCCCATGATGATCTTGCCGTCCACCGCCAGCGGCGCGCCAGTGAGCTGATAGCCCGCCAGTGTGTCGTCGGTGCGCACTTCCCACAATTCGCGCCCCGTATGGGCGTCGATCGCGATCAGCAGGTCATCCAGCGTGCCGACAAAGACGCGGCCGTCCAGCACCGCCACGCCCTTGTTGTTGGGGTTGTTCTGGTAGGGATTCTTGATGTCCTGCTTGCGATGGAAGGCCCAGATCTGGTGGCCGGTGCGGGCGTCGAAGGCAAAGACATCGCCCGAGCCGCCGGCCGCATACATGATGCCGTCCACCACGATGGGCGTGGCCTCGGTGGTGTAGGTGCCGGGCAGGGGCGACATCCACGCCATCTGCAGGTTCTTCACATTGGCGGCGTTGATCTGGGTGAGGTCGCTGAAATGATGGCCTTGATAGTCGCCCCAATAGGTCGGCCAGTCGCCGGATTTGGGATTGGCCAGCCGTGCGTAAGGAAGCACCGGCGCGGGATTGATCTTGGAAGTCTGGGTAAAGTCGCGCGCCTTCTGCTTGGCGAGGAAGGCGACGACATCGTCAATCTCCTTGGCCGACAGTTTGGTGGCGGTGTCGGTTGGCAGCGCGCTGCCGGTATCGGTGACGGTGCGGACGTTTTTCTTGTCCAAAGTCGTCCAGCTTCCGTCCGTCATCTCTAACTGGATGAAGAAGGCGTCTTCATTGCGCACCAGGCCGTGCAGGGTCTTGCCGTCCACTGTCGCCACATCGGCGAAGTGCGGCATGGGTGGGAAGCGGCGGCGGATCTGGTGCAGCACCCCGGTCTTGATGGCGCCGACAGGCTTGGCGCCTTCGGCGGAAAGATCGGCGGCGAGGTCCGCGCCCCGGCCATTGATCTCGTGACAGCTGGTGCAGCCGCCCTTGCCGAAGAACACAGCTTCGCCGCTCACCGCATCGCCGGTGGCGACGCCCTGATTGCCGGTCTGGCCGGACAGGCTCTTGATATATGTCACCAGCCGCCAGACATCGTCGGAGGGCAGGGCGGAGAAAGACGGCATCTGCGTGCCGGGAACACCGCTGCGGATGGTGGTGAAAAGCTCGTTGTCGCTGCCACCATGCTGGAAGACGCCACTGGCCAGCGCCGGTCCGCGCCCGCCGGTCGCGCCCGGACCATGGCAGCCCGAGCAGGTACGATCGAACAAGGTCGCGCCCTGCGGTATGGCGCGAGCATCGTTGGCAAAAGGATTGTTGGCTACATCAGCAGCCTGCGGGCGCGGGGTTTGCGCTGCCGCCAGATAGCTGGCCGCCAGGCCGCAGGCGAGTGTCACGGCAAAGGCGATCCGCATGGTCTTGTTCCGTCTCAGCTAGCGAGAGACCGGATTTACGCGCTGACACTGAAGCGGTCAAACGGAGACGGTGACGTTGCTGTGAAGCCTTTGGTTTTGTGAAAATGTTTTCAGATGCTGCATCTGCACAAGCTTGGGAATGACCCGTCGTCATGATAGAACCCGCAGGATAACAACAAGAATCCGGGCAGGCGGGGAATGTCTTTGCGCTTTATGGGCATTTGCGGTGTTGCGCCATTGTGCGCCGCCCAGGTCCTGCTCGACACCTGAATTGGCAAACACTCACGGAGGGAAGAAATGAAACTGTTCCGCACCACGGTCGCCATCGCCGCACTGATGGCGGCTTTGACGTCGGCCGATGCTGCCTGGGCGGCCCGCGCCTATATCGGCACCTATACCAAGGATCCGGCGGCTCCGCGCGGCGGCGGCGGCCAGGGCAATGGTGAGGGCATCTATCTCGCCGACATCGACGAGGCCACCGGCGCGCCGTCGCACCTCAAGCTGATGGCCAAGGACCTGTCGCCGTCCTGGATCACCTTGTCCAAGGACCACAAGTTTCTCTATGCGGTGAACGAGATCGCGACCTATGGCCCGAACAAGAGCGGTTCGGTCACCGCCTATGCCGTGGATTCCAAGAGCGGCGCCCTCAAGAAGCTCAATGTGGTGGATTCCGGCGGCTCCATTCCCTGCTACATCGTGCCCGATGCGTCGGGCAAATTCCTGCTGGTGGCCAATTACACCGGCGGCAGCTATTCGGTGATCCGTCTCAAGCCCGATGGCAGCCTGGGCGAGACCACCGATGTGGTGAAGCCGTCGGGTCCGACCAGCGTCTATAACGCCACGGACAGGCCGCCGGGCATGATGCCCACCATGGAGCCGCACGGCTCCAGAGGCCACATGATCCTGCCCGATCCGTCCGGCCAATATGTGCTGGGGGCCGATGCCGGCCGCGACCAGATCTTTGTCTGGAAGCTGGATGCCAACACCGGCAAGCTGAACCAGGTTTCGGTGACCAAGTCGGTTGCGGGCGCGGCGCCTCGCCATTTCGCCTTCTCGCCCGACGGCAAGACGCTCTATCAGCAGCAGGAGCAGGACTCGCGCCTGTCGGTTTACGACTTCAAGGATGGCAAGCTGATCCGCAAGGGCGCATCCATCTCAACCCTGCCAGCCGGCTTCGAAGGCAGCAACACCACCTCGGAACTGCTGATCGACAAGGCGGGCAAGCATCTGTATGGCGCCAACCGCAATCACGACACCATCGCCACCATGGCGGTGCAGAGTGACGGCAGCGTCAAGCTGATCGCCAACACCCATACCGAAGGCACGATCCCGCGCAGCCTGACCATCGATCCCACCGGGAAGTTCCTCTATTCGATGAACCAGAGCGCGGATAATCTCACCACCTTTCGGCTGGGTGCGGATGGCGTGCCGAAGTTCACTGGCAAGTTCATGGCCATCGGCAGTCCCGCCGTGATGGTTTTCTTGCCGTAAACGGAAACGAGGGAGGCTCACATGGACAAGAGACAGTTTCTGACTCAGGCCGCTTTGGGCGGCGCCGCGCTGGCCGCGACGCCCGCATTGGCGCAGAAGAAGATGACGGACGATCTGGGCCGGCGCGGCGAGGGCGGAAAAAAAGCGATCCCCCGGCGCAAGGCGAAGACCACCAAGATGTTCCTGACGCCGCCCAGCTGGCCGAATGCCATCTCGGTAGAGCCGGGCAAGGGCTTCTGGGTGCATGAGCAGCGCCATGACAGGAAGCCGGAAAAGGCCTGGCTGCTGGATTTCAAGACCGGCAAGGTTCTGCACGAAGTCACCACCCATTGCGAAGACACCAGCGGCGCGTGCTGGGGCGACGGCTATATGTGGAGCGGCGCCAACGGCGCTTCGGTGAAAAACCCGCCCAATCCGCCGATCAACGGCATCTTCCAGACCGACATGAACAGCAAGCAGATCAGCCGGCGGCAGCTTCCCTTCGGGCCCAAGGAGGATGGCGGCTCCTGTCATGGCGCAAGCTGGGAAAACGGCAAGCTGTGGCTCTATGCGAACCGCATGGAATCCATCATCCGCATCGATCCGAAAAGCTGGCAGACCGAATTCATCTTCCCGGTGACACATGAGATCGGGCGCCTGCATGGCATCGGTTCGGATACCGGTGTGATCTGGCAGGTCAGCGGCACCCAGGATCCGAAAGTCATCGGCTATGAAGGCTATGTGCCTGGGCTGGTGAAGTATGACTCCCACACCGGCAAGGTTGTGGAGATCGTGGATTTCGTGCCCGGCTCCTGCGACATGCATGACGTCACGGTGTGGAACGGCCAGCTTTACGGCGTGGATGCCGGCGAGCACCCGGGTTGGCCGATCGATGAGAAGTTTGCGCGGCCGGGCTTTCCCGAACTGAACAGCCCCAGTGGCGGTTACGTTTTCAAGATCGATCTGATTTGAAGACAGCCGCGGTGAGGAGGAGTTCTGATGGATAAGAGACAATTCCTCACCGCGGCGGCCGCACTGGCCGCGACGCCGGCGCTGGCGCAGAAGCAGGCGACGGACGAGCTGGGCCGCACCCTCGCCAGCATGAAGCCCAAGGCCGTGCCGCGGCGGAAGGCCAAGACCACGCAACTATTTCTGACGCCGCCGTCCTGGCCCAATGCCATCACCGCCGATCCGGGCGGGCGCGGCTTCTGGATACAGCAGCAGCGTCATGACCGCGGTCCCGAAAGCGCCTGGCTGGTGGACCGCAAGGGCAAGGTGCTGAAAACCGTCGTCACCAAATGCGAAGACTGCAGCGGCGCGGCGGTGGGCAATGGCTTTATCTGGAGCGGCGCCAATGGCGCCTCGGTGCACAACCCGCCCGATCCGCCGGTGGAAGGCGTGTTCCAGACCGACATGAACGGCAAGACCATCAGCCATCGCCAGATTCCGTTCGGGCCCAAGAACAATGGCGGCTCCTGCCATGGCCTGGCCTGGGATAATGCCGATGGCGGCCGGCTCTGGATCCAGGCCAACCGTCTGGAGGCGCTGCTGCGGATGAATCCGGTGACCTGGGAATGCGACTACCAGTTCCCCGCCGCCCATGTGGACCGGCTGCATGGCATCGAAGTGGAGGGCGGGTTTATCTGGCAGGTTTATGGCACCCAGAATCCCAAGGTGCCGGGCTATGAGGGCTACACGCCCGGGTTGATCAAATACGACATCAAGTCGGGCGAGCCGGTGCTGTTCGTGGATTTCGTGCCCGGCTCCTGCGACATGCATGATGTCGCGGTGCTGGACGGCCAGCTTTACGGCGTGGATGCGGGCGAGCATCCGGGCTGGCCGCTGGACGCGAAATATGCGCGGCCGGGCTTTCCCCCGCTCAACAGCCCCAGCGGCGGTTACGTCTTCAAGATCGACGTGATCTGATTCCTGAAGTCTTATGTGTTCGGCGTAAAGGGCCGGCGGATGCCACCCCAGCCGTAATTGCTGCGCCGCATCAGCCGCGCCCCCTGGCAAAAAGGCTCGCTGGACCTTTTGCCAATTGGCCTCAAGGGCTTGCTCAATCCCGCCGCCCCGGCATACTCGCGAATAATAATCATAATGGGGCTGTCGGATGGCGTTGGACGCACTCACGGGGTGGACCCGTAATCAGGTCAACGCCGTTGCTGCGGCTTATTTGGGTTGGACGCTGGACGCCTTCGACTTCTTCGTCCTGACGTTTGTCATGGCCGATGTCGCCAAGCAGTTCGACGTGAAGATTCCGGCGGTGGCCTTGGCGGTGACCTTGACCCTGGCGGTCAGGCCGCTGGGCGCCTTCCTGTTCGGGCGGCTGGCCGACGATTACGGCCGCAGGCCCATTCTGATCCTCAATATCCTGTTTTATTCGCTGTTCGGCTTCGCCACCGCCTTCTCGTCCAGTCTTGCCATGTTTTTGGTGATCCGCGCCTGCTTCGGCGTGGCGATGGGCGGCATCTGGGGTATCGGCGCCTCGCTGGCGATGGAGACGGTCCAGACCAAGTCGCGTGGCTTTGTCTCGGGCCTTCTGCAATCGGGCTATCCGTCCGGATATCTGTTCGCCTCGCTGGTGTTCGGCGCCGTTTATGCGACTTTTGGCTGGCGCGGCATGTTCATGGTCGGCCTTCTCCCCGGCCTGGTGCTGGCGCTCTATATCTGGCTGGCGGTGCCGGAATCCCCGGTGTTCAAGCGCCCCGTCAGTGTGAAGCCGGCAAAACATCTCGTCCATCTGGCCGGGGTGGTTGTGGTCGTCGCGGCGATGCTGGCGGTGCTTCAGGCCTTCGGGCGCGAGACCGGAATGCTGTATCTGGCGGCGGCCGTCGTTCCCCTGCTGGTGGCGGCGGCGCTGGTGACGCCCTTCATACGCAAGCACTGGAAGCTGGCGGTCTATGCGATCATCCTGATGACGGGCTTCAACTTCTTCAGTCACGGCACCCAGGACCTTTATCCGACCTTCCTGCGCGTGCAGCATCATTTCGATGATGCCACCGTGACCTTCATCACCGTGGTGTTGAATGTCGGCGCCATTGTCGGCGGATTGTTCTTTGCGTCGCTCAGCCAAAGCTTCGGGCGCCGGCGCACCGTGATCCTGGTGGCGCTGCTGGCCTTGCCGGTGATCTATTTCTGGGCCTACGCGCAGACGGCGATGACCCTGGCGCTGGGCGCCTTCCTGATGCAGATCTGTGTCCAGGGCGCCTGGGGCGTGGTGCCGGTCCATCTCAACGAGCTGTCGCCGCCATCGGTGCGCGGCACCTTCGCCGGCACGGTTTATCAGCTGGGCAACCTGATCGCCTCGGTGAATGCCGTGTTCCAGGCCGAGTTGGCGGAAAGCCGGGGTGGCGATTATTCTATCGCCTTGGCGGTGGTGGCCTGCTTTGCGGCGCTTCTGATCGCGGTGATGATGTATCTGGGACCGGAAGCCAAGAACGCCGATATGGGGCGCGAGGCGCCCGTTCCGGAATAGGGGCAGGACCATGCGTACACTGCTGTTGGGCGCAATGATGCTGGGGCTGACTGCGCCCGCCATGGCGCAAAGTCAGAGTCAGCAAGCCACCGAGATCAATGTCTTCACCCCGGCCGTGGTCTGGAATGCGGGTCTGCAGGACATCGCGGCGGACTACACCAAAAAGACCGGCGTCAAGGTCACGCTCAAGAACCTCAACATGGGCAAGATCGTGGGCGAGATTCGCACCGGCACGCCGATTGCTGATGTGATCGTCCTGCCGGTCTCCTTCATGGACGGCATGGACGCGATGGGCGCCACCGTGCCCGGCACCGCCCAGGATATCGGCCGCGTCACCATTGGCCTGGCGGTAAAGAAGGGCGCCCCGCATCCCGATATCTCAACGCCGGCCAAGCTGGCGGCGGCGCTGAGGGCCGGCGGCCCGGTGATCTATTCCGATCCGGCCAGCGGCAGCATGGAGGCGCGCATCATCAACGACATGCTGCGCCAGAACGCCGTCTTCAAGGGCGTCAAGGACAAGATCAGCACCAAGGGCGAGGGTGGCCAGGCGGTGATCCGCGGCGAGGCCGACATGGCGCTGCAGCTTATATGCGAGATCGTGAACCATCCGGAGCTGGAGCTGGTTGGTCCGGTGCCGGTGCAGCTTCACGCCTATCTGGACACCCGCGTGGCGGTGTCGTCGCGCTCAGCCCAGGCCGATGCGGCCAAGGCGTTCATCACCTATATGCTGGGCTCGAATTACGATCCCTTGTGGAAGTCCAAGGGTCTGGACCGTCATCCTCCGGAGTAACACATGAAACGTCGAGAATTCTTAGGTAGCGCCGCAGCCGCGGCGGCATTCTGGTCTGATACGGCGAAGGCGGCCGAGCCGCTGGCCGATATCCCGATCATCGACACCCACGTCCATCTGTTCGACTCCCGGCGGCCGCAGGGCGTGCCCTATGCCGGCTCTCCCGAATGGGCCAAGGAGCATAACGGCGTGGCGCTGCCGTCCACCTACCGCGCCTATGCGGTGCCGCTGAACATTGTCGGCGCCATCGAGCTCGAGGCCAGCCCCTGGATCGAGGACAATCTCTGGGTGCTGGAGCAGGAGCATACCGATACGATGTTTGTCGGCACGGTGGGCGACCTGGAGCCGGAAAAGCCGGACTTCGCCGACCAGCTGGCCCGCTTCCGCAAGGACCCGCTGTTCCTGGGCATACGCTGCGGCAATATCTGGAACCGCGAAGTCTCCAAACAGGTCAATGACCCCAAATTCATCGACGGGCTGAAGCGTGTCGCCGATGCCGACCTCGTCATGGACAGCGCCAATCCTACCGTGGGGCTGCTTGAGACCATGGTGAAGATCAACGACAAGGTGCCGTCCCTGCGCATCATGATCGATCATCTGCCCCAGCTCGATCCCACGGCGCAGGAAGAGGCGGGCTATAAGGCGGTGCTGAAGGAAATTCATGGCCGGCCCAAGATCTACGCCAAGCTGTCGGAGATCGATCACCGCTCCAACCCGGCGCGCGGGCTTGCCGCCCACAAGGCGCGGCTGGACCAGCTGATGGAAGCCTTCGGCGAGGACCGGGTGGTGTTCGGCAGCGACTGGCCCAACAGCTGGGGCACCGCGACGCCGGCCCAGATCGTCTCCATTGCCCGGGCCTATTTCGCCACCCGCTCGCGCCAGGCGGCGGAGAAGTATTTCTGGAAGAATTCGCTGAGCTTCTACAAGTGGAAGAAGCGGGCGAAAAACCAACCGAGTCTCTAGACCTGCCCTCTCACAGGAAGAGCAAATACACCCTTTGTCTGCTGCCAAATGTCCGCTATTGGCCCCAAGCGGACATACACAAGGCATCGCGCCTCCCAACGAGAGCGATTTGATCCAGCGCAAGGCGGCCCAGGGCAATTCTGCATAAATTCGCGCGTAGAATTGTGGAGATTGCTGATGCCTGTAAGGGCCGTCGATGCTGCAACCCTGCACTGTTGGCTGGACGATGGCAGCGCAACGCTGATTCACCGCCTGAAAGGGGGACGCGGCGCGTCCGCCTGCGAAAAGCTGCTCCGGCAAAACCCCGCGCACCGCCAGGTCCAGCTGACCATCGGCATCAGCCCGCTGTTTGTCCTTGGGGCGGGCGCCGGGCTGGGTTGAGCGTGGCGGGCGCTACGGGGTTTTGCGGGCTAGCGCGACTTAAGGCGTGCGCGTCCTGGAACAAGTGATTTTTGGAGAATATGCCTATGCGGCCAAATGTAGGAATGCTCGACAGAGGTGCCAGGATTGTTATCGGCCTGGTCCTGCTCGCCTATGCCTTGAAACTGGGGCTGCCCGACACAGGGTGGAATTGGATAGGCTGGATTGGCGTTGTGCCCATTCTCACCGCGATTTTCCGGTATTGCCCGGCCTATTCCATAATCGGCATCCGGACCGGCAACTGAAACAGGCGTGACATGAAAAACTACCCTGAAATCACCAGGGATATTTCCGCCAACCTAAAAGTCCTTCGCCGCAACATTCCCGAAACCATGCAGGGTTTTTCTGCGCTGGCACAGGCAGCGACCAAATCCCAGGCGCTGGATAGGAAGACAAAGGAGCTCATCGCGCTGAGCATCGGAGTTGCCACGCGCTGCGACGGCTGCATCGGCTTTCACAGCGAAAGCCTGGTCAAGCTGGGTGCGACTCGCGAGGAAGTGCAAGAGGCGCTGGGTATGGCAATATACATGGGCGGCGGGCCTGCGCTGATGTATGCCTCGGACGCGATTGCCGCATTCGACCAGTTTCAGGCACTGGCCGCCACCTAACGAAAGCCCGGACATTCCGATAGCAGCACCGAGATTTCCGCTCTAAATGTCCGCTCTTGGCGCAAAGCGGTCATTCAATCTCATCTGACCAACCCGACTGAGAATATTATTCTCGCTTATCCGATTCATCTCGCATCTCCGCGACCAGCACTCGCACCAACTCCGCTGCCGGCATCGGCCGCGACAGCGGCGCCCCTTGGCCCGCCCATTGGGCGCCGAAGCCGAATTCGCCTTTGGCCTTGCCCGCCGCATGCAGCGCTTTACCCAGATCATAGGTGATCGGGTAATCGGGAATGGCCGCATCCGGCACGTTTTCCGCGAGCCTGGTGAAGCGGTTGGCGAGACACCGGGCAGGGCGCCCGGAAATGGCCCGTGTCATGGCGGTGTGATTGGCCGCCGTGCTGGCCAGTGCCGCGCGATAGCCTTGGTCGGCGGCTGACTCCGGACAGCCGACAAAGGCCGTGCCCATCTGTGCGGCGGTGGCGCCCAGCCTGAGTGCCGCGGCGATACCGGCGCCATCCATGATCCCGCCCGCCGCGATCACCGGTAAATCGAAATGTTTCACCAGCAGGCGCGTGAGCGCGAAAGCGCCCAGCCGGTCGTCATGCGCCGCATAATCGAACAGGCCGCGATGGCCGCCCGCCTCGTAACCCTGCGCGACAATGGCGTCTATCCCCACATCGGCCAGTTGTTTGGCTTCGGCCAGGCTGGTGGCGGAGCCGAACAGGAGGATGCCGGCCTCTTTCAGCGCCGCGATCTGGTTTTTCTCCGGCAGTCCGAAATGGAAGCTGACGATGGCGGGCCGCGTCTCCAAAAGCAGCGCCGTCATGGCGGCATTGCCGCGAAAGGTCTCATAGATCTCGCGCAACGCCGTGGGCGGCTCGGCCCCTAGGGCGGTGAATTCCGGCTTCAGGCGCAGGATCCAGGCTGCTTCCACCGGCGCATTGGGGATCGCCGGCCGGTGGCAGAAGACATTGACGTTGAACGGCCGGTTGGTGAGCGCCCTGGTGGCGGCGATCATCTTGCCCGCGCCTTCCGCCTTCTCGGCGGCAAGACCCAGCGCCCCCAGCGCGCCGGCATTGGAAACGGCAGCGGCCATGGCAGGCGTGGAAGTGCCGGCCATGGGCGCCTGGAAGATCGGCCATTGCAGGCCGATCTTCTCCAGCAGCTTGGCCGCCATCTACTTGGGCTGCGCCGTGGTCCTGAGATAGGGCTTGTGGGTCTTGTAGCCGGGAAAGATCTTGTCGGCTTCGTCGTTGGAGACCGCGCCGGTGATGATCACATCGCCGCCCTGCTTCCAGTCCGCTGGTGTCGCGACCTTGTGCTTGGCGGTGAGCTGCATGGAGTCGATGACGCGCAGAATTTCCTGGAAGTTGCGGCCGGTGGTCATCGGATAAACCAGCACCAGCTTGATCTTCTTGTCCGGTCCGATGATGAAGACATTGCGCACCGTGGCATTGTCGGCGGGGGTACGGCCTTCAGAGGTGCCCGGCGCGTCGGCCGGCAGCATGCCGTAGGCCTTGGAGACGGCGAGGTCAGTGTCGCCGATCATGGGGAAGTTGGGGCCCATGCCCTGGGTTTCCAGAATGTCGGCGGCCCATTTGTCGTGATTGTTCACCGGGTCCACCGACAGGCCCAGCACCTTGACGCCGCGCTTGTCGAATTCCGGCTTCAGCTTGGCGACCGCGCCCAGCTCGGTGGTGCAGACCGGGGTGAAATCCTTGGGATGGGAGAAGAACAGCACCCAGTTGTTTCCGGCCCAGTCATAGAAATGCAGCTTGCCTTCGGTGGAGTCGGCGGTGAAATCGGGGGCGGTCTCGTTGATGGCCAGCGGCATAAGGTACTCCTCGTTTTTTGAAAGGCGGGCGGGAGCCTAGCGCAGGCAGCTTTGTCCTGTCAGCCGTTCCTGCCATGCAAGGATGCGACCTTGACGCCCGGCGGGTCCGGGACCATAAGCCCGCCCAGGTGCAAGGTGTAGGGAACGCGGAGACGGGCGTTAGGCGAGAGCCGGACCGCCCATCAAAAAGACCGTGGCTGCCCCCGCAACTGTCGCCGGTGAGCTTGATGCCATTGTTGAAACGTCACTGAGACGCAAAGTCTTGGGAAGACGGGCGAAAGCGCTGATCCGGCTAGCCAGGAAACCTGCCTCGCACCGTCGTCTTGTGGCCTGCCGGGGTGTGCGGGGCGCAGCGGGAGATAACCCGCGATGGCGGCAAAGCCGGAAGGCGTGCCGCCGCGGGGGCTGGAAACCCTCATTTTTGAAGGCGCGCGCCTCCCTTGCCAGGAGACGTTTTATGACGCGCCTTTTTCTTTCTTCCGCAGCACTGTTTTCCTCGACCGCCCTGGTCGCGCTGGCCGCACCCGCCGCCGCGCAACCTTCCGGCGAGACGATCGTGGTCAGTGCCACTCGCATCCCCACGCCACTCAGCCAGCTTGCCAGCAGCGTCACGGTGATCACGGCGCCTCAAATCGAAGCGCGCCAGGACCGCTCGCTGCCCGATGTGTTGCGGGAGGTGCCGGGTCTTTCCATCACCCAGGTCGGCGGCGCGGGCGGGCAGACCTCCGTCTTCCTGCGCGGTACCAACCCCAACCACACCAAGGTGTTGCTGGACGGCATCGATCTCGCCGATCCCGCCACGCCCAGCGGCGCCGCCGACATCTCCAAGCTGCTGGCCGGCGACATCGCCCAGGTGGAAGTGCTGCGCGGGCCGCAAGGCGCGCTTTATGGCTCCGACGCCATCGGCGGGGTGATCAGCATCGTCACCAAGACGGGTGAGGGGCCGCTGAAGCTTTCCGCCGATGCGGAAGGCGGCAGCTTCGGCACCTTCAACCAATGGGGCTCGGCGTCCGGCTCGGAGGGCGCCTTCCACTATGCCGCTACCTTGCAGCATTCCCATGCCGGGGCGACGCCGGTGACGCCGCTCAATCTGCTGCAGCCGGGCGAAAAGGCGCACGACGATTTTTACGACAATGTCACCGCCACGGCGAAGCTGGGCTATGACGTGGCGCCGAATTTCGACCTGGGCCTGGTGGGGCGTTACACCAACAGCTTGGGCAAGATCACGGGCGATGCCTTCGACTTCACGACCTTCACCTCGTTTCCGTCGCCGACCCAGACCCGCATCGAAACCCTGCAATATCTGACGCGCGGCACCGCCCATCTGGTGCTGTGGGACGGCCGCTTCGACCAGACGCTTGGTCTGGCTTACGGCCACACCATCAGCGCCACCCAAGATCCGGACAATGGCGACAGCCGCCAGATCGGCGACCGGCTCAAACTGGACTGGCAGGGCAATGTCGGCATCGCCGACGGCCATACATTGGTGCTGGGCGCGGAGACGGCGCGTGATGCGCTGCATCCGGGCCTGTCCTTCGGGTTCCCGTCGCCGCTGTCGCGCGGCATCACCACCAATGCCGGTTTTGCCGAAGTGCAGTCGGACTTCGGCGGCGGCTTCTTCAACAGCGTTTCGGTGCGCTATGACGACAATAGCCGCTTCGGCGACCGCACCACCTGGCATGTCGCGCCGGCCTGGCTGATCGAAAGCACCGGCACCAAGCTCAAGGCCACGGCCGGCACCGGCTTCAAGGCCCCGGCGCTGCAACAGCTTTACGGCACGTTCGGCGGCAATGTGAATCTGAAGCCGGAGACCAGCTTCGGCTATGACCTCGGGGTGGAGCAGAGCTTCCTGGACGGCGCGATCACCGGCAGTGTCACCTGGTTCAGGAATGACGTGAAGAACCTGATCGTGTCGGGGCCGGCGCCGGCCTTCCAGCTGATGAATATCGGCCGGGCGCGCACCGATGGCGTGGAAGCCGAGCTGGACTGGAAGGCGATGGGCGTGCTGAACATCCGCGCCAGCTACACCTATAGCGATGCGCTGGATGCGGCGACGCACCTGGCTCTGCTGCGCCGGCCGCGCCACAAGGCGAGCCTGGCCGCGGACTGGCAGGCAACCGGTGATCTGTCGCTGAATGCGACCTTGCTCTATGTCGGGCCTCAGATCGACGGCAACCGGGATTTCTCTATTCCGCGCCTGAAGATGCCAGATGTCGTCACCCTGGATCTGGCGGCCAGCTACCGGCTGACCGAGACCTGGAGCCTGTTCGGCCGGATTGAGAACGCCACCGACACCAACTATCAAAGCCCGGACGGCTTCCTGCGTCCGGGGATCGGCGCCTATGGCGGGATCAAGGTGAATTGGTAGATAGGAGCGTCGGCGTGAGCCGGAGCGACAAAGAATGAAGTGGGTTGCGGCCGCTGCGCTTCTGGTTTTCGCCGGACCGGCAGCGGCCGCATCACCTCAACGGATAATGTCCTTGAAGGTGTGCACCGACGAGCTGCTGTTCGATCTGGTGCCGCCTTCGCGTATCGCTTCGGTCACATTTTTATCGCGTGAGACCGCCTCGCTGAAAGTCTGGCCGCAAGGCGCGACCGTTGCCGTCAATCACGGCACGGCGGAGGAAATCCTTGCCGCCAGGCCGGATCTGATCCTCACCGACCCCTATATGGCCCCGGCCTTGCGGCCCATCCTGGCCAAGAGCGGGGCCAGGATCGTGGAAGTGCCGCCGGCGGAGAATTTCGCGCAGGTGCGCGACGCGGTGCGGCTGGTGGCCAAATCGGTGGGCGAGGAGGCAAGGGGCGAGGCTCTGATCGCCCGCATGAATACAACACTGCGCGATCTGGAAAAGCATAAGCCGGCAAAGGCGTTGACCCTGGCCGAATGGGGCACCGGCGGCCTTGTGCCCGGTAGGGGTGGCCTTTTCGACACAATCGTGACCGCGGCCGGTGGCCGCAATCTCGCCAAAGGTGGCTATTACGACGTGGAAAGCCTGATTGCGGCGCACCCAGATGCGCTGGTCTATGGCGACACCTATGAGGGGACAGCAAGCTTGCGCTCCGACCAGGACCTGCATCCCGCGCTGATGAAGCGCTATGCCGGCAAGCGGATCAGCTACCGCTCGCTCTATGGCTGCGGTGTGCCGGAAACGGCCGATGCGGCGCGGCAGCTTCAGGACGAGCTGCGTGGAATAGCACCATGAAGCTGAACCTTTCGCTTCTGCTTCTGATCGTGCTGGCCTTCGCCGTCTCACTGCTGGCGGGCCGGGTGTGGTTGCCGCCGCACGATCTGCTCGCGCCCCATGACAGCCTGGCGGGACTTATTCTCTATGATATCCGCCTGCCACGCACTGTGCTGGCGCTGATCGTGGGCGCGGTGCTGGGGCTTTCTGGCGCGGTGCTGCAGGGCTTCACCCGCAATCCGCTGGCCGAGCCCGCATTGCTAGGCGTTTCCACCGGCGCGGCGCTGGGTGCGGTGATCGCCATTTATTTCGGCCTGGCGGTGCTGTCGCCGGTGATCGGCCCCTTGCTGGGCATCATCGGCGCCATCGGGGCTTGCGCGCTCACTTTTGCGTTAGGCAAGAACGGCACGGTGGCGCTCGTGCTGGCGGGTGCTGCCGTCTCCAGTCTCACGGCTGCCGGCATCGCGCTGGCGCTGAACTTTGCGCCCAGTCCCTACGCGGCCTACGAGATCATGTCGTGGCTGTTGGGCTCGCTCGCCGACAAGAGCTGGGCGCAGGTGTATCTGGTGTTGCCCTTCGCTGTCGTCGGCGCCGCGATGCTGGCGCTGACGGGCAGGGCGCTGGATGCGCTGTCCCTGGGCGAGGCCCAGGCCCAAAGCCTGGGCGTGAACCTGACCACGCTTGCGGCGCTGGTGGTGGCGGGCACGGCGCTCAGTGTCGGCGCCATTACGTCGGTGGTAGGCGCGATCGGGTTCATCGGCCTGGTGGCGCCGCATCTGGTGCGGCCCTTTGTGGATTACAGCCCGCGCCGGGTCCTTCTGCCCGCGATGCTGACCGGCGCGCTGCTCCTGCTCTGCTCCGACATCGCCGCGCGGCTGGTGCACACCAATCCGGAATTGCGGCTGGGTGTCTTCACCAGCCTCCTGGGTACGCCGTTCTTCTTCTGGCTGGTGGTGCGCATCCGGAAGGTGGCGCCATGACTGTGCTGGCGGCCGACAAGATCAGCGTTTTCCGTGGCGGCAAAACCATTCTGAATGACGTTACGTTCCAGGCCCATGCGGGCGAGTTCATTGTCGTGCTGGGTCCCAATGGCGCGGGCAAGTCCACCTTGCTGAAAGCGCTGGCGGGACTGATCAAGCCCGATGAAGGCGAGGTGATGCTGGACGCCAAATCCCTGAGCGCGCTGTCTTATCGCGAGTTGGCGGCGCGGCGCGCCTATCTGCCGCAAAATCCGCATCTGGAATGGCCGCTGCCGGTGGAGCGGCTGGTGGCGCTGGGCCTGACGCCGAAGCTGCCGGCGACGGGCGGCTTGCCGGACGAGTTTGCGCCCGCCATCGCGCGCGCGCTGCGGGCCTGCGACCTTGTGGATAAGTGCGAACAGCCTGCCACCACCTTGTCAGGCGGCGAGTTCGCCCGCGCCATGCTGGCCCGCGCCATCGTCGGCGATCCGCAGATATTGATCGTCGACGAGCCGATTACCGGCCTTGATCCGCTACATGCCATGCAATCCATGACGCTTCTGCAATCCTTCGCGCAGGGCGGCACCCTGGTGATCGCCTCGCTGCACGATCTGACTTTGGCGGCGCGCTACCCATCGCGGGTCATCGTTCTTGTGGATGGCGCCGTCATAAACGACAGCGATCTGCTCACAGAAGAAATCATCCACAGGGCGTTTGGGGTCCGCGCACAGGCCTTCGGCACCAGAGATTCGCGGGGATTCACACTTTTGTCCCCAAGCGAAAAATGACGCCTGTGTGAAAGTTTTCCGGCTTGACGGATTCCGCGAATAGGCCCCTAGATGTAGTCGTTCACGGTCACTCGAATGCTCTGGATAGGGGATTCAAGGGAACTTCGGAGCGGCCTTGGTGGGGTCGAAACCGGGGCTGCCCCCGCAACTGTAAACGGCTGATTTTCCGGCCAAACGCCACTGGGTCCTCTTCGCAAAGAAGGGCCCGGGAAGGCGGACGGAAAAAGGGCCGCGAGCCAGGAGACCTGCCGCGAACGGGATTGAGACTTTTGGGGCGGGGCGTCCCGAGGGGCTGTGGGCAGCGGTAACCAACCGCGGCAATGGCTTCCGATTCCCCGCTTGGATAGGGGAATATGATGTCAGCACTCGGCAAGCACGTTTTGGACGGCGATTTCGATGCCAACGGCCAGATGGTCGTGCAGTCGCCGTCGGAACGGGTGCTCGAGCGTTCGGTCGTTGTGACCCGCACTATCGAGACCAAGCCCGCGCCCGTGGCCAAGCCGGCGCAGCCCGATCTGCTGCAGGATGCGGCGCGCCATAATGGCCAGCCGCCGCTTCCCTATCCGCTGGCGCCGCGGCCCAAGCCGTCGGACCTCACCTTGGATCGCGCGCGCGATACGCTGCTGACGCCCTTCGGCAAGGCGACCTTGACCGACCGCTATCTGATGCCGGGCGAGAGCTTCCAGGACATGTTCGCCCGCGTCTCCTGCGCCTATGCCGACGACGTGCACCACGCCCAGCGGCTGTACGACTATATGAGCCGGCTTTGGTTCATGCCGGCGACGCCCATCCTGTCGAACGGCGGCACCAACCGGGGCCTGCCCATCTCCTGCTTCCTCAATGATGTGCCGGATTCGCTGGACGGAATTGTCGGGGTCTGGAACGAGAATGTGGCGCTGGCCTCCAATGGCGGCGGCATCGGCACTTATTGGGGCAAGGTCCGTTCGATCGGCGAGAAGGTGAAGACCGGCAAGACCTCCGGAATCATTCCCTTCATCCATGTGATGGACGGTCTGACGCTCGCCATTTCGCAAGGCTCGCTGCGGCGCGGCTCGGCGGCTGTGTATCTGGATATCTCCCATCCCGAGATCGAGGAGTTTCTGGAGATCCGCAAGGCCAGCGGCGACTTCAATCGCAAAGGCCTGAACCTGCATCACGGCATTAACATTACCGATGAATTCATGGCCTGTGTGCGCGATGGCAAGCTCTTCGGCCTGCGCAGCCCCAAGGATCAGTCCGTGCTGCGCGAGATCGATGCCCGCCAACTCTGGCAGCGCATCCTGGAGACGCGGCTGCAGACCGGCGAACCCTATATTCTGAACATCGATGCTGTGAACCGGGCGCTGCCCAAGCATCAGCGCGAGCTGGGGCTGAAGGTGAACACCTCCAACCTGTGCAGTGAGATCACCCTGCCGACTGGCGCCGACCATGACGGCAAGGACCGCACCGCGGTCTGCTGCCTGTCGTCCCTGAACATCGAGACTTGGGACCAGTGGGCGAACGAGGAGGGTTTTGTCGAGGACGTGTTGCGCATGCTCGACAATGTGCTGACCAGCTTCATCGAGCAGGCTCCGGCCGGCATGGAGCGGGCTAAGTACAGCGCCCTGCGCGAGCGCTCGGTAGGCCTGGGGGTGATGGGTTTCCACTCCTTCCTGCAGTCCAAGAACATCCCCTTGGAAAGCGCGATGGCCAAGTCGTGGAATCTGCGGATTTTCAAGAAGATACGCCGGGAAGCTGATGCAGCGTCTTATATATTGGCCGAAGAGCGCGGCGCCTGCCCGGATGCGCAGGAAAAGGGCATGAAGGCCCGTTTCAGCCACAAGCTGGCGATCGCGCCTACGGCCTCGATCTCCATCATCTGCGGTGGCGCCAGCGCCTGCGTCGAGCCGATCCCGGCCAATGTTTACACTCACAAGACCCTGTCCGGCGCTTTTGTGGTCAGGAACCCCTATCTGCAGGAGCTGCTGGAATCCAAGGGCCAGAACACGCCGGAGGTCTGGCAGTCCATCGTCGAGCAGGAAGGCTCGGTGCAGCATCTGGATTGCCTCAGCGACGAGGACAAGGCCGTCTATCGCACAGCCTTCGAGATCGACCAGCGCTGGATCATCGAGCTGGCCGCCGACCGCACGCCTTACATCTGCCAGAGCCAGTCACTGAACCTGTTCCTGCCGGCCGACATCGACAAGTGGGACCTGCACATGCTGCACTGGACGGCGTGGGAGCGGGGCATCAAGAGCCTCTATTATTGCCGCTCCAAGTCCATCAGCCGCGCCGGTTTCGCCGGCCAGCTGGAGAAGAAGGACGGCGTGCGCGTCGTTGCCACCAAGACCGACTATGAAGAGTGCCTCGCATGTCAGTGAAGAACTTCGCAGATGTCGATCCGCGCACGCTGATCGGCAAGGGCAGCATCGGGCTGCTCAATGCCACCGGCACCTATGATGTCACCCGTTATCCCTGGGCCTATGACTGCTGGAAGCGCCAGCAGCAGACCCACTGGATGGGCGAGGAAGTGCCGCTGGGCGCGGACATCCGCGACTGGCAGTCCGGCCACCTGACCGAGGCCGAGAAGGGCCTGCTGACCCAGATCTTCCGCTTCTTCACGCAAAGCGACGTGGAAGTGGGCGACAATTACCTCAAGCGCTACATCCCCATCTTCCAGCCGCTGGAAGTGCAGATGATGATGGCGGCCTTCTCCAACATGGAGACCGTGCATATCGATGCCTATGCGCTGCTGCTGAAGACCTTGGGGATGCCGCAGGCGGAGTTCGAGGCCTTCCGCGACTATGCGGAGATGAAGGCCAAGGCCGATTACATGCACACTTTCGGCACCAAGACCTGCGCCGATGTGGCCCGTACCCTGGCCATGTTCGGGGCCTTCACCGAAGGCATGTCGCTGTTCGCCAGCTTCGCCATGCTGATGAACTTTCCCCGCTTCAACAAGATGAACGGCATGGGCCAGATCGTGTCCTGGTCTGTGCGCGACGAAAGCCTGCATTGCGAGGGCATTACCAAGCTCTATCACGCCTGGAACGAGGAAACCGGCTGCGTCACCAAAGCGCTGCGCGACGATATCCGCGATGTCGCCAACACCATGGTCAAGCTGGAAGAGGGCTTTGTCGACCTGGCATTCAGCCTGGGCGAAGTGCAGGGCATGAAAGCGGCGGAGATCAAATCCTATGTCCGCTATATCGCCGACTGGCGCCTGACCCAGCTCAAGCTGTCGCCGGTGTTCGGCAACTTTGAAGAGACCGAAAGTGGCTATAAGCAGCTCAAGCCGCACCCGCTGCCCTGGCTGGTGGAGATCCTGAACGGGGTCGAGCACGCCAACTTCTTCGAGCAGCGCGCCACCGAATATTCCAAGGGTGCTTCGCGCGGCTCCTGGGATGGCAATGAAGGTGTGTGGGCCAACTTCGACAAGCGCAATCAAATAGCCGCAGAGTAGGCACCGGGCTTACTTTCCGGCTTTTTCCTGGGCGAGGCGCTTGGCCAGGCCCTCGCGGGAGGATCGCGCAAGCTTCTTGCAGGCGCCGGAATCGATGAAGGCGTCGGGCTTGCCGCCTTTGTCCCGCATCTCCAGCCGCCCGAGTATGTTGGAAAAGCCTGGATGCGGCGTCAGCAGGATATCGCACGGCATCTTTTCCAGCGTCGTGAAGCTCATTTCAAAGCCGGCAACCAGATCGGGGTGGTCGGTGAAGCGGTAATTGTCCGCCGAAACGGCCGTCAGGCTGTCGGCATAGACGATGTGAAGACAGCGCTGCTGTTCGCAGGAGGTCCAGCTCCAGCTGGTGCCGCCCGGCGTATGGCCCGGGGTGAAATGGGCGGTCAGCGCCAGCGGCCCCACCCGCAGGGTCTGGCCGTCACGGATGACATCCACCTTCGGCACCGCTTGCATCGGCGGCGGCAAGATGTCGTGCTGCGGATCGTCCTCGGATAGCGAGCCGCGCCGCAGCACCTCGGCGCTCTTGGGGCTCGCCGCCACGCGCGCGCCGCTGAAGCGCTGCAGCGGCGCGATGCCGGCGGCATGGTCGAAATGGTTGTGTGAATTCAGGATTAGCTTGATGTCTTCCGGGCGAAAGCCCAGGGCGCGGATATTGCCCTCGATCTGCGGCGCGGCCTCCGCCAGGTCGCCATCGATCACCACCAAACCCCGGTCCGAGGCGATCAGGATGGAGCTCAGCTCACGGGTGCCGACATAATAGGTGTTGCCATAAATCCGGAACGGCGTCTGCGGCACGTTCCAGGCCGCGCAGGAGGCGCATTGCGTCACTTGTTCTGCCGCCGCCGGCAAGGCAGCAAGCATCAGCGCCAAAACCGGATATCCGAACCGCATCATCACATCGTCGTCATGGGCAGGCCGCTCTCGCGCCAGGCCTTGATGCCGCCGTCCAGGGCCGCGGCCTGGGTATAACCCAGTTCGCGCAAGGTCGCCGCCGCCAGGGTGGAGATGCGGCCGAATTCGCAAGCGACCAGAATCCGCTTTGTGGGATCAGGCAGCTCGGTGTTGACGCGCAGCTCCAGCTGGCCGCGCGGCAGATGCCGGGCGCCGGGAATGTGGCCGGCGTCGAAGGCGTCCTTCTCCCGCACATCCAGCAGGATCAGGCCCAGATCGTTGCGGTTCACCCGTTCCGCCAGTTCGGCCATGGCGATGAAGGGCACATGGGCGGAGGCTTCGGTCAGAAGCTGCTCCACCGTCTTGCCGCCGCTCATATTGGTGCGCAGCGCCTCGGTCAGGTGGGTGGGCGCGGCCAGGTTGAGCTCGCGCATCATGGCGATGAAGTCGGCGCGCTCGCGCTTGGCCAGGCGCGGATTGGTTTCGATCTCCGCCCCGATGCTGGAATGGCTGCGGCCCTTGTAATCATGCGCCGGATAGACCAGCAGGGCAGGGTCCAGCTTCAGTACCCGGCCGAACAGGCTGTCATAAAGCGCATCGGGATCGCCGGTGGGAAGGTCGGTGCGGCCGGTGCCGCCGATCAGCAGTGTGTCGCCGGTGAAGATGCGGTCTTCCGCCACCACGCACATGGAATCGCGAGTGTGGCCGGGCGTGTGCAGAGCCTGCAGCCGCATGTTGCCCACGCGCAATATCTCCCCATCGTCCAGCCGGAAATTGGCGTAAGGCGCCGGCGACAGCTTGTTCGCCACCACCGGCACATCCAGCCGCCTGCCGAGTTCCTTGGCTGCCGAGAAATGATCGGCATGGGTGTGGGTGTCCAGCACATAGCGGATGCGCAGGCCGTCTTTTGCCGCCAGGCCCATATAGCGGTCCATCTGGGCGATGTTCGGGTCGATCAGAATGGCGGCATGGGTGTCGCCGCAGCCCAGCAGATAGGACTGGCAGCCGCCGGTGGCGACCTGTTCGAAAATCATCACGCGCCCCAAAATGAAAATCCGGAAATAAAAAGAGTATGCCGCAAAGCGGGCAGACTGTCTTGCCGCCGGCCGCCCTCTGTGTCTAAGCTCGCCTTGCCTTTCGAGAGGCATGCCGTCCGCGCAAAGGGCCTAGCCCGCTCGTACCGGTTTTCCGCACCTTCCAGGCCCTGTTCGCGGACAGCGGGGCCTCAACAAGGAAGGCTTTTCCAATGACCGGCAATAGCGGGAAGCGGCAGCTTCCCTCCATTCCCCATCCCGATCATCTGCGCAAACAGGCCAAGGCGCGGCTTGCCGCCATGCGGGCCAAAATGCCCACCGCGCGGCTGGCTGATGCCCAAGGCGTGATCGCCCGCGAATATGGTTTCGCCAGCTGGGCGGCGTTGCAGACCGAAGTGGCCAGCCGTGTGCAAAGTCCGCGCGGCCAATGGCGCAAGGTCCAGCAGGCGCATGTGGCGCCGCTCTATCCCGAGCGTTTCCGCCAGGACGGGTTGCTGGACGATGAAGCCAATATCCGTACCAACCTGCGTTTCTTCCTGGCCGGGGCGGCGGCCCAGATCGGCTTCCTGCTGGCGGCCTTGGTGGGGCTGGCGCTCTTGGCCACAGCGCCAGATCGGATGCACTTGGCCTATGCCGTGCTCGCCTGGCTGGGAGGCGCCCGATGAACCGCCTCTGCTGCCTGCTTCTTTTGCTGCTGCCTGTGTCCGCTGCGGCGCAGCCGGCCGTGCCCCTGGATGCGGCCACCTTCGACAAGCTGACCGGCTATTACCAGCTGCCTCAGGCCTTGAGGCCGAACACGGTGGTGACGCTATCGCGGGAGGGCGAGCATTTCTTCATCCAGCTCACGCGTCAGCCAGCGCGCGAAATTTTCGCGGAATCGCCGACCAGCTTTTTCATGCAAGGACTGCCGGTGAAGATCAGCTTTGAGCTGGGGCCGGACGGCAAGGCCACCGGGCTGGTGATCCATCAGGGCGGCCATGACGGCCCGTCTCCACGGATCGATGAGGCCGCCGCCAAGGTGATCGAGGCCTTGCCGCCGCCCAAACCCAAGGGCCACCCGATGGCGCGCACCTGGCCCGTGATGCCGGGCATCGCGCCGCGCACCCTGACCAGTAGCGATGGGAACCGGTTGGACTATTGGCCGTGCTTCTCGCCCGACGGAAAGACGGTGCTGTTCAGCCGCACGACCGACGGCGGCAAGAACTGGACCCTGATGCGGGTGCCGGCATCCGGCGGCGAAGCGGTGCCATTCCTTTCACCGCCGCTTTCGGTTTCCGCCACGCGCGCCGATTGGGGCCGCACCGGCAAGGTGGTGTTCACTGGCACGGCATCCGACGGCAGCAGTGGCGTCTGGATCGCGGACGGCGATGGGCGCAACGCCCATGCCGTAACGATTACCGGTGCGTCCAACCAGCTTTTCTATCCCTCCTGGTATCCGGACGGTAAAAGCCTGGCGGTGATGGATGGCGCGTCGCTGACCACCATGCGCGTGGATGCGAGCGGTGGCGCGGCCACCGCGCTGACCGACCGTGCCCAGGTCTTGACCGGCATGCCCAGCGTCTCGCCGGATGGCAGCGCGGTGGTTTTCGCCGGCCAGAAGAATGCCGGCCAGCCCTATAACCAGGAAGAGAATGTGATCTGGGTGCGGACGGACGCGGGCGCCATGCCGGTGGAAAATCCGCCGCTGCAGGGCCGCGCGCCCGTCTGGTCGCCGGACGGCAAGAAGATCGCGTTTGAATCGGACCGCGGCGGCCCCGATGCCCACTACGCGATCTTTGTCATCAACCGGGACGGGACCGGATTGATGCAGGTGACGGACTATGCGCTTAACGCCAGCCACCCGGTGTGGTCGCGCGACGGCAAGCACATGGTGTTCATGGCGGGCGATCCGGCCCAAAAGATATCGACCGTCGATGTGATCGATTTTCCTTAGCGGGATGAAGTATCTGCCGCTGGTTTGGGCGGGTCTGCGACGCAGGCCCGTTCATCCGATCCTCACCGCGATCTCGATGGCGTTCGCCGCCTGTCTGGCCGGATTGGCGCTTGGCATGGCGCGGGTGCTGCCGCCGAGCGGTGAGCTGGACTTGGCCGTTCGTGCCATTACCGGTATCGGCTTTCTGCTGATCCTGTTCCTGACGGCTCATGCCGTCGCGCAGGCATTGCGGCAGCGGGGATGGGAATTCGCTCTGCTGCGCGTTCTGGGTTTTTCCAGAAGGCTGGTGCTGGGATTGTTCTTTCTGGAAGTCGCCGGCGCGTGCCTGGCCGGCGTCACGATCGGGATCGGGCTGGCGCAGCTTCTCTTCTTTCTGGCCTGCCGTCTGCTTCTGCCGCCGATGCTGGGCTCCGCACTTCTGCCCGTTGCGGTTGTCAGCATCGATCTGACGGGCGCCGTTTTGGTCGCTTGCGTCAGTACGGCGTTGCCTGCATACCGTCTGGCTTGTCTGAACCTGGCGATGACCTTGGCGCGGGGCGCGCCATGAGAACCTTGCGTCAAGTGTTGGCAGTCATGCTGCTTGCCGCACGCAGCTTTCCCGGGCGCATCAAGCCGTCGTTGGTCATCGTTGTGGCCCTTGTCTGTGTCACCGTTCCGCCGCTGGCGATCATCGCGCTGGGGCTGAGCCTGAAGGCGAGCTATCTCAGCACCGGCGCGCCCGACCGGGTTCTGGTCCTGTCACAGGATGCGCGCCGGCAGTCCGACAGCCATATCTCGCCTTTCTGGCTCCAAACCATCCGCACCGGGTCCGGAATCCGCCAGTGGCACGGCGCGCCGTTGGTGGATTTCGAGATCTCCACATATTTCCGCCCGCGCAAACAGGCAAAGCCGGAAAATGGCAATGCAAGGCTGCGCGGCATCGGGCCTGCCGGTTTTGTCATGCGGCCGGAGCTGAAAGTCATTTCAGGCCGTCTGCCGCGGCCGGGATCGCGCGACATGATGGTGGGGGTGCAGGCCGCGGGCAAATTCGCCGGGCTGGCGATCGGTGATCAGGTTGCGATCGCCAATGCCCGCTGGCGCGTCGTCGGCATCTTCCAGACCGGCAACAATCTGGAAGGTGACGCAGTGGCGGATGCGGACGCACTCAAGGCCGCCCTGCATCGCAGCAGTTATGACGTGGCACTGGCCGCGCTGAAATCCCCGTCCGATCTGGGCCGGTTGCAGAAGTCCCTGCGAAGTCTTTCGGTCGTGGCGATGCGCGAACAGGATTATTATGCGGGGCTGTGGCAGATTGTGCCAAAAGTGGCTTTCTATATGGCCGCGACTTTCTTGCTCATTGGCGGTGGCGCGCTGGCGGCCACGACCCACAGCGTCTATGCGGCGGTGGAAGCTCGGGCGCGAGAAATCATCATTCTGCGCGCCATCGGCTTTGACAGTGTCGCGATCTCTATTTCGGTGGTGTTGGAGACGCTGTTGGTTGCCTGCCTGGGCGCAGGCGTCGGCACCGGCATCGTCTGGCTGTGGGTGGAGGGTTATCCCTACAATGGCGGCATCGAAGGCGGGGTTTTCCCAGTCACCGTGACCTGGGGCTTGTTGCTGGTCGCCCTGAGCTGGGCGGTTGTCGTCGCGCTGGCGGGAGCCGTGATGCCATGCTTGAAGGCCGGCCGCGGCACGGTGGTGGAGGCGATGCGCGAGCTGTGATCAGCGCTTCGGTGGATTGGTGCCCATTTCCATCAACAGGCGGGTGAATAGGTAAAGCCGCGGCGTCAGGCTGGTGAGATCGATCCATTCCTTGTCGGTATGGAAATCCCCGCCCACCAGGCCCAGGCCGTCCAGCGCCGGCGTGCCCACCGACTGCGCCACCGCGGATTCCGAAGCCCCGCCATTGCCGGATTTGCCTATGGTCTTGCCGAGTTCGGCATAGATGGCGGTGGCGCGGGCGGCCAGCGCGTCCACGGCCGAGGTTTCGATCAGCGGCGGATAGCCGGGATCGGCGATCACCGTCACGCTGGTGTCGGGCACTTGGGTGGTGGCGGCGGCGGCGCGCAATTTCGCCAGTGCCTGGTCGCGTTGTTCGAGGGTTCGTATCCGCAGACTCAGCATGGCCTCGGCCTCGTCGGGAATGATGTTGGTCCGCTCGCCCGCCTTGAGCACCGTGAGGTTGAGAGTCGGCCCGTCACCCGAGAGCGGGACGATGTTCTTGATGCTGTCGAGCTGATGGATCAGCTCGGTCGCCGCGTTCCGGCCGTCCTGCGGCGCCACGCCGGCATGAGCGGCGCGGCCCTTGACCTTGATGTGGATCACCTGGGAGCCTTTGCGCCAGACCGTCAAGACGTCGGGCGGATCGCCGGGCTCCATATTGAGTTCGACGTCGTTCTGCGCCGCCAAGGTCTTGATCAGCTGTGTGGTGCCGACAGAGCCGCGTTCTTCGCTGGTTTCCAGCAGAAGCGTGATGGCGGCGAACTTGTTGAAGCCTATCTCGTGCAGCAGCTTCAACGCCGTGATGGCGCTGACCACGCCGGCTTTCTCGTCACCCACGCCGGGGCCATAGGCGCGCGCGGTGTCCATGCGGAACGGGCGCTGCGCCACCGTGCCGGGGCCGAACACCGTGTCGACATGGGCAATGACCAGGATCCGGCCTTTCCCCGTACCGTGAAACACCGCCACCAGATTGTCGGGCAGGCCGGGGGCTTCGGCCGGCTCGCGCCGCACGTCACCGCCCAAAGCCTTCAGCTTCGGCGTCAACAGGGCCAGCACCTTGTCGCCGCCCGCAACATCGCCGGTGCCGGAATCGATATTGACGATCTGGCTCAGCAGGTCGAGGAAGCCGGCGCGGCTGGCCTCCACCGCCGCATAGAGTTTGTCGTTGCGTGGTGCTGCCGCAGCGGGCAGGGCAATCACGGCGCACAGACCGATGGTGGCGAGTCTTTTCATTCCGTCACGCTAACATTGGCGCAGCAGGGCGCGGAACTTTTTGTCACGCTTGAGCACGACTTCCCGGCGCATGGCGCCTTTGCGGGTGCGGTGCTTCTCAGCATAGACAAGGGCCCAGGCGCGCCCCCGGGTTGAGCGGGCGCCACTCTTCCTGCCGTTATGCTCGGCCAGCCGCCGCTCCAGGTCCAGGGTCCAGCCGACATAGGTCACGGCCCGGCCATCCGGATTTTCGCACTTCAGGACATAGACGAAGGAGGGCACGACGACTCGCATACAGGTCTTGTCTTGCACTCTGCGCATTCCTGCCTCCGCGCAAAAGCCGGGTTGCCGCATGGGCGGGGCAGGTCTATATGCTTGCCCAAGCAAATATTGTTCGTGCAAATATTATCCCTGCGGACAATGGGGTCTTGCCCATGAAGCCTTACTACTCGCCGGCCAATTACAGCATGCGCAATTCCGTCGGCTATCTGATGCGGATGTGCACCAACCGCGTGCTGCCGCAGATGGAGGCGCTGTTTGAGGATGCCGAGCTGACATTTTCACAATGGACCACGCTGGTGGCCCTGCATGATGGCCGCATCCGCACCGCCGGCGATCTGGCGCATAACATTTGTCACGATGCGGGGTCCTTGACTCGTCTTGTAGACGAGATGGTCAAGCGAGGCCTGGTGAACCGGAACCGCAGTGAAACCGACCGGCGGGTGGTGACATTGTCACTGACGCCGCGCGGCCGCTCGCTGGTCGAGGCACTGGGTCCCAGGGTGATGCATATGTGGAACGGGCTGCTGGCCGGGTTCACCCATGCCGAAGTGGAGAGTTTGATCGGCCTTCTGACCCGGCTGGTGATGGCGGCCGAAGCCCGCGGCGGCAAGAAGGGCAAGTCCACCCTGCTGATTTCCGATGTTCCGATCCTCAAGTCCCCGAAAAAGAAGTCCGCATCATGAGAAAACCGCTCTCGCTGCTTTCGGCGCTGCTGCTGACCGCCTGCGTCGCCACCCCGCCGACCACGCCCCAGGTGACGGAGGTCAAACAGGACAAGCTGGGTCTGGAAGGCGCGCCGGCGCCGCAGGTTCGCACCGACTGGTGGAAGGCGTTTGCCGATCCGCAAGCCGACCGGCTGGCGGCCGCCGTTGTCGCCAACAATCCGACCCTGGCCGGCGCGCTGGCGCGTATGCGCGCGGCCCAGGCGCAACTGGCGGTGAACCAGGCAGAAGATCTGCCGCAGGTGACCCTGGACGGCAGCGAACAACGCACCTTGTTCAGCAAGGACTACATAATCCCGCCGCCTTATGGCGGTACCTGGCGCTGGTTCGGCTCGCTGACCACGAACCTTTCCTGGAATCTGGATTTCTGGGGCAAGCAGGCGGCGCTGATCGCCCAGGCGCGCGACAAGACCCAGGCCGCGGCACTGGACGCCGATGCCGCGCGGCTGGCGCTGTCGGGCGCTTTCGCCCAGGCTTATATCAACCTGTTGCTCAACTATCAGTATGGCGACATTGCCGACGCCACGGTGCGCGAGCGTGAAGAGATTTTGAAAATCAGCCAGGGGCGCTTTGATGCCGGTCTGGAGAATGGCAGCGATGTGGCCCAGGCCCGCTCGCTGCTTTCCATCGCCAAGGCCGATCAGTTGCGCTTTGCCGCGGCGCGCGAGATGGATGTTCATGCCATCGCGGCGCTGGCGGGTGAGGGCGCCGATGCCTATGCCGACATCAAGCGGCCCACGCCCAATCTGGATGTGGCGCTGCCGCTGCCGGAAAAGCTGCCTGCCGATCTCTTGGCGCGGCGCCCCGACATTCTGGCGGCGCAGGCGCGAATCCAGGCGGCGATGGAAGGGCGCAAGGCTGCCCATGCCGACTTTTATCCCGACATCAATCTGGCGGCGATGGTCGGTTTCCAGGCCATTGGTCTTTCCAATCTGCTGACCGGAAATTCCTTCACCCTTGGGGTGGGGCCGGCGATCCATCTGCCCATCTTCGATGCCGGCAAGATCAAGGCCCAGTATGCCAACGCCACCGCCGACCTCGATGCCTCGGTCGCCGATTACAACGGCACGGTGGTGAATGCCATCAAGCAGACGGCGGACGCCATGACCCAGGTGAAGAGCCTGGCTGCGCAGCGCGCCCAGCAGGAAGCCGCGGTCCACGACGCCGAGCGCGCCTTCAAGATCAATGAAGACCGCTATCGCAGCGGCCTTGCCACCCAGCTTCCCATGCTGACGGCGGAGTCCACCTTGCTCCAGGCGCGTCAGGCGCTGGCCGGCGTCACCGGCGCGGCCGCGCAGCAGCGCATCACCCTGATGCTGACGGTGGGCGGCACCTACGACCAAAACAACAGCTATTCCAGACTCGCCAAGGATTTTTCCCATGACTGACACGACAGAACGCCCCGGCCGTCAGCGCCGCTTCTGGTTCGCCATTCTGGGCGCGGTGGTACTGATCGGCGCCGTTGGTTATGGCGTCTATTGGCTGCTCTATTCCCGCTACTTTGAAAGCACCGACGATGCCTATGTCGCGGGCAATGTGGTGACCATCACGTCAAAAGAGAACGCCACCGTGCTGGCGCTCCATGCCGACAACACCCAGACCGTCAAGCAAGGCCAGCTGCTGGTGGAGATGGATCCGGCGGTCGCCACCGTGAACCTGCAGGCCTCGGAAGCCAATCTGGCGCGGGTGGTGCGTAGCGTGCGGGCGCAATTCTCCCGCACCGATGCCAGCGATGCCCAGCTCAACCAGGCGCGGGTGAATCTGGCCCAGGCGCAGGGCGACTATGAGCGCCGCCAAAAGGCTTTTTCGACCGAGTCTGTCTCGGCCGAGGAACTGGCCCATGCCCGCGATGCCGTCGCCGCCGCCCAGGCCGCGGTGCGCACCGCCGAAGGCAGCCTGCATCAGTCGCGCGCCACCATCGAGGGCGCCGACGTCGCCCACAATCCCGACGTGCTGGCGGCGGAAGCCCAGCTGCGCGCCGCGGCCATCACCTTCGGTCATATGCGCCTCATCGCGCCGCTGGATGGCGTCATCGCGCAGCGCACGGTGCAGGCCGGCCAACAGGTCGCGGCTGGCACGCCGCTGATGGCGGTGGTGCCGCTCTCCCATGTCTGGATCGACGCCAACTTCAAGGAAGTGCAGCTTGCCCGCATGCGGGTCGGCCAGCCGGTGACGGTGAAGGCCGACATCTATGGCGGCGGCGTCACCTATCACGGCCATATCGAGGGCCTGGGCGCGGGCTCGGGTTCGGCTTTCGCGCTGCTGCCGCCGCAGAATGCCTCCGGCAACTGGATCAAGATCGTCCAGCGCGTGCCGGTGCGCGTGGCGCTCGACCCCGATGAGCTGCGCGATCATCCGCTGCGCGTGGGCCTTTCGGTCACGGTGGATGCCGATGTCCACGACCAGAGCGGCGCGCTGATCACCACCAAGGTCGGCCCCGGAATCACCCGCGCCAATACCGGCGAGGACAGCGGCCCGATCGCCGATGCGCTGATCGCGCGCATCCTGAAGGAGAATGGCGCCTCGTGAGCAATCCGGGCACATCCGGGCAGATGAAGCCGTTGGCGGGTGGCGCGCTGGCGCTCACGGCGCTGGGGTTGGCGCTGGGCACCTTCATGCAGGTGCTGGATTCCACCATCGCCAATGTCTCCCTGCCCACCATCGCCGGCAATCTGGGGACCTCCACCAATCAGGGCACCTGGGTGATCACCGCCTTTGCCGTGGCCAACGGCATCGGCGTGCCGCTGACGGGCTGGCTGATGGGCCGCTATGGCGTGGTGCGCACCTTCACCTTCTCGGTGCTGGCCTTCACCGTCGCCTCGTTCCTCTGTGGCATAGCCTGGAGCCTTCCCTCCCTGATCTTCTTCCGGGTGCTGCAGGGCGGGGTTTCCGGTCCCATGATCCCGGGCAGCCAGGCGCTGCTGATTTCCATTTTCCCGCCCAACAAGCGCGGCACCGCGCTGGGCATCTGGTCAATCACCACCCTGGTGGCGCCGATCTGCGGGCCGATCTTGGGCGGCTATATCTCCGACAACTATCACTGGGGCTGGATCTTCCTGATCAATGTGCCGGTGGGCTTGATCGTGACCGCCATCACCTGGACCAACCTCAAGGCCCGCGAGACGCCGACCCGCAAGCTGCCGATCGATGTGGTGGGCCTGGGTCTTCTGATCGTGTGGGTTGGTTCGCTGCAGGTGATGCTGGATCAGGGCAAGGATCTGGACTGGTTCGCCTCCACCGAGATCGTGATACTGGCGATCCTCACCGGCGTTGGCTTTCTTGCCTTCCTGATCTGGGAGCTGACCGAGAAGAATCCGGTGGTGGACCTGTCGCTGTTCAAGGGCCGCAACTTCGCCCTGGGCACCTTGGCCTTCTGTCTGGGCTATGCCGTGTTCTTCGCCGGCAATCTGCTGATGCCGCTGTGGCTGCAGACCCAGGTTGGCTACAACGCCACCTGGGCGGGGCTGGTGGCGGCGCCCGCCGGCGTCATCGCGGTGCTGTTGACGCCGCTGTCGTCCAAGCTGCTCAACAAGGTGGATGCCCGCATCATTGCCAGCGTGGCCTTTGTCGCCTTCGGCATTTCCTTCCTGATGCGCGCCAACTTCACCAATGACCTCAGCTTCCTGGATTACATGCTGCCGCTGCTGGTGCAGGGCGTGTCGCTGGCGACCTTCTTCCTGGCCATGATCACCATCCTGCTGGATGGCGTGCCGCCGCACCGCATTCCGCTGGCTTCGGGTCTTTCAAACTTCGCTCGCATCACCGGCGGCGGCTTTGCCGCGTCCGTCGTCACGACCTTGTGGGACCGGCGCGAGGCGCTGCACCAGAGCCGCATCACCGATCTGACCAACAGCTTCAATCCGGCTTTCCGGGCAGCGGTGGCGCATCTGCATCAGCTCGGCCTGCCGGAGCGGAGCGCGCAGGCGTCCCTGGCGCATACCGTCACCAGCCAGGCCTATCTGCTCAGCGCCAACGACATCTTCTGGGCCTCGGGCTGGATCTGCATCGCGCTGATCGGAATGGTCTGGTTGTGCAGGCGGGCGGTGTCGGGCGGCGGCACGCATGCGGCAGCCGACTAAGCACTTTCTCTGATTGACAGATTCCCGTCTCGGGCGAGACTGGGGTATGAGTCGCGAATCACTGGTTCGGCGCCTGCCTGAGCTTGCGTTTGCCGTGCTGTTCGGCGGCGGCCTGGTTTTGGGCGGCGGCGCGGCCCTAGCCGGGATCCCGCATCTTCTCGATGCTCTGCCAAGCATGAGCGCCCAGGCTGGTGCTGAGCACGCCCATGACGTGGTGCGCTTCGCGCTGCCGGCCAAATTTTTGAAGTCCGACGAAAACAGCCGAGCCCCCCAGGTGCTTTATCCGCTGCGCGCTTCCCCGCTGCCAGACTGGCTGAT
>Ga0268266_10001124_pt1 | contig 33359 bp, 29 predicted proteins | sample KBSS13metaG_FD_190356 | JGI IMG/M metagenome (GOLD analysis project Ga0268266, IMG submission 190356) | Switchgrass rhizosphere microbial communities from Kellogg Biological Station, Michigan, USA - KBS S1-3 metaG (SPAdes) (version 2) | ecosystem: Host-associated > Plants > Roots > Rhizosphere... | reverse complement strand
GCCTGTCGTCCGAGCCGATGGCATAAACTTCGACACGGCCATCGCGCAGATTACGAACGAACCCTGCCAGCTGAAGTCGTTCAGCTTCGTCCTGAGTGAAATAGCGGAAGCCGACGCCTTGCACAATTCCCGATACAAAATAGCGCCGCGCGATCTGGTTCATGGCCATGAAAATAGGAATTGTAGCAGAGGCCCGCAGGCCTCCGCGCCGCCGTAGCGGCGGGAATGCGATAGACTGAAATCAGTTGAAAAGTGCCGGGCAGGCGGCGAAGTCCTGCTTCGGCGCATCTTAATCACTATGGAAGTACACGGACTTTACGGCATGGTGAACCCTCTGGCGAAGGTGGCCGGAACCATGGCGCTGGCGCTGTGCCTTAGCGCAGCCGCACGAGCTCAAGACACGAATGGTCCGCTCACCCCGCCGCCGACGGAAGACCACAACGTTCGCCGCGTGACAACCAAGGATCCGGCGGCTGTTCCGCCGGCGTTGCCTCCGGCGGAGATCGTGAAAGCGTTCGCTGAAAAAGAAGATCGTTATGCACGGGCGCGAGCCAGCTATGGCTACAAGAAAACGATCAAGCTGACGGAATACGGAAAAGACGGCCAGCCGAGCGGCGAATACCAAGTGGCGACGGCGGCGACCGTGGATTCCGATGGCAGAGTCTACGAAAAGACTGTCGAGAAGCCGCAAAACAGCCTGCACTACCTGGAAATTTTGCCGGGCGGAGCGCTGGCGTCGCTCGCGAAAATGCCCGCATTTCCTCTGGTGACCAGCCAACTGGCGAAATACGATTTGCGCTACGTGGGCGACGAAAGAGTGGATGAGGTTGATTGCTACATCTTCGAAGCCAAGCCTAAATTGGTGGAGCGCGCGACGGCACTATTTCAGGGTGTTGTTTGGGTGGACAAGCAATACCTGGAAGTCGTGAAAACGTACGGCAAATGGGTGAACGACCTTGGCGACGTGCATCCCAAGGAATTTCCTTTTGTTAATTTTGAAACGTATCGAGAGAACGTGGATGGAAAATACTGGTTCCCAAACTATAGCCGGTCGGATGATTTCGTTCACTTGAAGGACGACACGATCCCGGTGCGTTTGGTGATTAAATGGACGGACATCCAGCCACTGTCTCGGAATACGGCCCCATCGAACGCGGCGCCTCCGGGCAATCCCGTGCCACCCGCCTCACCTGAACCGACCGCCAAACCGCAATCCTAGAATTACAGAGACTGGCCGAGACGCTGTTCGAGCTGTGCGCGGTAGGTCCTGCTGACTCGCGTGCGTGAGCCATTTTTGAGGACCACTTCGAATTCGCCGTGGGTGATCGGTTCGAGGTGAGCAATGCTTTCAATGTTTACAATGGCCGAACGGTGAATGCGAATGAAGCGCCGCGAGTCGAGTTTTTCTGCAAGCTCGGTGAGCGAGGCGCGATAGAGAAACTCTTTGCCAGCGGCGTGAAGAGTTACGTAGACGCCGGCGGCTTCAATCCAATCAATTTCGGCGACTCTTAAGAAACGCGTCGAGCCGGCGGATTTAACTACGAGGCGATCCCATCGACGCGACTGCGATGGCACCTTCGAAACCATCTGCAACATGCGGCGGCCGAAGTCGCGCAGATTGCGTTCGTCGAGGCGGGATTTGGCGCGCGACATGGCTGCCTCGAAACGTTCGTCGCTGAATGGCTTCAGCAGATAGTCCAGCGCATTCGCGTCAAAAGCGCGGATGGCGTGCTGATCGTAGGCGGTGACGAAGACGGTAAGCGGCATTTGCTCCGCGCCAACCGCTTCGATGACGCCGAGTCCATCCAGCTCCGGCATTTGTACGTCAAGGAAAACCAGGTCGGGTTTGTGCTGTCGAATTTTCTCAACGGCGGCGATGCCATTTTCCGCTTCAGAGATCGCGCAGACTTGCTGATCCTTGTGGAGCAGGTCGCGAAGGCGTTGCCGTGCAGGCGCTTCGTCATCGACGAGGAGCACGCGAATTCCTTCAGTCGGCGGCGTGGCCACGCGCGGCTTCTCCCGATTCGTCGAGCGGCAATTTCAGAGGCAGCAGGATTTTTACTTCCGTACCGCCTTCAGCGCGATTGAACACAGAAAAATGGCTGAGCCCGTTGTGAAGGCCGGCGATGCGTTCCCGGGTGACGGATAGGCCCAAACCGCTGGATGCATCGAGGTTCCAGCCGGGCGGTAGACCGACGCCATCGTCGAGCACACGGACATCCAGCTGATCGCCCAACTTCACTGCAGAAACTGTGATTTTCCCGCCGGATGCCCTGCGAGAAATTCCGTGACGGATCGCATTCTCCACCAACGGCTGGACAAACAAAGAGGGCACGGAAGCGTATTTCACGTCCGGGGCGACACTAATTTCGATTCTTAGGTTGTCGCCGAAGCGAATTTTTTGAATGGCCAGATAATGCGCGAGAAAAGCCATTTCTTCGGCTAGGGGAACTTCCTGGCGGTCTTTCGAATCGAGCGACAGGCGAAGCAGGTCGCCAAGGTGCTCGATCATTTCTCGCGCGAGACGCGGGTCGCGTTCCAATTGAGACGAAATGGTGTTGAGCGCATTGAAGAGGAAATGCGGATCAAGCTGCATGCGCAGCGCGTTCAGGCGAGCTTCGGAAAATTGACGCTCGAGACGTTCGCGACGGAGTTCGCTGGAAAGGTAGCGGCGGTAATACTGGTAGGCTTGCCAGGCGCCGACGATGACCCAATAGATTAGCCAGCTCCAAAGAAACATGCCGCGCAACGCGTTCGGAAAGGCCTGCGGATCGCGCAACGCTGACCAACGGCCCAGGCCGAGCAGGGCTCTGTCCGCGAGGAGAACGTACACCAGCAGCGAAGTGAAAAACAGGCTGAGTAGCAAGTGGGCGGCGATTCGCTTGGCGAGCTGCGTTTCAGTGAACGGCAGACGCAGATCTACTGCAACGATTAGGGGGGCGAGCAGTCCCCAGGACCACCAGAGCGCCAGGGATCCGAGAAGAGGCATGTGCCAGCCATTGGCTGTGCTGATGTTTGGCAGCGCGAAGATGCAGCCGATGACGGACCAACCGACCGCCGCAAGCGCGACTCTACCGATCCAACTTTCCAAGAGAATGCTCTTACCGCTTTGCGATTCGCTCATGGTTCGACAGGTGCGCGATTTGATTGTTGCCGAGGACTTGTGGCAGGCGCAACTCCGGCCCGCTTATTTGCGGGCGAGTTGCAGACCCGTGACGTCATCGGGGCGAAGGATAACGGCCAGTCCATAGAAGTTGGTGGCGACGGCGATGGCTATTTCGTTGTTGCCCGCATTCAGCGGCAACTGGAAGGACCCGTTTTCGAGAGAGCAGCGGCCGTCGGGAGTCTTCCGCGCACTCGCGGGCATGTAGAGATTCTTGTCGGAGTACACAAGCTTACCGTTCACGAAGACCCAGACTTCGCGGACCCAGCCGATGGACGTCTTGATGGATTGCGGCTTGTCAGAGCTGATGTTGGTCTTGATCCAAGCCAAGGAGCGGCGCGGACGCTCCAAAGGAAGGCCGTACTGGCGCGAGATGTTGACCAAGCCACCGCGCTCGGCCGCGAAGGGCATCCATGCGGCGGACGGTGCCGGCATGTCTTCAAAGGATGGATCTTTGCCCATCGGAAGCTCTGACGTCGGAGAAAGTTGCCAGTCGCGAAGGAAGTGTGGATCGCTTGCAGTGGGGTCGGGTTCGGGATCAGGTGACAGGCCTTCGGTGGCGTCCGGTGTGACTGAGAAATTGGCGAAGTAGCCGGGACCTTGTAAAGAGAGCGTCCCTTCGGCCGCGTCTCCTTCGAGCCGTCCAATCTTGAGCGAAGGTGCCTTTTCGCGATTGACGTAAATGTTCATGCGCTGGCCGGAGAGAACGATTTTGATGTGGTTCCACTCGCCGTCGCGGATCGGGGCCGCCGCTTGGTACTGCGGGTAGACGTCCCAGAGGAGGACACCGTGTGTTTGGGGCGCATATTGCAGGCAGTCGTTGGATTGAGCGCACTTGCCGTTTGGCCGGATGTAAAAATACTCGAAGTTGTTGTCGTCGCGCCGGCGGAACGCGAGGCCGGTACCCATCGCAAAAGGCTGAACGTCGAATTCAACTGTGCCGTTGCGCAGCGTCACGCCTTTGGGACTCGCCATGCCTTGCCGCAGCGCTATCGCATCCACGCCTTGAATCTTCTCGAAGACCCCTGTCTCGGTCTGCCAGAGGTCAGCGGCCATTGCGATTTGTTTTCGTTCTCCAGCTGATGCCGTGGCGGCTGAGACGAGTAATACAGCACAAGTTAAGTAGATCTTTGATTTTCTCATAGTAGATCCTCTAAGTCGCTTGCTTGGCGATTCGCGACAAACAACTTACGAAGCGGCCCGCTTAACGGTCGATTGGAATGGTTCCAACAGGAATATGCTGTGGCGAAACGGCTGACCACGCTCGCAAGACGGCTTGAGAGAATTGATACGCTTTAATTCAACAGGACTGCGACATAGCGTTCGCTTTTTGGCATAATCTGCATTCCGTGTTTGCACGGCGCGGATGCCAGCCTGCCTTCAGGGGAAATTCATGACTCTGGACCCGGAAGTAGATCTCAGCAAAACGTATGACGCGGTGATTGTCGGCTCGGGCGCGGCGGGCGGTATGGCAGCGCATGTCCTGACCAGCAAAGGGATGAGGGTGCTGCTGCTCGAGGCCGGAAAGAAATTGAACATCGAGCAGGAACTGCGCTCGATGGAATGGCCATATGACAACGCCAACCGTGGCTTCTTGCCGCCGGACTCGCACTCGCTCAATTTCAACGAATATACGATTCGCAGGCCGCCCTACGGTCCTGGCTTTGAGAAAGCGAAGCACCTGCGCAGCTACATCGGCAGCAGCGACTACACAAAGAACATCTGCGTGGACGAGCGGGAGAATCCCTACACCGGCACGAACTATGCGTGGGTACGCGCGCGATGCCTGGGCGGTAAGACGAATATTTGGGGACGGCTTGCGCTGCGCTTGTCGGACTACGACTTTAAGGCTAAAGACCGCGACGGTTACGGCGAAAACTGGCCGATCAGTTACAACGACATCGCGCCGTACTACGACAAAGTTGATCTGTACCTCGGCATCACCGGCGTAAAAGAAAATCTGGATTACCTGCCGGACAGCATCTTTCAGCGGCCCACCAAACTGAACTGTGCGGAACTAACGCTCAAGCAGGGCATTCAGAAGATGGGACGCGTGCTTACTCAATACCGGGCCGGCGTCACAAGCGACGGACTGAAGCACAACAAATACCGCACTCGATGCTACGGCCGCGGGGCCTGCTCTAGAAAAGGCGGCTGCGATATCCATGCAGCGTTTGATTCACCGACCGGGCTGATCTACCCCGCGATGGATACCGGCAACCTGACGCTGCGGCCGAATTCGACAGTGCGCGAAGTGACAGTAGATCCGAACACCGGCAAGGCCAGCGGTGTGCGCTTCATCGACTCGCAGACAATGAAGGATTACCACGTCAAAGCGAGAGTTGTGATCGTAGCTGCGTCCACGCTGGAATCGGCGCGATTGCTGCTGCTGTCGAAATCCCGCCAGCACCCGAACGGATTGGCAAATTCGAGCGGACACGTAGGGCACAATTTCTGTGAGCACGTTATGGGGCCCGGCATCACTGGCCGCGCCAAGGATCTGGTCAACAAACCGCCGACGCTTGATGACGGCAGGCCAGGCGGCTTCTATTTGACGCGTTTTCGCAACTTGAAAGAAAAACACCCGAATTTTATCCGCGGCTATGGATTTGAAGGCGGCAGCGGGAGCACGATGTTTCCTCGCGGGACGGACACTCTCGGGTTCGGCGCCGCGTTTAAACAGGAAGTGCGAAAGAATCATGGCGCCTACGTCGAAATGGGAGGTTTTGGCGAGGTTCTTGCGCGATATGAAAACCACGTGGACCTGGATCCCCTGGTGAAAGACAAGTGGGGCATTCCGGCATTGCGCTTTCACTACAAGTTTGGCGACAACGAGCGCAAGATGTGCGACGACATGAAAGAAACAGCAAAGGAGATGTTCGAGGCGGCAGGATTCGAGATCTTGCACGTCAGTGAGCGCATCTTAACGGAAGGCTGGTCGATTCACGAACTCGGAACGGCCCGCATGGGGAACGACCCGAAGACCTCGGTGCTGAACCAGTTCGAACAATCACATGACGTGAAAAATCTGTTCGTAGTGGATGGCAGCGCATTTGTGAACGCCAGTTGCCAGAATCCGACGTGGACGATCATGGCGCTGTGCTGGCGCTCGTGCGACTACTTAGCCGACGAAATGAAAAAAGGAAATTTGTAGGAGCGTACCATGTCACTGCGAAATCCAATTGATCTGCGGCAAGACCGGCGGCAGTGGCTGAAAACTTCGGCTACGCTGCTGGGCGCCTCTGTATTGCCAATGCCGGCCGAAGCCACACAAGCCTCGCCGCAAACACAGTCGACGCCGAAGGCCCCTCCCCGGCACGCTCACGAAACACGATCGGCCGCCCGTTTCTTCACTCCGGAGCAGCACGCTTTGCTTGACGAGCTGACCGAAACAATCATCCCCGAGGACAGCCACTCCGGTGGAGCGAAAGCCGCCCGGGTCACTGACTTTATCGACAAGACCTTGCGCGAGACACAAAACGAAGATCAGAAGCGGACCTGGAAGGAAGGTTTGCCACTGATCGACAGCATGAGCCGCCACTACAACGGCAAGTCCTACGTGGACGCTTCGCCCGAAGAAAGAATCGCCGTCCTGACTGTTCTTTCCGACAACGAGCGCATGACGGACCTTCCGGAAGTGAAATTCTTCAAAGACTTGAAGCACCTCACCGTAATCGGTTATTACACGTCAAGAGTAGGCATTCACGACGATTTGCAGTACAGAGGCAACCGCGTCCTCCAGGAATACGTCGGTTGTGACGACCAGGGCGCGGCGAAGACCTAGCCCTTGCCCACGCTTTCAGTTAGCCCCGTAAGTCGATCTTTATCGGAGCAACCATGCCAGACGGACCAGTAAAAGTCGGAATGATCGGTTCGCAGTTCCAGGCGGACATCCAGGTTGTATCGCTTCAGAGCGCGCCGTATGAAGCGGAGGTAGTCGCAGTTGCTTCGCCGACGTCGGGGAACGCCGCAGAGTTCGCGAAAAAATTCAACATCCCGCGTGTCTTCACCGACTATCGTGAAATGCTGAAAGAACGCGACATCGAAATGGTCTGTATCTGCGCGCCGAACGCACTGCATGCGCAGATGACCAAAGACATCGCGGCCGCTGGCAAGCACATCGTCTGCGAGAAACCACTGGCGATGACCATAGCCGAAGGCGAGGAAATGATCGCCGCAGCAAAAAAGCATGGAGTGCTGCTGATGTACGGTGAAGAGCTTTTCTTCACACCGAAATACCTAAAAGCGAAAGAAATGGCGGACGCCGGGGCCTTCGGCAAGATTCATCTCGTCAAACAGAGCGAGAAACATTTTGGCCCGCACAGCCCCTGGTTCTGGGATATTAATCGTTCGGGCGGCGGCGCTCTGATGGACCTGGGCTGCCACGGCATCGCGTTTTGTTATTGGTTTCTCGGCCGTTCGCCGATCAAGTCGGTCTACTGCCAAATGGGCACCTACGTTCACGGCGATAAAACGAAAGCGGAAGACGAGTCGCTGTGCATTCTGGAATTCGAAAACGGCGCGATGGGCATGGTGGAAAATAGCTGGGCGCGCCGCGGCGGCATGGATGACCGCATCGAAGTGTTCGGCTCAGAAGGTGTGACCTACGCCAACCTGCACATGGGCAACGCGCTGCCAACCTTCAGCGAAAACGGCTACGGCTACGCAGTGGAAAAAGCGCCAACCACGAAAGGCTGGACGTATCCAGTCTTCGAAGAACTCTGGAACTACGGCACACCGCAAGAGCTGATTCATTTCGCGCGCTGCGCTCGCGGCAAGGAAACTCCGCAAGCCACCGGTGAAGACGGACTCGTTGTGATGCACGCGCTCTACGCGGGCTATGCCTCCGCCGGCGAAGGCCGAAAAATCTCACTTCCCTATCGGGTTCCCGCTGGCATCACCAAACCAATCGACCTGTGGCTGAACGGCTCCGCGCTAAAGCAAGCCACGGAACGCTAGAACGTTTCTCACCAAGACGATTTGCATGTAGAGTAGCTGGGCAAATGGCAAGCAACGCTGGCTGAATCCTTCTCAGGGGGTAGTTCCGTGCAGCTGCAAATGAGACTTCGGCTCTCCGTGATGATGTTCCTCGAATACTTCATCTGGGGCGCGTGGTACGTGACGATCGGCACATGGCTGGGGCAAACGCTGCACTTCTCCGGCGATCAGATTGGCATTATCGCTGGCACCACCACAGTCGGTGCGATTGTCTCGCCATTTCTCGTCGGTCTGATGGCCGATGAAGTCTTTGCAAATCAACACCTGCTCGCGGCGCTACACGGCGCAGGCGGCATCCTGCTCTGGTTCGCTTCAACGCAGACTCACTTTGGCTCGATGTACGCTTTGCTCCTGATCTATTCCCTTCTGTACATGCCCACCATGGCGCTAACCAACGCGCTGGCTTTCCGCCAGATGAAAGATCCCAGTCAGGACTTCGGCAGCATTCGCGGTATCGGCACCGCGGGATGGATCGTAGCTGGATTGACCATCACGGGATTTGGGTTCTTTGTTCACAACGTGGAAGCGACCGCAGTCCCAATTCGCATCGCAGCGCTAGCCTCCATTCTGTTTGGCGCCTACGCTTTGACGCTGCCGCACACGCCGCCGCTTCGAACCGGTCATGGTTTCAAGTTGAGCAGCATTTTCCCTCCGGACGTGTTCGGCCTCTTCAAGAACCGGAACTTTGCAATTTTTGCCGGTGCTTCCTTCCTGATCTGTATCCCGCTTCAGTTTTATTATTCGTTCACCAATCTGTTTTTGAATGAGATTGGTTTTAAGTACGTGGCCGCCAAAATGTCGATGGGGCAAATGGCCGAAGTCCTTTTTATGTTTACTCTGCCGTTTTTCTACAAGCGACTCGGAGTAAAACGCACGCTCATGCTTGGCATGTTGGCCTGGATAGCGCGGTTGTTGATGTTCGGGTTCGGTAACACTGGAGCCCTGGCGTGGATGCTCTACATCGGAATCATCTTGCACGGCATCTGCTACGACTTTTTCTTCGTCATGGGGCAAGTGTACGTGGATCAGAAGGCGCCTTCGGCGTTGCGGTCCGCTGCTCAGGGTTTGATCACCTTCCTAACGTACGGGATCGGCATGTTTGTTGGTTCTTTGTTTTGCGGGCGAATCGTGGACACTTACAAAACTCTTGGACCGGATGGCGCGGTGGACCATAACTGGCGTTCAATCTGGATGGTGCCAGCAGCATTGGCGGCGGCGGTGCTCGTGTTTTTTGCTCTGGGATTCCGCAACAAAGAAACAGAAGGCCAATCCGTCGCTGTTGCCGAAACGAGTGGCGCCAAGGCCTGATCCGTGTCCGTTACATCTACGTGCGTCAGTCCTGAAAGCGCGTGAGTGCTACAGGTAATTCTTCAATCGATTCGAGCAACAAGTCAGGATTCGCCGCGCGCAGCCGCTTTTCGGTAGGGAAAGGTCCCAGGACTGCAATGGCGGCCCGAACGCCGGCGCGACGCGCCATTTCCAGATCTTCGGGCGAATCGCCAACGTAAACCGTCTCCGCTGGTCGCAACTCCATGTGGCGCAACGCGAGCCGCAGCGGCGCGGGGTGGGGCTTGCGCAAACGAGTATCTCCGCTGCAAACGCGGGCGGCGAAATGCTTCAAAAGGCGAAAATCGCGAAGCTGGCGGTGCACACGGTCGCGATCGCCGCTGGTGACTAGGCCGAGTGCATGTAAGCGGGAAAGTTGAGTTAGCACTCGCCGCGCACCGGGAAGCAGTTTGGGGGCTTGCTTCGCGTAGTTCAGCCGCCACACCTTGTCGGCGATGTCCCACTTCGTGCGCGGAATTTTGGCGGCGCGATAAACGCGATACCAGTTAGGGGAGTAGTTCGCTTCCAGCTCCGCCAGCCCCCACGGAATTTCGAGCGCACGGAACATCGCAAGATACGCGGCGCTGTCGGCGGCGTAGGAATTCAACAGCGTGCCATCCCAATCAAAGAGCACTCCGCGTATTGCTGACGAACGATCTTTGGTTTTCATCAGAAGAGCTTGCATTCATTTTACGCGAATCATCGAGCAGCAGTGAGCAGTACGATCTTGCGCGGCGTCAGTTCACTCGCCAAGGAGAACGCTCGTTCCAATGGCGGATCGTTTCCGCGGCCCATTCGGGCGACTTCTCCGCGTGACACGAGTTGCACGGATTGGGAATCTTGTACTTCACAGTGGAAGCTGGCGTGACGAACTTAAACGTATGCGACCGAACAAAAGTGTTTGGCGGCCCTTCCGTCTCGATCTGTGGCATGTGGCACGCAATGCATTGGCTGCCGGCGCTATCTTTCTTGTGATGTGTGTGTTCTTCGAGCGTGGCGGTACGCGGCCCATTGGGTGATTGCGGCCCGTGGCAGTCGAGGCAAAGTTGCTGCGCGGGCTTACGCAGCTGCGCATAGTTCGCTGTTCCGTGGACGTCGTGGCAGTCAAAGCATGTGATGCCGCGCGTGTACATCACGCTCTGCACAAAATCGTTGCCCTGCATGCGGTTCTTGTGCGCCGTGCCATCGGGAAAGTAGTAGAAATCGGTTTTGCCGAGGTCGATCTGTTCTAACTTCCAATAGTCGGCGAGGTGATTTCCGCCAGCGTTGTAGCCGACCGGCCAATCGTAGTGTTTGCCTTCGATGGGATCGTTGGCGGGCCGGCCCTGCGAATGGCACTGAATGCAGGTGTCGCTGGCATCCACGTAGTTCATCCCAGCGGGATTCACAACCTTTTCGCGTGTAGGGTGCGCCGCATGTTCACTGCCGGGGCCGTGGCAACGTTCGCAGCCCACATTCCATTCCGCCACTTGCTTGGTGCGAATGTCGTATCCAACGGAGTGGCAACCGTCGCACAGTGCACCGGTTGGACGTGCGTTATTCTCGGCGCCGTAGAACGGCACCCACCAATCCGCGCTGTCGGCCACGTGGTATTTGCTCCACTTCTTGTTCTTCACTTCCCATTGCGCGCCGAGCGGGAAATAGTCATCGCCTACTTTGGTGAAGTAGCGCTGCTTCCACAAGCCGCCGTAAACAAGCGCAACTTGGTCCATCGTGAACGGCGCGACGTTGTTCGTTTTCAGGTCGGGGATGACTGCATCGGGATGCTCGCGCGGGTCTCGGACCACGTTGGCCATAGGAGTCCGCTTCCAACGGTTGTAAATCTCCGCGTGGCATTTCGCGCAGGCCTGTGACCCGATAAAGTGAGCGCGCGTTACGCTTGCAGCGTGTTGCGTCCCCTGCGTGCGATTCGGCGAAGCCAAACTGCGGACATATGAGACTAGTAGCCACGCTCCGCGCATCGAGTCTTCGTGCGGATCGGTGAACGCAGGCATGCCGGTCAGCTGCACGCCATTTTCAATAATGTAGTGGAGCTCGCCATCGGAAAGACTTTGCGTCTGCTCGCGGCGAAGGTCAGGAACCCGCGGGTAGAGATTTTCGCCGAGCTGAGTACGCGCACTGCCGTCGAGGCCGTGGCACGAGGCGCAGTGCTTGACAAAAAGCAGCCGCGCTTGCTGCAGATCGTCCGCTGTGGCATCGACGACATTTTTAGACCGCCGCTCCGATGCCGGAATCGCAAAGTTACGAATCTTGCGAGCGAGGTAAGCCTCCGAAGCGGCCGGTGTGGAGCGCGCGCGAAAGCCGCGATGAATCCACAGCGTCGCTCCGAGACAAACAACGGCAATAACCAGGAGCAGTGCCAGAGTAAATCCTGTCCGGGCGCCCATACTCTCACTGTAACAAAAAAACGAAAAGGGGCGCCGAAGCGCCCCTTTTTGGCTTCCGATTTGATTCACTTCTTAGAACTCGAAGCGAAGTGAAAGTTGTGCTTGCCGCGGATCGCCGACACCAACACGCAGGAAGCCGTTGAAATCGAACAGCGCTGGCGTAGTGAGCGGATTCACGTTGTTCTTGTTGTTGAACGCGTTGAAGACTTCGACCTTGGGAATGACGGCGAAGCGTTCGCCGAAGCGGAACGGCCGCGCGACTCCAAAGTCGAACGTGAAAAATGCATTGTCCTTGCGCAGGTGGTTGCGACCACAATCCACCACGCCGGCCCCACTGACCACAAAGCGCGTGAGCGAATTCCCTTCGCTGCACGGCGCCCCAGTGCCCGTTCCGAGTACGTTGTCCGTGATCGGCTGCGCAGAATGTGCCTGCATGCGGATGTTGAGGTCAAAGCCTGCAGGCAGGTTGGCGACGGTATAGAAGTTGAATCTGTGTTTTTCGTCGCGGTCCGAATACGAGTATTCGCTGGCGAGATCAAACAGGTTGGCATAGCGGAACGTAAACGGGTCGCGCTCGTTTGAGTCGTCGTCCAAGTCTTCGGAGTAGGTATAGTTAGCATCAAAAAGGAATCGATGGCTCATGCGTTTGCGTACGCCAACCGTGAGGCCACGATAAAGCGACTTGGCAGAACTGACGGTATCCGTGACGTCGCCAAGGTTCGGGAAAACCGTATGAGCCCCGATGTAGTTGACGGTATCTTGCCCCCTCGTAGGTAGCGTGAAGTCCGTCCCTTGGTTGGGATTTGTGAATCGAGTGAGATGGACACCCTTGGACATTGTAAAGTCCAGATATCCGGCAAAATCGCCGCCGAGTCTTTGCTCGTATCCCACGTTGGTCGAGTAGATGCGCGGGTTCGCATAATCGCGACTGAAGACCGTTACGCCCGGTTGGAACGGGAACGCTCCAGGCGGCAGTGCGGGTATGGGCGAAGTCCCGGGGAATGTCGGCGCCGGTCCGCCCGCCGAATTCTGCTGGCATACGCCGGCGATCGTGAAGAGGCAACTTGCCGCCGCAATAGACTGCTGCTGAATTCCGTTCGTCGTGATGGCGCCAACCTGTGTAAGCATGTTTTGTCGCGCGTAGTAGATTCCGTAACTAGCACGGAACACGGACGTACCCTTTCCTGTGACATCCCATGCCACGCCCACGCGCGGCTGAAATTCTTTGTATTGGTTCGGCAGCTTTCCAGTTGAGGGGAAGTTCGGGTCAGACAAATTGACGCCGTAGGCAGTGTCGGTCGGATTGATGACAGGGTCGGGGAAAACTTGTGCGTCCCAGCGTAGTCCGTAATTGAGGGTGATGTTGCGTGTGATCTTCCAGGTGTCCTGCGCAAAGAGCGAAAAATCCTCGTTGGCGATATCCGAGAATCCAGACTGATCGGGCGTCTGGGTAGAAGAAGTCGGTCCGTGTTGGAGATAAAGCAAAAGTGGACCGCCAACCGTACTGCCAACTGGGCAGGATTGATTAAAAGGGGCGTTTTGTGTGATCCAGCCGGTAAAGCCTCCGCTCGCGTCAAAACACTCACCCGCATTCGGGCCAAATCCATCAGCGGCTGAGGGCGACGCATAGCGCAAGAAACCAACTACGCTATCGAAGATGTATCTCCCGTTAAAGAACCCTCTGAAAACTTGAGTGTTTCGGCTGTGGAGCCACTCGCCGCCGACCTTGAACGTGTGCTTCCCGTGGACGACAGTAAAACTGTCTCGAACGTCCGTACGCCAAAAGACTTCATCAATATTGGGTTCCAAGAAGAAGGGCTGTCCGAAACGGAATGTCGGCCCGAAACCCATCGCCGTATCGGGAACCGACGTTGGGTCAATGGTGTTGCGAGGTCGATTCTCACGCGAATACGTAAAATGAGCCTCGTTTAACTTGTTGGCGGAAACTGTGCTGTACCAGTTGGTGTTCACGACCTGAATTTTAGAAGGACCTTCAATGCCGTTCGCGGTCGTACCGTACGTAGGTACGTCAAACGTTTGGTTTGAATTCTTCGACCAGTTGAAGCTGTACGAGCCGTAAAACTGATTCTTGGGATTCAAGTTGTAGTCCACTCGCCCAAAAGCGGAAGCGTTGCGGACGGCGTGGTCCACCGGCTTCCCGTCGTCCTCACCATAGTTGGTGCTCATCCAATTGAGGAGAACTTGGCGCTGACAGTCAGGGCTCCCGCTGATTTCAGCGTCGGTGATATTCGTGTTGAAGACGGGATCTGCGATGGCGCATGGAGTTCCAATGGGTACACTCAGGTTTTTACGCGTAATATTCTCGCGGATACCTTCCGCCGCGCCGAAGAAAAAGAGTTTGTCCTGCCGAATTGGCCCGCCTAAGCTGCCACCGAATTGTTCCCGATGAAAACCTTCCAGAGGTTGGCCATCGGAGGTAGCTGCGGTTAGCGCTTTTAGGCGCTGGTACTCGAAAAGACTCCCGTGGACATTGTTGGTTCCGGATTTCGTAAGGACGTTAATAGCGCTGCCAGCACTTCGCCCGAATTCAGCGTTTGCGCCACTGGCAACGATCTGGAACTCCTTGACGGCTTCAAGCGAAATGTCCACAGCGGCGCGTTGTCCGCCAACCTGTTCGCCGAAGAATCCGTTGTTGTAGTCGCCGCCGTCCAGGCTGATGTTGTTGAAAATGCCGCGCTGGCCGTTGATGTTGATTTCGTCGCCGTCCGGGCCCTGTGAAATGCTGACGCCTGGAGTCAGCGTAAGCAGGTCTTCAAACTTGCGCCCAAGCACCGGCGTTTGCTGAATCGCTGCTTCCGATAGTGTGGAAGATGATTCCGTTTTGGTGGTCTCAATCACCGGAACGTCGGTCACCACAATCTGCTGGGCGACGGACGATACCTTCACCGTGACCGGAATCGTCAAAACCTGACCAACGGTAAGATTCACATTTTCCTGAATGATGGTGGTGAAGCCGGTCTTGGTAACCGTGACTGTGTAGCGCCCTGGCGCAAGGTTTAGAAACAGGAAGTGGCCGTCGGTGTTCGTGGTTTCCGTACGGCTGAAGTTGGTGTCGAGATTCTTGATTTCCACCGACGCGCCGGCGACACTGCCGCCTTTCTCGTCGAGCACATCGCCCTGCACACTGCCCGTTGTGAACTGCGCTTGTCCCCATGCTGTTACGGCAAAAAGGAAATACAACGCCACCGAAATGGCGCACGTCGCTATTTTTCTCACAATTCCCCCGTCCACGACCCCGTTCGTTCCGCAGGCTAAGAAACTCCAGAGGTTGGAGAACCTGCAGATCGCTATGTATCGAGTTTACTGGGGAAAAAGAAAGTAACGCAAGCGCGAACCTGTGGAAACTCCGCGCAAGAGTTTCGCTTGAGTGAATGCAAACTTTGCGGTTGTGTTTACAGATTAAACGCCGAAGTGGCGCGTAGGAATGTCGTCGTCGCGATCAAATTCCAGATCTTCGAACGACGCGGCGATGCCATGCCACCCGGGCATGGCCGCAGGTTCCGTCCGCGTAACGCGAGCCTTACTGACAATCACAACATTGCCACGGCCCATAGGACGGCTTACCAGTACCACTTCCAGCTCGATCGAAGTTTGCACTGCTAGGTCCCTCGGACACAGAAAGAACACACCCGACGAACTGATGTCCCTGGTAACCAGCGTGATCGGAAAATCTTCGGTGCGGCCGTTCACGCTTCTGAGCCTTAGCGGAAGGCGAAGGCTGGCTCGCGGATATTCGCGCTGTTCCGGAAACACGCCAACCGCATGAGTGGGCACGCGTGCAAAACGGCGGACCGGGTTCACCGGCTGCAACGGCATAACGCGCAATGCAGGCACTCGCGGTGCACCAATGGCTGGGGTACTGGCGATCGCGGCAACGCCAGCCACGGCGGGAACGGCTTGCGGCCCCAACGAAACAGGCCGAGCGGGATACTCCTCTGCCTTCCTGACTGCCTGACTGGATGCGTTCATCTTGCCCTCAGCGCGATTAAAGGCTGCGCACGCAACTTGGAACGCCTATATCGAAATGCCTAGGTGTCCCACGCCCATACCCGAATAACTGTACCGAAATGGGAGTGTGAGGATGCCACTTCCCGAACAGCGACGTCAATCTGTGGAAATCAGCCTAAGTGTCCTATGATCTAACACATAGTTTTAGTACGGGGTTATCTCGTCTCGCGACAAAATGACTTCCATTTTGGTGCTCGACGTGTGATCCCAAACGCCTTACAGTCCGCTATGGCAACTTCCGTTCATCAGGTCAATCCCATTTCGGAGCCAACAGAGACCCTTGCTCCGTCGCCACCGCGGCGCGGATCTTTCCTCATAGTTGCTAGCTTTCTGGCCGTTTACATCATCTGGGGCAGCACATTCTTTGCGATCCGTATCGGCCTGGAGTCATTTCCGCCATTGCTGCTGGCTGGCACGCGGCACCTCGGCGCTGGCATCGTGTTGTACCTCCTATTCCGAAGGAGCAGTTCCCCACCCACAAAACAACAATGGCTTACCGCGGCGATTACCGGCCTGCTGCTGCTTTTCGCCGGGAACGGGGGAGTGTGCTGGGCCGAGCAAACCGTGCCCTCTGGAATCACGGCGTTGCTGGTAGCCACGGTGACGCTCTGGATGGTTCTTGTGGATTGGCTGCGACCGGGCGGGCAGAAGCCATCGGCACGCGTACTCAGTGGCATTGTTATAGGGTTCGCGGGGCTTCTGATCCTCGTCGGCCCGGCACACCTTGGTAGTTCGAATCGCGTGAACCCAGTTGGCGCCGCCGTCCTCGGACTCGCATCCCTGGCCTGGGCTTGCGGCTCTCTTTATTCGAAACATGGATCGCTGCCGAGTTCTCCCTTGCTGGGAGCCGGCATGCAGGGGCTCTGCGGTGGCGCCGTGCTTTGGATTGTCGGGCTGGCGGCCGGCGAAGGCGCACACCTTCACGTCGCTTCCATTACTCCGAGGGCTTGGCTGGCTGCTCTCTACCTTGCGGTGTTCGGCTCTTGCATAGGTTTCAGCGCCTATTTGTACATTCTGAAAAAGAGCACGGCAGCTCGCGTTGCCACTTACGCTTTGGTAAATCCGATCGTGGCCCTGCTGATCGGCTGGGGATTCGGCGGCGAAGGGTTATCAGGCCGAACTCTCCTTGCGGGTGCCGTGATCTTGACCGCCGTAGTCCTGGTAATCACTGCGCCACATTCCGAAAAGCGCGAGGTCGTAGACGCGGTGCCCGCCCCTGGCGAAGCTTAATTTCCGCTGCTGCATCTATTTAGTTTGAACGTTTTTTCCGGATAGCAACTCGCTTTTCGTTGCTGTAAATTTTCCAGCATGAAGACCGAACACAAAACGCCTGGAGCTGCCGTACGCGGCGAGCGCGAAGCGCGCTACTGGCGAGCAGTCCTCGCTCGCGACGGCCGAGCCGACGGAACATTCTTCTTTGGAGTCCGCTCAACCAGCATTTATTGCCGGCCAAGCTGCCCAGCACGCAGGCCGCTGCGGACCAATACTCTGTTTTTCCAAACTCGCCAGGACGCAGAACGGCAAGGCTATCGCCCTTGTCGGCGCTGCAAGCCCAACGAAATTCCGTCGAGCGTCTTGATCGTGCAGCGCGCGGCGCAAGTTTTAGAGAGCGAACTCGACGAACCGGTGAGTGTAAACATCCTGGCACACAGACTTGGCGTTCGAACCAACGTTCTCCGGCGAGCTTTTCGCCAGCAGACCGGACTCACCCCCAAAGAATTGGCCGCGGCGTTGCGACTGAGAAAATTCAAGAAGCGCTTGCGGGAAGGCAACAGCATAGCGGACGCGCTCTACGCAACCGGCTACGGTTCGACCAGCCGCGTCTACGAACGCAGCGACGCGCAGCTCGGCATGACCCCCGCGACATATCAAAAGGGAGGAAAAGGAATGCACATCAGATACACAACGGCGAAATCGAGTTTAGGCGAAGTATTGGTAGCGGCGACCGCTCGCGGCGTCTCCGCAGTCTACCTCGGCGATGCCAGCTCTAAGCTCGCGCACGAATTGCGCGACGAATATCCGCGCGCAGAGATCGTCGCGGAAAAAGGCGCGTTCTCAGAATGGGTGGAAGAAATCGTGGCTCGTGTCGAAGGAGGCACACCACGCCACGAATTGCCGCTGGACCTGCAGGCTACTGCATTTCAACGCCGCGTCTGGCAAGAACTACAGAAAATCCCCCGTGGAACTACGCGGACTTACGCACAGGTAGCAAAATCTCTCGGCAAGCCGAGCGCCGTTCGCGCGGTCGCCCGGGCATGCGCAACGAACCCGGTCTCGATTGTCGTTCCGTGCCACCGCGTGGTACGCGCCGATGGAAACCTTGCCGGTTATCGTTGGGGGATTTCGCGCAAGCAATCGTTGCTGGACCGGGAGCGTCGCGCAAGTGGCGGCGCCCACTCCGGTTCGACAAGAATCAGCCGCGTGGCTTGATTTTGGTGGCGTTTTTCGGCCAATCCTGTTTGAAGCGGGAATCTTCGATCTTCAGATTTTTCTTGATGTCGCTGTAGTGAAAAATGAAGTAATCGCCGGAGCCCGCTTCAAAAAACTTCTGCTGCAGTGGCAGCCAGGCCGATTCATCCACCCACATCTCGATCTTGCTGATCTGCGCGCGCACTTGCTCAGTTTTTGGCGTTAGTTCCAGCAACAGCGTTTTCTTGCCATCCAGGTCGTGCTCACCGGCGAACGTCACGCTGAAACTTTTTTTCAAATCCTCGCTTCGCGTTCCAAAGCCAAGTCGAACATATTGATCCACCAAAGCGCGGTCTTTGCCAAGATCGTATTCTTCCACGCGATTAATTTTCGGATTGTAGATCGCCAGCGAATTTCCCGAGCGCAAAATCGTGCGCTGATCGGGCTTGGCAAACTCGATCCGCATCTTCTCGTCTTTCTTTTGCAACCACATTTGGCCGGCTTCAGTCGAAGTATCTTTCACGACGTCGGTGTATTTGATGTGCTCGACGTTCGCCGTCAGTGTACGAAAATCGCGCGCGCCCGCGTCCATCCTATCCAGAACCGATTCCAGCGTCCACTTTGATGGGGATTGCGCGAATAGAAACAACGGAAGAAAAATTAGTACCGGCAGCGAAGTAATACGCAAGGACCTGGTTTGGCCCGCGGCTTTCGATGGCATGTCATTCAGAAAAAGCAGAATTTCCCCTGAAATTATCGTAGCACATCCACTAGGACGCGTTACCGCCTCCTGCAGTTACTTTTAAAAGCGAGAACAGACACCTTACTTCTTGCGAAGGGTCACTTGGTAGGCCGTCACGCCGCCATGTTCGTCGCGAACCGCTTCTACACTCGTGATTTCGAAGCGTCCGCTTTGCAGAGAAGCCTGTGCGCGTTGCAGCGCCCGGTGCAATTCGTTCTGCAGTTGCGGCATTTGCTCGGGCGGCGTAAGGATCCTCGCATCCACTTTGTATGTCTGTACGTTGCCCGTCTCACTCAGTAATTCAACTTGGGCCGAGGCCGATGGCATGCCGCGCGTGGGCTGGTCACGGAACCAGCGCACCGGCGTGAGCAACACAAAAACCAGAATCGCAATGACGGCCAAATCGTATTGCCAAGAGCCCCGCTCGTAGGACCAGAAGAAAATCCGCGAAAATATCTGACCGGGGCCAGCCATATCAGTCCGCCGGCACTCCATCCACAATCACGCCGTCACGCATGTGCACCACGCGGTCAAAATAAGTAACCGCCTCTGGATTGTGCGTGATCATGACGATGGTTTGCCCAAGGTCCTTGTTCAGCTGCCGCAGCATTTGCAGCACGACTTCGGAATTCTTCGTGTCGAGATTCCCCGTCGGCTCGTCCGCCAGCAAAATTTTCGGTTCGTTGATGATCGCACGAGCAATCGCCACCCGCTGCTGTTCCCCGCCCGACATCTCCGAGGGTTTGTGGCCAAGCCGGCCTTCCAAACCGAGCATCTTGGTCACAACATCAAAGCGGTGCGGATCGAAGCCGTCGCCGTGAATATACTGCGCGATGGCGATATTGCCTTTGGCGGTCAGCGTCGGCAACAAGTTAAACCGCTGAAACACGAACCCGATCTTGCTGCGGCGCAATTTCGTACGTGCGGCATCGCTCAGTTCAGCCAAATCATTGCCGTCTACCAGAACCTTCCCGCGCGAAGCCTTCGCCAGTCCGCCGATCACGTAGAGCAACGACGACTTCCCGCATCCGGACGGACCCATCACTGCAACCGATTCTCCCGGCAGCACCTCAAAATTCACGCCGCGCAGCGCCGGGACCTCGACCTTGCCCGCGTGATAGAGCTTCCACAGGTTTTCCGTCTTGAGTATCGGCTCCACGCTTCGTTTTCCTGGATTCCTTCCGTCAGCGCCCTGCAATGCCTCGTTCGGCGCTGGTATTGTAGCTGCGATTGTCATCAGTGCCTAGCAAACCGGCCTTTCGCAAAATGTTTCTCAGTCAAACGTCAACGCCTCGACCGCGTCTTTCTTGCTCGCGACCCACGCCGGGTAGCTTGCCCCCACAACCGTGCCGATGAGTGCAATCAGGCCGGCGCGCACAATCCATTCCCCGGTAATGCGAATCGAGAGCGTCGGGAAAATCTCCAGAAAAATCCCGCGCGCCGCATAGCTTAGCCCCACGCCCGCGGCAATCCCAAACAGGCAAAGTAATCCCGACTCCATCAGCAGTGTCCGCACAATGAATGGCGAATTTGCGCCCAACGACTTCAGCACACCGATATCGCGCGTGCGCTCGATCACGGTCGTGTACATGGTCAGAAAAATCACTAGCAGGCCGATGGAAACTGCCAGTGCGATCATCGCGTCGATAAAAATCTGCAGACCTGGAATGTTCGTTGAGGTGTAGATCGACAACATCTCCTTGATCGGACGCACGGTATATCCCGGCAGTTCCCGGCCGATATCCGCCATCAGATCTTCCGTGTGCTCAGACCGCGTGCACTTGATCCAGAAAATCGATGCCTTGTCGTGCGCCCCGATCAGATCCTGCAAAGTCGTGATCGGTACAAAAACTCGCGCGCCCTTGCCGTGTTCCACGATTCCCGCCACGTGCCAGTCGTTATTGAAGAGATTGTAGGTGTCGCCGACTTTCAGCTTTTTCGCGCGCGCAGCCCAGTCGTCCACCAGAATGTCGTTTGGTCCCTCAAAATCGTGCCCCGCCAGAAACACAAATCCGCCGGATACTGCCCGAAAACTTTCGGGATCGATTCCGTAGATTACTTCTACGCCGCCGGCGGAGTTGGACTGCAGCAACGTAGGCGCCACATCCTGTACGTATTTCAGCTCCTTCAGCTTGTCGGCAATTTTGATCGGCATTGGCGCGCCGCTAAAGCCCAAAAGAATCGAGGCCGCAGGAGGCTGCACCACAATGTCCGCTCCAACGCCTTCGATGCGCTTCGCGGTTTCGGCCAGCAGCCCGGTGACCAGGCCGACGACAAGAACAACAAGAGAAACTTCGACGGCGATCGCCAGCACGCCAATCAGCGTGCGCACCGGACGGTGAAATAGGTTCCGGACTAGGAGTTCGCCCATCATCGGTTGGAACTCCGCGATCTTGCGCCAGAGCCGGTCTCTGCCGTGACACGAACCAGCTCCGCTCCTGCAGGCTGTGCGAGCTGAAACCGAGTCGCTTCCAGCTCGCCGTTCACCACAACTTTGCTGACCTGAATATCCAGCTTGTAGTCGTCGTGCGGGCGATCAATATGTACCGTGCGTGGGAATTGCGTTGGTCCGCTCGCCGGCAAGGGAACGTCCGTCAGAGGTTGCCAGTTCGAATAGCGCACGTCGGAAAGCAACACGCCTCGCGGTCCGAAGAATTGCAACCGCGCGATGCTCAGATCCGCGCGATCAAACCAGATCTTGCGGTAGATCTCGGTGGACCGGCCGCCACGCAACTGCGTCAGCACGTAGTAACGCGCGTTTTCGTCGTTGAACTCTTCCAGCAGCACTGTCTCTTCTTTGCGAATTTCCTGCCACAGCAGTGCATCAAGCAGGTGTTGGGGTCGCAAGTTCTCCAGCGGCTTTTCGCTGGTGCGCTCCAACGCGACTTCGCCAACCAGAAATTTGTTCTTGGTCGGCAGCCACACCCGGAATTCGTTCCCGTCGCTAGCCATATCAAAAATCGTCTTGCCGATTACAGGAGCTTGGCCAATCATGCGTACATTCGCCGGCCGCGATGCCAGCAAAAATGCCTTCACTTCGTGATACTCCTGAATCAGCCCTGAATATTTCGACCCCGCAGTGGTCTTAAGCTCCACGGTCGAATTCACAGTGTTCACGCCGGATGCGATGGCGTTGTATTTCTCCAGCAATTCCTCGCGTGTCGCATCTTTCGCTACCGGCCGTTCCGACGGCGGCACGGTCTGCTGCCTTGGAGCACCGCCACCGCGACACCCGCAGGAAATGGCCGCCAGTGTCGCCGCCGCCATCCATAAATAAGACTGCTTTTTCAGTAATTTCGGCACATTTCAGCTCAAATATAGCAATCTAGCAACCACTCGAACACCCGTCAATTCGGTTGAATCCTTTAACGTTTGGAAAGCGGATCAATTCGGCCGGGCAATATGCACATCAAACGATTGCGCTGCTGGCCGGAGCCGCCGGACAACTTCGCTCGGCCACAGGGTTTCGCTCAGCACGGTCACCCATCCATCATCCAATTCGCACACCGCACAAAATGAGTAGCTCTTGTAGAACGCCTGATAGCCGTCCACGCCATGTCCGGAAAGCTCGCCGGCCAGCGCGGCGTCGTCCTCTTTCGCTCGCTCACCGGAGCGCAAGCCAAACGCCTCGGTGGCAAAGCGCTCAAAAATCTCCTGCAACTGTTCCTGCGAAGGCTGAGAAATCACCAGGCTGCGCGAGCCGGCTTCGCGAAACTCAATCTTGTGATTGGCGCAGAAGTCGCGCACACGGTCGAGATGGCTGAAAAAGTCCAGTACAAACGGCTCGCTAGTGGCAAGCAGCGGAAATGCTGCGGCCCAAAACTCCGCGGCTTCTCTGCCTTTTACCGGTTCGCGGCTTTCTGTCTCCAGGAGTTCCAAACCCACCGCTTTTACGTCCGTGCCCAGATCGAGCGCTTGCACGTCCAGCGAGAACGCGGGCAGATTCAGCGCCTCGCCGGCGCCTGAACCGTTGGCGGGTCCGCTCATTCCTCGTTTTCCGCCTCGGGAAATCTGGCGCGAAATTCTGGCGCTTGCTTACGCACTTCAACCCAATCGAAAAACGCGTCCGGATTCTCCAGCCAGACACGGAACCAGTTCGCGATCTCTTCCTTCTCCTCGCGCTTGTGCGGCTCCACTTTGTGATTGCGTGCGATCATCTCCGCCCGCCGTTTGCCCAGACGCGCAATCTGCAGCACACGCTCCGCGGCCGCCTTCTCTTCATGCACGCGAAAACGCCGCAGCAATTCGTCAAGGCGCATCAAGCTCACTTCCGCATCGCTGAGCGTCTTGAAATGCAGCAAATCCTCGAATTCTTCCTCAAACTGGTCTTCCGCTTCTTCCTGCTGAGACAGCACAACCTTCCAGCCAGCCGCCTGCAAAACGTCTGCTATGTAGTCGCTTCCGGTTTTGCCTTCGTCGCCATGCTCTGCCAGCAGTTTCCTGCGCAGCTGCTCAATTTCCGCAGGCGTCCACTTTTCCGCACCGATCGCGGCCGCGGCCCTCAAAATCATCGCTTTTTTGCTTTGCAGAATTTCGCTCATCTGCCCGCGCCTTTGCGTTTCTTGCCCTGCGCGTTTTTTCGCGAAGTCTGTGCCTGCGGCGATGGTGGCGGATCGGCAGGCTGTCCTGCCAGCAGACGATGGTAGCGATTCACGTTTTGATTGTGCTCGGCGAGAGTCGAGCTGAAAAAATGCCCACCTTGCGTGTTCGCCACAAAATAGAGAAATGGCGTATTCGCAGGAGCCAGCGCGGCGCGCAGAGAGATCGCGCCGGGATTGCCGATCGGGCCAGGAGGTAGTCCGCCATGCATATAAGTATTGTACGGGGATTCCGTGCGCAGGTCTTTACTGATCAGCGTTCCGTTATAGCGGCCTTCCTGCTCGAGTGCATAAATCACTGTAGGGTCGCACTGCAGCAGCATGCCTTTTTTCAGGCGATTTTCGAAAACTCCTGCCACGAGCAAACGCTCTTCCGGCTTTGGCGTCTCGCGCTCCACCAGCGAAGCCAGCGTCACCGTCGAAATCAGCGGATTGCCATGAGGTAGCACTCCGCCGGCGGCGTCCGGGCTTCCGGCGGGCGCGATCAGCGCCCACTGCTCGCGAAATTTTTGCGTCATTTCGGTCACTAACGCTTGCGCCGTCGGATGGCGCGGCAGATTGTATGTCGCCGGGAACAGAAATCCTTCCAGTGTCTTCGCTTGTGGCGCAAGGTCGTGAATCAGTTCAGGCTTTCTCGCAGCATTCAGAAAATCTTCTGCAGCCAGAAATTTGTTTGTTTCCAGTTCGCGCGCAATGTCGAACATTGTCTCGCCTTCGCGCACGGTGAACGGCCGCTGGTACACGTTGCCGTTAGCAATTGCCCAGAAAACATCCTTGCCGCTAACCGGGTGGTCGAAAAAGTATTCCCCGGCTTGCAACGTACGCTTCGGATGGCGGCGCGCGTAAATTTCGAACGCGATGGCGTTTCGAATCACGCCCTCTTTCTCCAGCAGCCGTGCCACGCTGCGTTGCGATGCCCCGTGCGGAATGTCTACGAAAGTTCCTTCAGCCGGGTACGTCCCAAACCGCTTCTCCACGGAATACCAGAGATAACCGGCCGCTGCGGCAGCGATCAGCAAAAGCAGCAAGAAAAGCTTGCCCAGAAATTTCATTCCGCGCCGGCCTCCGTCGAAATTATCTTGCGCGCCAAATAGTCGCGCAAGATGATAGCCGCGGCCATCGAGTCAACGGAGACTTTCTCGCTGGTCTTTTTCTTGGACCTGGGTTCACTAGCTTTCGATCGGCGGCCGAACTGTTCTTCCATCTCTTGTTCAGCCTGCCAACTTGTCAGCCGCTCGTCCACCATTTCCACCGGCACGCCAATCTGTTTACGCACACGCTGCGCAAAGCGCTCCGCCTCGTCCGCTATTTCCCCGCGTGTGCCGTCAAGCCGCAGAGGCAAACCGACGACAACGAATTTCACGCCGTGATCGCGAGCCAGCTCGCGCAGTCGGCGCATGTCTTCATTGCGGTTGAAGCGGTCGAGTGTCGCAAGCGGCTGCGCAACGCCGTGGAGCGATTCGGCAATCGCCAGCCCAATGCGCGCGCGGCCATAGTCAATCGCAAGGATCTTTCCGGCGGATGTTTGCGCAGCACGCGCCGCGGATGGGGACGTCCGGTTCACATCCTAATTATATCGCCCTAAGGCTTCCGGCCCCGCGCGCCTCTTTGCCATTGCTCCCAATAACCTAAGAGTTTCATTTGCTCGTCGAGGCCAGTCTGTTTGACGAGAATATCGAGTTCGGCGCGCGTCAACCGCTTGCCAATCGGCTCGGTCCGGTCCGCGATTCCCCATACGGCGAGCGCCGCAATCACCGTATTCAATTTCAATTCGCGCTGGTCGACTTTATCGAACGTGTCCGAAGCCGCGTGATAATTCGCCAGGTAGTTCGAAATCTCCTGGTTCGCCACAAACGTCGGAACTCCTTCCAGCAAGAAGTCGAAATTATCCGTTCCAAACGAAGCATCGGGCGTATGCTGTGTGGCCCCCCAGGCATCGAGTGGCTTGAGAATTTGCTCGAGACCGGCTTTGGTGTCGGCGCGTCCGCCAAGCGAGAATCCCGTCGTGCGTCCGCTGCCCGAATCGAAAATCACCACACCGCGAATTTTGTCGAGTACCGCTGCGTGAGTTTTTACGTATGCAAGCGATCCGATCGTTCCCTGCTCTTCTCCGCTAAAAAGAACGAAGCGGATCGTCCGCTTCGGCAACACACCCATAGCCTTGAGCGCGCGCGCCGCTTCGATCACCAGCGCCGCATTGCATCCATTGTCGAGCGCTCCCGTGCCCAGTTCCCACGAATCCAGATGCGCGCCCAAAATCACAACTTCGTCGGGCTTTTCATACCCGCGAATCTCACCGACCACGTTCTCTTGCTCTACAGGCCCGCCGATTTCATTCGGTATTTCAAGCCGGACGCGAACCTTGCCGGGATTCGCTGCGACCAGACGAGCCAGACGCAGCGCATCTTCGCGCGCGACCACCGCTTGCGGAATCTTGTCGATCGCTCCATTCAGCGAATTGGTATGCCGATACAGCAGAAGCCGCTCGCGCGCCCCCGTCCACAGAATTGCTGTGACGCCTTCTTTCACCGCGCGAGCAATCACTCCCGGCGGACGTATGTATTCGTTGAAAAGATCAGGCCACGAAGATCCGATGTCGCTATGAACCAGCAGAATTGCGCCTTTCCAACCGCCGGCGCGTGACATTTCACCGTCGCTGCCTTCACCAATATCAATCACTTTCGCTTCGATACCGTCGCGCGGTGTCGCAGGTCCCCAGCCTTCCGAAACGGCGCGGACAGTTACATTCGCCGATGCGGGCGACACGATGACAAGCCGCGTAGCGCCTTCTTTCCACGCGATGGGCAACGTGTACTTTTCGGTATGGACGTCAACGCCGGCAGCTCGGAAGCCAGCGATTCCCCACTGAACCGCTTTCGCCATTTCCGGTGTGCCAGAAACGCGCCCGCCAATTTCATCCGTCAGCTTGCGCAAATTTTCGATCATCGGCGAATCGCCGAGAATGATCGACATGAGTTTCGCGGCCGCCTGCGCACACGAAGACGCATCGGTCGCCGAACACGCTGCCGTGTTCGCGGACGACTGCAGTTTGCTGAGCTCATCCGTCTGCGCCGGCGTGAGCTGCGCTCGGATTGGCGTTGCGAGAAGCAGGCATGTTAGAGAAACCAGCCACAAGGAGACGGGAAAAATCGCGCGCATCGAGATCCTCGCTCACCACTGCGTTCCAACGCACAAACGGCACGCATTATAGCTGTTCAGCAATGCCATCGGTGATGTGGACGACTTGCGACATTTCCGCGACGTCGTGAACGCGCACGATGTGGGTTCCGTTGAGGATGCTGGCGGCGACGGTGGCGGCGGTTCCCCACAGTCTTTCATTCACGGGAGCGGGCTTGCCATTTTTGGCTACCGCTGCGCCGAGAAAACCTTTGCGCGACGTGCCTACAAGAATTGGGAAGCCGAGTTTGGCGAGTTCAGGAAGTTTGGCGAGCAGTTCGTAATTTTGCGAAAAACTCTTGCCGAAGCCGATCCCTGGATCGATTACGATTTGCGATTTCGCTACGCCTGCTTCGCGTGCAGTCGCGATCGAGCGGCGCAATCCCTGTGTGACATCTTTCAGGACGTCGCGGGCGAATGGGCCCTTTTGCATGGTGCGCGGATTGCCGCGCATGTGCATGAGGATGATTGGTGCGCGGAACTTCGCTGCGACTTGCGCGAGACGCGGATCGGTGCGCAGGCCGGAAATGTCGTTGATCATTTGCGCGCCGGTTCCGAGGGCAATTTCCGCGACGGCGGATTTTTGCGTGTCTACTGAGATTGGGATTCTTAGTTTGTCGCGCAGCGCTTCCAGGACCGGCAGCAACCGGCGCAATTCCTGGGCTGCGGAAATTCCTTGTGAGCCTGGCCGCGTGGACTCCGCGCCGATGTCGATGATGTCGGCGCCATCGCGTTGCATTGCCAGCGCTTGAGCGGCGGCACGCTTCGCGTCGAAGAATTTGCCACCGTCGGAGAAGCTGTCGGGCGTGACGTTGAGGACGCCCATCACTAGCGTGCGATCGCCGAGATGCAGAAATCCAGAGGGGAGTTTTAGTTGAAATTTTTGGCGACGATTCATTTATTGGAACTAGAGTCGCACACTCCCGCAAAAAAGCGGCAGCAGGGCTGCCGCACTCCAAAAAAATTCATTGGAATTAGTCGAGGTCGAAATCGCGGATGGGTTTGCCGGCGGGAGCATCTTTGGCTTTCTTCATAGCCTCTTCAAATTTTTTGGCGAGGATGTCTTCCTTGTTGGTTTCCTGGAACCAGGAGTCGGCGAACTTGTCTTCGCGCTGGCGCTGCTGCTCTTGCAGGATGGTTTGCGCTTGGGTGAGGTCCACATCGGGACCTTTCTTGGGAGGCGCTTCGTGAGAGAGGACGGCGCCGAAGACGGGATCGACGACGAGCTTGGCCTGGCAGCAGGGGCACGTGACTTTGAGATTGTCGGCTCCGCGTTTGCTCATCGCTGCATTGTACGACTGCGCGGTGGGATAGAAAAGCGCGGTGAGCGACAGCAGCGGAGGGAAGGTTGGGGCTGTGCCCGGTCGTCGCAGCAAAGCATAGAAAAGACGAGAGTTGGTGGAAGTTGGCTTCGACGACCTGTCGTACGGCGACGGAGCCGCGGAAGTGGCTGAAAAGGAGAGTTGGTGAGATTCGCTTTGCAGAAGAGTGTGTAACTGTATGAAAAAAAAGGAGGGCTCCTCGCAGTCTCGGAGGCAAGAGTGCGCAAGAAATTTGAAACAAAGGGCTTAGCGGGAAGAGCTCCGAATTAGGAGGGGCGGGAAGGGCAGACGAAAGGGCGGGCGACGATCTTCACAGAACATCATAGCATGGAATTTATTGAATGTAAAATAGTACTCGGCGCTAACGGCAGAGTTCCAGAATGCGAAGGGGCCCATCTTTTGCAGTCCGGAAAGATGGGCCACACAAGACTGTTTCAGATTCGGAGCCTGGGTCACCCGCCGATGAAGAACCGGTCAATCAAACCTTCGAGGATCCGGCCTTCCCGGTTCGGCTCGTAGTTCTCATCGAAGCCAACCTGCGCCAGCCTAGTGCCCATATAGTCTCTGAGATATCGAATCTGTTCTCGACTTAGCTGTATTGCTATTCTCCCGTGCAGGCCTGTTTGGGGCCGAGGGAAACTCGTGAGCGAGGCGTCTTCTGCAAACAGTCGTTCTAAATACTCTCTTTCCGTCAGAGAAATTCGAAATTCGTGAATAGCAACGGACACGTTCATCTCCTCAATGTGCACTGGCGCCAAGCAACAGCATCACCGAAACGACGTTATCACTCGGCGGATTAAACTACGGCCTCGGCGGCCTTGCCGATAAATTCTTGAAAAGGTCTTCCTTGTTTATCCGCGCAACTGATGATTTTCACCGGGTTCTTAAGGGCGTCAAGAATAGCCTGGGTTCGCGTACCTGCAATTACCTGATTCCGATGGCTGTTGACGATACAGGGAAGGCGAAAACCTAACCCAAGACCCAGGTTCAAAAACCGAACCTGGGGCGCCCACCCACTCCAGCCTCCCAAGAAGCAATCACGCTATCCTCAGTGAAGCCTCTGGCGCACCATGAAGAAGTGAGTTGTGTGCATGTTGGCTCAGGGGAAGAGAAACAAAAAACGGTTTAAGGACGCGGGAGGATTGGAGAATGGGTTGGAAGCCATCGCAATGGGCGTCGGTGATTCCGCGCGATCCGACCAAGCACAAGCCGAACCAGTACGCGGAGATGCTGCGCGTGATCTGGGAGAACCGCGACGAGATTCCCTTTGCTTGGCGGATTTTGAAGCACGGCGTGTGCGACGGATGCGCGTTGGGGACAAGCGGGCTGAAGGACTGGACGCAAGACGGCGTCCACCTGTGCATGGTGCGCCTGGAGCTGATGAGGCTGAACACCGCTCCCGCGCTCGATCCTGAACGCCTGAAGGACGTGTCATCGCTTTCCGGGATGAGTTCGGGGGACTTGCGGGCGCTCGGCCGGGTTCCTGAACCGATGATCCGTCGTAAGGGCGAGAAGGGATTTCTAGTCGTGCCGTGGGCCGAGGCGTACGCAGCGGTTACGGAGCAGATGCAAGCTACGCAGGCACAGCGATTCGCGGTTTACGTGACTTCGCGCGGCATGATGAACGAGCACTATTACGCGATCCAGAAGGCGGCGCGCGCGATGGGAACGAACCACGTTGACAACTCCGCGCGGCTTTGCCACGCGGCGTCGACGGTGGCGATGAAGAAAACGCTCGGCTACGGCGCTTCGACTTGCTCGTACCGAGACTGGATCGGCACGGACCTGATTGTGTTTTTCGGTTCGAACACGCCCAATAACCAGCCGGTCACCATGAAGTACCTCTACTACGCGCGCCAGGCGGGAACCAAGGTGGCCGTCGTCAATCCGTATTTTGAACCTGGACTGCAAAGATATTGGGTTCCCTCGGTGGCGGAGTCTGCGGTGTTTGGAACGAAATTCGCGGATGAGTGGTTCGCCGTCGATACCGGAGGCGATTTGGCGTTTTTGAGTGGCGTCTTCAAATTCCTGGTGGGCGAAGGATGGATGGATCACGACTTCATTGGGCAGCATACGGTTAATTTCGAAGAGGCGAAGGCAAGCGTCGAAAAACAGGAGTGGGATCTTCTGGAACGGGAAAGCGGGACAACGCGACAGGAGATGAGGCGATTCGCGGAGATGCTGCGCGACGCCAAGACGGCGATTTTCGTTTGGTCGATGGGTCTGACTCAGCACGCGCACGGAGTCGAAACCGTGCAAGCTCTGATCAACGTGAGTCTCGCACGAGGCTGGCTAGGAAGGGAGAAGGCCGGACTCATGCCGATACGCGGGCACTCAGGTGTTCAGGGAGGTGCCGAAGTGGGTTGTACCCCCTGGCTGGAGGAGAACCAGCGAAAGCGCTTTGAAGATGCGTGGAACTTTAAGTTACCTACATTCCGCGGCCTTTCTGCCGCGGAGATGGTTGCGGCCTCTTATCGCGGCGAGATCGATGTGTTCTGGATGGTGGGCGGCAACTTTCTGGAGACGCTTCCCGATCCAGCGGCAGCCACGCAAGCATTGGAGAATGTGCGCACACGCGTCCACCAAGATGTGGTCTTGTCCTCGATGATGTTATTACCGCCTAAGGACACGGTCATCATTCTTCCCGCAACGACGCGGTACGAGTCGCCCGGAGGCGGAACAGAGACATCGACCGAGCGGCGCATCATCTTTAGCCCTGAAATTCCCGGGAGGCGCATCGGCTCAGCAAAACCGGAATGGGAGGTTTTTACTGAAGTGGCGGCTCGCCTTCACCCGGAGCTGGCCGATAAAATCCGCTTTAAGTCTTCACAAGAAATTCGCGACCAGATTGGCGAGACTGTTCCGCTTTACGCCGGAATCGCAGGAGTTTCGAAGGAAGGGGACAACTTGCAGTGGGGAGGGCCAGGATTGTTTGGCGAAGGGGCATTTGCCACGCCAGACGGCAAGGCTCACTTCTCTGTTGTCTCTCCGAAGGAGCGCCGCGCGCCGAAAGGCATGCTTTACGTCTCCACGCGGCGCGGAAAGCAGTTCAATTCCATGGTGCAACGGGCCACCGATCCCCTGACGGGCGCGTCGCGCAACGACGTGTTTATTGCGAAAGAGGATGCGCAACGCTTGGGGGTTAAGGAGGGGCAATGCATCCGGCTGGTTTCAAATGCCGGAACCTACGTCGGCCGCGCCAAGATCGACACGATCAAGCCGGGCAACCTTGAAGTTCACTGGCCAGAAGGCAATTGCCTGCTTTCCCGTGAAGAGATGGATTTTGAGTCTGGGGAGCCGGACTACAATGCGATCGTGAAGGTCGAGAAGGTTAGCGCCAGGGCGGCCACTTAGATTTGCGAAATCGCAGCGCAGGCAGGCGAGCTTGCTTACCTGAGAGCTACTCGGTGGGTTCGGGGTAGAGGGGGCGGGGGCCTTCGGAGCGGCCGACGGCGGCGCGGCGGACTGTCGAGTCTTCACGAGAGGCGGCGTCGGGGCGGGTTGTGGAGTCGTGGCGCTCGTGGCGTTCATCGAGGCGACCGAAAATCATTTTGCCGGCGGGAGTCTGGTGGACGGAGGTGACAAGGATGTCGACGGTTTTGTTGATGAGGCGGCGAGCGCCGTCGACGACGACCATGGTGCCGTCCTCGAGATAAGCGACGCCCTGGTTGACTTCCTTGCCTTCGCGAAGGATGAAGACGCGCATGCCCTCGCCGGGAAGAACGGCGGGGCGCAAAGCATTGGCGAGCAGATTTACGTTGAGAATGGTGATGCCCTGTACGCTGGCGACTTTGTTGAGATTGAAATCGTTGGTGACGATCTTGGCTTGGAGGCGCAGAGCGAGTTCGACGAGTTTGTGATCCACTTCGCCGGTTTGGCCGGGAATGTCTTCGATGATGCGGACTTCGTGCGATGGCAGTTTCTGGATGCGCTGAAGAACTTCGAGACCGCGGCGGCCGCGCTGACGGCGCAGGCTATCGGGCGAATCGGCGATGGTCTGCAGTTCGTGCAAAACAAAACGAGGGACCAGCAAAGGCCCATCGAGGAAATGGGCTTCGCAGATGTCGGCGATGCGGCCGTCGATGAGGACGCTGGTGTCGAGGAGTTTGCCATCAGAGTGAGCAGAAGGAGAATTGCGGCGCCCCCCCAACAAGGCGTTGATTGAACTAGAATTCAGCGAACCGAACTTGCGCGCGCCGAGCATGACTCCTGCATAACCGAAACAAAGCAAAGCAGCGTATTCGAAAAAGGACTTGGTGGGCTCAGGTTCAGCGGTCCGGGCGATTACGGCACTGACCAGCAGAGCCGCAAGAGCGCCGAGAATGCCGCCGACGGTGCCGCCGAGCAGACCGGATGGCGAGGAGCGCTTCAGAAAGTGCTCTGCCAAGAAGATGACGAAGCTGAGAAGAAGGCCGGCGGAAACGGCGGACCATCCATGAAGACCAAAAGGCGAGAGGCTGGCGGCAATTGCGATCGCAATTCCCGCGAGGCAACATCGAAAAAGCCAAGCGTTCCAGTCGCGGGAGGGATGCGAACTGAGGGCAAGGTTGTGCGAGAACCGGGCGTCTGGGGATGAGTTAGAGGATTGCGATCCTTGAGTCTCAGGCAACGTGCAGCTCCTGTTTAGCGCCGGGTTTTGCGATTACGACCTGTCGATCGAAGGAGATGGTTAGCAAATCCTTGAAACTGCCGCTTCGGAACTGCGCGTCACCTTACTAATGATGCTGCCTTGCAAAATCGGTACCGCGGTCCGCCGCAGGTCCAAGCGAATCCACAGCTTGACGTGCCCCTTTCTGTATATACGCCTGACCGAAGGGATGGTCAATATACCGGAGAGATAAGGGCTGGAGGAACGATCAGGCTCTGTAAATGCGAGGGACGCGGGCGCTGACGGCGCAGAGAAGGTCGGAGGTAACCGTGCCGATGCTGCGGGCGACGAGGTTGGCCGCGAGCAGGTTGCCGTTGCCGTCAGGGCCGTAGATGGTGGCGATGTCGCCGAGTGCCACGTTGGGGACGTCGGTGACGTCGGCCATGGTGACGTCCATAGAGATGATACCGACGATGGGAGCGAGAACGCCGTTGACGAGAACGTTGCCCTTGTTGCCGAGAGAACGATGTATGCCGTCACCATAACCGGCGGCGAGGACGGCAATTTTGGAAGGACGTTCGGTGACAAATGCGGCGTCATAGCCGACGCCTTCGCCCGCG
>Ga0268266_10001121_pt1 | contig 33420 bp, 28 predicted proteins | sample KBSS13metaG_FD_190356 | JGI IMG/M metagenome (GOLD analysis project Ga0268266, IMG submission 190356) | Switchgrass rhizosphere microbial communities from Kellogg Biological Station, Michigan, USA - KBS S1-3 metaG (SPAdes) (version 2) | ecosystem: Host-associated > Plants > Roots > Rhizosphere... | reverse complement strand
CGGGCCTGGTGGCCGCCTGTTCGCTCGTACTGCTCATTGCCCTGGCTACTGGCTACCCGCAGTTAAAAACCAACTATGATTTCGTAAGCCAGCAACCGCAGGACACCGAATCGGCCAAGGCCTTCAAGCAAGTCTCCAAGCTGTTTTCGGCCGGGGCTATCTCGCCGACCGACGTCTTCATTACGTCTAATAAACCACTTACCCAGGCACAGATTGACGGCGTCTCCCAAAAACTCGCTCAAGTTCCCAAGGTCACCATCAGCGGATCATCAGAGCTTTCCAAGGATAGCAAGACAGGGCAGGTGACTATACTGCTGACAGGCAACCCAAGCTCCAACAGCACACTCGACTACATGGAACAGACGGTCCGGCCGGCCGCGCACCAAGCGGCACCGGCCGGCACCAAAGCCTATGTAACAGGTGAAAGCTCGGCGTTCGTGGATGTGCGCTCGGCGGTCAGCCGCGATCTGGCCGTCATCCTGCCGGCGGCGGCAGTCATCATCTTTGCCATTTTGGTGATTCTGCTCCGCAGCGTGCTGGCGCCGCTCTATCTGCTGATTGCCGTGGCGCTCGGCTTTACGGCTACACTGGGCGGCACGACGTATCTGTACCAGAACATCCTCGGCGATCCGGGTTTGATATTCTTCATCCCAATTATGGTGTACATATTTGTGGTGGCCGTGGGTACCGACTATAACATCCTTACCATGACCCGCCTGCGCGAAGAGGTCCGTAGCGGCCTAGCGCCACGCAAGGCAAGCGACCTGACCATAGAGCACAGCAGCGCTACCGTGACCTCGGCCGGGCTCATCCTGGCCGGTACCTTCGGCTCGCTGTCGCTCGCCGGCATCAGCTTCCTGGCCCAGCTGGGCTTTTCCATCGCCTTCGGCATCATCCTCTCGGCATTCATCATCGCCCCGCTACTCGTGCCAAGCATCGCCGCACTACTCGGCTACAAAGTCTGGTGGCCTGGCCACAAACCCGCTGCCGACCCGAACCGTACATAACCCCCACTCCTGTCCTTATTGTTCACCCCACGCAAAAGCAAAACACCCCAACCTATCTTTGATTCCTTTCGGAAACTACCAGATGGTAGCGATAGGTTGGGGTGGGATGTTCTGATTCTGCCATCCCTACGGACAGCTCAGGCTCAGAACAGGCCGATGGCCGACCCCGAATAGGGACCGAACACCTTCGCGAAAGCAGTACATCATCCAGGCCCAGCTAAGTGTCCAGAGGGAGCTCGTTGAATCCGCCCGCACCCACACGGAGAACATCAAATATGCCCGCTCCACTGTTGAGACCGAAGTATCTATGCCTCAAGCCCTCTTTTTGCTCGTCCCAGCGTGCCCACTGAACATCTTCCGGGAGAAATGCAACATATGCCACCATGGTTTCGCCATCGTTCCAGCTAACGTGCATCTTTCCTTCTTTGAGCGATCCCCAAGTAGAGTTTTTGCCCGAGCACGGAAGCCAGACATACAAACGTAGCTCCTCGTCTGTAACCCCTTGAACACATCGCCCTACACATTCTGCGGCTTGGATCACCGCCGGTACCTTCAGCAGCTCCTCCGGATAGCCCACATCAGATCCAATACGTCCACCAGTTACTTCGCCACCCATTATTCCTCCTTCGAAGGTTGCACTTGCGGTACATTCCAGCTTGAACTTTCACGAAAGGCCGACAACACAAGTTGCCATCTCTTCGCAAAAGTCCAAGCTGCCAGCGGACCAGTGTCCGTTATTCTAATAAAGTGAAGTGTACCCACTTGATGGAGTAGGGATACTGAGCGGTAGCTTTCTAGATAATTTGATGTACTGACTGCTGTAAAGGTGCGGAGAATTCAGAGCGGTGCTCTACAAAAACTCCTGAGTGGATTGGCTTGCCAACCCGCTCAGCAATTTTTGTATTTGTTATATACTCGCCATATTGCCAGCCTACGCTTGCAATATGAATTGGTTTATTGTTTCATGAGTATCACTTCCTGTCAATCTATACTGGAGCATCTGTCTTTTTCGGTGTGCGAATCATAGTAAAAATCACGTTGCATGAGCCAGCCAAAGGCGTATAGTTGATTGTAGCCATGTGAGGACTGGCCGGTTTAACTGCCTTTACCTTGCAGACTTATATATTTGGCAATCATACTTCGGTCACTGTGCGCCACTCCTACAATCAGGTTTTTTGCACGAGTTACAAACTGCGAACGGCACTTTGCAACTACAAAAACCTTTCTACATCTCCGTTCCCGATCTGTTATTCAGCATTCGGTTTTCTATATTACTCTCAAATTTTGTAGGAGATTCTCTTTATGACACAAGTTATCAATGCACCAGTAAACGTTAGCGCATACTACTTTGCCGGCAAAGAAATGAAAACCTTTCCGCGAGAGATCGAATATGGCGGCCAGGCAGTAACTTTCGCCAGCGGCCTGCGCTACCTAGTGCAGCGCGGCGCTGAAGCCGTTCGACTGTTCGACATGAGCGCCGGCGACGGCCTGACATACCGCCTGCAGCAAACCGGCAACAACTGGACACTACTGGGTACAAAGGGGGCGTTCTAATGAAGCGCACTTACCTCGAAGAAGACATTGAGCTCATACAGAAATATTTCCCGGGAGCCAAAAGCGTTGCATTGCGTACGCCATTCGACCTCACTCATAGTGCTCAGCGCCTCCCGCGGCTAACGCTCGAAAGCTTTCACGACACCGGCAAACCACACGCCAGCTGGCGAGGAGGCATCCTATGGATGAGCTAGACGAAACACGAGCGTACAGCGCTAGTAAACACACTGGCACCTCAGTGGCAGTCCACACTGGGTTTCCCAACCCAGCAGCGGAAAGGGCAGGACTACCACTGAGCCTGGACAAGCTGCTAGTGCGTCACCCCAGCAGCACATACTTCTTTCGCGTTCGTGGGCACAATTGGCACCACTACGGCGTATTCGACGGCGACTTGGCAATCATCGACCGCGCACTCACACCGCGACCAGGCGAACTGACCGTGTGGTGGCAAGAAAGCGGCGATTTCGTCCTCAGCAAGTTCGAACACACCAGCCAGTCAAACATTTGGGGCACAGTGACTGCCATTATTCATCCATTCGGAACAGAGGAGATTACATCATGAATGCCATTCTAAAGGCAGCCTACGACTCATCGCCACCCAACATCTGTACATTCTGGGCCGGCAATAGGCGCCAACGTCCGCCTAACACCCCACGCAAATAGTAAGCGTTCCAAATAGCTACATAATACAATCCGAGATAAACAGTAACGGGTGGGAAATTATCATGAAATCAAAATCAGTATATGCACTCATAGACTGCAACAACTTCTTCGTCAGCTGCGAGCGCCTCTTCCGCCCAGATCTGGAAGGCCGGCCCGTAGTAGTGCTCAGTAGCAATGACGGCTGTGCCGTTTCGCGTAGCCAAGAGGCCAAAGACCTTGGTATCCCTATGGGAGCACCCCACTTCAAATTCCGCGAGCTCTTTAAGCAGCATGGCGTTGTGGCATTTAGTGCCAACTTCGAGCTATACGGTGACATCAGCGAGCGTATTACCAACCTACTAGCCAGTATTACTCCGCACATCGAGGTCTACAGCGTAGACGAATCGTTTCTAGATCTGAGTGAACTGAATATAACCAGCTACCAGGCATGGGGCAACCTAGTGCGTGCCAGCGTCCTCAAAAACATTGGTGTACCCGTGAGCATTGGCGTAGCTGGCAGCAAAACGCTCGCCAAGCTTGCCAGCGACCGGGCCAAAAAAATCCCCGAGCTCAAGGGCGTGCTCGACCTAACCAAGCAGGGAACAACCACCGATAGCTACCTGGCACAAATGCCAGTCCGCGACATATGGGGCGTCGGCCAGAAGCTAGCACCTAGGCTCAGGGCAGAGGGCATCCACACTGCCCTCGACCTGCGCCAGATGAACCCCCGGCGCGCCCAGCAGCTTATGGGTATTCGTGGCCGGCAGATGTGTGACGAGCTAAACGGCACGGTTTGTCTGCCGTTGCAGCAAAGCCACAAACCTCAGCAGATGATCATGCGTGGCCGGCAATTCGGCGAAGATACCCGCGAGTTTTACGTCATAGAGTCAGCCATTGCCAGCCTTGCCGCCCGCGCAGCTGCAGCCCTACGGCGTGAGCACCAGTTGGCTCGGCGGGCGGACATCATACTACGCACCAACCGCCACAGGCCCGGCTACCAGCAGGCGAGCGAAAGCGTCCGCTTTTACACCCCCACGGCCGACACGGGAACTATTACCAGCCAGCTAGTCCGCTTGCTGGCTGACAGCTTTAACAGCAGTCTGGAGTATCACCGGGCAGATGTACTGCTACACGATTTTATATCCGAAGCGAGTGTCCAGGCCGATCTGTTCGGAGCGGTAGATTTCGACACCAACACCAAATCGCACCGCAAGATGCAGGCCCTCGACCACATCAATCTCCAGCACGGCAAAAACACCATTCGCTTTGCCGCTGAAGACCTCAGTCAGCGCTGGAGACCACGCCAAAAGCTCGCCAGCCCACGCTATACCTCTGCCTGGACAGATTTACCCGTAGCGCATGTACGCTAACCTGTATACTTTACAGTATGGTATCCATCGCTCTACTTCGCGGCATTAACGTAGGCGGCAACGCTATGGTAAGCATGGCGGCACTGAAAGCATGCTTCGAACAGCTGGGCCTTACCGATGTCAAAACATATATCAACTCGGGCAACGTTATATTTTGGGCTAGCGAAAGCGATAAGCAAGCTATAACTAAACGCATCGAAGCCGCCCTGGAGCAATCATTTGGATATCCTATCAGAGCACTCCTTAAAACTCACCGGGAGTTGGAGCATATCGTAGCAGCCCTGCCAAATAGCTGGGTCAACGACAAAGAAACCAAGTGCGACGTGATGTTTCTGTGGGACAGCATAGATAAGCCAGGGGTGCTTGATGCGTTGCCGATCAATCCAGATGTAGAAGATGTTCGCTATCAGCCTGGTGCAGTCATTTGGCGGGTCAACCGAGCCAATGCCACCAAAAGTCGCATGACCAAAATCGTCGGTACCCAGCTCTATAAGCAGATGACTATACGGAACGCCAACACCACCCGCAAACTCCTAACCCTTGCGAGCGAACTCGATGCAAAGCGCTAATTTACTCGCCAAATACCCACTCATCTCCGACCAGGTCAACAAAGATCAGCTGCGAGTTATCGTAACCGAACTCGAAAAGGTGCTCGAAAAAGACTATGGGCATGGTGGAGCAGTGGTAGAATTTGGCTGCTACATCGGCACCACCAGCCTGTTCATTCGCCGACTGCTCGATGTGCACAACGACCACCGGGAGTTCCACGTGTACGATTCGTTTGAAGGCTTGCCACCAAAGACGCCCCAGGATGAAAGCCGGGCTGGCGACCAGTTCCAGGCCGGTGAACTGGCGGTGAGCAAAAAGCAGTTTTTGCAGCAGTTCCAGAAGGCTGGTTTGCGGCCGCCCAGCATACACAAAGGTTGGTTTGGTAGCCTGACAGAAGCAGACGTACCAGATAGCATTGCATTTGCGTTCCTAGACGGCGATTTTTATGAAAGTATCCGTGATTCGCTCCGGCTCGTGCTGCCGCGCATGCAGCGGGGCGGGGTTATTATCATCGATGATTATGCCCGCGAGGCCCTCCCCGGCGCCGCCAAAGCCGTCCACGAATTATTACCACACAGCCAGATCCAAACCGCCCACAATCTGGCAATCATTAAATACTAAATTGACGTTACGTCAATAATATTCTAATTTTATATAAATGACAGAGACATTACAGGGCTTGGCGGAGTATTCTCCTTCGATGGAAATCCCCGAGGAACTGGTGCTGCAAGCGCAAGGCGGTGATCCTGGGGCTATTGCGGAAGTGTACCAGGGAATCCAGCCAATTGTAGCGCGCACAGTACGGCGACTGGAGCGTGACAATCCCAGCACGGCAGAGGAGCTAATACTCCACGCGCTACTACACATACTAGAACAAGGCATATACAACCGGAGATTTAGGGAAGGGAATTTTGCGGCCTGGGCCACGACAGTGGCCCATAATGCTACCGTGAATCAACTGGAGCTGGAACGACGCAGACCAGTGCTTGGGCCGCAGCCGACTAGCGTAGAGGCTGTCTTGGAACACCGATCGAGCGGCCTTACAGTGGAAGCGGTAGCTATAAATAACCAGGCGGCAGATCGCATTGTTGCCATGCTTGATATTGCTGGAGTTACTGAAAAATTCAGAAGGCCATTCCTGATGCACTACGCCTACGGTGTGCCGATTGCTACTATCGCAGAGACGCTCGGCATGAAGCGAGGCACAGTACTTAGCGAGATATTCCGTGCCAAACAAGCCATTAGGGAGTACTATGGCATCATCGAGGACACCAGACCCTGGGACATTTTCGAAGACCCCACATACACACCAGAAAGAGTTGCATCATAAATCACCATGAAGCTGCACATCGTAACCATCGGCAAACCCAAGCTCGCCTACGCCCAAACCGGCTGGGCAGATTATTTGGCACGGCTACAGCGCTTGCACACCGTCCGCATCACACAATTGGCTGATAAATACGCTGACGATGCTGCCAAATTCCGCGAAGTCACCGCCGGCACCTACACCGTAGCACTAGAGATAAATGGCAAAGATTTGAGCAGCCGCCAGCTGGCAGATTTCCTCCGCACTCGCGAGCTCGAGGCGCGGGAAGTCAGCTGTATCATTGGCGGGCCAGATGGATTACCACAAGCCATCCGCGAATCCGCAGATTTCCAGTGGAGTCTCAGCCGACTCACACTCCCGCACGATCTGGCCATGGTGGTCACACTAGAGGCGCTCTTCCGGGCCAGCACCATCAACGCCGGCCTGCCGTACCACCGGTAACCACAGGCCCTCCCAACCATTTCTACATTCTAGTAAGAAAATGGACAGATTTGACGACAGCGCAACCCTATAGTTAGCCGTACGAGCAGTCATAAGGAGAACAAGGAGGGAAATATGGGCAGAATTTCATTGATTCGCCGAATGTCAGCATTTGCTATGTCAATCACGATGGTTGGTTTTGGATTAACGGGCATAGCCTCGGCACAAACCATAACAAACACCGGTCCGGATTCGCTAAATCGCATCGACAGCAAGATCAGTAACAAATGTTCGGTGGAGAACAACAATAATGTGAGTGTTAAAAATTCGAATGACCAATCTGCCTATAGCGGTGATGCTACCGTTGGTAGCTCGTGGGGCGGTTGGTCGGCGCTCGACCCGGCGATAGCCAAAGCCAATGGCGACAGCTACAACTCGTGGCGCGATGGCGTCGTAGGCTGGATGGCGCAGCGATCGGCCGGCAATGGCTGGAACAGCACCGGAGATAACCTCGACTGGGCGCCAAGCGGCAACAGCTGGAATGATTTCGACCCACTTGCATGGCAAAGTAACGGCCAAAGCTTTGGCAACTGGTATGATGGCGCACAGGCTTATCTTGATGGCAACAGTAGTAACTGGCTGTTTGATTGGCCGGGCGGAACAGGTAATACATTTGGGGGCGATGCAACCTCTGGTAACGCCACCAACAACAATAACGCCAATTTCTCTATAAATATTAATAACGCCGCCGGCAATCCATGCTTGCGACAGAGGAACATAGCGCAACAGCCCACTCCCGGTCGAGGCGCCGGGCCAAGCGTGCCAGGCAGCATTGCGATTAGCAGCGCCGCCCCACGCGCCCACGGCGCTCCTGGCGTCGGTGGAGCAGGTGGCGGAGTGCCTGGCGGGGCCCCAAGTGCCGGTGGATTTGGCGCCGTAAGCCCTTCCAGCCAAAGGGTTAAGGCAGTCTCCTCGGCTCCAAGCGCGCCCTCGGCGCCAGGTGTAGGCGCGGTCACTTCGGTCTCGACACCGCCAAAGGCTGTCATTAGCAACACGGGGCCAAGCTCGTCGAATACCATTTCTTCTAGCGTCTCTAACAAGACCTCGGTAACGAACAATAATAATGTCTGCGTCACGAATACTAACACGCAAACTGCCAGCAGTGGCGACAGCAGTGTGAGTAGCAATACGCACAGCGGAAGTAGCGACTCCGGCGACGCAGCCAACGGCAACGCCACAGGAGTTGGCGCCGAGCTCTCAAATTAGCTAGCTATTCTAAGCAAAGCTAGCCAAATCCGCACCAGATTTTCACTGGTGCGGATTGGCGTTTTGGGTAAGCCTTTGCAAGATGCTTGTGTCTGATATACAGTAGAGACTATTACTAACAAAATCTATATGCAAAAAACCAAACCTCGTACCACCCCCAAACGCACCACATCAAAGCCTAAAACCAAACTAGCCTCAGCAAAGAAGCCAGTGAACTCGAAAGCCAAACGAGCTCCATCAGCTGCAAAGAAAAAGCTCATCAACCCACATCTACTCCGGCTGCATCATTTGCATTTCGGCCTCACCAGCCTGCTGGCACTGTCGACATTCATAGCGCTCTTGCTAAGCCTAGGAGCATCTACCACACAAACTAGTGCATCTACGGCATGTACCGTTTCTGCCACCCTAGTTAACTCCTGCCGGCCATGGCTTGGGGCTGCTGTAAACGGTTATCCCACCGGCAGCAACTTTGCGGCCCAGATTGCCAATCACGAAAGCCGCATTGGGCGACAACTGGACATCGTGCACGATTACCGTACGCCAGGGCAGGTGATGTCTAGCGACGAGCAAAGCCTCGCCAAGCGCGCCAACACCATCTTGCTCCTCAACTGGAAACCAACCACCAACTGGGCAAGCGCAAATTCAAATAACGCCACACTCAATACCCAAGTAGACAACATGGCCAACAGCATCAAGAGCCTTGGCTCAACTAAAATAATGCTCACCGTCTTTCACGAGGCGGAAAACGACGTATCTGCAAATGGTGATCCGAACTGCCACATAGCCTACAAAGGAAGCGATGGCACCACGGCCGACTATGTAAACATGTGGCATTACGTGCACGACCGCTTTGTGAATGTCGACCACGTGACTAACGTCGTATGGGTCATGAACTACATGGGCTACAGCGGTTGGGACTGCTTGGTGAATTACATGTGGCCAGGCAACAGCTACGTCGATTGGGTGATGTGGGATCCATATGACAACAGCGGCAGCTTCAGCAACATGGCCGGGCGGTTCTACAATCTGCTCACCGCCAACTCCAACAGCGCGCACGACTACGTCTCAAAACCATGGGGCCTGGCAGAATGGGGCAGCCAAAGCAGCAGCCAAAGCGCCGCCTACTCACTGTACGATAGCGCCAAAACCGCCGTGGACAACAACACCTTTCCGCGCCTAAAGGCTTATGTTATCTGGGACAGCAACTCCAATGGATATGCCTACCAAACACAGTACACGCTTAGCGGTGCTAAAGATCAGACCGAACAGAATCATTACAACGCATTCGCCCAAGACGCTCACTTTACTAATGCGTTCTACCAGGGAGGATCAGGCGGTGGTGGCACCGGAGGCGGCGGAAGTGGCGGTGGTACCGGTGGAGGTAGCGGTGGTGGTGGCGGAGGAACCACACCACCCCCTACACCCGCGCCAACCCCAGACAAAACAGCACCGACTGTTACACTCACGTCGCCAAGCAACAACTCCACCATAGCCGGCACCATCACCGTAACCGGCACCGCCAGCGACAATGTTGGCGTTACGGCCGTCACCATGCGTGTCGACGATACATACGTGTCCACCGATAACACCGCACCATATTCATTCAGCCTCGATACCAGCAAGCTCAAGGCCGGCAACCACACTATAGCGCTGCGTGCCTGGGATGCCGCCAACAATATGGGTCAATCCAACACCATAACCGTTAAAGTGATGGCAGCAACCGCTAGCCCAGGTGGTGGCGGAGGGGTAATCATCACGCCAATTACGACCAAAGGTGGCCAGCCAGAGACGGTAATAGTCTTCGGCGGCTCACCGACCACCAATACCATAGCCGTGAAGGGTACCGTCAAGATCGTCCCATCCACCCCTGGTGGTAAAGTTAGCGTACAAGTAGACGGCAAACCCGTTGCCAACGCCACCGTCAACACCACTCAGCTCACCGATGGTACCCACACGGTAACGGTCACGCAAGACGGCAAAACTACCACCCAGAAGATCTCGGTAGACAACCCGTGGCCCACTGCGGCAATGAACAACCTCAAGGCTCACCCCGTTGCATACACCGCCGGCGGCACCGCCTCACTGGCTATGCTGGTGCTCCTCGGCTGGTTTGCGCGGAAGTACACCATGGAAATACTGGAGACTATTCGCACCCGTGACTTCGTCCGGTTTGGTCCGGGCGGCATCGTAAGCCACAAATAAGACCCCACCAGTGCAAAAAACACCCGGAGATACAATCTCTGGGTGTTTTATTTTGGAAGCATTATTGGACCCGGGCCTATCGGTAACGATGGGGCACATGGATATCGAAAGGAACGTTGATAAGAGAGTGGGGAGGTAGGGGGGGTGAAAGAGTGAGAAAAGCCCACAAAATAACCACAGCAATGATCATCATGCGATACAACCGGGAGCAAGCTCGGCAGATTGATCTAGAACAGATCTCTCAGGGCTCGCTCCCGGTTGCGTATGCATTGTGCCGTTAGATCAAGCTAATTAGATGCGGAACCACCTTCCAAAGTCCAGCAAACGCGAGGATCGCCAACACTACGATCAGCCACCCCAACACAGGGGCTGCCGAACGCTTGAATGATGGGTCCACCATCACAACCTCCTCAGATACTGATATATCCTCTCTTATCAACGTACAGCAATGGAGCAAAAACCGCCCAACAAAGCATAATGTATGTAATAGCACTGATCAAAAAATGAATCAACAACATAGTAGAGTACTACGCTGAGCCGAAATCCGGGCCCTACTGGAATGGGCCGGGATCCAACGACTGTAGTGATGCACTTGTTACAGTTTATTAATCGCAGCCTGGTCGATAGCCAAGCGCGTACCGGTCAGGTGCGAAGGGTCGGTTTCGCTGCCTACGGTCGCCGAAGCAGGGCCATCGAATGTCATATCGTTATCGGAGAGCGCTACCTTGAAACTCACCGAGAGTTTGTCGGTTGGCTGGTGGGTGTCGGCAAGCGCGTTTAGCTCTTCGAACGTGCCTTCGATGTAGCGGCCACTTTGCAAAGTCACCACACGCCATTCTCCCATGCCCACGCTATCATTGGTGCCGCCATCTGGTTTGGTTGCACTTTCCTGGACGTTGGTAGGGTTGGTACTCAGCATGGTGCCATCACGATTAAAGGTAAACAAATGCGGGGCATAGGGGGCCACGGCGGTTACTTCCCACGTTCCTACGATATCACTCGGATAGTCTGCACTAGCAGTGCCGCGCAGGGCCGTAACGCCAAAGCCAGTTGTTACAATTGTTGCTGCTGCCAGTGCCGTGATCATTGTTTTTTTCATGGATTCCCCTTGCTTTAACGCTCTTATTGTACGAGTGTCTGGCCTTAGGTCAAGCTGCTTATGCTTCTGATCATCACGCGCCAGCTTAGTCGCCAACACCGTACCAACCCCTTGAATAAGCTGCACAAAACTCACAAGCAAATATCAACAACCATGACCTCCTGGTCATAGCATGGTTGGAACTCCGCGTTCACACAGACTTCGTCTGTCAACCTGGCGCGCTACCACGCACCCGGTCTAGATCCACGACCTTACGGTCATGGATTTGGTGCGAAGTATAAACAGTCTGCGGCAATGATAGTGCTGTAGAACATACAGCGTACGGTCGCGACCAAAAATGCTCGTGGTAAAATGAAACGATGCATCACCTAAACAGATAGGAGCGCATCATACGTGTAAGAAAGCTACTAGGAGTCATCCGAAGCAGCACCTTCCTGAAACATAACTTCATATTCTTTGCCGGATCCGTCGCCATGGGGGCGCTCAATTATCTCTATTATCCAGTGCTCGGCCGCATGCTGCGGCCGACAGCTTTTGGCGAAACACAAGCCCTGGTGTCACTATTTCTGCAAATCAGCATCTTTTTAACCGTCTTGGGCATGCTCACCATCAACATCGTGGCCAATCATGGCGAGACCAAGCAGCGCGACCGTATTATTCTGGAGCTCGAAAAGTTCGCGCTGCTCATCAGCCTGCTATTGCTAGGCCTAACTACAATCTTCAGCCATGCACTGCAGCAGTTTTTCCATTTTGAAGACTATTTGCCGTTTATTGTGCTGGGCGTAGCGGTGACGGTTACTGTGCCGTTTACATTCCGCAGTGCCTATCTGCGGGGCAATAAATTCTTTGGGCTGACATCGCTTGCTGGCATCATCGGTGCGGCCGCCAAGCTTGTTTTTTCGGTTGTCCTTGTCAAACTCGGCATGGGAACAACCGGCGCAATATTGGGAATTGTGCTTGCCCAATTCTTGGCCTTTGCCTATGCCGCACTGTATGCGCGGCGGCACGGGTTTAAGGAGTCATTGCTCAAACAGCTGACCCGCTTGCCTGACATGCGGCTGGTTTTCCCGGAGCTTAGATATGCCTTGCTGGTGCTGGCTTGCTCGCTAACCATAACCGGCCTGTACAGCATCGATATCATTGTGGTAAAGCACTACTTTGACGCCCACACGGCCGGCCTCTACGCTGGCATTGCATCGGTGGCCCGCATCATCTTTTTCCTAACCGCGTCGATCACCCAGGTGCTCATGCCCACGGTTCGACTGCAGAATTCTGCACGGCACAACACCGCCATCCTGTTTAAATCATTCCTGCTGCTGTGCGGAATCGGTGGCGGCGCTGTTGTAGTTTTTTGTGTGCTGCCACGTTTTGTCATTAGCCATCTGATGGGAGTAACCTATTTGCCATATGCCGCTATACTGCCACGCCTGAGCCTGGTGGTGTTCCTGATATCTGTCCTCAATCTGTTCATTACATACCACATGGCACTCCGGCGCTATATGATTGCGCTTATTGCTATAATAGGTGCGTTAGCCAGCGTGATGTTCTTGGCAGTTAGCCACGGCAGCCTTATATCAGTGGTCAATGGTTTGCTTTATGGAAGCGTCGTAACATTTGCCTTGCTTGGCATGTGGGTCGGTGCAGTAGCCTTAAGACAAAAGAGGAGATACGCCTATGGCACAGCAGCTAGTGTCGATTATCGTGCCGATGTTCAACGAAGCACCGAATCTGAAACCGCTGTACAAAGAAATCGCTAAAAATACTAAAGACCTCCCGTACGACTTCGAACTGATTTTTGTAGATGATGGCAGTACTGATAATTCCGCCCAGGTCGCGCGTCAGCTTGCCAATGCCGATAAAAAAGTTCGTTTCCTGGGTTTAAGCCGTAATTTCGGTAAAGAGGCCGCTATGACGGCCGGACTTCATTCCGCTCGTGGTGATGCAGCGGTTATTATTGATGCCGACCTGCAGATGCCGCCGCGCTTGTTGGGTAAATTCCTCGACAAGTGGAAAGGCGGCGAGGATGTAGTGGTCGGCGTTTTCGCCAGCCGCAAAATGAGCTTGCTGCACCGAATTGGGTCGGCGATGTTTTACCGTATCATGCAAGCACTGTCGCCCAACGCCAGCATCACACCCCACGCCACCGATTACCGGCTACTCGACAGAAAGGTCATCAACACGTTTCGGTACATGACCGAGCATGATCGCATTACCAGGGGGCTGATTGACTGGCTGGGGTTTCGGCGCGCCTACATCCCGTTCCAGCAGGACGAACGACGCTTTGGGACACCCACCTACAATTTTAGAAAACTGTTTAGCCTGGCTGTGAACGGCTTTACTTCGCAAAGTCTGCTGCCGCTCAAGCTGGCGGGCTACCTGGGTGGGTTTATCATCGCCCTATCGGTACCGTTTGGCGCTTACATGACACTGGAACGCGTGATGTATCAGGCGCCCATCCGGGGCACAGCCTTCCTGGCGATCTTGCTGGTTTTTATGGTGGGAGTAATGCTCTCGTGTCTGGGGCTGATGTCGCTCTATATCGCACGCATTCACGCCGAGGTAACCAATCGGCCACTGTACATCGTCAGCGAAGACACCGCACTCTCTAACACCAAGCACACCCCACATCATGCCGAGTTGGAATTGGAGCTGGAAGGGCTACCCGAGTGAACCTGTTATGGATTACCTGGAAAGACCACTTGCACCCCGAGACTGGTGGCGCCGAGGTCGTACACCGTGAGATTACGAAACGACTGGCGGCCGATGGCCATAACGTTACCATCCTGACCGCCAGATATCCAGGCGGTATGGCGCGCGAAACAGAAGGCAACATCACCTTTGTGCGCGTTGGCAGTAACCGGTACATCCATCCACTGGCTGCCGGGTGGCACTATCTACGCCACCTCCGCAACCGTTTTGATGTAGTGATAGAAGAAGTGCAGGGCTGCGCTCCATATTTCGCTGCCTTTTTTGGCCGTTCATCGCGCCGCTTTTTGTTTTACCATCAGCTGGCTCGCAAAAACTGGCTGTACGAAGTTAAGGCGCCGTTTAGCTATCTGGGCTACCACGTGTTGGCACCCATAGCGACACGCTTGATCGCACTGTCCCGTGCTCCGGTCATCACCGTTTCGGATAGCACCCGCCAGGTGCTTGAGCCGTATGGGTTTGATCGCAAACGAACTCACATCATTTCCGAAGGCCTGCATTTTGCACCGCTCGAGAGCCTGGCGAACATACAAAAATACCCGCAGCCGACCATGCTGAGCTTTGGCGCCATGCGGGCCATGAAGCGCACACTCGAGCAGGTGCAGGCATTTGAAATCGCCAAAGAGAGTCTGCCGGATCTCCAGCTCAAAATCGCCGGCAGCGCCAGCGGAAGCTACGGCCAAAAAGTCCTCGACTATATTGCCGGGAGTCCGTACAAAGCCGACATCGAATACCTGGGACGCGTCAGCACCGAGCAAAAAGCCAAGCTAATGCAACGAAGCCATACCATCGTCGTAACCTCGGTGGAAGAAGGCTGGGGGCTCATCGTGTCGGAAGCGAACGGGCAGGGCACACCGGCAGTTGTGTACGATGTGGAAGGCCTGCGCGACAGCGTCAAGCACAACCGCACCGGCCTCATTACCGAGCCCACACCCGCAGCACTTGCTCAGTCTGTAGTGCAGCTCCTGCAAGACCCAGCGCACTACGCCGAGCTGCAGAAAAACGCGCATTTGTTTAGCAAAAACTTAACGTTCGATCAAAGCTACAAAGACTTTTTACAGATTGTGAAGGCAGTATGAAACAACCGCTCGTGTCAGTCATCGTTACAACCCGCAACAACACCACCACGCTCGATGCCTGCTTGGCTTCGATTGCCGGCCAAAGCTATGGTAACTGCGAACTAATCGTCGTCGATAATAATTCGACAGACAACACAAAGGTAATCGCCCAAGACTATACCGAACTGGTATACAACAAAGGGCCTGAGCGCTCTGCGCAGCGAAATTACGCCGTCGGTACAGCACGCGGCGATTATGTGTTCATCGTGGATTCCGACATGGAATTGCAGCCGGGCGTCGTGGCAGCCTGCGTTGCAAAGATGCAAGCAGACCCGCAGCTCGGGGCACTCATCATCCCCGAGGAATCATTCGGCCAGGGTTTTTGGGCACGCTGCAAACGGCTGGAGCGGTCGTTTTACATCGGCAACGATGCCATCGAAGCCGCCCGCTTTTTTAGCAGGCAACTGTACGAACAAGTCGGCGGCTACGACGAAACAATGACCGGTGGTGAAGACTGGGACTTAACCCGACGCGTGCGGCAATGCAGTTCGGTCGGCCGGGTCAGCGAATATATCCAGCACAATGAGGGCCACCCACGCTTTATGCGCACCGTACGCAAAATGTACTACTATGGGCGGCATGCTGGCGCCTACTTTGCCAAGAACCCCACCCAGTCGGCAGTAACCGATAAGTCCGGCCCGTTGGCACGCTACAAGCTGTTTCTGTCTCACCCCACAAAATTGCTCCGCAATCCACTAACTGCAGCGGGCATGTTACTGCTCAAAACTTCCGAATTTGCCGCTGGCGGATTCGGCTACCTAACTGGCAAATACCAATCATAACTTCGGGGTCAACCACGCTATGCGCATACTATTTCTCGGTACACACGGACAAAAAAACTGGGGCGACGAGCTGCTACTCAAGACATTCATGGACCAGCTCAGCCCACTCGCCGACACAATCTACGTCAACTCCTATGCGCCAGCCGAAACGCAGGCCTATTTGCAGGACTATAACGTGCAGGTGTTCAATACCAGCACCGATCGGTTCAAACTGCTGTTCTATTTGCTGCGATCAGACGCGGTTGTATTCGGCGGTGGCAGTGTCCTCAAGGAACTCTACACAGCATACGGCGGGGAACGCTATGCAACCCTACATGTTATCAACACGCTGACGCGTGCCGCCAAGCTGCTTGGCAAGCCTATCTATTTTTGCAACATCGGCGTAGGCCCTTTAGAAACCGGGCAGGGACTTGCCTTAACGCGCAGCATAGTAAACCGCGCCACGCAGACAACCGTCCGAGATAGCGAGTCGTTCAAGACACTGGGGAGCATCAATACACTGTCACCATACCAGCTCAGCAGTGACGCGGTGTTTTCCGTGAACAGAATAGGCCTGGGACTGGCAGATAAAAAGCAGCTTGCGAAAACAGCATCGCCATTGACCATAGGCGTCAACCTGTGCCGAAACATCGAGAATAACGACAACTGGCCGTATTTTATTGCGCAGCTCGCCAACGACCTGAGCGAATGGTGCACCGCCCATCCCAACTCGCGGATTGTTGGCATCCCCATGCAATCAGCAGTCAGCAACAATAATGATACGACAGAGCTCAAAAGCCTAGCCAAAGCCGTCCACCACAAAAGTCCTACGGCCAACTTCACCATAGCACAGGCCGATTCCATCAAGGATATCGCACGTGCCATCGACGCTTGCGATGTCGTGCTGGCCGAGCGCCTTCATACGCTTATTCTATCAACCATCATTGGCACGCCTGTCGTCGCCCTGGAATATGACATCAAAGTAACGAGTGTCATGAAAGATATTGGGCTAGGGAAGTATGGCGTGAACATTAACGAGCGTTTCAAAACAGGCAGCATACTGGCATTGCTTACGAGAGTTGTCGGCCAAAAGGAGGCAGCGCAAACCGATTTAACCCATGCCTACAGTTTTGCGCATCACATCGCAGTCAGTTCTTTCGAAGACCTGGCGGACCAACTAAAATCTATTGGAAAGTAGCCGTACCAAGCAGTGTTACAATCAGCAAAATCTATTGCCAACACCGCCTTGCGCGGCGAGCGGAAAGTGTATGCCTTCCTGTGTTTATTCGCCTCAATACTCTATTTTCGATGGATTAATTTTGACGTCTTTTCGTACGGCGACTGGAGCTATAAATACCTCAAAAACCTTGCGGAACTTACCTCGGGCGCAACGTGGGTGGCTAACACCGACTTTGGGTCGTTTAATGAACTGCTGTGGCGCGCACCGCTCGATGCGATGTTCGGCGCCTTTGCCACGGTAGGGTTGGGCTCGAATGTTTCTGATAAGCTGTTGGTGTTTTGGCCCATAGCCATCACCAGCGTCATCGCACCATATGTCTTACTGCGCCAACTGTCTTTTAGTAAGCTCCATGCGGTTATCGGTTCGCTGTTTTACGCAACCAACACTTATTTCTTGTCGATAAACCCCCAGGGCCACGGCCTGCTCATACTGGCAGGCAATCTGCTAACCCTAAGCTTTGCGCTGTTTATGCGCGCCGTTGACAGGCAAAGCACCCGGCTATACGTATGGTCGGCACTGGTGCTGTGGCTGGTAAGTGTATCCGATTTTAGGCTGTTCTACATCGGTGCCATGCTGATTGCAGGCTTTTTGGCGTATCGGTGGCTTGTTGCACGGCAGCTGCCGAGTGCACGCCTATGTATCTTTGGCCTTGTTACCGTGCTACTTCAAGTTGGCTGGCTAGCCGCCACTGCCGTGTCGCACGACGCAAGCGCCACTGCGATCCTCAGCCGATCACTGTTCGGTGGAGAGTACTGGGACCTGGGTTCGGCGCTCACACTGCACTACCCATTCTGGACCGGCACCACTACCAGCTGGTTTATCGTCAACAACATACCAATCTACTTCTGGATACTGCCGGCGGCCGTTATCATCTCGTTGTACCTCAACCGCAAAAACACCGACTACGGGTTTTTTGGGCTGGTAGCAGGCCTCGGCATATTACTTAGTAAGCAAACCAGCCCTCCGTTCTCTTGGCTCTATCCGTTTCTCTACAAGCACCTGCCAGGCTTTAACGCATTTCGGGAATCGACGAAGTTTTATTACTTTACACTGCTGGCGTATACCGTACTGCTCACAGCACTGCTGGCGTATTTATCGCGGCGAAAAGAGCAGGTGAGTTACCGGCTTGTCGTCGGTGCGCTACTGGTGCTGGTTGTAGTCAATTGCATCCCCTACGTTTCGGGAAGTATGGGCAAATTACTGCACCCAGCCACCATCCCGCAGGACTACCAAACTATTGCGCATTTGCTCGAAACCGACAACTCCAGCCAATACCGAACGCTGTGGGTGCCCGTTGCACCACGCTGGAGCTACTACAGTACATTGCACCCTCGGCTCAGCAGTACCAGCCTGGCAGCCCTACCCATAACCAGCCAGGCTGACAACCAAAGCGTCAGGACAGCCGAACAAATTCACAACCTCATCAATGCGCCGCTGTTCCAAAATTATGTATCGCTATTATCGGTGAAATACGTATTCGTGCCGCTCAGGGACATCCAAAATAATGACGATTTTTATAAATTCTACGGCGATGACCGGCAGTTCTACATCGATACACTCAACCAAATACCATTCCTCAAACGTGTTAACATTGGCACAAATACAGTCGCGGCCTATCTGAACACAAACTACCGGCCATATATTGCAGCCACCAGCTCGGTCTTTGGCATCGATGCCTCCACCGATCTCGAACCCACCGCTAACTTTTTAACCACTATCGGCCAAGGTACGGATTTTGCTGACCAGTCCCAAAAAACTTCCTCGCCCATCCAAAGCCGCAGCCTGACCAATATTTTTGGCGACATGCAGGCATCGGATATCACCAAAGGTACGCTAACGCGGCATGTCACCCTACAAAAGCCGGCGCAGCTCTATGCCGGCCAAGCAAAACCGCAGATAAGTTACGTTTCCAATGCCGGCACGCTTTCGTTACAAGCCGAGCTTGCGGGCAGCAATATGTCGGTTGATGGCACCCCGGCGCACCCCAGCGCTCAGGCCAAAAACACCTTAGCAACCGTGCACCTGCAACAAAACCAGCAGTATTTCTTGGCATCGGGTGGGAACGTTACGCACATCAACACATCGCCCGGCACATATATGGTAGGGCAGGGCGCTACACCCATCTCGATACTAGCTTCGGATGGCGCAAATCTGATCCAGGATGGCTCGTTCGAGCATGGCCCATGGCAGCAGCATGTTAGCGATTGCAACCACTACGACAACAATGCAACGATCGGCATGTCAACACTGAGCTATGACGCATACGACGGACAAAAAGCCGCCGAACTCAGCGCCGCGAACCACATTGCATGCATCAACAGTTCGCCCGCTCCGGTCACGGCAGGGCACAGCTATCTGCTGACATTCCACTATCAGGCACCCTATGCCGAGCGGGTGGCCTTTCGGGTCAATTTTAACAATGGGAAGGGGCAAACGTTCAGCGTTGACATCCGCAATGGAGCCGACCAGTGGCACACGGTCCGTCAGATGGTTACCGTCCCAGCCGGTGCCAGCAGCGCAACGATTCAACTGCGCGGCTTGCCGCTGCCGAACTACGACAACCTGACGTTTTCTGCGACCACCGACTACGATGCCGTAAGCTTGCAAGAAGTCCACACCCTCAGTTCGGTGACTCCGACAGCAAGTGGCACTAGCGCATACCAGTCCGTTATGTCACTCGCACCGGGCAGCCACACCTTCACCTACGCCGATAGTACCATTGACGCCAAAAACAACATCCCGAATGGAGACTTCGAAAATGGACTGTGGCAGAGCAAGGTTGATGACTGCGCGGCCGATATCGATGACCTGACGCCGGAAATTGCCATGCGTTCAATATCGGCCGCAGCGCATGGCAAGAAAGCGTTGGAACTATCGGCCCTCCGGCATGTCGCCTGTACCAGCTCCGCAAGCATTCCCGTCCAGGAAGGACAGACATACCTCTTTAGCTTTGACCACCAAAGCCCCAACACAGCCTCGGCCAGCTACAGCCTCTCATTTAACGATGGACAAAAAACCACGCTCGGCAAATACATACCTACCAGCAAGGCCTGGCAAAACTACCACACCTCGTTCACCGTGCCGGTTGGTGCCACGCAATTGACCGTAAAAGTCTACGCCCGGTCATACAGCGATTCGCCCGAAGCAACCGTAAACCGTTACGACGATTTTAAGCTGCTGCGCGTTCCGGATGTCAGCCAGCAGTACTACTTACTAGACCAGCAGAGTACTGCCGCAGGCAAACCCAAGAGCATCAGTTTCCAAACCTATCGGACGTACAAAACAGTAACCATTCAGCAGGCAACGCAGCCCTTTTACCTCATCATGGGGGAGGCCTACAACCCCGGATGGATGGCAAGCTTGGCAGGGGATAGCACCCATGTTCTTGGTACACATTTTGAAGCCAATGAGTTTGAAAACGGCTGGTACATCGTACCTTCGCAGCTTTGCGCGGCCAAATCCAGCGCCTGTCGCCAAAACGCCGATGGGTCATACGACATCAACTTGGATATACAGTTCACGCCACAGCGTGTATACCACCTGGGCTGCATCATCGGCGGCATAACACTGGCAGGCTGCATTGCATACCTCGCCATTGGCAGGCTACGCCGGAAAGACACCGCATCACACATATATAGGATGCGCACATGACGCAGGCACAGCATACACAACCCAGCAAATGGACGCCCCTAGGTGTTTTTGGAGCGCTGACATGGATACTTATAGCCCCGCTGCTACGGCCTGGTTTTGTATTCGCGCTCGACATGGTACCCACTCCAAAATGGCGGTTGCCAGCAAGTATTACGAGTAGCTATCCATTCTATGTGCTGATGCATCTGCTCAATTTCGTTCTGCCGGGTGATGTTTTGCAGAAGCTCCTGCTCATAGTCATCTTTCTGAGTATGGGTCTGGGCGGCTACTACCTGGCACGATACATCGAACCGCCCGACAGGGAAGCGGCGAGTGGCTATGGGGCGTACATCACGGGCCTCATATACGTCATCAACCCGTACACCTATTCACGGCTCATGGCCGGTCAGTACGCGGTACTGTTTGGCTATGCGCTGCTGCCGTGGCTTGCCAGAGCACTGTTGCAGCTGCTCGCGCGCCCCAGCTGGCAGCAGGCAGTTCGTACAGGCCTGTGGGCAACCGCAGTTGGCATCGTCTCGATCCACACGCTTGGCCTGGCGCTCATCATGGCGATTGCGAGCCTATGCCTAGCCGTGTGGCGGCAGCGGCACCATGCAGCAGAGCTCCGTAAGCTGGTAGTGATGAGCCTGCTAGCAGTGGGGCTGTTCGTGCTTGCCAGTAGCTTCTGGCTGGCGCCACTCGCCCTGGGGCGGGGAAACACGGCCGCCGCCATACATGGCTTTGACGCAGGCGACGAGCAAACCTTTGCCACCGTAGGTGATGGCACGCTGGATCGTTTGGCGCACGTCGGCCGGCTGGAGGGCTTTTGGGCTGAGAGCACCGGGCTATACCGCATGCCGCAATCCATCGGGCCAGTGTGGTGGCTAGTGCTTGCTATCTTTATGGGCTTGGTCATTACCGGTGCCGCATACTACTGGCGCACCGGCAGACGCGGCGAAGTAAGTGTACTAGCGCTCAGTGCGCTGCTGGCCGCACTACTGGCAGCCGGGCTATTTGTAGACTGGCTAAGCGGCCACATCCCCTTGTTCGCAGGCTACCGGGAGCCCCATAAATTCACCGGTTTGGTTGCGTTAGCCTACGCACTCTGTGCCGGCGGCGGAGCAGCTGCCGCACTCCAGTGGGCACGACAGCATACCAAGCAACTTGCAGCCGGTGCCGCAATCTTACCGGTAGTCATGGCATTCACCCTAACATCGTCGATGCCGCTTGGCGGTGGCAACCAGCTCACTGTCTCTCACTATCCCGCAGGCTGGTACGCCGTAAACGCCGCACTAGACCACGACCAATCGCACTACAAAGTGCTGTTCCTGCCCTGGCATCTGTACATGCATTTTGGTTTTGCAGCTACCATCATGGCCAACCCGGCCGATAATTTCTTCGACAAGCCGGTTCTGAGCAGCAACAACCCTGAGTTCGGCAATAGCTCGCCCAGCACGCACAACCCACAGTTAGACAAGCTCAGCAACAGCATACTGCCTGCAGCGCCGCAGCGCTCTCAGCTTGGCGCCCAGGTTGCTCCGCTGGGCGTAAAATACATCATCCTGGCCAACGAGTCAGATGCCGATACCTACGGCTACCTTCGCAAGCAGCGCGATCTGACTGTGCTGTACCACGACCAAACGATCACACTCTACAAAAACACCGCCTGGCAGAGGAGCCCCTAACATGACACTGGTTGACCCATTCATTCCCACCCGCCCTCAAAAGAAGCTGGCAAAGCCCCCAAGCAGGCCGGAGCTTACGGATAAACCCCCGGCCGGCACAGCCGTAAAAACAGCACGTCGGCCGCACGTCGAGCAGTTCGTACCATCCACAAATGTCCGCATTACCGCCCTCCCTAAGGCAACTCCGCCGGTAGCTACGCCCACACCAGCAACAGTGCCAATGCTACCCAAAAAGACGTTCACAGCCCCCACTCGACAACGCAGTCGATTCAAATCTGGCCTACAGCTAACAGTCATCACTATCTGGGCACTCGCCCTTGGCTTTGGCATCTATTCGCAAACCGCGGGCGAGGCAGCCATAGCAGGCTATGCCATTGTGGCATTGTGGCTCCGGCTGAGTAGCCGAACGAGCTTTGCGCTCGCGCTGTGCGCTTTTGGTGCCATTATGGTAACGGAAATTATTAGCCCTGATAGCACGATGATAACCAACTTTGCAATTTATGCATTTTTGCTGCTGGTGGTTGGTTCGCTAACGCTTGGACTGGAGTCGCGGCAACAGACAAAATGGGCAAAATGGCACCGCCAGCAGGGGAAGAAAGTGCGTCGAAAATAGTGTTGTTTTATCGTACATGCAGGTTGACCACGTTCCGCTTACGGTTATAAAATGATACGGTTAACTAACAAAGAAAGGAGGAAAGATTGAGCATTCTAACCGCACATTCACCCGCCGATTTGTTACAACGATTTAATAAACGCACTTACATTGCATTTTCTGTATTCGCTGTCGCCGCTATTATTGGTACCACAGGCCTTGTCAGCGCAAGCGCTGACGGAAACGACAAGCCGACCAAAGATTATTGTATAGCCCATGGCTATAAGAACTATGGTCAGTGTGTCGCCGACTGGGTCCACGGCAGTGGCTATGGTGGGCATGGTCATCACGGTCATCATGGTCACCACAGGCACCATGGGCATCACCACCACTGGTGGTTTTGGTGATAACGACAATGACGATTAATATCGTTTAGTCTAGTCACCTCGGAAAAGCCGCCACGAAAGTGGCGGCTTTTCGATAAAGCCAGGCATGCATTCAGGGGCTGGAAAGGGCTGGCTGTTCGCCAGGAACATCCCGGGCACTACCCGCCATTCTTGCGAGGAATGCGATGATCCCCGCGCTGCCCCAGTGCCACGAAGGGTCTTTGCCAAACGACGTACCATCGTCAGTATCATTCCAATATACCAGGTCGCCCTTGTGCACGGCCGTATTAGCAAGCCACGCCTGAACACCCTCGGCCGCCGTCTTATACTTTGTATCTTTGGTGGCGTCAAACATATCCAGCAGGAACATGCCTATCCCAGCTGCACCATTATTAAGGTTGGGGTGGATGTGCGGGGAAGCAGGATGCTCGTACTCGTGCCACGACCAACCCCCCTTGGCGTCTTTCATGGCAGTTTCGAGCAGCCAGTCAGCCGCTTGTTTTGCCGTCGCGAGGTAGCTCTCCCGGTGCGTGAGGTTGTAGGCTTGCAGATACGTCCAGCCAATGCCTGCGTTGCCTTCCTCGAAACCAGTCACATAGTGAGTATCATCGCCCCCCTGAGGGTCCAGCGCGAGCTTCCAGGTCGCTGTTCCATCGCCAAAATCCACCTTCGGCCCATCGGCCGTATCATTCAGCCAGCCAAACAGCTCATCAGCTTTCTGCAGGTACTGGTCGCCACCGAATACCTGATGTAGTTTGAGGTACATAAATGCCAAGCCTGCAGCACCCGAAAGATAGCCCGAATTTTCTTCCGTATCACCGTCTTGGCCAATCACGCCTGTTTCGGGAACAGCACGGCTATCGCCATCGTTATCACCCAGGTTGGTCCGGGTGTGGTCGAGCCAGCGCAAACCACCATCTATATATCGTTTGCACATGGCAGCAAATGCCGGATCACTGTCTTTGGTGCGCTGATAATATGTCGCCAGCGTTTCGATGATGCCCGCAGAGCCTTCGCCCATACCCGTGTAGTATGTGTCATCGCCGCTGCCCACATCCCACTTCCAGCGGTACATCGGCGCCGCATCGCCGCCTATGTCTTCAGCTTGCGAAAGTGTCCAACGCACGCTTTGCAGGGCAATATCTTTGTGCTCCGGATCGTGCGTTTTCTCGTAGAGCTGCCAGTAGAAATCACCGATGCCAATCGCCCCATCATCAAATGAGGTATAGTACGACCCCGATTCCTTGCCGTTGTCGTGATAATCGGGCCAGTAGCGGCCGCCAGTGCTATCTTGTTTCGATACCGCTGTCAGCCAGGTAGCGGTTTGCTTTGCCGCATTCACCCAGCCATCCACCCAGCGTTTGTCGTTTGGATATTGATCTGCTAGCGTCAGAAACCCCACACCCACGCTGGCAGCACCCACGTCACGGTCCGTTTGGTAGTGGGGCGCCTGAATCTCGCTCCTAAATCGCCAGCCGCCGTATTGTTCACTATGCAGCTCCAGCAGAGAGTTACCGGCATGCTGCAGCAACGCTTCCACCTCTGTCGTTTTCTGCTCAGCGGACGGAACGGGCGCCGGCTCGCCGTGGGGTGCAGTGCAAGCACCCAAGACAGCGACAACCACCGCCGCCCCGGTTGCGGCCAGTAAAAAACTTCTTCGTGTCATATCTGTCTCCAACGTCACAGGCACAGGCTCGTGCACTACGGCACGTTCAGGCAATTCAGACATGCCGGTATATAAACATGCCAGCGTAGCAAAAAACTGTGAGCTAACTTACAGTAGCCACACGGCACGACTAAAACATGATCTCACGCCACCAAACACTATGAAGGGGTATACTATATAGTAGTAACCATGAGCAACATACGTAAACTGCAAGCTATCACCGCCGGTATCGTCATTGCCGCTCTCGGTGCAGGCCTCCTGTGGCTGCTCGTACCACGCCCTGTCGGGGTAGGTGGTGATGAATTTTATTCGCCGCTTGGCACACCCATCACGCTGGTAGATGCCATCATAGCCGTGGGTGGCGCCTGGCTGTTTCTGCGGGCGCTCAAAGATTTTAAGCCCGAACTCAAACCGGCCTACCGGTTCATAGCCTACGCTCAGCTTTCAGTCGGTTTGCTGACGCTGCTGTACCCCTATATCGAATATTACGACCTCTGGGACAACAACTGGTTTAACATGGCTTCGTATCTGCCGTATCTGTTTGGCAGCGTGCTGATGTACTTCGGTATGCGCCGCTTTTATCAGATTCTGGGTCTGCAGAGCAGGGGAACCTCGTTGCCGTTTCTGCTCATACTCTTAGCCATAACCTCAGTTGCACACGCCTTTCTGCCGCATGTGCCGTGGGGAACTCTCCAGCACGAATACCAGTACGATTTGTTCGAGATACTAGTAATCGCGCCCGTTATTTTCTTTGGAGCAGCAGCCTACATGGCGTTCCGAATCAAGCAAAGAACGGGGAACGACTACGCGCAGTCGTTCAGCTGGCTAACGGCAGGCTTGACCGTGCAAACCCTATCGGCAGCCGCCATATTGGTACTGGATGTTATCGGCTACGACAACTGGTATTTCAACAGCCGGGCCTATTCGCTGCCAACCATTGCCGGCGATGTAGGACTACTGTGCGCAGCAGTGTATTTTAACGCCTTCAACACAACACCAAGCGGCGTCAAGCGATGGCTGCAGGCGATTGGTGTCGTGCCGCCACCTCCGGCCACTTCCGCAGATATCATCATATACGCCGCCAATCGGTCGTCTGATACCACCAAGGTGGCTCCATATCTTGCCAAAATGTCCGATGTGCTCAGCACACAGCCCGCGGGGGAACCGCTCAATGCCACACAGCAGGCAGCCCTGCGCAATATCTACCTCGAGATTGAGCATTATCTGGTGAGCGCCGACCTGATGCGTGATTTTAGCCGGTCGCAACTCCGAGACGATATTGCCATCTACTTCGGGCTGACTCAAAACAGCACCAACACATTTTGGCCACTGCTACCAGACATGGATGGCGCCGCCCACTCAGCAGCCGCCACACCATCCCAGCTTGGCGCCGCGACCCGTTAAAGCACCGCACCAAAAGGCCACCCAACCCAGTCTCCACCCAGGTGTCTATACAAAACAGAGCTCGCACGGTACGTGCAAGCTCTGTTGGCGATTTTTCCTACCTTACTTGGAGAGCGGGTACTCCTGGTGCAAGTTCGCCGGATCTTGATCGAAAGCAGAGGCATCTTTGTACGACATACCCTGTATATCTTTGGTATTTGGTACTAGTGGGGTGAATTCCGTACCTTGGGCATGCACATCGTACACTGCGTGGTGAGCCTTCACAACACCGTAAATCGAGCTGCCTGGTAGTGTATCGTGGCCAGCATCCTGCCAGTTGAGACCCAAGTTTGATATGGCGCCATATGTTGTCTGGACAGTCATGATGAGCTGAACAGGATCACCCGACTTCAGGCTGGCAAGACTTGTTGCCTGGCCGTTGTCAAACGCTTGAGCGTTGGCACTAATTGGGAACGTTTCAGTCACATAGCCACTCTTGCGCGAAAAAGTAATCGTCATGCTAGTGCCATTGTTGGCCTTTACGGTGCCTACCGTTAGATAGTGCTGCGTCTGCACTTCGGTTGACGCCACCATTTTTTCTAAGTTACCTGGGGCAGTAGACTCAAGCGACATCCCGGTTGGCGCCGTACCAGTCAGTGGAACACCCGGGAAGAGCGGAGTGATATCTGTAAACTCACATGCGCCGGCAACCATATCAGAAATCTGAGCCGGTGTTAGGGTCGCACCTTTTTTAATCTCGTAGAACATTTTGCCCACATGGTCACTACAATGCCCCTTAGACGATACCCAAAAGCGAGTGTCGCCATTATTTAGCGTAGTGACACCGCCATACGCAGCACCATCATCGTAGCCAATCCAACGGATCGCCGCATATGCGGTGCCACCAAGCAGTAAGGTCGCTCCTGCGCCAAGTAGTAAACCAGTGCGCTTAAGGTGTAATTTCATAGTCAATATACCTTTCAAGTTGGAGACCCAGCCCGTAAACTGACCCCGTTTAGGGCCAGCCAGTGAGCGCTCCATAACCAGATTAGTAAAATCCTTAGTAAGCGGACGGCGCGGGGCCTGGTTGGCCTGACCGCGCAGACGCGAATCGATGTCATTCATGACAAAGCCTCCTTAAGTTGTTGTTTCGCTCGATGAAGCCATCCTCGGACGGTGCCGATGGGTACCTGCAGAGAAGTAGCGATTGCTTGGTAGCTTTCGCCGTGCCAATAGTGCAGGGTTATTACCGCCTGATAGTTAGTGGGCAGAGCCAGTACGGCGTCACGTAGTTCATGATCTCGCACGATTTGATCAGTTGGGGCCAGGGTGCTTTCAAGCAAATCCTCATCTGTCAGCGGCAGGGTGCGCCGCTTGCGGAGCGTTTGCAAACACTCGCGCGTGCCAATGGTATACAGCCATGTCTTGAAGCTGGCCTTTTCCGGATCAAACCGTTTGATGTACACATAAGCCCTAATGAATGCTTCTTGCGCCGCGTCCTCGGCGTCATCTTCATCGTGCACTATAAAAAAGCAATGGCGATACATATCTTGTTTGTAACGGTCCACTAGTGTGCGATAGCACTCACTCTCGCCGTTCACGATGCGAGCAATTAGCTCAATTTCGTCTTTGCTCATACCCTTTATATGCACCAACCCACCAAAAGTTACAAAATAATCATATTTCGTCCAATACAACCTTGGTGAGTACCAGTTGTTCAGTTCTTGAGGAAGCATACTACAGGTACGACGACGAATGAAATGGGTGCCTAGTGCCGCCGAGTTAGGTTGTAACGGGGAAAAGATGTGGAATGGGTTCAATAGCACGTAAGATCTAAAATAGTGGCCTTATTCACACCCAATAATCGTATACCTTTCTAAAATAGATATGCACTTTTGTAACTCTAGCGGAGCCTGACTCTGTGGGAGATAAAAGCTGCACCTTTACATGTCAGATTGCATGGAATACGGGCTCGTACTCACCACGTTCGTGGGTAGGCTTCCGTATTCCATAGGGGAATACCGATCTAGGGGGCACTATGCCAAGTAAGACACCCAAGAGAACGATAAGGACGGCTGCGATAATTACAGCCATCTCGGCTCTTGTGGCAGTTTTCTCCACAACGTTCAGCACACCGGCCAACGCAAGTGCAGCAATCACCTGCGTCAACACGACCCCACCAGGGGTCAGTCACGGTTCTGCCGCTACCGAGCCGAGCACCCACATGGGTGTTTTCGGCGAGGAAGCGCCGGCTTCCGGCGACCCGTCAGACCGGGTCAACGCACTCGCGTTCGATCCTGCCAGCAACGTCATCGTAGCTGGGGGCGTGTTCAGTTCCTACATCTGGAACGGCACCAGCTACCAGGTACACAACGTGGTAGCATTCGACGCCACCACCGGGGAACCGTACACCGCCTTCCAGCCCGACGTGGACGGCGAAGTTCTCACCGTGGCGATCAGCTGCACAGGCACGGCCGTGTTCATCGGTGGCACCTTCCACCAGGTAAACGGCAGCGCCCGGAATTATGCGGCCAAACTATCGCTGGCCACAGGTTCGCTCAGCAGTTGGGATCCCAATCCCAACGGGATAGTGCAATCTATTGCACTCATTCACGACCACCTGGTGGTGGCGGGGAATTTCACAACTATCCGTGGAGTTAAGCGAAGCAACATCGCCAGCCTCAACTCGACCACCGCCGCGGTGGACAACTGGTTGAAGCTCTCCATCACCGGACACGATCTGGACGGGCCGAAGAAGGTGATCAAGGTAATCGGCAACCACGCCGGCACCGCGGCCACCATTCTGGGCAATTTCAATGAGGTAAACGGCCACCCGCACCGCGCAATCGCGATGCTGCATATCACAGGTTCAGCAGCAACGCTGTACCCGTGGAATACGCCGCTAACCGAGCATGCCTGCTCGGACGGCTTCGCCGCTCCCATCCTGGATGCGGCGTATACTCCGGGCGACACACGCCTCATCACAGTGAGCACCGGTGGTGCCCACGCCAACTCGCTCTGCGATGTGGCCACCAAGTGGAATGCCACCGATACGAGCAACACGGCAGCCAAGCCAATGGCCCAGCAGTGGACCGGCGGCGACAGCATGTCGGGGATAGCCTGCACGTCGGACACCTGCTTTGTCGGTGGGCACTTCCGGTGGGGCAACAACCCGCCCATTCAACCACAGGTCCCAGGTACTGACTGCTCGGACAACGCCTCGCACGCCGGCTACAACTGCGCCGGACCCACTGCAGTGGACCGCAAGGGTGTCGAAGAAATCGACATCGCCAGCATGAAGGTCACTCAGTGGAATCCGGGACATGCTCGGCAAGAAGGAATGCATGACGCGTTCCTGATCACCACGCAAGGGGTGTTCGATGCTTCCGACGGAGACACCGCCGGCGGCATCCCGCGGAACGACCTGGCATTCTGGCCCTTCAGCTAGAATGCGAGTAGCGGTCATGTCCCTGTAGGCCCAAGCGGGCGGCAAGTGGATGGGCGCCAGCCTGTTCATCTTGCCGCCCCGGCCCGCAATCTGACATGTTCTACCCCTGTGTATTTATACATTACATAAATATAGAGGGGTAGAACATGATGAAACTACCGGCTATCGGCGGGGGCATTCTCCGCCGTTTTCATGCCAGAGAAATAGATAGCTCGCCCTTTCGCCGGAGAGAAGTCTTCGTATTATCTACGAATATCGGGGAAGATTAGACATTAGAATATATCCCTATTGAACATACACACCCAGCTAGTACGATTCCCTAAAAGCACAATTAGTTGTATACCCTTGGGGAACTGCCAGAGGAAAGACGCCAAGACGAGTGCAGAGTGCGCTCAATCCTTCTCCTCCTCTGGAAGCCCTCTGTTGCTGGTGGTGCTAGCGGTGGGCGCAGTGCTCCGGGTCCATCGTGGAGCCATGCTTGCGCAAGATATGCGGGGGAATACAGCAGAAGAAGACTCGGGGGTCCTCACAGCTCGTCCACGAGCCGTTCTTCCGGAGCTGGATGTGGTAGCTCCAGCCATCTTCCACAGTGCCATCTTGGAGGTGATCACTAACGCGACCGGAATGTTCCCGTTTGGGATACTTGGCAGACAGCTCCATGATGTCCCGGCCCCGCCAGACAACGTGCCGCTTGGACTTGCCGTAGTAGGCACCGGACTTCACGACCCGGTAAATTGGTCGGCCAGCGATCCGTTCGACGATGCTATCGTACTGCCAGGCGTAACCCCACTTGGCAACCATCTCACCCTTGGCATTGCGCCCACGAACCAGGACTAGCATGTCGCCCTTCTCAGGCGCTTTAATGTCCATCACGCCACAATCGGTCTTGCTGCCCGTCTCGTACCGAAAATCCGGCCCGTCGTCACCTTCTCGCAGGAAGTTGCCGTTGCCGTAATGGAAGAACAATACTGTATTGGTTGGGTCACCCTCGGCGTCCAAAACCCTCACAAAGCCGAACTTCTTGTCGGACTTAAAGAACTCGACAATGCCGCGCTCGACCACTTCACTCACTTACTCACTCCTAGCCTGGGGCAAATCTCCTCGGTCGAGGAACAATAAACACAAAATTACTTTATGCACACTGCTCCTCAACAGAGGTGGAAGCTATAGTCAACAGAGAACTTGTTAATGTGCTCAGAGGTAAGAAGTTTGTCGCCCACCTCAATGAAGCGTGTGCATAGTAGCATAGCTACTTTATTACTACGTCAATATTTCTAACAGAGCGGCGCTAACCATCCACGCCGACCCAATTGACGGAACCAATAATTTCATCAGGTACCTCCAGGAGCTCACTAAATGAGCAAAACCGCCTAAAGACAAGCGCGCCCCTAGCCCTGTTTCGGGTGCCGCCGTATCTTTAGGTGCAATTGGCCCCAGAGATGTCGTACGAAAACTTAAAATGAACTGTGACAAACCCTAACCCATTTGCTACTACGCTGGCTAATGAGTGCGTACCGTCACATATGCAAAGTCAAACGCCACGAGGTCTCCATACAACAGATCTATGTAGCAAATAAAAGCGCGTTTACTGCACCTCTGTTAATTTCTCTTGGTAACCCGTACGCAGAAAATTACACCAGCTCAGGGCTGAGGCTATCCGCTGGAGAGGAATTGTCGGAACAGTCTGCGAGGAACGCGCACCCCAAAGAAGTAGTCATACTCCCATGCAGCATATACACCCAGTCTAGCGCCTGAACCATTCGCCTTTTCGTCCTTTCGGACTCATCAGCATGAACACACATTCATGAAAAGCGGGTACGGCAGAACGAGAGACAAGATTGTGTATCCAAGGAAACCTCGGACAGCTACAATCTGGACTCGCCCCGCCGACCTGAGCGATGCTCAGGATTTCGTCTTTTGCACAGGCTAGTTCTTCTCGGCGACCGCGAATCCCAACCGGGGAGTCAGGAAGATGCCGTCGTAGTCGACGCCGGTGATACCAGCCAGGAAGGCTGCCGAGCACTTGGCGCCATTGTCGTTCAACACGAACGGAACATTGCTGACATGCGACGGAAAGTCGTCCACGTTAAACCCGGAACGCCAATCGTTTCGATTGAAGTTCTCGCGCAGGTATACGCCGGTCGTGTACCGCTTGTGGGCAAAGAAGGCCGTGATCCAACCCCTGATGGTGGGGTCGCCACAGCCGCCTTCGTACTGGTAGATCGAGCGCCAGAACTCCTCATCGGGCGTTGTCCCCGAGGCGGTCTCGACGATCTTCTGCAGCACAGGCATCAGGGACGCGAAGTAGTTGGCCAAACCAGCGAACTCGCCAGCCAGCAGCTTAGTGTGGCTGTACAGCGTCCACCAGTCGGACGGCTCGCCTTCCAGGCGAACCTGCGGAATGCCGCACAGAATGCGGTACTCCGTACCGTAGTAGGGGCTCACTACATCGAGGAACGTTGCCAGCAGCGCGGTCTCATCCTCGATGGTTGAGGTTGAAAAACGGGGCAGGAACAGCTCCATGGCGCCATCACGAAGTCCGGCCTGAGCCTGAAGTGCCGGACGCATCACATCCGCCAGCTTCTCCCAGCGGCGCCCATTGTCATGGATGACGATGGTCTGCTTAATGTCCGGCGTAGTCGTGAACAGCGCAGCGTACTTGTCCGGGTTCTGACGGATGTGCTCAGCCACTTCGTGGACGATCATGTACCAGAACGTGTCGGGTCGCATGCTGTACGGCACGTGCTGCGCATACGCCTGGTGCATCGCCTGAACGGCGAGACTCGCAGTGTCCGTCTTGAAGGCAGCGCCGTTCTTAGTTGCACCATCGTACGCCTTATAGGGCGCGTTGACGACGTGCAGCTCGCTACGGCTGACGTGCAGATAGCGTGCCGAATCACCGAGCACCGAGTCCAAAAACGGCTGGTTGTTGCCGGACTGGACAGTGGTGTCGGGGGATACTTCGTGCAGCTGCAGCTTGCCAGCCCAATCGGGCTGCGGGCGGATGGGCATATCGACGACGACAGTCATCTTACAACTCCTTGTGCAAAAGGGCACTGTGGATTACACAGCGGTCAACCCAAGTGGAGAGACGAGAAATATTTTATAATATTTGCTTAATATAATCAACTGTCTACCAGGGGCAGGGCCCGAGTCAGACCCCATAGGGGTTTACACCCCGCAACAGAGATAAGTATTTCAATACAAACAAAAAGTGAAGCTACAACGTGTAGCTTCACCTCTGTTAATTTTCTTGTGGTGACCCCGAGGGGAGTATAGCGCCTTCGCGCATATATCTTCGTCGCATGCTCCTAGTTATCGCACCCCTGTCAGGGGTTCAATTCGCTTCGCGAATTACCAAGAAAACAG
>Ga0268266_10001120_pt1 | contig 33444 bp, 30 predicted proteins | sample KBSS13metaG_FD_190356 | JGI IMG/M metagenome (GOLD analysis project Ga0268266, IMG submission 190356) | Switchgrass rhizosphere microbial communities from Kellogg Biological Station, Michigan, USA - KBS S1-3 metaG (SPAdes) (version 2) | ecosystem: Host-associated > Plants > Roots > Rhizosphere... | reverse complement strand
CACCACCTGCCGGGCCAGATCGGGGAATTGCCGTGCCAGGCGCTCCACCTGTTCGCCCGGCGGGCTGGTGGCCAGGTGCGGATCGGCCAGCGCCCCGCGCAGGGCTTCGGCGAGATCGTCGGCCGCTGGCGGCGCCAGGTCTGCCCAATCGACCGGGAACGTCGCCATCAATGCGTCGGCCAGCGCGGGCGTCAGCGGTCGCTCGTCATTTTCCAATTGCGACAGATAGCTGGCACTGATGCCAAGCGCACCGGCCATGTCCGCCTGGCGCAAGCCACGACGCTGGCGCAAGGCCCGCAGGGGTTGGCCGGCAAAGAGAGGACGGCGTGCCATAATCGCGCAAGCGGCTATCACGCATACGCAGCTTTGCAAAGTATGGCTTTGCAACTTTGCAGATTAACATTGGACAGCGCCCCCGCCCTGCTGCATCGCGCATCCAAATCTGCAAACTTGCAAAGCGAGAGATGCCATGTCAGCCAACATTGCCGAGATGGAACGGCGCCGCGCCGCAGCGCGCCTGGGCGGCGGCCAGCGCCGGATCGATGCCCAGCATGCCAAGGGCAAGCTGACCGCACGCGAAAGGCTCGACATCCTGCTCGACGAAGACAGCTTCGAAGAGGTCGATGCCTATGTCGAGCACAACTGCGTCGATTTCGGCATGCCGGCCAGCACGATCCCCGGCGATGGCGTGGTCACGGGTTCGGGCACGATCAACGGCCGCCTGGTCTTCGTGTTCAGCCAGGACTTCACCGTGTTCGGTGGCGCTGTTTCCGAACGCCACGCGATGAAGATCTGCAAGATCATGGACATGGCGATGAAAGTCGGCGCGCCGGTGATCGGCCTCAACGATTCGGGCGGCGCGCGCATCCAGGAAGGCGTTGCTTCGCTGGGCGGCTATGCCGAAATCTTCCAGCGCAACGTCATGGCCTCGGGCGTGGTGCCGCAGCTCTCGCTGATCATGGGCCCTTGCGCGGGCGGTGCGGTCTATTCGCCGGCCATGACCGACTTCATCTTCATGGTGAAGGATTCCAGCTACATGTTCGTCACCGGCCCCGACGTGGTCAAGACCGTGACGAACGAAGTGGTCACGCAGGAAGAGCTGGGCGGTGCCGTCACGCATTCGACCAAGACCTCGGTGGCCGACCTGGCGCTGGAAAACGATATCGAGGCGCTGCTGGCTGCACGCGAATTCTTCGACTACCTGCCGCTCACCAACCGCGCCGGCGTGCCCGAGCGGCCGACGTCTGACCCCTATGACCGGCTCGACGAAAGCCTCGACACGCTGATCCCGGCTTCGGCCGCGCAGCCCTACGACATGCACGAGGTGATCGCCAAGGTCCTGGACGAAGGCGATTTCTTCGAGATCCAGCCTGGCCATGCCGGCAATATCCTGTGCGGTTTCGGCCGTGTCGAAGGGCGCACCGTGGGCGTGGTGGCCAACCAGCCGCTGGTCCTTGCCGGCGTGCTCGACATCAATTCGTCGAAGAAGGCCGCGCGCTTCGTGCGGTTCTGCGATGCCTTCGGCATTCCGATCATCACGTTCGTCGACGTGCCCGGCTTCCTGCCCGGCACTGCGCAAGAGCACAACGGCATCATCAAGCACGGCGCCAAGCTGCTGTTCGCCTATGCCGAAGCAACCGTGCCCAAGATCACCGTGATCACCCGCAAGGCCTATGGCGGCGCCTACGACGTGATGGCGTCCAAGCACCTGCGTGGCGACTTGAACTATGCCTGGCCCACCGCCGAAATCGCGGTGATGGGTGCCAAGGGCGCGGTCGAGATCATCTTCCGTGGCCTGGGCGCAGACGAGATCGCGGCCAAGACCAAGGAATACGAAGACCGCTTCGCCAACCCCTTCGTGGCCGCCAGCAAGGGCTTCATCGACGAAGTGATCCACCCCCATTCCACGCGCCGCCGCATCGCGCTGGGCCTGCGCAAGCTGCGCGGCAAGATGCTCGAAAACCCGTGGAAGAAGCACGACAACATCCCGCTTTAAGAAGGCGCACAAGACGATGAAGCTTGGTCGTTTGAACCATGTCGGCGTGGCCGTGCCTTCGATGCCGGACGCCATCGCCTATTATCGCGACGTGATGGGCGCGCAGGTGATTACGGAGCCGTTCGACATGCCCGAGCAGGGCGTGAAGGTGGCGTTCGTCAACACGCCGGGCCAGGACGGCACGGCCGGCACGCAGATCGAACTGATCGAGCCCTTGGGCGAAACCAGCCCGATCACAAGCTTCATCGCCAAGAACCCGGCCGGCGGCCAGCACCACCTGTGCTACGAGGTCGAGGATATCGACGCCGCGCGCGATTGGTTCACCAGCCAGGGCAAGCGCATCCTTGGCCCCACGCGCATCGGCGCGCACGGCACGCCGATCTTTTTCGTGCACCCCAAGGACATGCTGGGCCAGCTGACCGAAATCATGGAGACGCCCCGTGGGGACCACTGACACACCCGGCATTGCCGATTGGGAAGCCCTCGCCGCCAAGGAAGTGAAGGGCAAGGACCTTTCGTGGCACACCCCCGAAGGCATCACCGTCAAGCCGCTCTATACCGCCGATGACGTGACGGCCGATCCGGGCCTGCCCGGCTATGCCCCGTTCACGCGCGGCGTGCGCGCCAGCATGTATGCCGGCCGCCCCTGGACGATCCGGCAATATGCCGGTTTCTCCACGGCCGAGGAATCCAACGCTTTCTATCGCCGCAACCTGGCCGCCGGGCAAAAGGGCCTGTCGGTGGCGTTCGACCTTGCCACCCACCGCGGCTATGACAGCGACCATCCGCGCGTGGTGGGCGACGTGGGCAAGGCCGGCGTGGCGATCGACAGCGTCGAGGACATGAAGATCCTGTTCGACGGCATCCCGCTCGACCAGATGTCGGTCTCGATGACGATGAACGGCGCGGTGATCCCGATCCTGGCGTTCTTCATCGTGGCGGGCGAGGAACAGGGCGTTCCCACCGAAAAGCTGGACGGAACCATTCAGAACGACATTCTGAAGGAGTTCATGGTCCGCAACACCTATATCTACCCGCCCGAACCCTCGATGCGGATCATCTCGGACATCTTCGGCTATACCTCGGCCAAGATGCCCAAGTTCAATTCGATTGTGATAGCCTGCTATCACATGCAGGAAGCCGGCGCCACGCAGGTGCAGGAGTTGGCCTTCACCATCGCCGATGGCATGGAATACGTGAAGTACGGCGTGGCCTCGGGCCTCGACATCGACAAGTTCGCCGGGCGCCTGTCGTTCTTCTTCGCCATCGGCATGAACTTCTTCATGGAAGTGGCCAAACTGCGCGCCGCGCGCGTGCTGTGGCACCGTGCGATGACGCAGCTGGGCGCCAAGGACGAACGCAGCAAGATGCTGCGCACCCACTGCCAGACCTCGGGCGTGAGCTTGCAGGAGCAGGACCCCTACAACAACGTCATCCGCACCACGATCGAGGCGATGGCCGCGATGCTTGGCGGCACCCAGTCGCTGCACACCAACGCGCTGGATGAAGCGATCGCCCTGCCGACCGACTTTTCGGCGCGCATTGCCCGCAACACCCAGATCGTGATCCAGGAAGAAACGGGCATGTGCAACGTGGTCGATCCGCTCGGCGGGTCGTACTACATCGAGGCGCTGACCCAGCAACTGGTCGACCAGGCGTGGACCATCATCGAGCGCGTCGAGGCCGAAGGCGGCATGGCCAAGGCCGTGGGCGCCGGCTGGCCCAAGGCGATGATCGAGGAAGCCGCTGCCGGCCGCCAGGCCCGCGTCGACAAGGGCGAGGACGTCATCGTCGGCGTCAACAAGTATCGCCTGGCGACCGAAGATCGCATCGAGACGCTCGAAGTGGACAACCACGCCGTGCGCGAGTCGCAGATTGCCCGGATCAACAAGGTGCGCGCCACGCGTGACGAAGCCGCCTGCCAGGCAGCGCTCAAGGCGCTGACCGACGGCGCACGCGCGGGCAGCAATCCCGACTTGTCCACCAATCTGCTGGCGCTGGCCGTGGACGCAGCCCGCCATCGCGCCACGCTTGGCGAAATCTCAGACGCCATGGAAGCCGTGTTCGGCCGCCATGGCACCACGCCCACTCCGGTCAAGGGCGTCTATGGCGCGGCCTATGCGGCCGACGCGCGCTATGCCCAGGTGATCGAGGGCGTCGAGGCGGTCACCCGCCGCCTGGGTCGCAAGCCGCGCCTGCTGGTCGCCAAGATGGGCCAGGACGGCCACGATCGCGGCGCCAATGTCATCGCCTCGGCCTTTGGCGACATGGGTTTCGACGTGACCAGCGGCCCCTTGTTCCAGACGCCGGAGGAAACCTGCGTGCTGGCGCTCGCCAGCGATGTCGACGCGGTCGGCGCGTCCTCGCTCGCGGCCGGCCACAAGACGCTGATCCCCGAGCTGGTCGCGCGCCTGCGCGAAGCGGGCCGAAGCGACATCAAGGTGGTGGCAGGCGGCGTGATCCCGCCGCAAGACTATGATTTCCTGCGTGAAGCCGGGGTCCAGGGCATCTATGGCCCAGGCTCCAACGTGGTGGAATGCGCGGCCGACATGCTGCGCCTGCTGGGCCACAACATGCCGCCGCTGGGCGAATGACGAGACGGGAGAGAAAGATGTTCAAGAAAATCCTGATCGCCAATCGCGGCGAGATCGCCTGCCGCGTCATTAAGACCGCGCGCCGCATGGGCATTGCCACCGTGGCCGTCTATTCCGACGCCGATGCCCGCGCGCCGTTCGTGCAGATGGCCGATGAAGCCGTGCACATCGGCCCGGCGCCTGCCGCGCAATCGTACCTGATCCCCGAAAAGATCATCGCCGCCTGCAAGGCAACCGGCGCCGAAGCCGTGCATCCGGGCTATGGCTTCCTGTCGGAACGCACGAGCTTTGCCGAGGCGCTGGCTGCCGAGAACATCGCGTTCATCGGCCCGCCCGTTGGCGCGATCGCCGCGATGGGCGACAAGATCGAATCCAAGAAGCTGGCCAAGGCCGCCGGCGTCAACGTGGTCCCCGGCTATGTCGGCGAGATCGACGACACCGACCATGCCGTGCGCATTGCCAGCGAAATCGGCTATCCGGTGATGATGAAGGCTTCGGCCGGCGGCGGCGGCAAGGGCATGCGCCTGGCCTTCTCCGAAAAGGACGTGCGCGAAGGCTTTGAAAGCGTGAAGCGCGAAGGCCTCAATTCGTTCGGTGACGACCGCGTCTTCATCGAGAAGTTCATCGAGAACCCGCGCCACATCGAAATCCAGATCCTGGGCGACCAGCACGGCAACATTCTCTACCTGAACGAGCGCGAATGCTCGATCCAGCGCCGCCACCAGAAGGTGGTGGAAGAAGCGCCTTCGCCGTTCGTCAGCCCGGAAATGCGCAAGGCGATGGGCGAACAGTGCGTCGCGCTCTCCCGCGCCGTGGGATATTACTCGGCCGGCACGGTCGAACTGATCGTCTCGGGCGCCGACAAGACCGGCCAGTCGTTCTACTTCCTCGAAATGAACACGCGTCTCCAGGTGGAACACCCGGTGACCGAAGCGATCACCGGCATCGACCTGGTCGAGCAGATGATCCGCGTGGCCGCCGGCGAGAAGCTGGCGATGACGCAGGACGATATCGGCATCGATGGCTGGGCGATCGAAAACCGCGTCTATGCCGAAGATCCCTATCGCGGCTTCCTGCCTTCGACCGGGCGTCTCGTGCGCTATCGTCCGCCGCTCGCCGGCTGGACCGACGATGGCGAGGCCAACGGGCGGCGCGGCATCGATGGCGTGCGCGTGGACGACGGCGTCTATGAAGGCGGCGAAGTCTCGATGTTCTACGATCCGATGATCGCCAAGCTGGTGACCTGGGGCAAGACGCGCGACGAAGCGGCCGACCGGCAGATTGCCGCGCTCGACGCGTTCGAGATCGAAGGCCTTGGCCACAACATCGATTTCGTCAGCGCGATCATGCAGCACCCGCGCTTCCGCTCGGGCGAACTGACCACCGGCTTCATTGCCGAGGAATACCCCGAGGGCTTCCATGGCGCGCCTTCCGGTGCCGCGTTGCAGCGCGCGCTGGCCGGCATCGCCGCCTTCCTTGCCACCGCCCGCGCCGATCGCGCGCGCCGGGTCGATGGCCAGCTGGGCAAGCGCCTGCGTCCGCCGTCGGAATGGTCGGTCAAGCTGGGCGACCAGACGTTTGCCGTCGCCCTGTCGGAAGACGAAGTAACGGTCGATGGCACCGCGCTCGACTTCGCCATGGAATACACGCCGGGCGATAGCCTGGTGGAAGCGGACGTCGATGGCGATGCGCTGGCCGTCAAGGTCAAGCCCACGCGCGGCGGCTTCCAGCTGACCACGCGCGGCGCGATCCACAAGGCGCAAGTGCTGCCCGCGCGGGTGGCGCCCTATACCGCGCACATGATCGAAAAGATCCCGCCGGATCTGTCGCGCTTCCTGATCTGCCCGATGCCGGGCCTGCTGGTTGCGCTTCATGTCGGCGAGGGAGACAGCGTCGAAGCGGGTCAACCGCTTGCCGTGGTCGAGGCGATGAAAATGGAAAACATCCTGCGCGCTGAAAAGAGCGGCAAGGTGAAGTCCGTCATGGCCAAGGCCGGCGAGAGCCTCGCGGTAGACGCCATCATTCTTGAGATGGAATAAAATCACTGCACGGAAGGTCGGTTGACGCTCGATTGAGCGAAAACTAGACGGCAGCAAACTCGATGGAAAGGCCGATAGCGATGAAAGCCCTGGTCTGCGTGAAGCGGGTGATCGACTACAACGTGAAGCCGCGAGTGAAAGCGGATGGCACGGGTGTCGAGCTTGCGAACGTGAAGATGAGCATGAACCCGTTCGACGAGATCGCGGTTGAGGAAGCCATTCGCCTGAAGGAAAAGGGTGTTGTTTCCGAAGTGGTTGCGGTGTCTGTCGGTCCGGCCAAGGCGCAGGAGACGCTGCGCACGGCGCTGGCCATGGGCGCCGACCGGGCGATCCTGGTGCAGAGCGACGACGAGGTCGAGCCCTTGGCCGTGGCCAAGATCGTCAAGGCGATCGCGGATGAGGAACAGCCGGGCCTGATCATCACGGGCAAGCAGGCGATCGACGACGATTCGAACCAGGTGGGCCAGATGGTCGCCGCGCTGCTCGGCCGTCCGCAGGGCACCTTTGCCAACGAAATCAGCGTCGAGGGCGATAGCCTGATCGTCAAGCGCGAGATCGATGGCGGCCTGGAGACGGTCAAGCTGGTGCTGCCGGCGGTTGTCACCACCGACTTGCGCCTGAACGAGCCGCGCTATGCCTCGCTGCCCAACATCATGAAGGCCAAGTCCAAGCCGCTGGCCACCAAGACCCCGGCCGACCTGGGCGTGGACGTGGCGCCGCGCCTCAAGACGCTGAAAGTGGCCGAGCCGCCGGTGCGCGCGGCGGGCGTGAAGGTGGCCGATGTCGATGCGCTGGTGGCCAAGCTCAAGGAACTGGGAGTCGCGTGATGGGTAAGGTTCTTCTCTGGGTCGAGCACGACGGCGCCGCGATCAAGGACGCCACGCTCAGCGCGGTGACCGCTGCGGGCCAGCTGGGCGATGTGGTCGCGCTGGTCGCCGGCCAGGGCGTGGACGGGGTGGCCCAGGCCGCTGCGCAGATCGCCGGGGTTTCGGCCGTGCTCAAGGCCGATGATGCGGCCTATGCCCATGCGCTCGCCGAAAACGTTGCGCCGCTCGTGGCCGGGCTGATGGCCGATCACGATGCCTTCGTGGCCCCGGCCACCACCACCGGCAAGAACGTCGCGCCGCGCGTGGCCGCGCTGCTCGACGTGGCGCAGGTTTCGGAAATCCTTTCGGTCGAAGGGCCCAAGACCTTCACCCGGCCGATCTATGCCGGCAACGCCATTGCCACGGTGGAATCGAGCGATGCCAAGCTGGTGGTCACCGTGCGCGCCACGGCCTTCGCCAAGGCGGAAAGCACCGGCGGCAGCGCGTCTGTCGCAGCTGCGGGCGGCGCAGGCGATGCGGGCCTTTCCAGCTTCGTCGGCGCCGAAATCGCCAAGAGCGAGCGCCCCGAACTGACCAGCGCCAAGATCATCGTCTCGGGCGGCCGCGCCTTGAAGGACGCGGATACCTTTGCCGCAACGATCACCCCGCTGGCCGACAAGCTTGGCGCCGCCATCGGCGCGAGCCGCGCGGCGGTGGACGCAGGCTATGTGCCCAACGACTACCAGGTGGGCCAGACCGGCAAGATCGTGGCGCCGCAAGTCTATGTGGCCGTGGGCATTTCCGGCGCGATCCAGCACCTTGCCGGGATGAAGGACAGCAAGACCATCATCGCCATCAACAAGGACGAGGACGCGCCGATCTTCCAGGTGGCCGACGTGGGCCTGGTGGCCGACCTGTTCACCGCCGTGCCGGAACTGGTGGGCAAGCTTTGATGTCGTGAGGCCTGCTTCAGGCCTCCCACCACCCCCAAACCCCCTCCTCTGAAGAGGAGGGGGCTTTTTTGTGTCCCCCTCCCGCATGCGGGAGGGCGCTACTCTAAAATCCCCCTCCCGCATGCGGGAGGGGTTGGGGGAGGGAATATTGCCCCCTCACAGATCCAGCGTAAAACACTGGCTGAAATCATCCGCCACATAGCCAGCAAACGCCGCGCAAGGCACAAAGCCATGCGCGCGATAGAGCGCCAGCGCCGGTTCGAATGCCGGCCCGCGCCCGGTTTCCAGGCTCACCCGCGCCATGCCGCGCGCCCGCGCTTCGTCCAGCAAACGGCGCAATATCGCCTTGCCCACCCCCTGCCCCAGCCAGGCCGGCGCCACGCGCATCGATTTCAGCTCGCCATGATCGGGCGAAAGTTTTTTCAGCGCGCCCATCCCCGCCAGGTCGACACCCACCCAGGCCGAATAGAACGTCACCCCCGGCGCCCGCAGCGCATCGAGCGGCAGGGCATGGACTTTGTCTGCCGGCGAATGTGCCTGCATCCCACCCAGATGCAGCGCAACGAGCGCCTGGATCGCGGTGCCGGTCAGGTCATCCTCGCGTAGTGCCACATTCGCCATAGCGTGCTCCATCTGGCCAAACCGGTTTCATCTGCTATCGGCTAGGTCCATGACCCAGTCCACATCTTCCTCGCCCCGCTGGAGCCTGGCCATCCATGGCGGTGCTGGCGCCATGTCTCCCGATTTCATGGATGCGGCCATGGCGGCCGACTATGAAGCCCCGCTGGTCCAGGCGCTGGACGCGGGCGCTGCGGTCCTCCGCGATGGCGGCAGCGCGCTCGACGCGGTCAGCGCGGCGGTCTGCGCGCTGGAAGACGATCCGCATTTCAACGCCGGGCGCGGCGCGGTGTTCACCTATCACGAAACCAACGAACTCGACGCGGCCATCATGGACGGGCGCACCCGCGCGGCCGGTGCCGTCTGCGCCGTCACGCGTACGCGCAACCCGGTGCGCCTGGCCCGCACGGTGATGGAGCAGGGCCCGCACGTGTTCCTGGCCGGCAGCGGGGCCGAGGAGTTTGCCCGCGACCACGGCATGGAGGAAGTGGACCCCGCCTGGTTCGCCACCGAGGAACGCCGCCGCCAGTTGTACGAGTTCAAGGCGCGCAAGGACGGCTGGTTTGATGCCGACCTCAAATTCGGCACCGTGGGCGCCGTTGCCTGCGACGCGCAGGGCAACCTTGCTGCCGCCACGTCCACCGGGGGCCTCACGGGCAAACGCTGGAACCGCATCGGCGATTCGCCGGTGATCGGCGCGGGCACTTATGCCGACAACCGCGCTTGCGCGGTTTCCTGCACCGGCACGGGCGAAGTGTTCATCCGCGTGGGCGTGGCCCACGAAATCGCCGCGCGCGTGCGTCTTTCGGGCGAAAGCGTGGCCGACGCCACCCGCGCCGTGCTGGGCGAAGTGGGCGAGATGGGCGGCGTGGGCGGCATCATTGCCGTGGACGCGGACGGCGCCCTGACCCACGCCTTCAACACCAAGGGCCTCTATCGCGGCTTTGCCGACCATACCGGCCGCGCCGAAGTGGCGATCTTCGGCGATCGATGAAACGAAGCGTCCTTCTCGCGCTCACGCTGTGTGCGGCGCAGCCCGTCCACGCCCAGGCTGAGCCAGGCGGTGACGAGATCGCACTGACCCCGCAGACACTGGGCGATGCCCTCTCGTGCCGATCGCGCGAGGGGCTGGAAGCCTTTGCCGGAACGCTGTTTCTCGATGGCAAGGCACCTGCCTGGATGCGCGCGTTGAAGGACGACAAGCAGACCGAAGGCATGCTCGGCCTCTATGGCTACAGGCTTTCGCAGCCCGCCACGCTGCTGGGCGAGCCGGTGGACCGGGTCTATTTCCTGCAGAACTGGATCGTCACGCTCTGGCCGCGTGCCAAGGCCCAAGCCTTCATCGCCGCGCACAAGATGGCGCGGGCGCCGATCGAGGCTACCGAGCAATATTACCGCTTCATCGACCCCGACAGCGGCCCGATGCTCGGCGCGTTCGAGCCGACCGGCAACGCCACGGCCGCGATGCTCGCCCAGGCTTTTGGAGGAACGCCACCACCGGCCGTGCCCAGCGATAGCCTGTTCGTGGGCTGCAACTATACCGTTGCTTCCCAGGCCGAGTTCCTGGCGGCCGCGCGCCAATCCGGCGCCGTGCTCGACCAAGCCGCGAAGGACCTGGGCAAGGCAGCCGTACCGCGCAAACCATGAACCCCCGCCCGCAATCGGGCGAGGGTTTTCATGTGTTTACTTTGCCGGTGCAGGGGCAGCAGCAGCCGGTGCGCCGCCCAAGGTCAGCTTGCCGCCCTTGCTGTTGAGATAGGCAATGACATCGGCGCGGTCCTGCGCGCTGGTCAGCCCGGCAAAGGTCATCTTGGTGCCGGCTGCGAACTTGGCCGGGGCCGTCAGCCACTGGTCCAGCGTCGGCTGGTCCCAGGTGCCCTTGTGCGCCTTGAGCGCGTCGGAGAAGGCAAAGCCGCCGCGCCCTTCGGCGATGGCGTCACCGGGGATGCCATAGAGGTTGGGGCCGATACCGTTGGCGCCGCCCTGGTCCACGGTGTGGCAGGCCTTGCACTTGGCAAAGATCTTTTCGCCCTTGGCCGGATCGCCAACCACAGCCACCGCCGCTGCGCCGGCTGCCGGTGCAGCCCCTGCCGCCGGAACGGCTTCGGGCGCGGGCAAGGGCAGGTTCGATCCCTTGGAGTTGAGATAGAGAATCACGTTGGCGCGATCCATCGGGTCAGACAGCCCGGCGAACGACATCTTGGTGCCGTCGGCGAACTTCTTGGGATTGGTCAGCCATTCATCCAGGCTGGCAAAGTCCCACTTGCCCGTCTTGGACTTGAGCGAATCGGAGAAGGCATAGCCGCCGCGCCCTTCGGCCCGCGCATCGCCCACCACGGCCCACAGGTTGGGCCCGATGCCATTGGCCGCGCCTTGGTCGATCGTGTGGCAGGCCTTGCACTTGGCAAAGATCGCTTCGCCCTTGGCACCATCGCCCTTGGCCAGGCGGTTGGCGATCGGCTCGACCGCCGCCGCGCCGCCAGCGCCTTCAGCCTCTACCCCGGCAATGGCATAGCCCATCTTTTCCGGGCGTTCATGCTTGTCAGCAAGGAAGTAATGGGCGGACAACGTTGAAAGGCCAAGGGCCACGATACCACCAAACAAGGTCCATCCCGCGATCGTATTGAAACGGTCGTCCATTCCCAGCCCCATTTATCGCACGCACATCCGGCCCGTTGCCGGTGCGCACCTTTTGCGGGTGGGATAATCAGCCCCCCGCGCCGGCGCAAGTGCGATGTGCGCCCCACGTGAAACCACGTCCGTGATCCAGCGCAAATTTCACCGCCCTCGCGATGGCATTTTCCCCGGATTCGCCTTGCCGACCATGTCTTTTTGCGCCTAACGGCACGATCCATGCAGAGTTTTCCCGAACCCGCCCGCCTTCTTGTCGATCGCATGAATGCCGCCGCGGCTGCCGATCCGGCGCGCGCGGTGGCCTTTCAGGGCGCACCGGGGGCCAATTCGCACCGCGCCGCGCTCGAAGCGCTGCCCCAGGGCCTGCCTCTGCCGTGCTTTTCGTTCGAGGATGCCCTCGACGCGGTCAAGGACGGGCGCGCCGGCCAGGCGATCATTCCGATCGAGAATTCGCAGCATGGCCGCGTGGCCGATATCCATTTCCTGCTGCCCGAAAGCGGGCTTTCGATCGTGGGCGAGCATTTCCTCGACATTCACCACGCGCTGATGGCGCGCCGCGATGCCGGGCCGATCCGTGCGGCCCATAGCCATCCCCAGGCGCTGGGCCAGTCGCGCTTCTACTTGCGCGAACGCGGGATCGTGCCGATGGCCTATGCCGATACGGCAGGCGCGGCCGCGCTGGTTGCCGACAGCACCGAGCCTGGCATCGCGGCCATCGCCCCACGCATTGCCGCCGAGCTTTATGGGCTGGAGATCCTGGCCGACAATGTGGAAGACGCCTCCAACAACACCACGCGGTTCGTGCTGCTCTCGAAAACGCCGCGCGATCCGGCCACGCTGACCGGCCCCGCTCTCACCACTTTCGTGTTCGAGGTGCGCAATATCCCGGCCGCGCTCTACAAGGCGCTGGGCGGCTTTGCCACCAATGGCGTCAACATGACCAAGCTGGAAAGCTACCAGAAGGGCGCCAGCTTTGCCGCGACGATGTTCTTTGCCGATATCGTCGGCGCGCCCGGCGATCCGGCGGTGGACCGCGCGCTGGAGGAACTGGACTATTTTGCCAAGGACTTGCGCATCCTTGGCTCCTATCCGCTGGAGCGCCAGCGCGGATAGTGTGGCCATGACGCGAAACGGGGCAATCTGCGCTTGCGGCAGGCCACAGGGCATGCGACGAATCGGATCGTGAGCAACGCTGCAGCAGCCGCACGGGCCGTATCCGCCTCCGCCCAAGGCCCCGCCGCAACAGCCCAGGCTGATCCGGCCCATGCCGATCCGACCCACGCCGCGCACGCCTGGCGGGCCATGCGCGACATGGGCGAAATCCAGTTCGCCCCGGTTGCCCCACCCCCGCCCGATCCGCCCTACGTGCCGCCCCACTGGCTCGAGGTGATCCTGCGCGCGCTGGGCAGCGCGCTGGAATGGATCAACGAACACGTCTTCATGCCCCTGGGCCTGGGCCTGGCCAAAGGCGGGCAAGCCATCGCGCTGGCGGTGCTGGCCGTGGGCGTGGCGGCCCTGGCCTGGCTGGCATGGAGCCTGTTCTGGCCCTGGTGGCAAGCACGCCAGCCGCGTGCCGGCGCTGCCCTGCCCGAATGGGCTCCCGCGCCCCAGGCCGCGCAGGCCCTGCTGGAGGATGCCGACGCGCTGGCCGCGCAAGGCCGCTTTGCCGAAGCGGTACACCTGCTGCTTCAGCGCAGCGTGGCCGATATTGCCGCCGCCCGGCCCGACTGGCTCGAACCTTCGAGCACCGCGCGCGAGATCGCCAGCATGCCTGCCCTGCCCCCGGCTGCGCGCAGCGCCTTTGCCACCATGGCCAACGAGGTTGAGCGTGCGCTCTATGCCTTGCGCGCGCCGGGCCAGGGCGAATGGCAGCGCGCGCGCGGCGCCTATGCCGCCTTTGCCCTCGCGCCATGGGAACAGGCGGCATGAACGTCGCGAAAGCCGCACAGCCCTTTGCCCGTGGCACAGTCCTTGCCATGCTGGTGGTGGGGGCGGCGCTGTTCATCGCCTTGCTGTGGTTCCTGGGGCACAGCACGCCCCCCACCAACAATGGTGGTGGCCACGCTGGCGGACGCGGGCTCAATGGCTATGCCGGGCTGGCCGCGCTGGCGCAGGCCGATGGCTTTGCCGTGGCGCGCACGCGCAGCCAGTCGGGCCTCGACAAGCCGGGCGTGTTGATCTTGACGCCGCTGCCCGAAACCGACGGCAAGACGATCGACCGAATCGTTGCGCAACGGCGCCGCACCGGCCCGACGATCGTCGTCGCGCCCAAATGGCTGGCGCGCCCGCTGGAGCGCAAGCTGGACAAGCCGCGCGGCTGGACACGGCTGGTGGGAACAACCCTGCCGCAGTGGTCCGGCTTTGCCGACGATGTGACGGTCACGCTGGACCAACCGAAGGACTACCAGGGCCGAGGCTGGCGCACCGCCGATGGCCGGCGCGGCCCGCTGCCCGATGACCAACACGTCGAATCGGGCACGGGCCAGGCGCTGGTGCCGCTGGTCACCACGCCCGATGGCCGCATCCTGGCCGTCTATCGCGATGACAATGGCCACTATCCTGCACTCGATGCCCTGGCCAACGTGCAGGAGCACCCGCTGCCGCCCGATGATGCGGACGAAGACAGCGATTCGGCCGCCAGCGATAAGCCGGACAGCGGCCTCTATCCCGTGATCCTGGTGTTCGAGCCCGACCTGCTCGACAACGCCGGCCTCGCCGACCGCCGCACCGCGCGCCTGGCGCTCGATCTGCTTCACGCCGCCGCAGCGAATGACGGCGATCGGCAAATCGTCTTCGATCTCTCCCTGGCCGGGCTCGGTGGCCGCCCCAATCTGTTGACCCTGGCGTTCGAGCCGCCGTTCCTTGCCGCGACGATCGGCCTGCTGCTGGCCCTGCTGGCGGTGGGCTGGCGGGCGTTCTGCCGATTCGGCCCGGCGCGCACGGCATTGCCGGCCATTCCGCCGGGCAAGGCCACGCTGGTTTCCAACAGCGCCGACCTGATCCGCCGCGCCGGGCGTATCCATTTGCTCACCGGCCCGTTTGCCGATGGCTTGCGCGAAAGGCTGGTCCATCGCCTGGGCCTGCGGCGCGGCATGCCGGCCGGGGAAACCGACGCCCTGGTCGATGCCCATCTTGCCCGGCTCCGCCCGCAGGCCCAGGCCCAAGCCCAGCCTCAGGCCCAGCCTCAACCTCAGCCCCAGGCCATGCCGTTTTCGCTTGCCGTTGCCCAGCTTTCCGCCGCCCGCAACGCGCCCGATGCGGTGCGCGCGGCCCAGGCCCTGCATGCCATTGAAAAGGACCTTGCGTGACCGAACTCGCCCCTCCGACCGGCGCACTCTCTCTCGATGAAGTGCGCGCCCTTGCCGATGCGATCCGCGCCCAGGTGGCCAAGGCCGTGGTCGGCCAGGACAGCGTGGTCGATCACTTGCTCGTCGCGCTGCTGGCTGGCGGGCACGTCCTGCTCGAAGGGCCGCCGGGCACCGCCAAGACGCTGGTGGCACAAAGCTTTGCCACCGCCGTCGGCCTCGATTTCGGGCGCATCCAGTTCACGCCCGATCTGATGCCGGGCGATATCCTGGGCTCCAACCTGTTCAATTTCCAGACCAGCCAGTTCACGCTCACGCGCGGGCCGATCTTTCATGACATCGTGCTGGCCGACGAAATCAACCGCACCCCGCCCAAGACCCAGGCCGCGCTGCTCGAAGCCATGCAGGAACGCCGCGTCACGCTCGATGGCACGGCGCATCTCCTGCCGCCGCATTTCATGGTCGTGGCCACGCAAAACCCGATCGAGAGCCAGGGCGTCTATCCCCTGCCCGAGGCGCAGCTCGATCGCTTCCTGTTCAAGCTGCTGGTCGATTACCCCTCTGCCGAGGAAGAGGCGCGGATCGTTGCCCGCTATGGCGAGGGGCGCACCGGCCTGCATCCCGCGCAGCTGGGGGTGACGGCGGTGGCCGATGCACACGAGATCGGCAGCGCGCAGGCCGCGCTCAAGGCCGTGACGCTGGCCGAGCCCTTGGTGGAATACATCGTCGCGCTGGTGCGCGCCACGCGCGACAACGGCGACCTGATCGCCGGCGCCTCGCCCCGCGCGGCCGTGCTGCTGGCTGGCGCAACGCGCGCGCGGGCAGCGCTCGCCGGGCGCGACTATGCCATTCCCGACGATATCAAGGGGCTGGCCACCGCCGTGCTGCGCCATCGCATGGTGCTCAGCCCCGCTGCGGAAATCGAGGGCCGCCAGGCCGAAGCGATCGTGGCCGACCTGGTCCAGCGCACGCCCGCGCCGCGCTGACCGGCTGGACAGGCTTCCGCCATGCCACGCTTGCGCTTCCCCTGGCCCACGCTTGCCGTTTATCCCACGGCGCGTGCGGTCGTGCTGTTGATGCTGACCGCGCCTGCCGGGCTGCTCGTTGCGGCGCTGATCCCGCAAGCCTGGGTCGTGGCGCCGGCCGCCGGTGGCGCGCTTCTCGCGCTCGTCCTGCTCGATGCGCTGCTGGCCGGGTCCTTGCGCGATGTCCAGGTGGCGATGCCGGCCGATGCCGAAGTGGGCCAGCCGCTGTCCCTTGCCCTTCGCGCGGTGCTGCCTGGAGAACGCGCCGCACCTGCTGCTGCCCTGGCGTGCGATCCGCGCCTCGCCGATGGCGGGCGGGTGGACCTGCCGCTGTCCGCCGATGGAGCGGGGCAGTGGCGCGCCGTGGCCGCGCTGACGCCCACGCGGCGCGGAACCTCGGCCCTCGACACACTGTGGCTGCGTTGGACAGGGCCGCTGGGCCTGGGCCATCGCCAGGTTCGCCGCGCGCTGGATCAGGCCGTGCGCGTCTGGCCCGATATCACCCCGGTGCGCAGCCCCGCGCTGCAAATCTTCCTGCGCGATGCCGCCTTTGGCCTGATCGCGCGGCGCATTCGCGGCGAGGGAACGGAGTTCGAGGCCCTGGCCGATTACGAACCGGGCATGGACCGCCGCCGCATCGACTGGAAAAGCTCGGCCCGCCACGGGCGCCTGTTCGCCAAGGAATACGAGACCGAGCGCAACAACCAGATCGTCTTCGCGCTCGATTGCGGGCAAGCCATGGCAGAGCCTGTCGCCGGCCTGCCCCGGCTGGACCGCGCGATCACCGCTGCGCTCACCACGGCCTGGGTCGCGCTCAAGGCGCAGGATCGCGTGGCGGTCTATGGCTTTGCCGCCCGTCCGTTGGCGCTGTCCCCGTTCGTGACCGCGCCGCGCGATTTCGCGCGTCTGCAACGCAGTGCCGCCGCGTTCGACTACCATGGCGAGGAACCCAATTTCACTTATGCCATGGCCACGCTGGCCACGCGGCTCCAACGCCGCTCGCTGGTGGTGGTCTTTTCCGATTTCACCGATCCCACCAGTGCCGAACTGATGATCGAAAGCCTCGGCCGCCTGATGGAGCGGCACCGCGTGCTGTTCGTCGTCATGGCCGATGCGGAACTGACCGGGCTGGCCACGGCACCGCCCGAAAACCTCGATGCCATGGCCCGCGCCGTGACGGCCACGGCCTTGCAGCGCCAGCGGGCCCTGGTGTTGCAGCGCCTGCGCCAGTTGGGCGTGCGCGTGGTCGAAGCCCCGTTCGACCAGATCGGCACGCGCCTGATCGATGCCTATCTGACCGTGAAACGCGAAGGGAGCCTGGGATGATCGCGCGCTGGTTCGGCAAGGGTGCCGCGCAGGATGCTGCGGTCGAAGCGGCTGCGCTGCGCTCCGATCGCTTTCGCCAGGCACGCGAAAGCGACTGGCAGCGGCTGGATGCCATCGTCACGGCGGTGGAGCGCGGCCGGCTGCGCAAGCTTTCCGACGAAGACCTGCTGGCCCTTCCCGCACTTTATCGCACTGCCGTGTCCAGCCTGGCGATCGCGCGCGAGACCTCGCTCGATGCGGCGCTGATCGCCTATCTCGAAGGGCTGGCGCGGCGCGCGTGGTTTGCCGTCTACGGCCCGCGCGAAGGATTGGGCGCCTGGCTGCGGCGGTTTCTCCTGGGCGGATGGAGTGCGGCCGTGCGCGCGCTGGGCATCGACCTGCTGATTGCGCTCGCCGTCATGGTGCTGGGCACCGTGGTCGGCTGGCTGCTCGTGGCGGACAATCCCGACTGGTATTACAGCCTCATGGTGATGGGCGACGATGTGCGCGTGCCCGGTGCCAGCCGCGATGCGCTGATGCACACCCTGTTCGGGCAGCAGAACCAGAACGGATTGTCGATGTTCGCGGCCTTCCTGTTCAGCAACAATGCGCAGGTTTCCCTGTTCGCCTTTGCCCTGGGCTTTGCCTTCGGCCTGCCGTCGATCCTGCTGCTGATCCACAACACGGCGGGCCTTGGCGCGTTGCTGTGGCTCTATCATGGCCAGGGTCTGACGCTGGAACTGGTCGGCTGGCTGGCGATCCACGGCACCACCGAACTCTTCGCCATCCTCCTGGCCGGCGCGGCGGGCATTCACATTGGCCGGGCCATGGTCTTTCCTGGCGAGGCTCCGGTGCTTGTCGCTGCCGCTGCTGCGGGGCGCCGCGCCGCGCAAGTCATGGTCGGCGTGGTGCTGATGCTGGTGATGGCTGCCCTCCTCGAAGGGTTCGGGCGCCAACTGGTTGATTCCACGCCCATCCGCCTGATCATCGGCGGCACGATGCTGGCCTTGTGGAACGCCTATTTCTTTGCCTATCGCCCGGCCCGCGCACGGGTAAGCGGCTGATGGCGCGGCAGCCCCGCCTGCGCCGGCGCCCCTCACCCGACCAGCGCAAGCGCCAGGTCGTCACGCCCGAAGGCGTGCCCCTGCCCTTCACCATCGGCGCGCGGGGTGCCCGCGTTCTGGCGCTGGTTCTCGACCAGGTGCTGATCGTGGCGTCCATGGCCGGCCTGTCCTACATCCTCTTTTCGCTGGCGCGCGCCGTCAACATCAAGACCGGCGCGGGCGGCGACGCCATTGGCCAGGTCCTCGTCGTGGTGTGGATCATCTCGATGTTCCTGTTCCGCCACATCTGGTTCCTCTATTTCGAGCTTGGCCCGCGCGGCGCAACGCCGGGCAAGCGCGTGCTCGGCCTGCGCGTGGCCGCGCGCGATGGCGGCCGGCTGACGACAGAGGCGGTGGTCGCCCGCAACCTGCTGCGCGATATCGAATTGACCCTTCCGCTGATCTTCATCGGCTCCGCCCTTGCCCAGAACGAAGACACCACCTTTGCCGGCTGGGCCGGTGCAGCCTGGTTCCTGATCTTTGCCCTGTTCCCGTTCTGCAACCGCGACGCGCTGCGCGCCGGTGACGTGGTGGCGGGCACCTGGGTGGTGGAGGCCGGGCGCGATCGGCTCAAGGCGGCGCTGTCTACCGGCGCCGGCGCGCAGGGCCATAGCGCGCTGACACAGACACGCTACACGTTCGGAGAGGCGGAACTGTCCGTCTATGGCGAGTATGAACTGCAGGTGCTCGAACGCGTGCTGCGCGAAAACCGCGAGGATGCGCTGGTCGACGTGGCGCAGACGATCTGCGCCAAGATCGGCTGGAACAGCGGCAATGGCGACGAGCGCGCGTTCCTCGAAGCCTATTACACCCAGCTGCGCGCCCGGCTGGAGCGCGGCATGCGCTTTGGCCAGCGCAAGGCCGACAAGCATTCGTGAGGTGCGACGGCCCGGTTGCGCCGGACCGTCGCTGCCAGATCACGCCGCCGAGGCGTTGACCCCCATGCTGGTGAGGTAGCGCTTGATGTTGCGCGCGGCCTGGCGCAGGCGTTGCTCGTTTTCCACCATGGCGATGCGGACGTAGCCTTCGCCATCCTCGCCATAGCCCACGCCCGGCGCCACGGCGACTTCGGCCTGGGTCAAGAGCTGCTTGGAAAACTCCAGGCTGCCCATGTGCTTCAAGGCCGGCGGCAGCGGCGCCCAGGCAAACATCGAGGCCTTGGGGCTGGGGATGTCCCACCCGGCACGGCCAAATGCTTCGACCATCACGTCGCGGCGCTTCTGGTAGAGCTTGCGGTTCTGCTCGACGATATCCTGCGGCCCATTGAGCGCGGCACAGGCCGCCGCCTGGATCGGCGTGAACGCGCCATAGTCGAGGTAGGACTTCACGCGGGTGAGCGCGGCAATCAGCCGCTTGTTGCCCACGGCAAAGCCCACGCGCCAGCCGGCCATCGAAAAGGTCTTGGACATCGAGGTGAATTCCACCGCCACGTCCTTGGCGCCCGGCACTTCCAGGATGGAGCGGGTGGGCTGGCCATCGAAATAGAGTTCGGAATAGGCAAGGTCGGACAGGACCCAGACCTTGTTTTCCTTGGCCCAGGCCACCAGCCGCTCGTAGAACGCGAGGTCAACGGTCTCGGCCGTGGGGTTGGACGGATAGTTGACGATCAGGATCGACGGGCGCGGCACGGTGAACGCCATCGCGCGATCGAGCGATTCCCAATAGCGTTCATCGGGCGTGGTCGGCACCGAGCGGATCGTGGCCCCGGCAATGATGAAGCCGAAGGTGTGGATGGGGTACGACGGATTGGGCGCCAGCACCACGTCGCCAGGCGCGGTGATCGCGGTGGCAAGGCTGGCCAGCCCTTCCTTGGATCCCATCGTCATCACGACTTCGGTTTCCGGGTCCAGTTCCACGTTGAAGCGGTTGGCGTAATAGTTGGCCTGCGCCTTGCGGATGCCGGGAATCCCCTTGGACGCCGAATAGCCATGGGCCGAGGGCTTGTTGGCCACTTCGCACAATTTGTCGATCACATGCGCGGGCGGCGGCAGATCGGGATTGCCCATGCCCAGGTCGATGATGTCCCGTCCGCTGGCGCGGGCCGCGGCCCGCATCGCGTTGACTTCTGCGATGACGTAGGGCGGCAGGCGCTTGATGCGGTAGAACTCTTCTTCCACGGGCATGACTCGAATGCTTGCCGGCTGGATTGCCGGGACCGCCCCCTTACGCCAATCGATCCGCTTCGCCAATCATGTGCGAAGACCTGCCCCGGCCCCTGCCCCGGCCATCGCGTGCCGGTCCCTTGCCCATCGCCAACCGCGTGAAGAACATGCCGGAACAGACGCGAACCGGCTTGCCCCGGACGGCGGCGGCGCGCACATAGAGAGCCAGTCCTGCCCGCCACGCCGGGTGCCACGGGAACAAGCTGCACATGCGCGAACCGGGTGATACCACGACGCCAGCCGCCACCGACAATGCGGTGATCGAAGACCTTTTCCGTCTCCAGAGCGAAGCGATGCAGGCTTTGGCTGCCCCGTTCCTGCCTACCGCCCAGGCCAAGGCGCCCGATGCCGGCGATCTTCAGCACTGGGCCATGTCGGGCGCCAAGCTGCAGAAGATGTGGCTGGATTTCCTGGCCGAGCGCACCGCCGCCGCCGAGCCTGCCTGGTCTCGCCTGTTCGACACCGGCCGCTGGGCACAGCTGATGGACGACTGGACCGCCGCCATGCCCATCGCCCAGGCAGAAACCCAGGCGCGGCTGTGGGACGAAAGCCTGCAACTGTGGGGGCGGGTGATCCAGCTCTACAGCCCGCAGGGCTCCGCACCGGGCAAGCCCGTGGCAGACGTGGCGCCCGATGCCCTGCCCCGCCGCGACCGGCGCTTTGCCGACCCGCGCTGGCGCGAGCAGCCGTGGTTCGCGCTGCTGCACCAGACCTATCTCCTGCTCGCAGAGCGGCTGGAGGAAATGGCCCAGGACATGTCGGGGCTCGAGCCCGAGCGACATGGCCAGCTGCGCTTTTTGACCCGCCTCATCACCGAGGCGCTCTCGCCGGCCAATTTCCCGATGACCAATCCGTTGGTCATCGAACGCACTCTCGCCACGCGCGGCGAGAATCTGGTCAAGGGCGTGGAACACCTGCTGGCCGATCTCAAGCGCGGTCAATTGAGCCACACCGATGGCGAAGCCTTCGAGCTGGGCCGCAACGTGGCGACCACGCCGGGGAAAGTGGTGCACGAAACCCCGCTGTTTCAGCTGATCCACTACACCCCCACCACGCGCAGCGTATCGGCCGTGCCGCTGCTGATCTTTCCGCCGTGGATCAACCGGTTCTACATCCTCGATCTGAACGCCAAGAAAAGCTTCGTGCGCTGGGCCGTGGAACAGGGCCTGAGCGTGTTCCTGGTCTCGTGGAAATCGGCCGACGCGCGCCTCGCCGACGTGAGCATGGACGATTACGTGCGCGCGCAGATCGAGGCGATCGACGTGGTGCGCCAGCGGTTGTCGGTCCCGGCGGTGCACACCATCGGCTATTGCGTTGCCGGCACGACCCTTGCGGCCACGCTCGCCGTGCTGGCCCGGCGCGGCGAGGCGGACAAGGTTGCCTCTGCCACGTTCTTTACCGCGCAAGTCGATTTCAGCGAGGCAGGAGAGCTTTGCCATTTCGTCGATGACGCGCAATTGCGCTGGCTGGAAAGCCTGGAAACCGATGGCTACATCGACGGGCGCTATCTGGCTGCCACGTTCAACCTGCTGCGCGGGCCGGACCTGATCTGGAACTACGTGATCAACAACTACCTGCTGGGCGAGGATTATCCGGCGTTCGACCTGCTCTACTGGAACGGCGACACCACCAACCTGCCGGCACGCTGGCACCGCGCCTATCTGGCCGATCTCTATCGCGACAACCGGCTGGTCGTGCCCGATGCCCTGAGCGCCGATGGCACGCCGATCGATCTGCACCGCATCACCACGCCCTGCTATATCCAGGCCGGGCGCGAGGATCACATCGCCCCACCGGGCAGCGTATGGAAGTTGACCCGGCATCTGTCGGGCCCATGGAAATTCGTGCTGGCCGGATCGGGCCACATCGCCGGCGTCGTCAATCCGCCAGAGGCAGGCAAGTACCAGTACTGGACGAACCCGGCGGAAGCCGCGACACTGGAAGCCTTCGTCGCCGGGGCGCAGGAAACCAAGGGCAGCTGGTGGCCCGATTGGCGCGCGTGGCTGGCAGACCTGGACAGCGCGACGGTGCCGGCGAAAGGCGCCCGAACCCCGGGCCGCAATGCAATAGAAGATGCCCCAGGACGGTATGTGCGGATGCGCTGACGGGTTCGTGGCAATGTTGGGTATTCACCCGTTTACTTTGCGGAAATAGGTCCGGGATGGATATTGTGCAGCGCACAAAATCCTTGACATTGGCCCGTGCATTCCTATTTTGTGCATTGCAGCAGAGGCAATATCGCGCCTTGGGCTGAGTCGCCGTTTTGCCGCGGGTCTTGGTCCTTGCCGGTTTTCCGCCCTGCTGCATTGCAGGAGCCGTAATGCCATGGCCAAGGATACCCCGGAAAAAGGGACGCCGAACGGCGCAGCACCCAGCCCCGCCCCTCGGGCGGACAGCATCGTGCCTGCCGCCGCTCCAGCCTCCTCCCCCGTGGCGTCCACCCCTGGCACCGCGGCAAAGGCGACGGAAACGATCCAGGCCAATCTGGCACCGGCCGACAAGGCCAACCGTCGCACACGCAAGTTCGCGACTCCCGAGGCCAAGGTGGTTCCGCCTGCTGCCATCACGCCACCTGCCCTTCCGGCAAAGCCCAGCGAGGCTGCGCCCAAGGTCCAGGCTCCCGTGGTTGCAACATCGGTAGCACCGCTTGCTGCACCGGCGATCCCGGCCAAGGCACCTGTTGCCAAGCCGGTCAAGGTGCCCGCAGCCAAAGTGGCTGCGGCAAAGCCTCTGCCGGTCAAGACGGTGGCTGCCCCCGTGGCGCCGCCCAAGCCCGCGCTGCCTCCCGTGGCAGCCAAGGCTGCTGACCCGGTCGCGACAAGACCCGGAACCGACACCCCACACGCGATGGTGCCGGCTCCGCTCAAGACCCGCGTGACACCGGCCGCTGCCGCGGCTTCCAGGAAGGAACACCCTATCATGACCACCGCCAACGAATTTTCCGAAAAGTTCCAGTCCGCTTTCAAGGACGCCTCTGAAAAGGCCAAGACCGCCTTCGAAAAGAGCCAGGCCGCGTTTGGCGATGCCGGCGAATTCGCCAAGGGCAACGTGGAAGCCGTCGTGGAATCGAGCAAGATCCTGGCTTCGGGCCTTCAGGAACTGACCAAGGGCTATGCCGCCGAAGGCAAGAGCGCGATGGAAGCCCTGACTGTCGAGATCAAGGACCTGGCCGCCGCCAAGTCGCCCACCGAATTCTTCGAAAAGCACACCGCCCTGATGCGCAAGCAGTTCGATGCGGTCGTCGCTGTCAGCAGCAAGCACAGCGAAGCCGTGCTCAAGCTTGCCAACGAAGCATTCCAGCCGATTTCCAACCGCGTCAGCCTCGCGGTCGAAAAGATGAAGGTCGCCGCCTAATCGGCACCTGATTCGCACCTGTCGGCTTGCCCCCCTTTTGGGCAGGCCGGCCGATGGGTGGATATCCTGGAAAGCCACCAGTGGCAGAAAGGCAGCCGGCGCTTGCGCGCACGGCTGCCTTTCTGCGCGCGATTCGTCGGCATTCCTGTGCCGAGCCTGAAATCGTCCCGGATTTCCCGGCTGCGTATCGCAAACGGCGCCCGATTTGCCGTTTCGTAAGCGATTTAAGGCAGGGCTATTCCAACGCCCCCTTGTCGCGGGGCGGCTGCGATGCGATATTCAAGGCTCCGATGAACAGATCCGTCTCTCTTTCGGCGCCAGTCGCCCCTTCTCTGCGCGCAATTCGCGCCGAAGATGTGGCGCCCGCGGTCGCCTCGATGCCCACCATGGCCGACGACAACCGCGATGCCGGCGATGGCGACATGATCGGCCTTGCCACCCGCACGCGCGCCCGTCCGAAAAAGCCCAGCATGTTCAAGGTGCTGATGCTGAACGACGATTACACGCCGATGGAATTCGTGGTGATGGTGCTCAAGCGGTTCTTCCACATGGACCTGGAACAGGCCACGCGCGTGATGCTCCATGTGCACCAGCGGGGCGTGGGCGTATGCGGCATCTTTCCCTATGAAATCGCCGAAACCAAAGTGAATCAGGTGATGGACTTTGCCCGGCAGAACCAGCACCCGCTGCAATGCACGCTGGAAAAAGCCTGAAACACCGTCGGCTGAGCAACTGGCCTGCCGTTCGGCTAACCCAATCGAAGCCTTAACGCATCCGCATCAATGCAGCGGCCGTTCCTCGATCATTTCACGGGCCAGCGCGCGCAGCAATGCCGCCAGCCAGGCCATGGCCAGGGAATTGGCCTCGCGCGAGTGGGCACCGGCCCCGCTTGGCAGTTCCACCTGGGCAACATAGCGCCCATCGAGAAGGCGGCCGCCACTGAATACGGCCTTGGGCGGCAGCAAGGCCAGCGCTGCACTTTCATAGGCACCCGAATCGGCCAGCAGGCTCACCCACAGGCTGTCGCTGTCGGCCGGCATGCCTTCGGGCGCCAGCGCCACTTGCCCCAGGGTGCGCAAGGTCCGCTCGAAGCCCAGACGCTGCTCGTCCGCGCAAAGCGCTTCGCAGCGATCCGCCAGGGCTGTCAGCTCTTCCGGGCGCGCCGTACACTGCGCCATGCGGCCTTGCCACCAGCTTGATCCAGACGTCATGAAATTCATGGCCTGTTCCTCATCGCAAAGCACCCAACCGGTGAACCGGCCCCGCAACCTGACTGGCTGGCATGCAGGCTGCCTGCATCACGCCCTGTTGATCGTCCGGCCCGGTGCGAAAGCGGTTTCCTCTTTCCATCCAAAGACTTGAAGAATGCGTACCTGCCCTATGCGGTGCATCACATAGCAGCCAGCCATGCTCTGCGGTCTTTGGAACCCACCGCATTTCCAAACGTTCCCGCCCGGATTAGCGTTGGAATTTTGCATTCGTCGCCCTGGTCCTTGCAGTCCGCGACCACGAATTTTACATTCTGGCAATATTGGCTTTCAAATGGCGGAGCAATAACTTTAGTTATGACTTGGCGCCGCGTCGTGGTCGCGTCTGACCGCAAGCCCTCCTTGGCATTTTCGCCTTTCGCATCGCGGCGAAGCGGGCTAACCGACAGCGATGCGCGCATGGCGCCCAGCGGCAACGCTGCGTGCTTCCTGCCACCCACCCACACGGTGAATGTCCTAACGTGAGATTCCTCAGCGCCATCGACAGGTACATCGCTCGCCTGGTGATCGTGCCGATGCTGGCCGTGTTCGTCCTGGCTGCGTCGCTGCTGATCCTCGACAAGATGCTGCGGCTGTTCGATTTCGTGGCAACCGAAGGCGGACCGGTGACGGTCGTCTTCAAGATGTTGCTCAACCTGTTTCCGGAATATGCAAGCCTTGCCATTCCGCTCGGGCTGATGCTGGGCATCCTGTTCGCCTTCCGCAAGCTGGCGACCAGTTCCGAACTCGACGTGATGCGCGCGGTGGGCCTATCCTACACCCGCCTGTTGCGCGTGCCCTACCTGTTCACGCTGGCGCTCGCAGGGCTCAACCTGCTGATCGTGGGCTATATCCAGCCCTTGAGCCGCTATTACTACGAAGAGCTGCAGTACGAACTGGGCTCGGGCGCGCTCGGCGCCTCGATCAAGGTGGGCGAGTTCAACGCGCTGCAGGATCGCACCGCGCTGCGGGTCGATTCCAGCCGTGACGACGGGCGCGATCTCCAGGGCATCTTCGCCCGCCTTGTCACGCCCAAGGGCGAGATCATGACGATTTCGGCCCGCGAGGGGCAGTTCTTTGCCAACCGCGAGAACCGCGACACGATCATCCTGCGGCTGACCGATGGCCAGATCGTGCAGGACGGGCCGAACCTGGCCTCGCCGCGCGTGCTCACTTTCGCCACGCACGACCTGCCGATCGACCTGCCCAAGATCGCCCAGTTCCGCCAGCGCGGCGACAAGGACCGCGAATACATCCTGCCCGAACTGCTCAAGATCGGCTGGAACAAGGCCTATTCGCAGGACATGCGCAACAAGAGCAAGGCCAGCCTGAATTACCGCCTGGTCGAAGTGGTGATGATGTTCCTGCTGCCGCTCTTGGCCGTCGCGCTTGCCGTGCCGCCCAAGCGCTCCACGTCCGCGCTCGGGGTGTTCCTGTCGATCGTGATGGTTGTCGCCTATCACAAGGTCAACGAATACGGGCAGGACGTTGCCAGCCTCGGCCGGCTCGATCCCGCGCTCGCGCTGTGGGGGCCGTTTGCGCTGTTTTCCGCGCTGATCCTGTGGATGTACTGGCGCCTCGCCTATGTGCCGGGCGGCCAGCCGATCGGCGCGCTGGAAACCGTGTTTGCCAAGCTGGCCGGCCGCGTGCGCAAGATCTTCGCGCGCCGCCGCCCCGGCCAGGAACCCGCCATGGCAGGACAGGACGACAGCCTTGCAGCTTGATATCTTTCCGTCCCGCACGATGACGATCTACATCGCCAAGATGTTTGCCATGCGCGTGATCGCCGTGCTGATGATGCTGGTCATGGTCTTGCAGATGCTCGACCTGCTCAGCGAAAGCGGGCAGATCCTGGCCCACGCCGGCAATGGCCAGGCCCAGTTGCTGACGTATGTGGGCCTGCGCGTGCCGCAGCTGGTGGCCCGCTTCCTGCCCTATTCGGTTCTCCTCGCCACGATCATCACGCTCATCACGCTCAACCAGAACAGCGAAGTGATCGCGATGAAGGCGGCAGGGCTCTCTGCGCACCAGGTGCTGGCGCCGCTGTTCCTGGTGGCCGGCGTGATCAGCGTGGGCAACTTCGCGTTCAACGAACGGATCGTCACCCGCGCAACCGCCACGCTCAAGGCCTGGCAGGATGCCGACTATGGTCCGCTGCCGACCGACACGACCATCCGCAGCAATGTTTGGCTGCAGGACGGGCCGAACATCCTCTACGCCCGCACTGTCACTGGCGAGGGCAATGCCATGAAGATGACCGACGTGACATGGCACCGTCGCGATCCCACCGGCATGGTCACCGAGATCGTCCGCGCGCCCAGCGCGGCATATGCCAACCCCGGCTGGCGGCTGGCGCAGGCAACCGCGTTCGACGTGCAGAGCGCGCGCCGTGCCCCCTTGCCGGGCAACCCCACGCTCGCCACCGGCGTCACGCCCAGCCAGATCGTGATCCGCAAGGCCGATGCCGATGCCGAGGCGCTGCCGCACCTGTCGGATTCGATCACCGCGATCCGGGCTGCCGGCCACAGCACCAGCGAACTGGAAAGCCGCTGGTGGCACAAGATTTCCGGGCCGCTCTCGGCCATGCTGATGCCGTTGCTGGGCGCCGTGGCCGCCTTTGGCCTGGCGCGCTCGGGCCAGTTGTTCATGCGCGCCGTGATCGGCATGGCGCTGGGCTTTGCCTATTTCGTGGTGGACAATGCCGCATTGGCCATGGGCAGTTTCGGCGGCTACCCGCCCTTGATCGCGGCATGGGCGCCGTTCGTGCTGTTCCTGCTGATCGGGGAAACGGTGCTGATCCGCACCGAGGAATGAAAAAAGCCCCGCGCCGGATCGACCGGGCGGGGCCTTTTCACATCCGCGAAATCTTCAGCCCTTGGCGCGGGTGCCCATGGTGGAACGCGCCAGCCGCGACAGCAGCGGGAACAGGCCGCCATAGTTCGCCCGTTCGTACGTCGATTGCTCGCCCAGATGCGCGCGCAGCCGCCGATGGCACTCGGCCAGCGCGTGATAGGGCATCGAAGGCAGCAGGTGATGCAGCGCGTGATAGCGCAGCCCCACCGGCGCCCACATCGCGCCCCACACGCCGGGCGGCGGCACGTTGACCGAATCGAGGTACTGCCCGGTCACGGTCATCTGCTCGCCCTCGTTTTCCCACAAGTGCGCCACCAGCGTGCGCACCTGGTTGAGCAGCGCGGCAAGCGAAACGACGCCCAGGCCGATCGCCAGCGGCAGCCAGCCATGCGTGGCCGACCAGGCCAGCACCGACCACGCCCAGAGCGAGGCGCCCAGTTCCTGCCAGAACACCATGCGGGCAAAATCGCCCTCGGGCTTGCGGCGGCGGAATGCCGGGTTGATCGACAGCGAGGACGCGCGCTCCCACACCAGCTTGCGCAAGGGGGGCACGATCGCACCAAGCGGCACCAGCAGCGCCGAGCGCACCAGCAGGCCGATCGGCAGCAGCAACGCCGTCAGCGTGAAAACCGGCAGCGACCATGGCTTCATCAGCGCCAGCGGCAGGTATTCGGGATCGTCGATAGTGCCATAGCGGATGCGCGAATGGTGCAGCGAATGCACCCCTTCGTACATGAACGAGGGCATCAGCACGGGGATCCCCACCACCAGGTTCCAGGCAAAGCGGAAGCCGGGCAGCGCATCGCGGTGCATGTGGGTGAGTTCATGGATGAACAGCAGCGCGCGATAGAGCGCGAGCGCCGAAAGCACGCCCAGCGCCACGACCAGGCCCCAGTTGCCCCCGCGCAAGGAGGTGGCGATGGCCAGGCCAAGCGCGCCATAGCCAAGCACGGCCGAGCCGAGCATGTCGGGCCAGTAGATTTCTGGCCGGGCACGCGCGATATCACGGGTAAGATCGGCAGCGGCGCGCAGCATGGCCTTGTCATCGGGCGTGCCGGCAAGGCCCGTCGCACCGCCAGAGGCAGGGGCCTTGCCAGCCGGCGCAAGGGCATCGCTTTGTTCGAAATAGTCTGTGGCAAGCATGGCAAAAACGGTTCCCAAGAAACCCATGAAGGGCCAGGCATGAACGATGCCTGACAGGTGATCGCCGGTGCGCCTGGGTTCGTCCGGCTTGACAAGTCGCCAGATACCGCCGCAGGCATCCGGGACAGCGCGCGTTTAACTCAAAACAAAGGCGATATCGTGGCAGGCGAAGTAGTCATCACCCCCGTTGCAAGCAAGGCCGAACGGGCCGCCTTTGTCGATCTGGCCTATCGCCTCAACGCGGGCGATCCCAATTGGGTGCCGCCGCTGCGCATGGAAGCCAGGGAACTGGTGACGCCAGGCAAGAACCCGTTCTTCGAACATGCCGACGTGCAACTGTTCCTGGCGCGGCGCGATGGCCGCCTGGTCGGCCGCATTTCTGCCCATATCGACCACCTGGCCGTGGCGATGGACCCCGGCCAGGGCATGGGGCCGGGCACCGGCAACTGGGGCATGCTGGAAGCAGAAGACCAGGCCGTGGCCCATGCGCTGATCGCGCAGGCCGAGGAATGGCTGCGCACCAAGGGCATGACCCGCGTGCTGGCGCCGCTCTCGATGTCGATCTGGGAAGAGCCGGGCCAGCTTACCCAGGGTTTCGACCACCCGCCCACGGTCATGATGGGCCACCAGAGCGAGCGCTACCAGCACTACATCGAAGCGCTGCCCTATACGCCTGCCAAGCAGTTGCTGACCTATGAGCTGGACATCACCAAGGAATTTCCGCCGCTGATCCAGCGCATTGTCCAGTCGGGCGAAAAGAACGCCAAGATCCGTATCCGCAATGTGGATCGCAGCAAGTTCGACAGCGAAGCGGGGATCATCCTCGACATCCTCAACGATGCCTGGTCCGACAACTGGGGCTTCGTGCCCTTTACCCAGACGGAAATCGGCTATGCCGGCAAGAAGTTCAAGCCGATCGTGCGCGAAGACCTGATCATGGTGGCCGAGTACGAGGGCGAGCCGGTGGCCTTCATGATGACACTGCCCGACCTTAACGAAGTGACCAAGCCGATGGGCGGCAAGCTGTTTCCCTTCAACTGGATCAAGCTGCTGCGCTGGCTGAACAAGCCGCGCTGCCGCACGATGCGCGTGCCGCTGATGGGCGTGCGCAAGAAGCTGCAATCCTCGCGCCTTGCCAGCCAGCTGGCCTTCATGATGATCGAATATATCCGCCGCAATTCGGTTCAGCATTACGGCGCCTCTCGCGGGGAGATCGGCTGGATTCTGGACGACAACCAGGGAATGATCGCCATTGCCGACGCGATCGATAGCCATGTGAACAAGCGCTACACGATCTACGAACGCGCGCTCTAAGGGGGCCCGGCCGGCGGAACGGCGAACAGGGCCAAGCGTTTAACGACAGGGGCAGTGCCATACACGCCGCGCGTGCCGCTTATCCGCGGTCAAGCGACACGGCGTGAAGGCCAGCTTGCGAAAAGGACGGCCAGCCATGGAACATCGCGCGCAGCCGGGACATAGCAATGCTACGCCTGGCCGGCTGGGCAACGCGCTCGTGGTCGAAGACGAACTGATCGTCGCGCTGGCCATGGCCGATTCCCTCACCCAGGCGGGCGCAGGCGAAGTGGCGGTCTGCCATACCACCGCGCTGGCCCTGGCCGAATTGGAGCGGCTGCGCCCAGCGATCCTGGTGCTGGACGTTCACCTGGCAGACCGGGACGATGGATGGGCGCTGGCCGAACTGGCACTGGCGATCAGCCCGACGCCGCCGCTGATCGTGTTTTCGACCGCCACGCCCGAAAGCATTCCACCGCACGTCGCCCAGACCGGCCACGTTCTGGCCAAGCCATTCCCACCCGATGCGCTTGCCACGCTGGTCCAGCGCCACCTTGGCCGCCAGCCGGGCCTGCTCGGCCGGCTGCGCAACGCCCTGTCGCTCTAGCGCGCCACACGGCGAGCGTGCGCCGGGCAACGAAAGCCGGGCAGCGAAAAAGGCCTCCGCCGGGGATTGGCGGAGGCCTTCGGGATCGTATCACCAGCCGCTTGGACGGGAGGGGGGGTCTCGGCGGTGACAAGGGCTAAACGGGCCACACGCCGATCGGTTCCCATTGTGAGCGAAAAATTCAAAGTTTTTTACGTTGTTCCGAGGGCCATTTGGGGCTCGTATAAATCATTTAGATATAAGGTTTTTTCGGAAGACCGAGCGGATCGAAGCCAACCATTGCCCGGATACTGTCGATCTGGGGGATAAAAATGCGTGCAGCGGTCCAATCCACCAGGCCGGCCTTGCGCAGGGCCTGCATCGTGCGGTTGGTATGGACCAGCGACAGGCCCAGCATATCGGCAACCTGGCCCTGCGTGATCGTGACGCGCAATGTGGCCGACGCGCCCTCGGCCGCGATGATCCCGGTCTGGAGACCGCGCTCCACCAGCCACAAGGCCAGATAGGCCACGCGTTCGCGGGCCGGCCGCTGGCCCAGCGCGACCAGGTGCTGCTCGAGCGCATCTTCTTCGCGGGCAGACAGCCAGATCACGTCATAGGCAAAGCGCGGCTGCGCCGTGACCAATTCCATGAAGCGTTCGCGGGGGAACATGCACAGGCGGGTGTCGGTCAGCGCACTGACGCCATGCGCCATTTCGCCGTCGAACGCCGCCTGCAGCCCGATCAGGTCGCCCGGAAACATGATGTTGACCACTTGCCGGCGGCCGTCTTCGAGCAGGCGGTAGCGCAGCAGAACCCCATCGAGCACGCTAAACAGCCGGTCGCCCGGCGCGCCCTGGCGCAAGACTTCCTCGCCGCGCTGCACGATGCGTTCGCCGCTGCGATAGCGCTCGATCCATTCGCGCTGGGATGCGTCGGGCGCGACCAGGCCCGGGCGGTCACGCAACGGGCATGTGCTGCACGGCTGGCTGGACTGCTTTGCCTCCGTGGCATTCTGGTTTCCGCCCGCGCCGCCCCCGCCTCTGTACACGCTTTCGCTCCTTGCGCTCGTCCACGGCATCTGCCGTCCTGCTCCATGATTGGCCAAGGCCCCGACAAAAGGCTATGTCAAATGACATAAACGACTTAGCGGTTCACGGATAGAGCCCGCTGCCCGCCGCCGGCACCGCGCCCGGCGCGATGGAGCGCGCTTGATGATGACTGCCGATTACATCCTGTTGCTGGAAGACAACGTGCTGGTGGCGATGGAAGTGGAAGACGAGTTGGCCGCGCGCGGCTATGCGGTGGCCTGCGCTGTCGACCTCGCTGAAGCCGGCGCTCTCGTTGCGACGCGGTGGCCACGGCTGGCGCTGCTAGACTTGCGGTTGCCCGATGGCGATTCAGCGGAGCTGGCCCGGCAACTGCTGGCGCAGGGTTGCCCCGTGGCGCTGATCTCGGGCGCGGATTCGGGAAGAATCCCGGAGTTTCTGGGAGCAGTGCCTCGCTTTCCCAAGCCGGCCAGCGCGTGGCAAGTGGCGGATTGGGTGGACAATGTCCTGGCGCATGGTTGATCGGCGCCAGGGTTTTTTCGCAGCGCGGCACCAATCTCTACCGCAAAAACCCGGGATGGCCTGGGAACCTAAACTGGGGTAGGGCATTAAGGGGTGCATTGCGTATCCAGGAAGGGGTTTAAATGTCGCTGGGCGCCAAAGTAGCTACCAATCTGCCTTATCTGCGCCGATATGCCCGGGCATTGACCGGCAGCCAGCAGACCGGTGACGCCTTCGTGCGCGCCACGCTCGAAGCGGCATTGGCCGACGCCGAACTGCGCACTGCAATCGGCGAAGGCCGCGTTGCGCTGTATCGCGCGTTCAACAAAGTCTGGTCGAGTGCATTTGTCGATACGGTCGATCATTCCGGCAGTGGCGGCATCGGCCTCCACGAGGCTGCTGCACAGGACCGCCTTGCCCACATCACGCCCGCCAACCGGCAAGCGCTGCTGCTGGTGACGCTGGAAGATTTCTCGGTTGCCGAAGTGGCCGAAATCCTCGACCGCACGCCGGCCGATGTCGAAGCCCTGGTGCAGGAAGCGATCGAGGAAATCGACCGCGAATCCTCGACCAGCGTGCTGATCATCGAAGACGAACCGTTGATTTCGATGCAGCTCGAAGATCTCGTCCGTTCGCTCGGTCACGATGTCTGCGGCATGGCTGCCACCCGCACCCAGGCGCGTGAAATCGCCCAACGCGAAACGCCGGGCCTGGTGCTGGCCGATATCCAGCTGGCCGATGGCTCGTCGGGCCTCGATGCGGTGGACGATATCCTCAAGCTGGTGGATGTGCCGGTGATCTTCATCACCGCCTATCCCGAACGTCTGCTCACGGGTGACCGCCCGGAACCGACTTATCTGATCACCAAGCCTTTCCAG
>Ga0268266_10001118_pt1 | contig 33477 bp, 27 predicted proteins | sample KBSS13metaG_FD_190356 | JGI IMG/M metagenome (GOLD analysis project Ga0268266, IMG submission 190356) | Switchgrass rhizosphere microbial communities from Kellogg Biological Station, Michigan, USA - KBS S1-3 metaG (SPAdes) (version 2) | ecosystem: Host-associated > Plants > Roots > Rhizosphere... | reverse complement strand
GAACGTCCAATCCACTCCTTCGATTCGCTTTGGCTTTCCTTTGGCGTCGTTCACACGAACGGCAGCGCGAAAAATCGATCCCGGGTGGACCAGCGAGAGTTGCGGATCACGCACTGGCGCCGCGCCAGCCCGCAGGCGCAGCGTGACGGCGTCTTTCTCACCGACCGTTTCGACCGTGGCGATGGGGGCGAAGGCCTGCAGGATGGTCTGGAAAACGCCATCGACCAGGCGCACGCGCTGCGCAATGCGCTGCGCGGCCGGCGCGCCGAAGATCTGCGAGCGAACGTCGAAGTCGACGGCGCGGACGGTCCAGGCTCGCTCGTCATGGTCGATACGGACTAGCATGACTTTGTCGGGGTCCGCGTCTTCGATCGTCGCCAGAACCGCATCCTTCGTGACATGGGCGAGGTCGATCAGGGCCAATTCCTTGATCGCGACAGGCGCCGGCGTGGCTGTGAATGCCCAGTGCGCGCCAACCACGGTTGTCGATCGCTCGGCGAGGCCGGCGCAAATCGCGTCGACTCGGGCGCCGTTTGCGCTGGCGGCGGCCGTAACGGTGACGAGCACACGGACGCGATAAGGCGCGAGTTCCCACACCGCGCTAGCCGCAGAAGCGCCCCCAGCCAGCGCGGGAACCAACCCGGCCAGCAACAACAACTGTCCGATCCGGGCGCAACGGCAAGCCCTCAGCATGCGCGAGGCCGGCCGAATTACTTGCTCAACGGCGATCATTGCCCCTCCGGCGGTAGAGGGTCTTTCGCCTGCCATTTTTCGACTTGCTGATAGAGCCGACCAGGTTGCGATCCTACGCCCGCCAGTCCTTTTTGATAGGCAAAGTGCTCCATGATCTGCCACAACGGGACCAGGCAGACTTCTTCATACGCGATGCGATGGACGTCGTTGAGCGCCTTGCGGGCTTCATTCCAGCCGGTCGCCGAGTCAACCTGCCGAAGCGCCAGACTCATGTACGCGCTAGGCGCGCCCAAGAGCGCGCCGTCGCCGAAAAGTCGTCGCGCCTCGACCAGAGGCTCGTCGAGCGAGTACTCCACATAGGCCAGGTCGTAATTGCCATCGTCCGGCACGCGCTTGCCTGGCGGTAGTTCGCGAAGTTCGACCCTCAGGTCAATCACGCCTAAGCCCCGCATGATTGCGTTGCAGGCGACGCGGGCGAGGTCATCCGGCGGATGAACCAATATCAGTGGCGGGATCGGTGGCGTCTTAACAGCGGCCCCGGCTTGGGCGTCCGGTGTGGGGCCGGCGGCCGGCGCGGCGTCGGCGGTGTTGACAGCTTCGGCCTGTGCATTCCCCTCAGCAGGTTTGGCCTCGCCTTTTTTCTTTGGCGCTAATTCCTTAGCGGCCAACGAAGCCAGCGACATCGCCAGCCGCGGCTCATAAGGCCGCGAGAGAATCTCCTCGTTGTAGGCGTACCCCTGCGGATCGCTCAGGTTAACCCCCTTGGCGAACGGGCCGCTGGTAATCATGCAGCCAGACAGCGGCTGCTTCTTCAGGATCTGGTCGTTCAGAATGCGCTCACGATCGATCGCGTAGACAATTGCCCGACGGAGTGAGCGGCTTTTCATCGCCGGGCGCGTCATGTTGGGAATCAGGCAATACATCGTCGGCACATCGTACGGTTCGACGACGATTGTTGGATCCGCCTTTAATTCCGTCACATCGGCCGGCGACAACCGATCGATGACGCTGACCTCTCCCTTGCGCAATGCATCCAGCGCCTGAGCGCGCGACGCATAGAGGTGCTCGACAATGCCGCGTGGCTGTTGCGGCTGCCGGGCGAAATAATCCGAGCGCATTTCGAACGAAGCTTCTTCGGCCGTCATTTCCGCCAGCTTGTAGGGCGCGTCCGCTGTGCTTTCAATCCCGGCAGTTGGTGGCACGGCCAGCAGCGCCATCGGTAACAGGTGCGAGGCACGGAAACGCAAATCGACGGCATAAACGTCACGCACCGACACGCTTTCGCAAAGCAATGACCAGTCGTGCAGGGCGTCCGGATTGGTGGGTTGCGTGAGCGAGATCAATCGCCTGGCGACGTCATAGCCCGTGAGTGGACCGCCTTTCGACCACGGAATATCCGGACGGATATTGATCGTCAGCCCACGCCCGAGATCCGTGGCTTCATAACTACCAATTGGGCAGGTGTACTCTCCACCATTGGCGCCATAGCCGGTGAACTCGAAGAGCTGTCGTTCGATCAGGCGATGCGTGCGGCGCGACGCCCAATCCGTGATCGTGTTGCCTTTGCCGTCCGAAAGGGCCGTCACGCCGACGGTGACCTGCGGGTATTTCTCAAACGCCGAGATCGCCAGCTCGCGCACGCCCTCGACGGTTGGCCAGATGGCGAAAGCGCGAGTGGATGCCGCCAGGGCGAGGCGAGGTTTGCCAGCCGCCAATTCGCGTTTGCCTTGCGCCACCAGGGCCGCAGCCTGACCGGTGAGTTGTTGTTCGTACCTGGCCGCTGCGGCTCCGTCGGGGAAGCAGGTCTTCAGTTCCTTCACCAACTTGCGAACAGCTTGATAGTCTTTGTCCTTCAGGTATCGATCGACCAGGCGGCCGGTGGCGTTGGCCATGGCGCCTTCGAGCCCGGTGCGGTCTGGCTGCCGCGCATGGAGCGTCTTCAACAGGGCGAGCGCGTTCTCGATCTTTCCCTCACGAAAGAAAACGCCGGCCTCTTCGTACAGATAATTGCTCAGCCCGGCGTCGAGCCCTGCCACGCGTGGATATTCATGACGGAGAAAGTCGAAATAGTCGTAGGCGTCGTTGAAATTGCGATCCGCCACCAGACGATTCGCCTGTTCGAGCACCATTTGCTCGAACAGTTTCACTTCTTGAATCGAGCCCCAGGTGACGTCGTATTCTTCGTCCGGGTCGTCGAGCCGACGGATGCGGAGCTTATCGCCTGCCTTTGGATTCTCAGGCAAGACATGATCCGGGAGGTCGAGCGTGTAAACCTTGAGCTGTGTCTTGCTGGAGTTGTTGAGCGTGACCAGGTCATAAGGTTCTTGATCGTAAAACGGCTTATCCGCAAAGTAGGCGCCCGCTGGTCTCGCACCAACGCCCCAGGCGACTGCGCACGCGCAGACCGCCAGCGCCAGGTTGCGCAAGACGCGCAGCGCCCGTGTCGAGGACGTTCGTGCGTAGTTACTACCAGGGTTCAAAACGATATGCTCCGCGGAAGACGCGATAGGCGATCGCTGCGTCAAGCGTGTCACTTGGGAGGCGCCACGATGTGTAAGACGCCATCGCGCCCAGCAAACAACAAGTTCTTTTTCCAACTCACAGGTCCAAACCCGAGTGGCTGGCCGACGTCAACTTGCGCGATGGGCTTGCCAGTGTCGGCCGCCAGGCGAAAGAGCGTGCCGGAGCCCGACGCAACCAAAACACTGTCTCCGGCGTCGACCGGTCCGCCAGCCAGTTCTCCGGCTGGCAACGTCTCTTGCCAGGCGAGCCGTTGTTGATCGTCAAGACACGAGATCTGACCGTTCAGCCCGGCGACCAATATCTGCTTGCCAACCAGTTGTGGTCCCCAGGACGGCTTGGAACCGAGCGGCCAGGTCTCACCCGGCGCCAGGTCTGGCAAGTGGAACGCGCACAGCTTATTACCAGCGTCGACCGCATAGGCAAATTCACCGCGAACCGCGATCGGCGAGATCAGCGGCGACGCCACGTCGACACTTGCCGTTGCCGCTAAGTGCGGGCGTGGCGCGGCCGTGACTTCCAAACGATATAGCTTGGTCGCGCCGTCAAAAATCAGTAGCTGCGTGTCACTCAACACCGTCGGTGTGCCCCAGTTGATGTCCGAGCCGGCAGCAACCGCCGGCTGAAACGGCTCAACGACGTTGTGTCCGGTGTCGGGATCGAGCACCAACACTTGTCCGAGTTTTCCAGGAACCACCAGGCCGTTGCCCATCGCAGCCGGCCAGGCGCTGGCGGCGTCGGGCAGTGGTCGACGACGTAGTCGTCCAGCGTCGGCGCGCGGTTCGCATACCAGCACTTCGCGCAAGCCTGCTGGCGAAGTTGGCGAAGCCAGCGGCAGCACGAAGCGGCCACCTGCCAGCCGCGACATCGGCGCGCCAACCGGCACGCTGGCTTTACTTCCTGGCTCGAACGCGACGGGCTCGGCCAATTTACGCTTCAAGTTGGCCCAGGGAACTTCGAATAGCGCCGCGCTGCTGGCCAGCGCCACAGCCTGGTCCGGTTCCTGCTCGACCATGGGCTCGGCCGCTAATGGAACGGCCAGTCGAGTTTCCCAAAAGTGTTTGCTGTCAGCGCCATTGATCGAGATGACCGTGAAACCTGGCGCGTCCTCGCGCTGCGACGTGTAGATGATCGCCGCGCCCTGAATTGTGGGGGCGTGGACTGCAATCGCCTGGTCGTTGTCGATCCATTTAGGATTCAGGGCCCCGCGCGCGGCTTGCATGTCATATCGAGTCAGCCCGTAGCCGGCCAGCCACATTTGAGAGTTGTGCATGACCGGATATTCGACGCGCGGCGCCTTATCATCGGCCGGCTTCTCGGCGACTTTGGTCAGCGGCTTGCCTGAATCAGGCGGGCCCATTTCCAGCGAGTAGATCGCGCCTCGGTCAGTGGCAATCAGTAGCGACCGCCCGCTCGACTCAAGCGGAGCAAACAAATGACCGCGTAGCGGCAACTGCTCGATGAGTTGCAGCCCCAGCCCATCGTCGCCAGCAAGTAGCACCTTCAGCACCGAGTCTTCAGCTCCGGAATTGACTGCGACAAACACGTAACGCCCGACGACCAGTGGTGGGACCGCGACGCTTTCCGCGTCATGTCCCAGGTAGAAGACTTCGGGGCATTCGCCAGTCTGGGCTGAGAGGACGTACAGGTTCGAGTGCTCGCCCAGCTGATAGTAAAGCCGCTCGCGCTGATCGAGCGCCGGCGCGACGTGCAGCGGCTGCGGCAGCGCAATCGTGCCATCGAGTTGGCCGGTCTCACGATCGAACGACAAGATCGTTCCGGTGCGGCCAGCGATGATGATCTTGGTTCGAGTCACCAGCGGCGCAGCGTCGGTTCCGTCCGGTAGCGGCTGCCGCCAGCGCAATTTACCCGTGGCCGGTTCGAGCATCAGCAATTCCTGCCGGGCCGTGTCCAAAGCCAGCACGCCGGGGCCAGCAGCGGTTTTAATGATCTGCGGCACGTAGGTCGTATCGAGCCCTACATAACGGCGCCAAAGGGGTTTGCCGGTTCGCGCGTCGAGACAGTAGCTGGCCCCCGCGGCGAGCACGACGACGTGCGGATTTTCATCGGGCGGCGCTGCCGCTCCGGTAGTGGAAAAGAGCGAAACGCTTCCCAAGATGGGCGAAGGGGGCTCATCCGTCGCGGCCGGTTGCGCCGCGGCCTGAAACTTTACCTGCGCGCGTTGAGCCTGTGCTGCCTCGGCGATCGTCTCGGCCAGGGTCTTGTCGTCTCGCAGCTCTGGGTAGGCCTGCAATAATTTCCCGCGCGCGGCGAGCGCGTCTTGCGGCTTGCCGCCGGCGATTGCAGCCTTCATTTCCTGAATGCCGCTTGCCAGCGCGGTGCTAAGCTCGAGCCGATGGGCGGACAGCGCGGCCGAGGCTTCGATATCGCGCAGCTTCGTAGCGTCTTGCAGTTTGGTCGGCACGTACTTCTCGACCATCGCCAGCGCTTCGCGCGTTTCAGTGATCAGGGTCTCACTGGGCTTGGCGCTGGCCTGCGCTGCCAGGTTGTTGGCGATCTTGGGCAGCAGCGCCGCCAACTCCGTCTGGGCTTCGCCGAATGCTTTCTCTGAAGAGATTTCCCCAACGATCGATTTCGCGGTCGCCAGCGCTCGACTGCCATCGGTAGCATTGTCTGCCGACTGTCGCATCAGCGCCAAGCCTTTGTGGACTTTGGCCAGGCTCATCTGCGCGTGCTTCGGAAACTTCTCCAGATAATGGTCGTACTCGGCAATCGCCTGCGCGTGCGCGCCGGCGTTGTAGTCATCCTCGGCCTGCTTGAACGCTTTGTCGCCAGATTCGCGACCAAGCACGAAGAACAGCACAACACCCAGGATGCACAGCCCCAGCAGCGTGCCGCCGCCGATCAGCAGAAATGGCGAATCCCACGATCCGCCGGCGGCGCGTTTGACGCCTGTGCCGGATTTGACTTCGCGAAGTTTTTTGACCGGACCAGCTTTGGACGATTTACCAGTCGGTGCGGCAACGCCGACTTCGTCGAGTAGTTCGGCGCTGCTTTCTTTCGAGCCGCGATCCACCTGGCCGCGCCAGCTCATTCGAGACTTCTTTTTCGTGGCCGGTTTGGCCGGATTGGCGGGGGCCTTGGCTGCGGCCGCTGCTTTTGGCGGCGGAGAGTCGTGGTGCAGTGGGACCAGGTCGAGGTCTTCCGGCACAGCCTCGCGAGTCTCGGCTAATTCGTCCGGTAGGTTCGCGCGCCCCGTGGGAGGCGGCGGGGGCATCATGTCGTCGCCGTCGTCGTCGTCTTCGCCGTCGCCATCATCATCCGGCAGAACTTCCAGGTCGTCGTCGGCCGCCGGAGCCCAGCGGGCCTTCGCAGGCCGAGCTGGCGCCGAGAGAATGCGTTCTCCTTCTTCCTGCGTGAGATGTCCTTTGGCGATCAGGCCACGCACGATCATCGCCGGTTGAATCCGATCCCCTTCGGCAGACACCTTGCGGCGGACGGCCGCCACCAGGCCGCTGGGGAGCAGTCCGCAACTGTCGAGCGTTTCTAGCAACTCTTCGTTCGTCATATTTGGCAAGGTTCGGCAGTAAAGTGGCTTATCAATTCGTATTCAGGAATGTTGCGCCGCGGCGAGCGTCGGGTAGTGCAGCGTTCAGCGCTCACACAACGCGGGAGTGCAACAGCGACCGTGCCAATTCAGCGGCTCGCTGCGGGCGGCAGAAAGCGAGCGAGGAACAAAGCAGGCATTGTCGATTTCGTACGGCTAGCGACTCAGTTTCCGGCCGTTGTTCGTGCGGCGGCGAATGTTCCCGTTTCGTTCGATGGGTAAAAACTTATCCACTAAAAATACGTCTGATCGATCACATAAAACTCAAAGCTGCCCGCGAGTGGCTTGATTCCAAAACGGGTGCGGCGGATATCCTTCACCGCCTTGTTCTTGAAGTCGACTTCAAGCTTGGCGAGCTTGCTGTCTGTGGCTATCGGCACGAACTTGATGATCGTTTTGTTTCCCACGTCGATCCCGGCGCGCTTGAAGAGTTCCACGTCGGCCTGTTTCAAATCACCTCGGCTCCAAATCAGCTGCCGGCGTTTTTCCGCGATCCGCGGACCGTTTCTCTTGGTCGGGACCTTGGCGCTGAGATTCGAGAGGTACGTGATCTCGCTGTTTTCGGCGAGGATGCCGAGTTCGATCTGGAAGGTATCGAGCTGTTTGGCGTAGGTCTCGACCGAGTTTCCCTCCGGCATGCGGATTTCCCAACGTTGCGCGCGGTTGGCGCCGCCGCCATATCCGCCGCCGGAACCTTTGGCGGGGCCAACGTTGCCAATGCCTTCAGACTTGCCGTGGCCGGCCCATCTTTCCTGGCGATCGAGCTTTTCGTCCAACTGATCCAGTTCAATCGTGGGAACAACGGCCGAATCGACAAGCGCCGTCAGCGAGTCGGCCGGCTTGGTCTCGGCCATGTCACTATCGCCGGCGATTGCGCTTTCGGTCGGCGAGTCGATCTGCATTCCGTCTGTGCCAACTCCGTTCTCGTAGCCACCACCGGTGATTTCTTCCATCGTGACCGGCACGGCTTTTTCGACCTTGTACACGCGTGTTGACAGCCAGGCGATGAACAAAAAGACGACCAGGGCCCCGATCAACATCAACAGCGAAACCAACAGGCTGGCCGCCCGATCATAGGGCGAGACGCGCAGCGCGGCAGCACTTTTGGTGCGTTCCGCGGTCGACTGGCGACGTTGAGCTGTGGCGTTGGCGGCCATTACGGTTCCAGCTTGGCGTTGGGACGAATCGAAAGGTACCAGTTCTTCCAATACGTTTGCGCGGCCCGGCGCCGCTCGCGCGTCAGCGGCGCTTCGTCCTCGCCACGCTCTGCAAAGGTGCGGCTCATGAATCGAAGCCCTTCTTCCGCCGCGGCAAATACTTCGGCGTTCAGATCATTGAGACCGGCGATCAAGATGGGCACGTTGTCCATGTCGCGCGTGCGCCCCAGACTGCGGAGAGCCGTGGCGCGGGCGTCAGGCGAATCGCTGCCAGCCAATGCCCGCAGCCGGTCGGCCATCTTGTCGAGATCCTTCGGCGTGGCTGCGGCGATTTTGGCGTCGAAGCTTTCAATAGCACGCAGGTAATCCGGGCTATTTGGATCTTCGATATCGCCCAGCAGCTTTTCGGCCGGTCCGGCAAGTGGCTTGGTCGTTGCCCTGCCGTTGCTGACAATCAGCTCGTTCCCTTCGAGCGGAATACCGGTAACGGTGATCATCGTGCCCGGCCCGAGGTGCTTGATTTTCTCGATGCTTTTACGGCTCGAACGCAACAAGTACAGCATCGAAAACGCCGTGTCGCAGCCCAAGGGGAGATGCCGCTGCCAGCCACCGTCGGGCAGTTGCCGCTTGGTGAGCATGGCGACCCCTTCGTCGTACCAATTTGGGTTTCGGCTAGGCTTGCCCGTATCCAGCTCACGAAAGCTCTGATACCGCTCAAACGCGTACAGGAAGTAGTACGTGTACTCCTCCGGGTCCATGTTGTGGTTCAGATACATCCAGTTTTCGCCGCGTTTGATCGCCTCGGCAGCCTCTGCGAAATTGATCTTGTTGCTGCTGGCAAATTGACGTCCGTCGTTCTTCTTGACTTGTTGCAGGCCCTCCGGGACCGTCGACGCGCTACTAGCGCCAGCGCGACTCGCGCCACCGAAATGATCAAGGCAGATGTAGAGACTTCCTAAACCGGCGCTGGCCATGCTGTGGCGAACATTTCCCTGGGGCCTGAGTTTACCGCTAGGATCCTCGAAACCCTGGTAGCCCCATGCGCCCGAGGGATCTTGCGTGTGTAGCAGCCAGTTGGTGACCCGTTCCCACGGTTCGACGGGCGTTGGCACGCCAACTCGGCCGAGTTCCCACATGGAGAGCACGCCGTATTGCGTCATCGAGGTGTCGCCGTTGTCGCGCCCCGGATAGCCCCAGCCGCCGCCAGGCTTTTGGATTTTGAGAAGAAAATTGAGGTAGGCCTGTATCTCCGCCCGACTTCCGGTCGGATCAGCCTCGGCCAGAAAAATCAGGCAGACGCCTGTTTCGTAAACGACGTACTCGTGTTCCTCGGTCAGCTTCTTGCTCTGCGCACGGACTTGCTGGAGCGTCTGCTGAATCAGCGGATGATCTTTTTTGACGTCGGCCTTCAGCAGCGTGAGCGCGAAGAGCGCGGCTTCGCCCAAATGCGCTGGCTTCTGCTTTTCGAGCAGAGGGATGGCCTTGGCGATTAGCGCCCTGACCTCCGGACTATCCGGATTGAGTGCGCCTTGCGTTGGCGACTGGGGTAAACCCATCAGGACGAAGCAAAGCGTAATCAAGCCGCAGGCAGCCGCGCGCGCGTAGCGGCGCCGCGTCGCCCCTCCATCAGCTTGTGCCGCTACTAGTAGCGCACGCATCGCCAGATGCTCCTCTTTTGTCGGCGGTCGCCTGTTCCGCACGCGAGCCGAAAGGAATGTCGCAGGCGCGTCAAGAACTCCCGATCTTGACCACCCACAATCAACGTCATCCGCAGCGAATGCTACGTCGGACGGTGAACATTGATGGTACCCAGTCGCGCTGGCGAATGTCAAGCAATGACAGTGGTCCGAAAGCGTTCAGCGCACGGCACTTCCGCCAAGAACGGTTCCTCTGCCGGATGACAGGGATTAAACTCGTCCTGATGATTTCTCCACCGTTCGAACTGCTGTGCGAAATGGGTCCTTGCCTGGTTATCCGCAAACCCGCGGGACTGCTCACGCAGGCCCCGCCGGGCATCGATAGCCTCGAGTCGCGGATCAAGGCCTGGATCAAAGAGCGAGACCAGAAACCAGGCAACGTTTATCTGGGCGTGCCACATCGGCTCGATCGGCCCGTCTCCGGGGCGATGATCTTCGCCCGCCACGCCAGGGCTGCGCGACGACTCTCTGAACAGTTCGAGGGACGGCTGATCCGCAAAATCTACTGGGCCTGCGTCTCCGGGGTGGTCGAACCAGACGAAGGCACGTGGGTTGATCATGTTCGTAAGGTACCGGGCGAGCCGCGGGCGGAACTTGTCGCAGACGATCACTCCGAAGGGCGCCGAGCTGTGCTGCATTACAAGGTGCGCGCGCGGGCCGAGTGGGGCACGTGGCTCGAAATCGAACTCGAAACCGGCCGCACGCACCAGGTCCGCATTCAATCTTCCGCCCGCGGACACGCAGTCTTGGGCGACGCGCTTTATGGCTCGACCGTGCCGTTTGGCGTCCAGCACGAAGACGAGCGGTTGCGGGCCATTGCCTTGCACGGCCGCAGCATCACGTTCCGCCATCCGATGACGCAGGAGATGGTCTCGATTGCCGCCGAGGTGACAGACCAATGGCCGGCCGAAGTGCTGGCCGCACAAGCCGCGGCCGCCGCTGGGCCAAACGCCGCCAATCTGCCCGGCCCTGCCTGATCGCCAGCCGCTATTGACTTCACAGAGTCATGTGCGACCATCTGCGTCAACGTCGTCCGGGGGGAAGGCGAAGCCGAGCTGTCGAATTGTTTTCGCCGATCACCCCAAGCCAGTAGAACCAGGATCAGAGCACGATGGCGCATTTTCGCACCGAGCCGGAAGACACAGCCGGCATGCCAAGCGGCGTTCCGTACATCATCGCCAACGAAGCGGCCGAGCGATTCAGCTACTACGGGATGCGGTCGATCCTGGTCATCTATATGACGCAGTGGTTGGTCAGCTCGTCTGGCGCGCTCGATACCATGACAGAGCCTGAAGCGCGAGGCAACTATGCGTTGTTCGGCGCCTCGGTTTATTTCTGCTCTATTTTCGGGGCGCTCGTTTCTGACGGTTTCTTAGGCAAGTACCGGACAATTCTATATGTATCGCTGATCTACTGCCTGGGACATCTCGTTTTATCACTTGGCGGAACGGCATTCGGCAATTCGATCGGATTCTATCCACGCGTGGCCTTGGCGGTTGGCCTGGGGCTGATTGCGATTGGATCAGGCGGCATCAAGCCCTGCGTTTCGGCAAACGTCGGCGATCAATTCGGCCCTAGAAATCTGCATCTGCTCGAAAAAGTTTATGGCTGGTTTTATTTTTCGATCAACGCAGGCTCGATGTTTTCGACGATCTTGATCCCACGGCTCCTGGGCGAAGTCGTCAAAGAGAATGGCGAAGCCGAACTGACCAGCAGCGGCGTAGCGTCAACGTCATACGGGCCGCACGTGGCGTTTGCGATCCCTGGCATCCTGATGCTAATTGCGACAATCTTCTTCTGGATGGGGCGAAATCGGTTTGTCCATCGTCCGGCCGCGGGCTTGGGATTCTTACGCGAGGCGACTAGCGCCGCGGGCCTGAAGATCCTGCGTATTCCGCTGACCGTGGCCCTGTTCGTCGCCATCTTCTGGTCGCTTTACGAGCAAAGCGGCTCTGCCTGGGTTTTGCAGGCGGCCAAGATGAATCGCGATTTTGGTTGGTTCGAGATGAACGCCTCGGAAACGCACACGCTGAACCCGGTCTTGATCCTGGTGTTCATTCCGCTGTTTGGATACGTCGTTTACCCGGCGATCAACCGTGTATTCCGACTGACGGCGATTCGTAAGATGTCGATCGGGTTGTTCTTAACTGCGATCGCGTTTTCGACGTCCGCCATAATTGAATCGCAAATCACGCCCGATCATGCGCCGCATGTTGCCTGGCAGGTGATCCCGTACGTGATCATGACGGCCGCCGAGGTGATGGTCTCGATTACCGGTCTGGAATTCTCGTACAGCATTGCGCCGAAGAGCATGAAGTCGCTGGTGATGTCGATCTGGCTGCTCTCGAACGCCGCGGGACAGTATCTAACCTACGCGGTGAATTACTTCATTCAGAACGAAGATAAGTCCAGCAAGTTCCCGGGCGCTAGTTATTACTGGCTGTTCACCGGCATCATGTTGGCGTCGGCGATTGGCTTCGTGATCGTCTCGATGACGTTCCGCAAAGCGTCCGAAGCCGCGGAACCACCAGCGGTGTGAAAGATGCGCCGACCGTCCGTAAATTCTTGAGCCGCGAGGCGCTAGCCGCGGGTTCTTCGTGCTGACGTTAAGAACGGGCAGTGCAATCACACATTGTACGCTCTAAACGCGCTTCGCGGCTCAGCAGGATCTTCGCCCTCCCGGGGCGCTTTTCCCTGTTGTCGACGGAAGCGCTACACACGCGCGTCGGCGTAGGCCTTCTTCAATGACTCCAGCCCCTTTTGGGCGTGGGCGCCGTCGATGACCACGTTGACGCGGACTTCGCTGGTGTTGATCATCTCGACGTTGATGCCCGCTTCGGATAGTGCGCGGAACATGCGGATCGCCACGTCGGTGTTGCTGCGCATGCCGATTCCGGAGACCGTCAGCTTGGCCGCGCGAGGTGACCCGCTGACCGGACCGCAGCCGAGTTTTTCGGCAGTCTGCCGGCCGACTTCCAAGGCCCGCTCCAGATGCGTCTGCGGGACCGTGAAGCTCAGGTTTGCCTGACCGGCGCGTCCCAGGCTCTGCACGATCATGTCGACGAACAAGTCACCAGCGGCAATCCCCTCGAAGACTTCGGCCGCCAAACCCGGCCGATCCGGAACGCCTGTAATCGTCACGCGGGCCTGCGATTCGTCGAGCACGATGTCGTCGATCGTCAGGTCTTCCATGCCATGCAATCTGGCCACGGCGTTTCCCTTCAGGCGGTCGACAATATCCACCGTGCTCGGCGCCTTGGGGGCGTTGGGACGGGCGGGACCGGCGAGATCAATCGAACGAGGCGGCGCCTTGTCCAGTTCGAACGCGCGATGGACCGCTCGCAGGGCGTCGGTCGCCTGATCGCGACTCACCAGCACAGAGATCTTGATTTCGCTGGTTGTGATCATCTGGATATTCACGCCGGCGTCTGCCAAAGCGCGGAACATCCGCTGCGCCACGCCGGTCTGCGTGGCCATGCCTAGCCCGACGACTGAGATCTTTGAGACGTTGTCGTCCTTGCTGAACCCCTCGGCGCCTAATTCGGCCGCCGCGGCTTCGACCGCCTGGAGCGTCGCCGGTAGCTCATCGCGCGGCACCGTGAAAGAAATGTCGGCCTTCGACCCGGCGCCGACATTCTGCACGATCATGTCGACCGAAACTTTCTTGGCCGCGATTTTGGAGAACAGCGTCAGGCTCGTCCCCGGCTGATCCGGCACACCAAGCAGCGTCACGCGGGCTTCGTTCTTTACAAGCGTAGCGCCGCTGACCGCCTGGTTGGGCGATTCCGGCTGATCACAGATGATCGTCCCTGGTTGATCGCTAAAGCTATTGCGCACATGGATCGGCGCCGAGAATTTTTTTGCGAACTCGATCGAGCGGCTGTGCATGACGCCCGCGCCCAGGCTGGCCAGTTCCAACATTTCGTCGTAGCTCACTTGCTTCATGCGGCGAGCTTCCGGCAATTGCCGCGGATCTGTCGTGTAGACGCCATCGACGTCGGTATAGATCTCGCACGCGTCGGCGCCCAGCACAGCCGCCAGCGCCACGGCCGTGGTGTCGCTACCGCCGCGGCCGAGCGTGGTGATGTTGTTGTCTTGATCGATTCCCTGAAAGCCGGCGGCGATGACGATCTTGCCTTCGTTGAGCGCTTCGCGCATCCGGTCCGTCGAGATCGCATGGATGCGGGCCTTGGTGTGCGAGCTATCTGTGCGGATGCCGATCTGGGCGCCGGTGAAGCTGATCGCCTTGCAGCCCAGGCTCTCAATGGCCATTGCCATCAGCGCCACGCTGACCTGCTCGCCGGTCGAGAGGAGCATGTCCATCTCGCGCGCCGGCGGGGTATCGGTAATCTCGCGAGCGAGCGCGACCAGCCCGTCGGTGTTTTTGCCCATCGCGCTGACAACAACCACCACACCGTTGCCGGCGGCCTGGGCGCGGATGGCCTTGCGGGCGGCGGAGAGGATCTTTTGGGTGTCGGCGACGCTGCTCCCGCCGAACTTCTGCACAATAAGTGGCATGGCTGACTCAGGGACTGAATTGGGCGATTAGTCGATTCAGGCCATGATACTAAGCCAGGGGCGTTTTCGGGAGGTGAGCGAACGGGGTTCGTGGCGGCTCAATCGACGGGAGGGCGAGGCTCCCGCCGAGCCGCGAAGCGAGGTTGGATCGTCAATTTCCGTCCGGGATGGAACGCTGAAGCGCCCCTTGGGTCTTTTTAACTTGATGGAGCCGATTCCCCCGCAGCATTGTGAGGTGCGTTGACGGCGTTCGGCTGCGGATCAAAAGAAGAACCCGCGGCTAGCGCCTTGCGGCTAACAATAGGCCACACGCGCCTAGTACCCAACCGCGGCCCCGTCCTTGCGGGCTTCGGTCCCGGCCCGGAGTGTTCCCTTTTCCCAGTCGATCTGAATGGCCTGGTAGCCGCCGACGTCGCCTCGGGAGCGTTCCACATTGTGGCCGCGACGGCGCAGCTCAGCGATGGCCTCGTCGGTGATCCCGGATTCGACGGTCACCTTGCCACCCCCTGGGGCCTCGGGCTCGCCGGTTGGCTCGGCGCTACCGTTGTGGCGGACGCGGGCCATGTCGCCGGCCTCTTGTGGGTTCATGCCGAAGTCGATCATGTTGATCAGCACCTGAACATGCCCTTGCGGCTGCATGTCGCCCCCCATCACGCCGAACGACAGCCACGGCCGGCCATCCTTCGTGACCATCGCAGGGATGATCGTATGGAAGGGACGCTTGTGCGGCTCCAGTCGGTTCAGATGGTGCTCGTCGAGCGCAAAGAGCTGACCGCGATTCTGCAGCACGAAGCCCACATCGCCCGGCGTGACCTGCGAACCGAAGCCGTGAAAGTTGCTTTGAATCAGCGAGCAGCAGTTGCGATCTTTATCGACCACGGTCAGATAGATCGTGTCGCCGCCGGCTAGTTTCGGGTCGCCTGGCGGAACTTGCGTGGCAGCTCGCTTGGGATCTATCAGCTTTTGCCGTTTGGCTGCGTACTCTTTCGAGATCAGTTCCGCGGTCGGCAAGCGGTTGAAGTCAGGGTCGGCGTAGTACTTCGCGCGATCGGCGTAAGCCAATTTTTTGGCTTCGATAAACAGGTGGATCAGGTCCGGGCTGCCGGGCTTCATCGCCGCCACGTCATGCGGCTCCATCAAGTTCAGGATTTCAAGCGCTGCGATGCCCTGTCCGTTGGGCGGCAGTTCCCAGACGTCGTAGCCTCGATAATTCGTCGAAACCGGATCGATCCAGTCGGACTTGTGATCTGCGAAATCCTTCAGCGAAAAATAGCCGCCGTTGGCCTCGCTGAACTTCACAATCTTCTGGGCAATCGAACCGCGATAAAACGCGGCGGGGCCTTCGGCGGCGATTGCCTTGTAGCTAGCCGCCAGCCGCGGATTGCGGAAGATTTCGCCCTCGCGCGGGGCGCGGCCGTCTGGCAGATACGTGGCGGCCGAATCAGGCCACTTGAGCAGCGAATTGCGCGACGCGCCCCAACCGCCGGCAATGATCTCTGTGACGGCAAAGCCATCTTCGGCGTAATGGATCGCCGGTTTGAGAAGCTCGGCCATGGGCAGCGCGCCGAAACGCGCTCGCAGATCCTCCCAGCCGGCCACACAACCTGGGACATTCCACGAGAGCGGACCTTCACTCGGAATTTCTTTCAGCCCGAGTTTGGCGAAGACCGCACGATTCAATGAGTAAGGACTGCGGCCGCATCCGTTCAGGCCGTAGAGCTTTTGGGTCTTGGCGTCCCAGTAGATCACGAAGATGTCGCCGCCGATGCCACAACTCATCGGTTCGACCAGGCCCATCATGGCATTGGTGGCAATCGCCGCGTCGGCCGCGTTGCCACCGCGCCGCAAGATGTCGATACCTACCTCGGCCGCCAAAGGCTGGCTGGTCGCCACGATGCCGTTCTTGGCGACGGTTGCCGACCGACTCTGATGCCGGTTTCGCGCGGGCCGATCATAGCCGACGCTGCGCGGTGGGGCCGATGATGGTTCGGCAGAATGCGCGTCATCCGATGCGACAGATGTCGTCATAGCGAATACCACAAAAAGGCCGGCGAAGCGGAGCAGGACAGCAGGAGCACGACGCAAACCATCGCGAGCGGTCAACATAGAAACCTCGAGTGATCGAGAACGAGCGCATCGCCGGCAGAGTCAGCAAACCCTGGCAGGCGAACGCCAATCACTCTACATCCGCGCGCGGCGGATTGCCATTCGGCGAATGGCTTCGAAACCGCTTCACGGCTCGGCGGGAGCCTCGCCCTCCCGTCGATTGAGCTGCGCCGTTTGATCAAGAGGCGCCACAAGCCGACGCAAAGAACCCGCGGCTAGCGCCTCGCGGCTCAAGAAAGGAGAGCGACCAACGGGAGCGGACCATCGAAACCGCCGCGATAGCGGCGAACCCGCCGCCGGGCGGTCCCGGCCTAGTAGTCGTACCAGACGCCGTAGCCGAATTGCTGGATGTAGTTGTAGTAGAACTGGTACTGCTCGTTCTTGCCGTTGAAGTACTGGAAGCCGGTGCGGAGCCGGCTGCCGTTGGCGATCGATAGCCACTGCCAGCCGACTTGGATGACCAGGCTGCCGCCGAAATTTACTTCTTGCCGCAGGTGGGCGTTGATCGCCGCGAACGGATCGCCGCGCCAGCCTGGGTGCGTGATCGGGCTGTACTCGGCGCCGAACTGAAACTCCCAAGGTTCACTGCCGCCGTCCGAGTAAAACGCCCAGGCCGTTTCGCCATAGAGGCGGATATTGTCGGTCAGAAAATAGCCGATGCCGAAGATCAACGCGTCACGGCTGAAATTGAGCCGATCGAATGTGGGGTTCTTGATGAAGAACTCATCGCCGATGTGCGAGCTGAGGTGGTAGTAGCCAAACTTCGCCTGAAACTTGCCGAGGCCGTACGTTAATAGTGCGCCGCCGCGGAAATCGGTCGAGTGCATATCGCGATCGTAGTTCAACACCAACTGCGGTTGCGCGGCGCCTTCGATGTCGATTTGCCAACCGTCCGGTCGAAAGCCCCGCGGCGTGCCGTACCGGAGCAGGCCGATCCGCCCGCCGACCGTAAAGTCCCAAAACGAGCCGCCACCGGCGCCAGTCTGATGTTGCCAGACGGACGACATGCGCGGCTCCTTCGGCCCCGCCAAATACGAGTGGTAAATCAATCCCAGGGGCAGTAGTTGCCACGTCCAAGGGTCGCCGTAGTATTCGGCTTGGATCGGAGGACCTCCGTAGTGGCCCGGTGGCAGCGCTCCGGGCGGAACTCCATCGGGCGGTAGCGGTCCGTCGTAATCTTCCGGCGGCAGATAGTCGCCCGCGCCGAATTGCGCGTTGCGCCTTGGTGGCAGGATGCGTCCTGAATCGTCTTCGTCCACAATCACCTCGGCGTCGATCGGCGCCTGACTGAGCGGCGACCGGCCATAGGGCGGAGGACTGATCAAACCTGCGCCTGTGATCATCGGGCGAGGCAGGTCTTCCAACTGCACATCAGCGCGCGCAGTGTCGCGCATGCCGAATACCAGCGCCGACAGCAGAAACAGAGTGGAAATCCGTCCAGCCGACATACGACCCTCGACGTGAGCGTGTTGTGTGCGCGCCCGCCAGCGCGCCTTCGCTCGCGGTCGTCACACCGCGCCCGTTGTGCGGGCGCAGGCAGACGCGGCCGTCGATGAAGACGGTCAGTCCATGAGCGAAGGAAAATTTGCCACAGAGAAATGAGGCGGGATTGTAGCGATTCCGTTCGGGGGATCCCAGAGGAACTTGAGGGCGCCTGGCTTGCGCAGACTTCGGAATTCCTCGCGGACCGGATTCGAACGCTTGCACTGCTGGGCAAGCCAGCAGTGGCACACGAGCGTACCGCGACTTAGCCCGAAATTGGCGTGCCAGCGTCGCGCTTCGTATCGGTCCGATTGTCATGTCCCAGGCAGCGATCGATGTGCCGCACGGCCTGACGCAGCCGGCTTTCGTTTTCGACCAGGGCCATGCGCAGGTAGCCCTCCCCGGCTGGTCCAAAACCCGATCCAGGGCTGACCGCCACGTCTCCCTCTTCGAGCAACTTCATGGCGAAGCTGAGCGTGTCCATTTGCTGGCGCCAAACATCAGGGATCTTGGCCCAGACGAACATGCCGGCCCGCGGCGTGGTGATATCCCAGCCGAGGCGGCGCAAGCCCTGGCAGAGGACGTCGCGTCGACTCTGATAGATCGCCGCTTGCGCTTCGACGTTGGCCTCGGTGTGTCGCAGCGCCACGATGGCGGCGACCTGAATGGCCTGGAACATGCCGTAATCGTAGTAGGCCTTGATCGTGCCGAGCGCGCGGACAAGTTCTGGATTGCCGCAACAAAAACCGACTCGCCAGCCGGCCATGTTATAGCCCTTGCTCATCGTCGTGAACTCAACACCCACATCGATAGCCCCCGGCGCCGCCAAAAAACTAGGCGGATGATAACCGTCAAACGCGACGTCGTTATAAGCCGCGTCGCTGATGACCATCAGGCCGTAGCGACGGGCAATCTTCACGACGTCGACAAAGAACTCCGGCTCGACCGTCACGCACGAAGGATTGTGCGGGTAGTTGATAATCAGCAGCTTCGGCTTGGGATAGAGATGCTCACAGGTGTAAGCGACGTTCGAAAGAAATTTTTCGCTGTCTGCCACTTCGAGGGCAATCACGTTGCCGCTCGCCAGATTCACGGCGTGCGCATGCACCGGAAACGTTGGCGCCGGCACGATTGCCGTGTCGCCAGGCCCCATTACGGCCAGGCACAAGTGGCTGAAGCCTTCCTTCGAGCCAAGGCAAACGACGATCTCGCTCTCGGGGTCGAGTCGGACGCCGTATTTTTTCAGGTACTTGCTGGCAACCTCGCGACGCAGATTAAGGATGCCAACCGATTGACTGTAGCCGTGATTGGCCGGGTCGCGGGCCGCTTCGACCAGTTTCTCAATCACCATCTCGTGCGGCGGATCCGAGGGGTTGCCCATTCCCAGATCGATGACGTCGTCTCCAGCGCGGCGCTTCTTGTAGAGCAGCGCGTTGATGCGGCCGAACAGATAGGGCGGCAAGCGATGAACGCGGCTGGCCAGCTCGATCTTGAACGGTGGATAGTTTTCAGAATTGCGCGAAGAGTCGTCGTTCATTTGGTCGGCCGGGCGCGGCGGAGAAATGGAGAAAATCCTCCTTCAAGGATACCTCCTTCTAGCGATTAAGAAAACGCCCTCCTCCTCACGACGATCGCAAAGTCCTGACGAAGGGGGTCAGGCACATGTTTTCGGCCAACGATTTCTCGGCAACCGAAATCTTCTCGCCGAAAAATGAGCCAGACCCCGGAGTTTGCGGTTCTCCTGGCCTCCGGCCCGAGGCGTTTGTCAACGACGACTCGACCAGCCGATTTATCGTTGCACAGGGGCCGGTCGGCTGGGGGCCTGGGGTTGTGCCGCGGTAGGCATCTGGCCGCTGACGGGCTGGACAGTTCCGGGCAATTGCGATCTTGGAGCGCCCATGCGCGGCGTGCCGGGACCCTTGGGCGATTGAGTCATAGCCGGGTCCGATCCGTCGGTCGGCTTCTTGCGGAACATTTCCATCGCCGATCGAGACGAACGAGATGTGCCGGACAAGTAGTTGTCGACCTCGGCGCCTTCTTGAATGGCTTCGAATTCCTTGCCCATCGCCAGGCGAAGCTTCTTCTCGTGGATGTCGGCATACAGCTCTCGGCGGGCCTCTTCGGGGCTGACCTTCATTGGCGTTGTTTGTCCTTCGCAGAACAAGATGACAAACCGCTCGCCAGTTTGGATGATGCCGGACATTTCGCCAGGATTAAGCGCGAACGCCTCTTTCTCGACCAAGGGCTGGCCGCCATGCATTTGGATCGGTGGGACTTCTCCCTCCAACACGCTGCTGCCAGGTTCGACAGAGAATTGGCTGGCCAGTTTACCGAAGGCCTTGGCGCCTTCGCGAATCAGGGCCAGCTCTTCGGGCGATGATCCGGCGTTTGGCCCGCGCGGCGGCAACTTCTTCGACAGCTTGGCGATCGCCGGTGTCTTGCGCGCTGTGTCCCAAACTTCTTGCGCCTTACGTTGCTGGCTGAGCACGATAGCGCGGCAGCGGACGCGCGGACCGTAATTGGCTTCGAATCCTTTTTGCAGATCCTCGTCGGTGACCTTGACCTTGTCGCCAGCGAGCTTCTTCAGCGCGACAGCGGGCCAGACGACTTCATGCATGTAGATGTCCCAGCTCATCTCCTGCTTTTCGGTGACTTCGGCCTGCCAGGCCTTCAGGTTGGCGGTGCCGTCGGCGTTCTTCATGCCGGCCAGCAGCGCGGAGCTGACGACTTCCTCGTTCAGATCCTGCGGCGTGATCTGCAGCTTGCGCTGAGCGCAAGCTTGCTCGACCAGGCGGTGATTGATCAGGCCAGACAATACTTCCTTGCCGTGCCGTTCGATGCACTCGTCCGCCAGTTCCTGCATCGTGATCGCGCGACCATTGATCGTGGCCGCCACGCCGGGGTTCTGGGCGCGCTTCTGCGGGTCGTTAAAAATATTCTCGACCTTGGCCGAGGCCTGCAACTCCTGGAAAACATCATTGCCCACCAAGCGCAACTTCTTATCGCGAATGGCCTCGGTCAACAGTTTTTCGCAATCGGCCATTGGGACCGCGCGGGCCGGGATGTGGGCCTCGCACTTGACGATCAGATACTGCTCGCCGACAGCTATCGGCGGCGCGATTTCGTTCTCGCGCATCTTAAAGGCGATCTCCTCAAGCTTGGGATCGCCCAGATGCTTGCGGACGGGAAGGATCTTACCCTTCACGCTGGCGCTGTTCGTGTCTTCAGACTCATTCTTGGCGACGTTTCCGAACGACTCGGGGTCGGCCATGACTTTGGCGTAAAGCCGCTGGGCCTTTTCCTGCGAAGAGCAAGCAATCACGGCCACTTGCACGGCAGCGCCGAACTGCGTCTCGTACGCTTCCTTCAGGTCTTCTGGCGTGACGACTAGCTGTCGATCAGCCAGCTTGCGCAACGCGATCGTCGGCCAGATGATGTCTTTGGCGTATTGCGAGGGAGTGATATGGCGTTCGTCGCGCAGCAGCCCTAGCCATTGATCGGTCTTCATGCCAAAGCGATCGGCCATGCGATCGATCTCGGCTTCGACCTCTTTGGTAGTAACGACGATATTGCGCTGACGGCAATGCTCGGCGATCAGATGCTTGTTGACCAGGCTCTCCAACACGTCTTTGCCGTGTTGCAACAGGCAATCGCGAGCCAGCTCTTCGCGCTTGACCAACTGCCCGTTGACCATGGCGACGATGGCCAATTTGCTATCGGCCGGCGGCTTGCCGGGCGTAGGCGTTGGAGCCGCGTCTTTGCCGGCCGTTGCCGGGGCAGCGGGCGCTTTATTGGCCGGCGCGCCGGCTCCGGCGGGCGTGGGCCCCCAGACCGTGCGCACGGCGATTGCGCTACCAATAATGGCGACGCAAGCGGCGGCGATGGCGAGTCGACGAGTCCATTTCGAACCTGGTGGCGGCAGTTGGGCGTCCATGCCTGGCATTGCCGGGGGTCTCCGATCGAGTTTTTGTGTACGCCAACAGCGACGCTTGCGGGAATGGTCCAGCGCCGCGGGCGAATCCATGGGGGCGGAAGTATAGGAAGGAAGCGAGCCGTGGGTCAAGGTCGCTATCGGAGGCGCCTGGCCAGACGGTTTGCGCTGCAATACTCAGCCAGCAACTGCTAGCGAACCGGGGCCTTTTCGGCCACGAGCTTCTTTATCTCGGCGGGGCGATTAGTGATCAGCCCGTCGATGCCGAACTCAATTAGCTCGGTCGCTCGCTTGGGGTCGTCGAGGGTCCAGCACCAGGCCTTAAGCTTGCGGCGGTGAATGGCGTCGATCCCCTCTTTCGTCAGATGCTCCGAGTTCCATCCGACAACGCTGGCGCCGGCGGCAACCATCTGATCGAGCTTCGCCTCGGTCAGTTCCTTTTCGCCGAGGGCGCCGAGCATCAAGCTGGACGACAACTTTCGGCAATCCGTCAAAAAGTCCCAATCGAAGGCCTGCACGACAGTGCTGCCGGTCATGCCCTTCTTATGGAGCAAATCGATACAGGTTTTCGCGTCGCCACCTTTGCGTTCGATCAGTGTGACCGAGCCCTTTTGGATGGTGTCGAGCGCTTCGTCCAATGTCGCCAGCTTCGTGCCGGCGAACTGCGGCCCGAACCAACTACCAGCGTCGAGCGTGCGCAGCTCTGCGAGTGTTTTGCTCGAGAGCGGGATTTTCTCGCCTCCCCACAGCGCCACGGCGTTGGTTCGCTTATCGAGATCGCGGTCGTGAAACACGACCGGCACGCCGTCTGCGGAGTGGTGATAGTCCAGCTCGACCAGATCGGCCCCCACCTTGACTGCTGACGCGAACGCCGGCAATGTGTTCTCCGGCGCCACTTTGCTGTCACCGCGATGCGCGATCACCAGGACGCGTTTCGCCGCAACTTTTCCGCCAGCGATCGTGAGCGTCACGTTTTCAGCTCCGTGGGCGCCTGCTGCGCTGATTGCGAAAAGAGCCGCCAGCAGGGTGAGTGAGAGAAATGATCGCATGGACTTAGCTTTACGAGAAAGGTCCGGTATTGCCGATTGATGGGAGTGCGAGGCCCCCGCCGAGCAATGCCGTTTCGATTGAGCTGCGCGGCTCGGCAGGAGCCTCGCCCTCCCGGCACGTCCAGCATAACGCTCAGCCGCGCTAATCCTCCATCACCTCGGCCTCTTTGTGGCGGGCCAGGTCGTTGGCCTTGGCCTCGAACTTTTTCGTCAGCTCTTGGATCTCTTCCTTGAGTGCCTTGCAGTCGTCTTCCGAGAGGGTTTTGTCCTTTTCGCTTTGTTCGGCGGCTTTGTTGCCATCGCGACGAACATTGCGAATCGCGACCTTTGACTCCTCGCTCATGTCCTTCGTGCGGCTCACCATCTTGCGGCGTACTTCGGTCGACAACGGCGGCACGTTCAAACGCAACACGCGGCCGTCGTTGTTCGGGTTGAAGCCCAGCCCGCTGGCCTGAATGGCCTTTTCGATGTCTTTGAGCGTGGTCGGATCGAATGGTCGAATCACGATCTGCGACGGCTGGTCCGGCGGAATGCCGATGCTGGCCAGCTGCTTGATCGGCGTGGGCGATCCGTAGGCGTCGACGCGCAGCGAGTCGACCAACCCAGGGTTGGCTCGCCCGGTGCGGATACCGGCCAGCGCGTGCTTGAGCACGTCGATCGCTTTCTCCATTCGCTCTTCCACATCCAGCAGAATGTCGTCGGCGTTCATCGCTTGGTCTACCTGTTGCTCCAGAAGATGTGCCCGAATTCCTTCGCTCTAGCGCGGATCCGCGACTTTGCTGCGGATCAGCGTGCCGAGCTTTTCGCCGTTGACGGCGCGCTCGATGTTGCCCGGCTTGCGGAAGTTGAAAACCAGAATCGGCATTTCGTGTTCCATGCACTGGGCAATCGCCGTCGGATCCATGACCCGCAGATTTTGCTCGCGCACCGCATGATAGCTTAGCTCGCTATAAAATACGGCGTGCGGGTTCTTCTCCGGATCGTCGCTGTAAACGCCATCGACGCGGGTCGCCTTCATCAAAATGTCGGCTTCCAGTTCCAGCGCTCGCTGCGCGGCGGCCGTGTCTGTCGTCACAAAGGGACTGCCCGTGCCGCAGGCAAGAATGACGATGCGACCCTTTTCCAGGTGCCGCGTCGCCCGGCGGCGAATGTACGGCTCGGCGACGCCGTCCATGCGGATGGCAGTCGAAAGCCGCGTGGCGCAGCCCAACGATTCCAGCGCGTCTTGCAGCGCCAGCCCATTGATGGCCGTGGCCAGCATCCCCATGTAGTGGCTGGTCGCCTCTTGGATGCAGGCGCTGCCCGAAGCAAACTGAGCCCCGCGCAGGATATTGCCACCACCGATCACGATGGCAATCTGCACGCCACTTTGCGCGGCGCGGGCCGTCTGTTCGGCGATATGCAGGACTTCGTCCATGCTGATGCCGCGTTCGCCCGCGTGCGTAAAGCTCTCGCCCGAAAGCTTGAGCACAATCCGTTGGTAACGCTGCGCGCCTTGGGTCGAATCCGGCATGGCATTCTCAAGTCAAAGTGACGAAAACTATGAACTTCTGCTTGCGGCTAACGAGGAACCGTCGGCTAGCGCCTTGCGGCTCATGCAGAAACCCGAGGGCTCCGCACTAGGACTTGCCCAATTCCCAGCGGACGAACTTCTTTACTTTCAGGCCGGCTTCTTTTGCCAATTGGCCGACCGTTTTCTTGTCGTCCTTCACGAACGGTTGCTCAAGCAGAACGTACTCCGCATAGAAGTTCTTCATCCGGCCTTCGATCATCTTGGCGATAATCGACTCGGGCTTGCCTTCTTTGCGAGCCGCTTCGCTGAGAATATCGCGCTCTTTGTCGATTGCCGATGGATCGAGGTCTTCCTTCGCCAGCACAATGTTGGGGCGCTGCGCCGCAATGTGCATCGCAATGTCCTTGGCGATCTCAGGCTTCGTGCCTTCGACCTCGACGAGCACGCCTGGGCTGCCCGTGTGATGGGCGTAACCGCCGGCGTCGCCTTCGACCCGGACAATGCGGGCAAGATTGAAAACTTCGCGGATCCGATTGAACAAGTCGTCCTTTTGCTCGCCCAATGTCATGTTGGGCTTGCTGGGCGACTTTTGCGCCAGCAGCTCATCCGGCGTTGCAGCCCCGGGACCGGTGGCCAACTGCTGGGCCAGGTCCGTGGCGAGCTGAACAAACTCTTCGTGCGAAGCGACTGGCGCGCTTTCGCATTGCAATTCGATCATCGCCGCGGTCTTCTTGGCCGGGTCGATATAGAGCGCAATCCGACCGCAATTGGTATCGCGACCGATGCGGGTTTCCTGCGTCTTGATCCCTTGCTTGCGCAGCCAACTGACTGCCGCGTCCTGATCGCCGCCGGTCTCTTGCAGCGCCTTCTTACACTCCATCATCGGCAGGCCGGTGGCCTGGCGCAGCGCCATCACGGCGGCCGCTGTGATTTCTGCCATTATGTTCAACTCTCCGTAAAATTAGGAATGCGGAACGCAGAATGCGATGAAGCATCCGGCATTCCGCATATGCGGTGAAATTGTACGACGTCGGAAGATCAGGCCAGCGCCGGTCAAAGCGTCCACAGCCAGGCGCTTGCGCGAATTTGAATCGCGCAAACGCCGAAGCGTTGTTTCAGTGGACGCCATCTGCCGGCCTTACGGCCCTACTCAGCGTCCTTGTCTTCTTCCGGCTCTGGGCTGACATAGGCCGCGACCTTGCTGTCGTCCTTGGCTGCGCCCGCAGCGCCGGCCGCCTTGCCTTCGAGGATGGCGTCGGCCAGTTGCTGCACGATCAGCTCGATCGAACGGATGCTGTCGTCATTGCCCGGAATTGGCAGATCGACCAGGTCCGGATCGCAATCGGTATCGATCAGCGCGATGGTGGTCACGCCCATCGAACGGGCTTCGCGGATCGCGTTCTTTTCCTTCTTCGGATCGATCACCACCATGCACTCTGGCAGGCGGTTGAGCGTGCGGATGCCGTTGAGGTTGCGGAGCATCTTGCGATGCTCGCGATTCAAGGCCGACTGCATTTTCTTGGAGTAAGCGCCCAGCTTGTCGCTGTTCTTCAGCGCGTCGAGCTCTTCCAGACGAGCCAACCGGCTGCGAATGGTGCGGAAGTTGGTCAGCGCGCCGCCGAGCCAGCGATCGCTTACATACGGCATGCCACAACGCAGCGATTCGCGCTCGATCGTCTCCGAGGCTTGTCGCTTGGTGCCGACAAACACGACCAGGCTGCCGCCGGCGGCGACCTGGCTGACGTACTTCTTGGCGCGAATCAGACCGCGGATGGTCTCGCGGACGTCGATGATGTGGATCAGGTTGCGGCGACCATAAATGTAGGGCCGCATCTTGGGGTTCCAACGGCTCGCGCGATGGCCGAAGTGAACGCCCGCCTCGATCAATTCCTTGACCAGAACGGTTGACAAAAGAAACTCCTTCGCCTGGGCACACCGGCTAAGTCTGTCGGATGGCAACTGCCTATGAGGGCAGAAGTTACCGCCAGCGTCCGGCGTTAATACAAGCAGCTCGGCCAGATTGAAAGGCGAGGGAGCCAAAACCGACCCCCTACCGCCACGGCAAGCGCGGACCGTGCGCGCATGCCAAGTCCGGTAGTGTACCGATGTTAGGGTACGGGGTCAATTGGCGTAGCGGTGCGCGTTAAGCAGGCCGCTAAGACGAAACCTCGCTACACCGAAGAATTTGGCGACGGCCGCTCCAACTCGGCAATGGGGCACCTCGTACTTGGCGATGGTCCCCGGCATCACACCAGCCAGCGTCCTTAGGCATTTCACTATCCGGCTCAAGCCCAAGCCCGTGGAGGGAACCTGCTTTTACGGAGGTTCCGTTGGTTTCTTGGACAAATTTTGAATTTGTAAAAAATTTTATGTCCGGTCCTGTCGGTAACAAGTTCCTATGTGAGTAAGGGCGTCAATTCATGGCGATCGGATTCGAGGAAAACGACACAGCCGTGAGTGCGGCTGACCCGCAAATTGCCCGAGACATTGAACAAGGGGGCAGATTGCAGTCGCGCATGCGGATTTTGTAGCGAGGCATTAAATACCGGAAGGATCGATTATGTGCAGAAGTCGCTCTCAGTGCAGTTGGCTAGTCGTTATTGGGTTCGCCGTCGTTGGATTTGCGGCCCCCGCACACGGTGGACTCAACGAATCTCTCTCCAATCTCGTCACTAAACATTTAAGGAAGGCCGCGGAAAAAGAGATTCCAGTCGAGGTTCAGAATCCGTCGTTCAAAGGTACAGTCTCAGCGGTGGAACCCAAAAAGCACCTCGAAGTAACAATCGACGATTTCCGTCTCGCAAACGACACCATTCGCTTTTCAGTGCATATTTCCGCCAGGACCAAAGTCGCCGGTGAGTTAAACGAGCCAGGAGGCAAAACAGATGCGAGTGCGATCATCGACATAAATGCAAGCTGTGATGTTGAAATATCCATCTCGGCCGAGGGCGACCAGATTTTTGGCAAAGGAGTTGTTAGCGACCTCGATGCAGACTTCAAAGTTTTAGAACTGACACCGGCGAACCTCGACGGAGGCACTGGCCTGATGACGACCGTAGTCAACACTGTTTTTAAAGCAAAAAAGAAAAAGATCGTCGAGGATCTGAATGCCCAATACGAGAAGTTTGAGATTGAGATTGAATAATGAGGAATGATCCCGACTGATCAACCAAGCGACAAAGGTGCGCAATGTCCCAAGAACAAACGATTTCACGCCGAAGGTGCCTTCTAATAACCGCAGGCTCAATCATCGCGGGCCTTCAGTGTCGTCCATTATTAGCGTTCGGGACTGACAATCCTGTCGCGCGAAAGCTGCTTGAATCTGCGCTGGAGAAGGTTCTCGCCGGACATGACTCAAAAGAGACCGGCTTCCACTCAAAAAGCTCAGAAAAGGATACCAAGTGGGCTACGTTCAGAGATCCCGGAAAAACAAAGGGGTCAGAACTATTTACGGCGGACGCCGTAGACCGCCCCATCTCTACTGGCTTATCGGGCAGGCTCTTAATCCCTTCACTCCTTGGGAATTGGAAACGCCGCGGTGTGCGTTGGCCCTGCCGGATTGATCTGTTTGCTATTTCCAATCGTCCACGGACGAGCGCGCCCACTGCCGCCATACTCCAGGATCTCGGCCTCTGGAAACAATTCGCAAACGCGTTCGAAATTCTCCGGCGAAACGAATAGATGCTCTTCTCCGCTGATGCCGAAAACTCTCAATGCCAACGGAGCATTGGGGACAGGCTGGTTGGCCGCAAAGATATGCCGCACGGCAACGCCTGACCTGATCGCTTCGGATCGAGCGTAAATCCACCTGCCCTGGTAGGCGAGAAAACAGCAAAGCGCCGTCACGGCCACAAACATCGCCCGTAGCGAAAACTGAAACCGACGTGAAGGAGAGTAGTCGCGCATGCGAGACATCGTAACGCGTTGCGACTTTTGACTGCAATAGAAAGGACGAGTGGCGTCGGCCGCGGCGCGGTAGGACCGTCAAAGCGCCGCGCCATTCGACACCCTTCAATCACAGCGACACACGCCCAGGATGAATCGTCGCCTTCCCGCGCGGCATCACTAGCTTCTCGCACACCCGCCAGGCGCCGTAGATCATTACCCCGTTGAACGCCAGGAACGCAATCGCCATCCCCAGGAAAATCGCGACGTCTCCCAGGGAAGACAGCAGCAAAAACGCAATGCAATTCGCAGCGGCCAGCGGAAACACGAGGGCCGATATCAGCGCCGGCCGGGTTCCGTACAGCCAGCCATTCGAGCGCTGGATGCGGAGCAGGCTCCACGCGCCAGCGATCGAAATCGCCAGTAGCGCGGTCGCTTCCAACACCAGGAGTCCGCCATCTCCGCCAGCCATCACTGACATGACGAGCACGAGCAGCAAAAAGACGCCGGCCACGGCGCTGCCGGCCGCCAGCAGCGACAGTTCCGGCTCGCGAGGCTTCGGCGGGGCAAACGTTTCGTTCAGCTTGCGGCGATCGAAGCCTTCGGGCGCGTAAGATTCCGGCGGATCTAGCTGCGCAAGGACGGCCAGCACGTCTTCGCGCGTCGGCTCGCCCGTCGTGCGTCTCGCGAGCAGCTCGAAGACGTGCGATTCCACTTCGCTGAGGATTCCGCGCCGCTCGCCGCGCGACACGCCCGCCGCCAGCAGGATTCGTTCGATCGCGTCCAGGCGTTCCTCGACCAGACTTTGCAAAGCAGGGCTAAGTTCGACCATCGACGAGTTCATCGCGACTCTCCTTGAACCAGGTGGTGAACGGATTTTTGAATCGTCTGCCAGTGAGCGATCATCTCGTCGAGCCGGCGCCGACCGACTTCGGAGAGGCGGTAATAACGCCGCGCAGGCCCCTGCGGCGAAGCGGCCGTGCGCGTGAGCAGGCATTTGTCTCGCGCCAGCCGCGCGAGCAAAGGGTAGATGGTGCTTTCGGTCACTTCGAGCCCCGCGATCGCACTCAATCGCTCGACAATCTGATAGCCGTAGGCCTCTTCTTCGCCGAGCGCAGCGAGCACGCAGAGCTCGATCAGCCCACGGCGAAGTTGCGTAACCCAGGCGTCCATGCAGTTTCCCCTTCAGCTACAACGTGACGCATAGTAGCGAACTCGCAAGGGAGTGTCAATCGTATTTCGCCGCTCGGCTGACTTTCTTGGGGTTGCCAGTGAGATCTCCAGCGCCGCGCGAGGTGATTCCATTTGTGATTCGCCGGCAGACGCTGTGGGTCCCCTTCGATTAAGATGGCTCCGCGCAGGTTTGGACTGCCAACAGCGCCCGAGTATCCAGTACCCTCAGAGCAGGCGTCATGCCGATGGACCGACGGGGCGGGTCAACGATACCAAGGAGCATCCGCGCGCTCGTCGTAGCGCACATCGCACTCGGTATTGCGTCTGGGGCGATCGGATACGCCGAATTGGGACACCAAGCCTGGCATCATGCGACGATCCTTTCGTCTGCCGCCCTCGGGTTCAGCCAGGCGGCGCTCATCGGGTTATGGCTGGGGTTTGGTGAGACGCCGTGGAAAAGACGCTGCCTGCTGGGCGCCATGGCGCTAGTCGCAATTTGGATCGGAGTCACGTACGCGATTCGTGGACATCGCGCCCTGACCTGGCGAGAGTCGAATCTCGATTTCGTCTTCATTTTTTCCGCTGGACTTCTTGTCGCCACGATCGCGATCGTGTGGCGTCGGGTTGGCTGGGTGATTGGGCATGACGCGGCGCCGCTGCCGGACGCGCCGCGCGCCCGCCTGCAATTCACGACTCTCGATCTATTTCTGGTCACGACGATCACCGCCCTGTCAATCGGCGTCTTGACCTTCATTCGGACTTACATCCTGATCGGGCGCTCAGTCGACGCGCTAGGGCTCTACATGCTGCAAGTCGCCGGCACGACGTTCAGCGCCACCTGGTCCGTGTTATCGCGGCGCCGTTTTTACTGGCGGCTGCTGGCCGCGCCGGCTGCCATTGTCGTGGGACTGCCGGCTTACTACATCGAGCGTAGATGGGACTTGCCGATCGTGGTCATCGCCCAAGCCGCGATCACGGCCGCGACGCTGATCGTCGTCCGCAGAGTGGGGTATCGACTGTACGTCAGACAGCGGAACCTGCTGACGCCTCTCACTTCACCCGATGTACCGAATTAGACAGCCGCAACCCGTTGCGACCTGGCCGAATTGCCTTGATCCTTGCGTGTTTGGCAAAGACTCTGGAAACATCCGCATGGACGCTGATTTGATGAATGACAACTTAACCCGCGTGCAGCGACGACGGACGCTGGTTGCGTTAATCACGGCGCATGTTCTTGTCAGCCTCGCAACGTTCGCCATTGGCCGGATGTATGGTCTGCAACTCAGCCTGCTCGTGATCGCTGGACTGTCGTTATGCACTAGTCAGGCGGCGCTGCTGGGATTGTGGTTCGGCTTCGGTCGTAAGCGATCTCCCAAACGCCTGTTACTGTGCGCGCTGACTATGTTGGCAATCTTGTTCATTCTGGTGTTCGGCATCTATTCCCAAGATTCTTTCGATGAGCGTGTTACGATTACCTTGGGAGGCTTGCTTGCAGCCACTTTCACGGCAAGCGCCTTGGCCGCGATCGCCTTGCAAAGAACCGGCGCAATGATCGGCCTCGAAAGTGATCTGCCCAACAACGCTGGACCAGCTCGGTTGCAGTTTACGATGCTTGACCTGTTTACGTTTACCACCATGGTAGCTCTGCTGACGACTGGCGTTTCCGCATTGCGAGGTTTCCTTGACGGCGAATATGAATTTGACACCGTCGGATTGTTGGTGGTCGCGGTCACTGCCGCGATGCCGCCGTTGATGGTGGCTGCGTTATCTCGACTGCGGTTGGGCTGGCGTTTGCTGGCGGTGGCTTCGATTGCATTGATCGCGCTCCCGCTCCGTTTGCCATTTGATGATTGGTTCGGGCCGATCATCCTGGCCGCTGAAGCGGCGATTGCCTTGGCGTCGCTGTTGGCTGTTCGGCACGCGGGTTATCGAGTTTACGCGCGCGAGCGGAGCCCGACGGTATGAGACGGCATATTTCGACGACTTGAGACGACCATATCGCATGCTCGACGGATCAAGATGCAAGTCGAATCAAAAGAAACCGAAACGGGTCAACCAAAACTGCGAAGACGCGCTTTAGTCGCGCTAGTGGTCGGGCACGTCATCGCTATCGCGACAACTATCCTTCTGCAAGAGCTCTCTGGATCCGAGTTCGAGGCGCGAGATTATAGACTGATTGGCCTGGCAATCTGTGGGGGCCAGTCCGCACTAATCGGACTATGGTTCGGCTTCGGGAATAAGCAATCGCCCGGGCGACTGATGTTGTGCGTGTCCATCCTGTTGGTTCTTTGGCTATTGCTCTTATTCGGAACTTACCGTCCTTACCGATTTGATTTGCGGGAAGCTGTCGCTTTCGCGTGTTATTCAGCTGCTCCGTTTGCAGTGGTAAGTCTTTGCGCGCTGATGATGCGACGAGCAGGACTGAGACTCCGCCCAACCAGCGAGTGTTCACCCGACATTCCGCCTGGAAGACTGCAATTTACTACGATGGACTTATTCGCATTCACGACAGTGGTGGCGATACTGGTTGCTATCGTATCCACGTTGCGGACTGTAGGCATTGACGAAGTCGACGGAATTGGCGTCATGACACTGGTCGCCGTCGGCGCCGTGCTGCCTACTTTCTTCGTAGTGTTGTCCGGGATCAATTTGATCTGGCGCATTCTGTTAGCTGCGTTACCTTCGTTCGTCGTAATCCCACTATATGTTTGGATTGATGACTGGCCTCTATGCTTTCAAATGGTGCTTCCCGTAGAGGCGATTTCGCTCGCCTCGCTGCTGGTCTTTCGGTGGATGGGTTATCGACAATACGCTCGCAGTCGAATAATCCCGTAAACGCCAACTATCATGCAGAACGCCTGCTTGGCTAGTGATGCTTACAATCTCGAATTCACCCACAGCACGGCGCCAGCCGCGCCAATCACCAGCGCTACTAGCAAAAGCGGGTGTTGCTGCAAATGGATCAGCCACCATTGCCCGGTAGGTCCGGCTAGTCCGGCCAGCACTGCGTAGCCGGTGACGATGATCATCAACTTCGCCAGGCTGAGCTTTGCTGGGCGTTTAAAGCGCAGCCAGACCCAGAGGGCTGTCCATAACACAAACAGCACGATCAGCAGTCGGACGTCGATCTCTGCGCCTGCGATGCGAAACATGACTGCGTCCACCCCAAGGCGCTTTATTCGTACCCAATCTCAGGCGTCAATTGCACGCGGCTGCGCGTGAACGTGCCGCTGCCGCGGCCGATCTGGTTGCCTTCGCTATCGTGAACGACGCTCTCGGCGACGAAGAAACTGCGGGCGGCATGGACTACATGCCCCTTGGCCCGCATCTCGCCATGCGAGATCGCACCGGTCAGGTACGTGGTGAACGTAACTGTGAGCATAAAGGCATCTTCGACCAGCGAGTTAACGGCAAAGAATGCCGCGTCGTCGAGCGCTTTGAAGTAGACCGAGCCATGCGCGCCGCCACCCGAGTGATAGAACCGCTGATCGATCGGAATGATCAGTTCCGCGGCCGCGTGCGAGATCGTGAGCGTCGGCGCATAAAAATCGTTTCCCGGCGCCCGCAGGTACATCCGCTCCAGCTTACGGTAGTGCTCTTCGTTACTCATCAGTCGGTTGCCTGGGTCAGATTCCTCACGGAACCGCCATCATAGTGATTTCGAACACCGGCGAGGACGAATGGCCCAAAGCGCCGAAATATGCGACGGCGATTCGCACGCTTTTCACAACCAGCCCGAAGCGCAAGCGAGGGTTCTTCGTCATGGCTACGTCTATAGAGGACCCTCGCTTGCGCTTCGGGTTAGTGTTATCCCTCTCACGTCATCGCGGCGTACGCCAGCGTCCAGAAGTCAGTATAAAACCGAGGCGGTGTCGGCGAATCCATCATTCGTTGCGTGAGCAGAATGCCGATCATCTGCTTGGCCGGATCGGTGTAGGCCGAGGTGCCCAGCCCGCCGTCCCAACCAAAGCGGCCCGGCGTGTTGTAGATTTCTTCTTGGCGAAGGTCGACGGCCAGGCCGAACCCCCAACTGCGATTCGTCCCGAAGAAAACCTCGGCGTCCACACGCTGCTCGGGCGGAACGTGATCTTGTGTCATCAACTCCACCGTCGCCGGCGAGAGGACCTGCTCCTGGCCGTGCCGCCCCCGGTTGAGCATCATCTGACTGAAGGCGAAGTAATCGTC
>Ga0268266_10001117_pt1 | contig 33498 bp, 33 predicted proteins | sample KBSS13metaG_FD_190356 | JGI IMG/M metagenome (GOLD analysis project Ga0268266, IMG submission 190356) | Switchgrass rhizosphere microbial communities from Kellogg Biological Station, Michigan, USA - KBS S1-3 metaG (SPAdes) (version 2) | ecosystem: Host-associated > Plants > Roots > Rhizosphere... | reverse complement strand
TAACGAGCCCGAGCCCGTCGCCTTCGCTCCCAACTCGATCCGTCTGATCGAGCTGGCTCGGCGCGTCGCGGCAAGTGATTGCACGGTCCTCATCGTCGGCGAATCCGGCACGGGCAAGGAAGTCCTGGCACGATTCATTCACCGCTGCTCACCCCGCAGCCGTGAGCCCTTCGTCGCCGTCAATTGCGCCGCGATACCGGAGAACATGCTCGAAGCCATGTTGTTTGGTTATGAGCGCGGCGCGTTCACCGGCGCTCATGCCTCGCATCCCGGCAAATTCGAACAGGCGCAGGGCGGAACCCTGCTCCTCGATGAGATCACCGAGATGCCGCTGGGCCTGCAGGCGAAGCTGTTGCGCGTCCTGCAGGAGCGCGAAGTGGAGCGTCTGGGCGGTCGGACACCGATCTCGCTCGATGTGCGAGTACTCGCCACCACCAACCGTCGCCTGCGCGAAGAGGTTGCTGCCGGCCGCTTCCGCGAAGACCTTTACTATCGACTGAACGTATTCCCCCTTGCGATCTCGCCGTTGCGCGCGCGTCGCGAAGATGTCCTGCCGCTGGCAATGCAGTTGTTGAGTGCGCGTTGCCGTCCCGGCGAGCAGATCCCGGCACTCGGAGCGGATGCCGCTCATCTGCTGTTGACTTACCCCTGGCCCGGTAACGTCCGCGAGTTGGATAACCTCCTGCAGCGCGCGTTGATCCTGGTGAACGGCCCCGTCATTCACGAGGACCACATCCAGTTTGAGCTGGCCAATGAAGGTCACCTGACAGCAGAAGCTCCGGTGGTCGCGATCAAGCCGCCTGCGATGGATGTGACTTCTTCCAACTCCCTGGCGCGCTCGTTGGATGAAACCGAGCGCGACCTGATTCTCGATGCACTGCGGACCGGCCAGGGAAGCCGGCGCGAAGTCGCGGAGCGGCTGGGCATCAGCCAGCGGACTCTGCGTTACAAGCTCGCCCGGCTGCGCGAAGCCGGTGTCGATGTGCCCGCCGCCTGAGGAATGAGCGATGAGCCTCGAAATCGATTCAGTACTGGCCCAGATCCGTTCACTGTCCGCCCAGGCAAAAGGCGGCATGGGAGGTATTACTCCCCCACAGTCACCGACAGCCACCGACAAGTCGGGCCCCAGTGCCTTTGCAACGTTGATGGGAAAAGCCGTCAACAGCGTGAACCAGCAGGAACTGACCGCCGGAAAAATGACTGACGCCTTCCAGCGCGGTGACCCGGGAGTAGAGCTCCCGCAGGTCATGCTCGAAATGCAGAAAGCGAGCGTGTCCTTCCGCGCATTGACCGAGGTTCGCAATCGCGTGGTCAGTGCGTATCAAGAAATCATGAACATGCAGATCTGATAGAGGTCTCGTAGCCCTTGAACGCCGAAGTCTCACAGCTGCCTGTTCCCACGACTCCGCCTTGGCAGCAAGCGCTGAAACCCCTACTGCTGCTCGTTGGCATTGCCATGGCAGTGGCCGCGGGCGTGACCGTCGTGTTGTGGTCACGCGGCCCCACCTACTCCACGTTGTATGCAAACCTCGGCACGCAGGACCAGGCCCAGATCACCCAGGCCCTGGATGCAGCCCAGATTCCCTATCGCATGGCACCGGGCTCCAACACCATCGAGGTGCCCGCCGAGAAGTTGAATGACGCGAGACTGAAGCTCGCGGGCCAGGGGCTGCCCGAAGGCGGCGGCGGCTTCGCCATGATGGACAAGGACCCCGGCTTCGGGGTCAGCCAGTTTATGGAGAACGCCCGCTACCAACATGCTCTCGAGGCTGAGCTGGCGCGAACCATCGCTGCCCTGCGGCCCGTCGAGGGCGCGCGGGTGCACCTCGCTGTGCCGCGGCCATCCGCGTTCGTGCGCGATCACAAAGGCGCGAGCGCGTCTGTGTTCCTGCAACTCAAACAGGGTCGGCGCCTCGAGCAGGAGCAGATCCAGGCCATTGTGAACCTGGTTGCCTCCAGCATTCCCGACCTCGAAGCCAACTCGGTCACCGTGGTCGATCAACAGGGACGCCTGTTGTCTTCCCCTGAAGGTCACGACCCATTTTCCGTACGCGAACAGCAGTACGACATGATCCATCGTCTCGAGGACGACTACGGGCAGCGCATCGAAGCCCTGCTGATCCCGTTGGTAGGCCCGGGCCGCGTGCACGCCCAGGTGGTCGCTCAGATGGACATGGCCGTGACCGAAGAGGCTCACGAGCAGTACAAGCCCGACAGCCAAATCATCCGCAGTGAGCAGACTTCGGAATCAGTTACCAAAGACGCCAACGGCACACAGGGTGTTCCCGGCGCATTGACCAATCAACCGCCTGCGGCCGGCGTTGCTCAACCGCCTCCACCCAACACTCCTCCGAAGCCCGCCGCCAACGGAGCACCTGCCGCCGCTGGCGCTGCTGCCGCCGCCGCGACGACCGCAACCACCACGCCAACCTCGGAGAGCACCTCCAAGCAGGCCACCAAAAACTACGAAATCGACCGCACGGTCGCCTACACCAAGCAGCCGGCAGGCCGCTTACGCCGAATCACGGTTGCCGTGTTGATCGACAACCTGCGCACCGTGGGCAAGGACGGCAAGCCCCACGAAACGCCGCTGGCCAAGGAACAACTCGAGCACATCAATCAGCTCGTGAAGGACGCCGTCGGCTACGACGAACAGCGCGGCGACAGCGTGAATGTAGTGAACGCCTCGTTCACGCAGGAAACCGCGCCGACCAACGAAGGCGAATTGGTATCCCCGAAGATCTGGGAATCACCCATGTTCCTGGACATCGCCAAGATCGTGGGCGGCCTCGTGGTGCTGCTGGTTCTCGTGCTGTCGGTCATCCGGCCGCTGGTCAAGAACCTGATCGCGCCTGCTGCTCAACAGATGCAGGTCAACGTTCTGCCTAAAGCGGCCGCCGCCGCTGCGGGACAAGGTGCGCTCCCTGAGGGCACGGCGGACAACACGCCAGCTCTACCCAGTGCGGCCCAACAGGCCGCAGCCACCCATGAACAGCAGGTAGCCAACGCCCGGACCCTGGTCACCCAGGACCCGAAGCGCGTAGCGCAAGTAGTCAAAGGCTGGGTGGCCACCGATGACTGAGAAATCCGAACGGACGGGCACTGAACGCGCGGCCATCCTGCTGTTGACCCTCGGCGAGAGAGAAGCCGCCGAGGTGTTGAAGCAGATGGGCGCCAAGGAAGTGCAGCGCATCGGCGCTGCCATGGCCAAACTCCAGAACGTCTCCAAGGAGGAGGTTCAGAGCGTCATTGCCGAATTCTCCCAATCGGTGGAGAACCAGACCTCGGTGGGTGTCGGCACGGATGAGTTCCTGCGCAAGGTGTTGGTCGATGCGCTCGGGCCGGAAAAGGCCTCCGGCATCATCGACCGCATCAGTGTCGGGCGCTCCACCAAGGGTCTCGAGGCCCTGAAGTGGATGGATGGACGCGCCGTGGCGGAGCTGATCCGTCTCGAGCATCCCCAGATCATTGCCATCGTCCTCGCCTATCTCGAGGCCGACCAGGCCGCCGAGGTGCTGGTGCACCTGCCGGCCAACACCCGCTCGGACATCATGGTCCGTATTGCAACTCTCGATGGTGTGCAACCCAGCGCCCTGAGCGAGCTGGATGACATCATGGAGAAGACCTTCGCCGGCAAGGGCACCACGCGCACCTCCGCCCTCGGAGGCGCTAAGGCGGCGGCCAACATCATCAACAACCTCGAGCCCAGCCAGGAAGGCGTGATCATGGAGCAGATCACCCAGGCGGACGAGCAGTTGGGCTCGCGCATCCAGGACCTGATCTTCGTGTTCGACAACCTGCTGGAGATCGACGATCGCAGCATGCAGGAGCTGTTGCGCCAGGTGGCCAGCGACAAGCTGCTGCTCGCCATGAAGGGCGCCGACGATGCCATGAAGGAAAAGATTTTCAAGAACATGTCGCAGCGCGCCGCAGAAATGTTGAAGGACGATCTCGAGTCCAAGGGACCTGTGAAGATTTCCGAAGTCGAAGGCGCGCAGAAGGAAATTCTGCAGACCGCCCGCAAGTTGGCTGAAGCCGGCACCATCCAGCTGGCGAGCAAGGGCGATGAATATGTCTGAGCCACGCCGGCCGATCCCGGCCCGCACGGCGGCTGTGGAGCGTTGGGCCCTTCCGGATGTCGCAGGTCCGGTCATCCGCGCGCGCGAAGAAAAGAAGCCCGTCGACAACACGGTCGAACTGCTCCGCCAGGCGTTGCAGGAGAGCGAGGCCCGCGGCTACCAGGCCGGCCTGGAAAAGGCACAGGCCGAAAGCCAGATCACTTTGGACGCCCTCGCCGCCAAAGTCGCCCAGTTGGACTCCATCCTCCAGCTGCTCGGCGCGCCTTTGGCGCAGTTGGACGCCGAAGTCGAGAAGGAACTTCTGAACCTGACTCTGTCCGTAGGCAAACAGCTCGCACGGCGCGAGTTGCGGGTTGATCCCACTCAAGTCATTGGAATCATCCGCGAGTCTCTGTCCCAGCTCCCCGCCTCGGCCCGCGATGTCCGCGTCCATCTGCATCCCGAAGACGCCGCAACAGTCCGCGAGCGCCTCGCCGAGCCCTCGCAGGACCGCGCCTGGAAGATCGTCGAAGACCCCACGCTCAGCCGCGGCGGCTGCCTGATCCGCACCGAAAATTCGCAGCTCGACGCGCGCCTCGACAGCCGCATCGCCGCCGTAATCGCCACCGCCCTCGGCGACGAACGCGCCCCCGAACGCCCCGCAGAGTCGCCTGACTCACCGGGAGCCGTCGCGTGACCGACCTCAACACCGACCGCGCGCCCGGCCGCCCATGCGAGGCCGCGCCATGAGCGACCTCAACACCCACCGCGCGGCCAACTGGAGCGAGCGTCTCGCCAAGCGCACGCGCCGCATCGAACGAACACTGCCTCCCCCCGTGGAAGGCACCCTGACCCGCATGGTCGGCATGACTCTTGAAGCCACCGGCTGCCAGGCATCCATCGGCGACTACTGTGATGTCATCACCGGCGACGGCCACCGTGTTGCATCCGAGGTCGTCGGCTTCTCAGGCGACCGCCTCTACCTCATGCCAACAGGCGACATCCAAGGCCTCGGCCCCAGCGCTCGCGTAATACCCCGCCAGCGCGGCGCCGGAACCGTCCGCGTGGGACCCCAACTCCTGGGCCGAATCGTCGACGGCGCCTGCAACCCGCTCGACGGCCTCGGCCCCCTCGAATGCGAGGACCGCGTCCGCCTGACCGGCAAGCCCATCAACCCCCTGTCCCGCAAACCAATCGAAGAGCCGCTGGATGTAGGCATCCGCGCAATCAATTCCCTGCTCACAATCGGCCGCGGGCAACGCGTCGGTCTGTTTGCAGGCAGCGGCGTCGGCAAGTCCGTGCTGCTGGGCATGATGGCCCGCTACACCAGCGCCGACATCATCGTCGTCGGCCTCATCGGCGAGAGAGGCCGCGAAGTCAAAGAATTCGTCGAACGTATTCTGGGCCCCAAGGACCGCCAACGCGCAGTCGTGGTTGCAGCGCCCGCAGACGCACCGCCACTCATGCGCCTGCACGGCGCCTGGCTCGCTACAGCCATCGCCGAATACTTCCGGGACCAGGGTGCCAACGTGTTGTTGTTGATGGACTCCGTGACTCGCTTTGCGCAAGCACAACGCGAGATCGGCCTGGCCATCGGCGAAGCCCCAGCCACAAAAGGCTATCCCCCTTCCGTGTTTGCCCGCTTGCCGCAACTCGTAGAGCGCGCAGGCAACGGCGCAGAAGGCTCCGGCTCAATCACAGCGTTCTATACCGTTCTCACGGAAGGCGACGACAATAACGACCCCATCGCGGATGCAGCGCGCGCCATTCTCGACGGACATATTGTTCTCTCGCGCCGCATCGCCGAGAGCGGTCAGTACCCCGCGATCGACATCGAAGCGTCAGTGAGCCGTGTAATGCACGAGATCACGACGCCCGCGCAAATGCAGATCGCACGGCAGTTCCGCCACACGCTATCCACGTATCAACAGAATCGCGATCTGATTGCTGTGGGTGCGTACCAGCGGGGCAGCGACCCCCGCGTCGATAACGCCATCACACTCTTCCCCCGGATGCAGAAATTTCTGGCGCAGGATATCCGTGAGCGTTCCGATTTCGGGGCCAGCCTCACAGCGCTCCAGACGGTCCTGGCGGATAGTGGCGGCGGAAAACCGTAATAGGGGCCGATCATGAAGCGCGCTCAACGATTGGAGATGGTTCAGAACGTCGTCGACGATCTGGAGCGACGCCGCGCCGAAGCCCTCGCCGCCAGCGAGCGCCGGGTCTCCGAAAGCGAGGCCAAGCTCGCCGAGCTCGAGAGCTACCACGCGAGCTACGTTCAAGGCTTCAACGTCCGTGCCGGGTCCGGCATGGACGCCAACCTGGCCCGCGATTACCAGGCCTTCCTGGCGCGCCTCGAAGAGGCCGTTCGTCAACAAACCCAGGTTGTGACTCGCACGCGCGCGCAGCGCGACAGCGAAAGACAGAACTGGCAGGGCGCCGCCCAGCGCGCCGAGGCCGTGGGTCAGATGGTCAAGCGCTTCCAGACCGAGGAAGTCCGCGCCGCTGACAAACGGGAGCAACAAGAGTCCGACGAGCGCTCCGCGCGCGCGTGGGCATATGGATTGGTGGCACGTGGCGCTTAACATTCGACCGTCTTCTTCGAGCTCGTCATCGAACAGCACGACGCAGTCCTCCAGCAAGCAGTCATCGACTGCCGACCTGTTCGCACAGGGGATGGCCGCCGCCGCCAAGCAGAGCAAGCCCACCAGGCAGGCCACCCCCGCTCCGAAACCCAGCAAGCCCGCCAGCACGCCCAAACCGAAACACGCAGCGGACGATGATTCCCAGAGCAAGCGCGCGAGCAGTTCGCGCGACAGCAACGGCACAAGCAGCAAGCCCAAGTCGGCTTCATCTGCGAGCCAGTCCGCCGCCAATGCCCAGGCCGGCCAAGACGCCTCCCCCGATGACGCAGCCGCCTCCGAGGCCAACGCAATGGCCAACGGCGCAAAGGGCCGAGCCCCCACGCGCACCGCACCCAAAAACGCCAGCGCCCAGGACGTCGCGGCCAAAGACGCCGCCGATGGCAACACGGACACCACTAACCAGTCCGGCCTGAGCCTGCTCCAGCTGCTAGCCAAACAACTGGAAGGCGACGACACCACCGACACAACCGCATCGGATGCCGTGACCTCTGCGGCATCCGATAAAACCAGCGCAGACGGCACAGACAAAACCAGCGACGACCCCAACGCGATCGCGCTCGCCATGTTCAGCCAAGCCCTCGCAGCCGCCCTCGCTCGGCAACAAGCACCCACTGCGAATGCTGCTTCCGGCGACGCAGCAGCCGGCATCACGAGCGCAACCCAATCACCGGGCGGTGCCGCATCGATGCAGGACCTGATGACCGTGCTCGCGCACGAGGTTGCCGCAGATGCGAAAGGCAATTCTGACGACGGTGCAACGCAATTCAATGTAGACCCTACAAAGTCCACCGCGAACGACGCGAGCAGCGCCGACCCGACCGCCGTGAACCCCAACGCCCTGACTCATCTGGGAGTTGCGTCACACTTTGCCGCGCAGCACCTGCGCAACGACACCAACACAGCCGACCTGAAGTCCCCCGTCGGCTCCTCCGCCTGGCAGGACGAAGTCGCCACGCACCTCACCTGGATGACGCAAAAAGGCCTGGAAACAGGCTCCCTGCGCGTTTCGCCGGAGCACCTGGGCCCGGTGGAGGTCAACATCTCCGTACAGAACGGCGATGCGAGCGTTTGGTTCGCCGCGAACCATCCGGACACCCGTGCTGCGCTGGAACAGGCGCTACCGCGGTTGCGCGAGATGTTTGCCAACCAGGGAATGAACCTCGCCGACTCCGGCGTCTCACGCCAATCCCTGTCTCAGCAGGGTTCGCGCAATCAAAACCGCTCGGCAGGCTCTCAGGGCGTCACCGGGATATCCGCCGTGGGCGCTGCGGATGGCAGCTCGAGCGCTTCCGCCCGCATCAATCTCGGCCTCGTCGACCTTTACGCCTGAAGCCGCCATCGCGCCGCCAATAATCCGGCGCAAGTGATGCATTTCACACTCTCCCGAATGCTGCAAATGCCTTGTTTTATAGGCATTTGCACGCCGCCCGAGCCCCGTGGCACGCACGTTGCAAACTCTCCCCGCGGCCTTTGTATGCCGCGGTTGAAGAGTGAACGTGGCAATGGCAGAAGCACCCACTTTGCAAGCGGCCGAAGGCGCCGCCCCCAAGAAGAGCAAGAAGCTCCTCATCATCGGCCTCGCCGCCTTCGTGGTGCTGGCGGGTGGCGGTGCAGCAGCCTTCATGCTGATGGGTCACAACGATCCGAACAAAAAGGTCGAGGCTAAGAAAGAGCCCGCCAAGCCACCCCTCTATGTGGCGCTGGATCCCCCCTTCGTAGTCAATTTCCAAGGCGACCAGATCGTCCGGTTCCTGCAGGTCACCGTGCAGATCCTCACGCGCGAGCCTGAGACCCAGGAGCTCCTCAAGGTGAACGACCCGGTCGTGCGCAACGACCTGCTGATGTTGTTCGGCAACCAGAAATACGAAGTCGTCGCCACCAACGAAGGCAAAGAGAAACTCCGGCAGGACGCCCTCAAGTCGATCCGCCACATCGTCGAGACCAACGGCGGCAAGGCGGAAAGCATCGAGAACGTCTATTTCACCAGCTTCGTGATGCAGTAAGCGCGCAGGGACATTGTGAGCGACGACAAGATACTCGATCAGGATGAAATCGACGCCCTCATCCACGGCGTCGACATAGGGTCAGTGAAGACCGACGCGGAGCCCGCTCCCGGGGAAGCCCGACCCTACGATTTCAACAACCAGATGCGGATCGTGCGCGGCCGCATGCCGACGCTCGAAATGATCAACGAGCGCTTCGCACGAATCTTCCGTGTCAGTCTCTACAACATGCTGCGCCGGACTCCGGAGATCTCGGTGCAGCCGATCCAGGTCAAGAAGTTCAGCGAGTACGTGCATACCCTGCATGTCCCGACGAACCTCAATCTCGTGAAAATGAATCCCTTGCGCGGCACCGCGCTGGTGGTCCTCGAGCCCAAACTCGTGTTTGCCGCCGTGGACAATTTCTTCGGCGGCACCGGCCGGCACGCCAAGATCGAAGGCCGCGAGTTCACCGCCACCGAGCAACGGGTCATCCACATGATCCTGCGCAACGTGTTCGCCGACCTCCACGAGGCCTGGTCGCATGTGGCGCCGCTCGAAATCGAGTTTGTCCAGTCGGAAATCAACCCGCATTTCGCCAACATCGTCTCGCCGTCGGAGATCGTGGTCGTCACCAGTTTCCACATTGAGCTGGATGGGGGCGGCGGCAACCTGCACGTCACCATGCCGTACGCCATGATCGAGCCGCTGCGTGAGATTCTCGATGCGGGCATGGCGAGCGATCGTGTGGACAATGACGAGCGCTGGGCCATCACCCTGCGTGAAGAGATCGAAGAAGCCGAAGTAGAGCTCACGACGCGGCTGGGCTACACCAACATCTCACTGTCCACGCTGTTGAGTCTGAAGCCCGGGGACATCGTCCCGTGCGACTTCCTGGGCAAAGTCACCGTCCTCGCCGAGGACGTTCCGGTTTTCCGCGGCAGCTTCGGCCTGTCGCACGGCCTCCAGGCCGTGAAGGTCGAAGAGCGCGTCCGCCGCCAAACCCCTGTTTTGAAGAACGATGGCCTGAGTGCCAAGAGAGCTTGAGGAAGATCCCATGAATGCCAATGCTACCGAGCCTCGCGCCGCGGAATTCAGCGACCTCCAGGATGAAGGCCAGCCCGCATCGGGCCGCGACGTCAACCTGGACGTCATCCTGGATGTGCCCGTCACCCTGTCGATGGAAGTGGGACGCACGCGCATACCCATCCGCAACCTGTTGCAATTGAACCAGGGTTCGGTGGTCGAGCTCGACCGCGCCGCCGGCGAACCCCTCGACGTGTTCGTCAACGGCACCCTCGTGGCCCACGGCGAAGTCGTGGTCGTCAACGAAAAATTCGGCATCCGCCTCACCGACGTAATCAGCCCCGCCGAGCGGATCCGCAAACTGAAGTGAGTGTTGTGATCTCACGGTCCCTCGCCGCCTCATTCTTCGGCGTCGTAGCGCAAGCTGCGGCGCTAGCCGCTTTTGCAGCCGACGCAGCCCCTGCAACGAGTCGTCCGTTTGCCGCGCCCCAGACGGTGACCACTCCAACGGCTCCCACCGCGGGTGGGCTTGCGCAAGTGACGTTTGCCTTGTTGCTCGTCCTGGTCGCAATTTTTGCCGTCGCCTGGGTCGCCCGCCGCATGCGCGGCTTCAACAACCGCGTCGGCGATGCCATCGACGTCCTGGCCGACATCCCCCTCGGCCAGAAAGAACGCGCCGTACTCCTGAAAGTCGGCCAAAAGCAAATCCTGGTCGGCGTCGCCCCAGGCCACATCAACACATTGCATGTGTTGGAAGAGCCCCTGGACCTGAAGAAGCCCACCACAGGCCCCACCGACGGCCGTCCCAATTTCAAGCAGTTGATGCTGCGGAGCCTGGGCAAATGAAGCGCCTGATCTGCCTCGCCGCAGCCCTGCTCCCAGTAGCCCTGCTGCTGACCCCGGCCAGCTCCATGGCCGCCGACATCGGCCTCCCGGCCGTGTCAGTCCAAACCACCCCCGGCGGCGGTGGCGGTCAAACCTACACCCTGACACTGCAGGTCCTGGCGCTGATGACGGCGCTGACCCTGCTGCCGGCCATCCTGCTGATGATGACCGCCTTCACCCGCGTCATCATCGTCCTCAGCATCCTGCGCCAGGCCCTGGGTGCCGGCCAAACCCCGCCCAACCAGGTCCTGATCGGCCTGTCATTGTTCCTGACCTTCTTCATCATGACCCCGGTCATCGACCGCATCAACGAAGAAGCCTTCAAACCCTACAACGCAGGCACCATCGAAGCCTCCGTGGCAATGGACCGCGCCCTCGTCCCCCTGAAGAAATTCATGTTGGACCAAACCCGCGAAGCCGACATCGCCACATTCGTGAAGATCTCCGGCGGCAAAGGTTTTGCGAGCCCCCAGGATGTCCCGCTGACACTGCTCGTCCCCGCTTTCGTCACGAGCGAGCTGAAAACAGCCTTCCTCATGGGTTTCCTCATCTTCATTCCCTTCGTGATCATCGACCTGGTCGTAGCCAGCGTCCTGATGTCCATGGGCATGATGATGCTGTCACCCGTGCTCATTTCATTGCCATTCAAACTCATGTTGTTCGTGCTCGTAGACGGCTGGACGCTCGTCATGGGCACGCTCGCATCGAGCTTCTACTCCTGAACTCCGGTACACCATGTCACCCGAAACCGTAATGTCGATCGGCAGCCGCGCACTCGAGATCACCCTGCTGCTCGCAGCGCCCATGCTGGTCGTGGCACTCGTCACCGGCCTGATCATCGGCGCCTTCCAGGCGGCGACCCAGATCAACGAGCAGACCCTGTCGTTCATTCCCAAGCTGCTGGCCCTGGCTCTGACGATGGTTGTCGCAGGCCCCTGGATGCTCAAGGTGTTGCTCAGCTACACCCATGAGCTGTTCGAAAGCATTCCCAACCTGATCAACTGATCGGGACCGAAGCGCATCCCATGATCTCACTCACCACAGGACAGCTCGAGGGATGGCTCGCGCAGCTGCTGTGGCCGTTCATCCGCGTGGGTGCGTGTTTCATGGTCGCGCCGGCCTTCGGCGCCCAATTTATTCCCCCGCGGATCCGGATCGTGCTGGCGGGCGCAGTAGCCATGATCATTTCGCCGCTCATCACGATGCCCACGGACATCACCGTGTTTTCCGCCACCGGCATCTTGATCACCCTGCAGCAGATCATCATCGGCATCGCCATCGGATTCAGCCTGCAGTTGCTGTTCGACGCCGTCACGCTCGGCGGCCAGTTGCTCGCCAACAGCATGGGCCTGTCCTTCGCATTCAACACCGACCCGATGCACGGCGTGCAGACACCGGTACTGGGCCAGATCTACAACATGCTGGTCATGCTCACCTTCCTCGCCCTGAACGGACACCTGAAGCTCATCGAAGTATTGGTCGACGGCTTTCGCACGCTGCCCGTAGGAACTACCGGGCTCGGGCAGGACGGCATCTGGACGATTGTGACCTGGGGCTCGCTGCTCTTCTCAGGCGCGCTGCAGATAGCGCTGCCGGGCGTCACAGCCCTGCTCATCGTGAACATCGCCTTCGGCGTAATGAGCCGCGCCGCTCCGCAGTTCAACCTGTTTGGTGTCGGCTTCCCCATCACTCTCGTGTTCGGCCTGATCATCATTCTCGCCGGTCTGCCCGCAATGCAGACCACGTTCGTGCATCTGCTGTCAGATGCCTTCGACCTGCTCGGCAAGCTCAGCGCACCGGGGAGTTGAAGCATGGCCGAGAGTGATGCAGAAAAAACCGAACAACCTACTCCCAAGCGCCTCGAGGAGGCGCGTAAGAAAGGTCAAATTCCTCGCTCCCAGGAGCTCAGCGCAGCGGCGGTCGTGCTGGCCGTCGGCGGCGGACTGCACTACCTCGGCGGCTACATGGGCACCCGTTTGAACGGCCTCATGATGGCGAGCCTGAGCCTGACGCGCGAGCAGTCGGTTGACGAGTCCTTGATGATCTCAACCCTGGCGACGGAGATGACCCACGCGCTGCTCGCCATTGCGCCCATCCTCGGGCTGACCCTGATTGTCGCGCTGCTCGCACCCATGTTGCTCGGCGGCTGGAATCTGAGCGTCGAAGCGCTGGCCCCCGACTTCAACCGACTCAATCCCCTGAATGGCTTCGGGCGCATGTTCTCAACCAACAGCGCCGTGAATCTCGTCAAGGCCTTCATCAAGTTCATTTTCCTGGCGCTCGTGTCCGTCATCATCCTCAAGCAGAAGACCGGCGAGCTCATGGGCCTCGGCACAGAGCCGGTGCGTGCGGCCATTGCGCATGCGATCTCATTGACGGGCTATGCCTTTCTCATGCTCGGCGCCACCTACGGATTGATCGCGGCGATTGACGTGCCCTGGCAGATCTTCCAGCACAACAAACAGCTGAAGATGTCACGCGAGGAGATCAAGGAAGAAATGAAGGAGAGCGACGGCTCCCCGGAAGTCAAAGGCAAGATCCGGCAGATGCAGCGCGAGCTGTCCCGCCGCCGCATGATGCAGGAAGTCCCGAAGGCCGACGTGATCGTCACCAACCCGACTCACTTTGCCGTCGCATTGAAATACGACGAGAAGCGCATGAGCGCCCCGATCGTCGTGGCCAAAGGCGCCGACCTCATCGCCGCCCGCATCCGCGAAATCGCCACCGAAAATATGGTGCCAATCTTCGAGGCTCCGCCGTTGGCGCGCGCCCTGTTCAGGAGCGTGGAGCTCGGCGGCGAAATCCCGGCCTCGCTGTATGTAGCCGTGGCCCAGGTCCTGACCTACATCTACCAGTTGAAGACAGCACGTCGTGACGGCATGCAGCCGCCGACACCACCCGAAATCGACCCGACGCTCGATCAGACGAAGCACTAAGCAATGGCAACCGGAACAAACACCACAGCCATGCCGACGATGAAGGACATCCTTCGCACCGGTATTGGCGTACCCGTTGGCGTTCTCGCCGTCCTGTCGATGGTGGTGCTGCCGCTGCCACCGATCATTCTGGACACCCTATTCACGTTCAACATCGCGCTGTCACTGGTAATCGTGATGGCCGTGTTCTATGTGTCGCGGCCCGTTGAGTTCGCCGTATTCCCAACGATTCTGTTGTTGGCCACGTTGCTGCGCCTGGCGCTGAATGTGGCGTCCACCCGCGTCGTATTGTTGAACGGACACACCGGCCCACAGGCGGCCGGTCACGTCATTCAATCGTTCGGTGAGTTCGTCATCGGCGGCAACTTCGCCGTCGGCGTGGTGGTGTTCATCATCCTCACCATCATCAACTTCGTAGTCGTCACCAAAGGCGCGGGGCGTATCTCGGAAGTCAGTGCCCGATTCACGTTGGACGCCATGCCCGGCAAACAGATGGCGATCGACGCCGATTTGAACGCCGGCCTGATTACACAGGACGAAGCACGCGCCCGCCGTCTCGAAGTGCGGTCCGAGGCCGACTTCTACGGCTCCATGGACGGTGCCAGCAAGTTTGTTCGCGGCGATGCGATCGCAGGCATCCTGATTCTGTTTATTAACATTATCGGTGGCCTGGCCATCGGTACGATCGGTCACGGCCTCGCCGTAGCCGACGCAGGCAAGACCTACACCCTGCTGACCATCGGTGACGGTCTCGTCACACAGATCCCGGCACTGTTGCTCTCAACCGCGGTCGCCCTGCTCGTTACGCGCGTGTCGCGCGCGACGGATATGGGCGGCGAAATGGCGAAGCAGCTCTTCGGAAATCCCAAGGCCCTCGCCATCGCCGGCGGTCTCCTCGGCCTCATTGGCATTGTCCCTGGAATGCCGAACTTTGCGTTTCTGACTATGGCCGCCCTGTGTGGAGGCGGCGCCTATCTCATGGCCAGGCGCCGCGCGAATCCCCCCGAGCCTGCCGTATTGCCGCCGCCGCCGGTGGCCGCACCCGAAACCAAGGAGCTGAGCTGGGACGACGTGCAGGGCGTCGACCTCATCGGCCTGGAAGTGGGCTACCGCCTGGTGCCGTTGGTGGACAAGAAACAAAACGGCGATCTTTTGGCGCGTGTGCGGGGTGTGCGGCGCAAACTGTCACAGGATCTGGGCTTTCTGATCCCGGCAGTTCACATTCGCGACAATCTGGACCTCGCTCCCAACGTCTACCGCATCAATTTGTCGGGGGTCCCGGTCGGCGAAGCCATCATTTATCCAGAACGTGAACTGGCTATCAATCCGGGCCGCGTGTTCGGACCGATCCAGGGAATTGCGACACGTGACCCGGCGTTTGGCATGGAAGCGCTCTGGATCGAGCCCGCGCAGCGCGATCAGGCGCAAACATTGGGCTACACGGTGGTAGATCCGAGCACTGTCATTGCGACACATCTCAGTTTCATCATCCAATCGCACGCCAACGAGATCCTCGGCCACGAGGAAGTGCAGCACCTGCTCAACACCCTGGCCAAGACGGCCCCCAAACTCGTCGAGGACCTCGTCCCCAAGCTGCTGCCGCTGTCCGCGGTGGTACGTGTATTGCAGTGTCTACTGGCAGAGCGTGTTCCGATCAGAAATACCCGCACGATCGTCGAAACTTTGGCGGAACACGCGGCGAAGACTCAGGACCCGATGGTGTTGATGGGCCACGTCAGAGTGGCGTTGGGGAGGCAGATAGTGCAGGACATTGCCGGCGTGGGCTCCGAATTGCCCGTGATTACGCTCGAGCCGGATCTCGAGCGCCTGCTGGCGAGCTCGCTCGCCGGCAACGCCGCCAATCCGGGCCTGGAGCCCGGGCTGGCCGAGCGCCTGCAACAGCGCGTCGCGGAAGCCAGCCGGCGTCAGGAAAACGCCGGTGAGCCGGCCGTACTGCTGGTGCCGCCGCAACTGCGTCAGAACCTGACCCGTTTCCTGAGATCCAGTCTGCCGAACCTCCACGTTTTGGGGTGGAACGAGATCCCTGACAACCGCAAGGTGCGTCTGGTGACCGCTGTAGGAAAGTAAGATGAAGATCATCAGACACACGGCTCGTGACATGCGCCAGGCCCTGCGGGCGGTGCGCGAGCAACTCGGCGAGGACGCCGTGATCCTGTCCTCGCGCAAGACCAGCGAAGGCGTCGAAGTGACGGCCGCTGTTGATTTCGATGCCGCAACCCTCGAAGGCAGTGGTTTCGCCAACGCCCCCGAGCCGCTACCCCCACGAATTATCGACGCGACACCGGTGCCCATGGAGGCTCCCGTCGCCGCCCCAAGATCAACCCGCCCGGCGGCTATCGCGCCGCCAAAAGCGCCCAGCCCGCCAGTGCCCGCTAAAGCGCCGGCGAAGATGAATGCTACCGCGATTGCGTTGACCACCGGTCGCGCGCCGCCACCACCGGCCCCTGTTGTTGCTGCCGCTCGCAAAGCTCAAGCAAACACGTCGTACCACCAACTGGCCGCCGTAGAGCAGCCGGAGGATTACGACGACGGTGTCACTTTCACCTCGCAGGCCGCACGCTATGCCGCCTACGAAGCTGACATGATCTCCGAAGCCGCCCGCGAAGCCGTCGTCGAACACATGGCCATCGACCGCGCCCCTGTGTTGGAGGCTGCTCCAACACCGCGCGCACCAGCACGCGCGCAGCCATCCACGGCCGCGCCTGCTGCTGCCGCCCGCACCCGCTCGGCCGCGCTGGCCCCCGAACAATCCACATCCTATGAGGAAGTGTCCGGCGGCCGCCCTGCAGCGGCCGCCAAGTCCGTCTCTTACGCTGACATGGCCGGCGACGTGCCTGAGGCCGTCGAGGCCGACCCCGTTGAAGAAATCCGCGAAGCAACCCTGACCCCGTTGGCCTCCAACGAAGTCAAAGCCGCCTTCGCCGAATTCAAGGCCACCGCCCCGGCCGCGACCGCCGCGAACGAAGCCATGAGCGACGAGCTGAAAACGCTGCGCCGCATGCTCGAAAACCAACTCGCCCATCTCGCCTGGAACGACCTGACGCGCCGCGCCCCGGTGCACACCGAAATCCTGCGCGAGCTGACCGAAATCGGCATTTCCCACGATCTCGCCGAGCACCTCGTGCGCCAGCTCCCGGAGGACCAGGACCTGACCTTCGCACGCCGCTTCACCATCGCGGGTCTTTCCCAGTACCTGAAGGTCACCGGCGACCGTTGGCTGGACGACGGCGGCCGTGTTGCGTTTGTCGGTGCCACCGGCGTCGGCAAGACAACAACGCTCGCCAAAATCGCAGTGCGCTGGGTACTGCGCCACGGCGCGCGCGACATAGCGCTGGTCGCCGCGGACCCAGTGCGAATTGGTGCACACGACCAACTTCGTTCGCTTGCCCAACTGCTGGGCGTCCCGGTATATACACCGGAGGCTTTCGATCAACTGCCTTCCGTTTTATCACGTTTGAGTGAGCGACTCATCCTGATCGATACACCCGGCTCCAGCGCGCGCGACGCTCAACTCGCCGGCCGCCTGGCGGTGCTCTCAACTTCCGCCTCCAAACTCGAGACTGCGCTGGTACTGGCCGCCAGCACCCAGGCCGGAGCGATCGAAGAGACGGTGCGGCGCTTCGCGCCCGCCAACCCATCCTGCTGCGTACTCACAAAACTCGACGAGGCCGCGAGCCTCGGCGGAGTGCTGTCGGCTCTCATCCGGGCGCGGATGCCCGTTTCCTACATGAGCGAAGGACAACGCGTACCGGAGGACCTGCGTCCGGCGCGAGCGCTCGAGCTGGTGTCAGCTGCAGTGCGGCTCGCGAAAGCGCGCGGTGCGGCGGCTGATGAAGATCTCCTGCGACGACGATTCGGAAAAACCGCCCATGGCATCTCCTGAGCTCAACTTGATCAACAACGCCAAACTCGAAGGACTTTCCCACCCTGTGCAGGTCATAGCCGTGACCGGTGGTAAAGGCGGCGTCGGCAAGACGAGCGTGTCCGTCAACCTGGCCACGGCAATGGCCGCAGCCGGCAAACGGGTCGTGCTGCTCGACGGCGATCTCGGTCTGGCCAACGCCGATGTATTCCTCGGTTTGTCGCCGCGCTACACGCTGGCCCACGTTCTGTCCGGTGAACGAACACTCGATGAGGTTGTAATCCAGGCGCCGCAGGGTTTCCTGGTCGTACCGGCCGCCTCGGGCGCCGCCGACCTGGCCAATGTGGGTGAGCTGGAATCCCTGGGACTGGTGCAGGCCTTCAGCACGCTGGCCGCCCGTGTTGATGCCATGATCGTCGATACGGCGGCGGGCATCTCCCATAGTGTGCTCCAGTTCTCACAAGCGTCCCAACATGTAGTTGTAGTTATTTGTGACGAGCCGGCCTCGCTAACGGATGCCTACGCGCTCGTCAAGGTGCTGAGTCGCAATCACGGTGTCAGCCGCTTCCGCGTGCTGGCCAATCAGGTGCGCGTGCAAGGTGCAGGGGCCGAGCTGTTCCGCCGCTTCGAGCTCGTAACCGCAAGATTCCTCGATGTAGTGCTGGAGTTCGCAGGCGAAATCCCGGAAGACGAGTACCTTCGTCGGTCGGTGCGAGAGCAACGTCCGGTGTATGACGCTTACCCGTCGTCGCCGGCTTCCCGGGCATTCAAGAAATTGGCTTCCCGGGCCGATAGCTGGCCTGTGCCACCGGGTCCACGCGGCAACATCGAGTTCTTTGTGGAACGACTGGTACGCAAGAACGTCGCCCGACTGGAAGCGGTGCAATGAACGCAGCGAGCGCCTATAGCGCGAGCCGTGCGACGGGCGAAGCAGATCGGCTGGTGTTGCAACACGCCGAGCTGGTGAAGCGGATCGCTTACCACCTGGCAGGCAGATTGCCGCCGTCGGTGGAAGTTGATGACCTGATCCAGGCGGGCATGCTGGGTTTGCTGGAGGCGGCGTCCAACTACGCTGCCAACCGCGGTGCGAGCTTTGAGACGTACGCGGGGATTCGGATTCGGGGCGCGATGATCGATGCGCTGCGGAAGCTCGACTGGGCTCCCCGCTCGGTGCATCGAAAGGCGCGCGCGGTCGCTGCTGTGGTGCAAGAAATCGAGCGGCGGACCGGGCGCGACGCGCGTGATGTTGAGATCGCCGATGGTCTGGGAGTAGGTCTGGATGAATACCACTCGATCGTGCAGGACGCTGCGAGCTGTCGCCTTGCAAGCCTGGATGATGCGACTGCCGCTGCTGCTGCAGGACCTCAAGATCCGTTCGCCGAAGCGTCGGATGAGAGATTCAGGGTTGCGTTGAGTCGCGCGATCGAAGGTTTGCCGGAGCGGGAGCGGCTGGTGATGTCGCTCTACTACAGCGACGGCCTGAACCTGAAGGAGATCGGCGCGGTGTTGAAGGTTACGGAGTCACGAGTGTGCCAACTGCATGGACAGGCGCTCGTGCGGCTGAAAGCACGCCTGGCCGATTGGCGTGAAGGAGAGACGGAGCTGTGAGCAAAGACATGAAATTCCTGGTCGTGGACGACTTCTCGACGATGCGCCGCATCGTAAAAAATCTCCTGCACGACCTGGGCTACCCCAACGTCACGGAAGCGGACGATGGCAAGACGGCCCTGCCCATGTTGCAGGCGGGCGGCTTCGACTTCCTGATTTCCGACTGGAACATGCCGGGCATGTCGGGCCTCGATCTGATCAAGGCCGTGCGCTCGGATGCGAAGCTCGCCAAGCTGCCCGTGTTGATGCTCACCGCGGAAGCCAAGCGCGAGCAGATCATCGAAGCCGCGCAGGCCGGCGTCAACGGTTACGTCATCAAGCCCTTCACTGCCGAGACTCTCAAAGAGAAGCTCGACAAGATCCTGGGCGCCACCGCGAAGTGAGAATGAAATGTCGAGCTTTCAGATACTGAAGCTGGAATACAGCGCCTGCGTCGAAGCCCTGACCGATGCGCTGCGCACCGAAGATGAGACCGCGTTTTTCGCGGCCGTCGACCACATCGTGCATATGCGCGAACCGGGCATGTTCAAGGAGCTGCGTCAGCTCACCGGCGACCTGCAGCAGGCACTCGAGCGTTTCAGCATCGAGTCGCGCCTGCAGGACATCGCCGAGAACGAGATTCCGGATGCGCGCGCACGTCTCGTCCACGTGATCAACATGACCGACGAGGCCGCGCACCGTACGCTCGATCTCGTCGAGCAATCGTGCCCGCTGGCCCAGCGCACCGCCGAGGAAGCGGCCGCCCTGATTGAAGCCTTCGAGCAGCTGAAGAGCCGCGCCGCAAGCGGCCCGAGCTACGACTCGGTGTTGCAATCGGTCGAGGGACTCGCGCCGCTGGTGAAGTCGGTGGAGCGCTTCCTGCCGTCCGCTCGTTCCAACTCCGACCTGATCCGCCGCAACCTGTCCGACGTGCTGATGGCACAGGGTTACCAGGATCTCACCGGCCAGATCATCAAGAGTGTCATGAAGCTCGTCGCGGAGTTGGAAACAGCCCTGTCGAGCCTCGCGAGCCTGTCGGGCGATGTGGTGGAACACGCGACGATGGGAGAGAGCGCCAGCAAGGGAGTCGGACCCGCCGTCCCTGGCGTGAACAAAGGCGATCTCGCTTCGGGCCAGACAGACGTGGATGCGTTGCTGTCGGGTCTCGGAATGTAAGGTGACCTGTTGGACATTCTGAGCATCATCGGGCTGGTGCTCGCACTGAACGCCATCTTGGTAGGCGCCGTACTGAAGGGCGCCGGTCTGATGGCACTCGTGTCGGCCGCCGCGTTCATGATCGTAGTGGTCGGAACGTGCGCAGCCATCTTCATTCAAACGCCGCTGCCGGTCATGCAGCGCGCGCTGAAGATCTTCCCATGGGTGATGCGCCCGCCCGTGCGCGACGGCCGCCTGCTCATTGCCAAGATGGTCGAGTGGAGCAACATTGCCCGCAAGCAGGGCCTGCTCGGACTCGAGATGATGATTGACCGCGAGCCGGACGACTTCGTACAGAAAGCCCTGCAACTGGTGGTCGACGGCACCGAGCCGGACAACATCAGCAGTGTCATGTACGTCGATCTCAACATGCGCGAGCACGCGGATACGACGGCCGCCAAAGTGTTTGAGGGCATGGGCATCTACTCCCCCACTCTCGGCATCATCGGTGCGGTGCTCGGCCTGATGGCCGTCCTGCAGAACCTCGCCGACCCGAGCAAGCTCGGCCACGGCATCGCCGCGGCCTTCACCGCAACGATCTACGGCATCGGACTCGCCAACCTGTTCTTCCTGCCCGTGGCGGCGAAACTCAAAGTCATCATTGCGCGTCAGACACAGTTCCGCGAAATGGTAGTCGACGGGATGCTGTGCATTGCGCAAGGGGAGAACCCCCGTGCAATCGAATCCAAGCTTCAGGGATACTTACACTAATGACTTTGGCACTGATGAGCTCATCGCCTTGAGCCGCGTACGGCACTCAACCGGCCGGCGGCGCAAAAAGCCCGAGGAGCACGCCAACCACGAAGCATGGGCCATCCCCTACGCCGACCTGTTGACGTTGTTGCTCGCGTTCTTTGTGGTGATGTATGCCATCTCCTCCGTCAACCAGGGCAAGTACCGCGTATTGTCCGATTCATTGTTTGCCGAGTTCCGTGGCGTGCCGCGCAGCCTGCAGCCGGTCCAGGTCGGCGACAAACAGGTCGGCACCGGCGCGGACATGAATTCGACGGTCGTCCAACAGTCGCAGCTCGATGGCAAGGCGCAGGCGCGCATTGCGCCGGTGCCGGTGTCCTACGGCTCGAAGCCTTCGGGCGATGCGGTCTCTCCAGCGAAACTGCCTGCGCAGGCCGCCGCGGCCGCACAGGCGCTCTCCAAGCTGGCGGACCAGATTTCCCAGGCCATGAACCAGTTGGTACAGAAGGACCTGGTGACCATCCGGCGCAGCGACTTCTGGATTGAAGTCGAGATGAAGACCGACATCCTGTTTCCCAGCGGCAGCGCCCGCCTGGCCGACAGCGCGACCAGCATTCTCGAGCAACTCGGCGGCGTGCTCGCACCCTTCCCCAATCCCATCCGGGTCGAAGGCCACACGGACAACAAGCCCATCAAGACCGCGCTTTTCAGCTCCAACTGGGAGCTGTCAGCCGCGCGTGCCGGCAGCGTCGTACGCGTTCTGGCAAATCATGGTGTTGATCCCGGACGCCTGGCGGTCATCGGTTACGGCGAGCAACGCCCCCTGAAGCCCAATGACACCGCCGACGGCCGCAACGCCAACCGCCGCGTAGTGGTCGTGATTCTGTCAACCGAGTTGATGCGCCAGTCGACCGATCCCACCCAGATCTCCGATACCGACACGGCCACCCCGCCGCAGAACGCAATCAAGGAAAACGGCCCCCCCGCCGAAGGCGGCGGCGCCACCGCCTCCCCCGCCGACTCGCCGCAAGCCATCCCCGCGGCTCCGGTCTCGCCTCGCCCAGCCACTGCGCCAAGCGCCGCCCAGACCCTGCAACGCGAAGATGCACCCGCGGCCAGCCCCACCGCACAAGCTGACTCAACAGTCACTGGCACAGAACCTGCAACCTGAACGTTAGGACTCGTCGCGCGACGCCGGAAACCTGACGGTTTCCACTCCACGCCGCCGGCAAGTGTGAACCCGTTCACGGAGACTGTCGCAGATGACCGTGCCTTCGCTCGCAAGCCCTTCCGTTGAGTTGCTATTCCTCATCGGGCGCGCAGTGTTTCTGGTGTTTTCCTTCGTCCTCGCCACCATCGCCTTCATCCGCTGGCGGCGCGCCACCCTGGCACAAACCGAGCTCGTGCTCGCCAACCACGCGGTTGTGTTGCAACGCCTCGCAGAGCTCGAAGCGCGCGTCGATGCGACGAATGTCACTGTTTCCCAGCTGGGCGAGCGAATCCGCAAGCCACAACAGGTAGCATCGCCGGCACCGGTCGCGACGCCGGGTTATGAAATAGCGATCCGCCTCGCCAAAAGCGGTGCCACACGCGAGGAGCTGATCTGCGGCTGCGGCCTCTCGGCCAGCGAAGCCGAGTTGGTACATCGCCTGCACGCACCGCAGGCGCGCAAATCCCCCAAGGGAGTAGCCGCATAGCGGAACTGGTTCAATTTTCCGACACCTGAATTCAAGGGCTCGCCGCACCCGCCGATAGCGGGGGTGCACGAGCACAATTGGCCTTCACCCCGCCATACATAATGACCAAGCGCAAAAAAGCGAATACTGCGCCATTGCAACCCACGCATGGCGGACATCTTCTGGGCCCGCCCAGAGAGGCCAGCACGGCTCGTGCGAGTGCACCTGCACAATCTGTAGAGACCCCGACCTCGGCTGCGCCGCACACGGCATTCGCCCTCGCGGCCGAATGCCTGGTCTCGGGTGCGAGCACTCTGAAAGAGAGTCTCGCCGGCCTCCTCGACGAGCCCCAACCGATCACACTCGACATAACTGCGCTCCAGCGGATCGACACCGCCGGGCTGCAGGTACTGACGGCCTTCATCCGCGAGCGCGCCGGCAACGGCCGCACGGTTGAATGGCGGGGCACGGCGCCCGCTCTCACGAGCGCGGCGCAACTTCTAGGACTGACCTCTCTACTGAAGCTGCCAGCATGACAATCGATCTCACCCAATTCCATGACGCCTTCTTCGAGGAGAGCTTTGAAGCTCTGGACTCGATGGAAGCCGCCTTGCTGAAGCTCGATGTGGGCGCGCCCGACAAGGAGCTGATCAACACGATCTTCCGTGTGGCTCACTCCATCAAGGGAGGCAGCGCCACATTCGGGTTTTCGGATATCGCATCGTTTACCCACAGCCTCGAGACACTGCTCGATGAGCTGCGCAGCGGCACGATGCAGGTCACCCCGGCAATGTCCGACTTGCTGTTGAAGTCGGTCGATGTCATGCGGGCGATGTTGCGCGCGGTTCAGCAGAAGAAGCCGATTGACGCACAGAAGGTGTCGGACCTGCAGTTCGACCTCGAGTTGATGATCGCGCAGAAGAGCGCCGCACCGGCAGCACCGGCAGCGCCGGCCCCTGCACCCGCCGCTGCCGTGGTCGAACCCACGCGCAAGCGCTGGGAGATCCTGTTCAAGCCCTTCCCCGAGCTGTTCGCCCGCGGCAACGACCCCCTGCGCATGCTCCGCGAGCTGGCCGAGTTGGGCGAGCTGGAATCACTCCCCGACATCAGCGCTCTACCCAACTTCGCCCAGATGGACCCGCAGTCCTGCTATGTAGCCTGGACCCTCCAGCTCACAGCGGACGTCGAAGAAAGCGCCATCCGCCAGATATTCGACTGGGCCGAGGGCGACTGCGAGTTGCAGATCAAGCTCGCCGGCGCGCCTGCGGCGGCACCAGTGGCTGCAGCATCCGAGGCACCAGAAGTGGTACCCCCTGCGCCGGTGTCAAACACAGCGGCCGTGGCAGCACCGCAGCCCGCACCAACTCTCGTTGCGGCCCCATCCGCGCCGCCCAAACTCGATGCCGTCCCGAAAACCGACGCCCCCATCGAGAAGATGGCCGACTCCGGCTCCATCCGCGTCAGCGTCGAAAAAATCGACGAGCTCATGAACACCGTAGGCGAGCTGGTCATCACCCAGGCGATGTTGAGTCAGCTCAGCACCAAGCTCGAAGGCAACTCCGCCGAAAAGCTCCGCGCCGGCCTTGCACAACTAGAACGCAACATGCGCGAGCTGCAGGAAAGCGTCATGCGCGTGCGCATGTTGCCCATCAACGTAGTATTCAGCCGCTTCCCCCGCATGGTGCGCGACCTCGCGCAGCGCCTGGGCAAGCAGATCGAGCTCAAGCTCACAGGCGAGCAGACCGAGCTCGACAAAACAGTGCTCGAAAAGATCGGTGACCCCCTGGTCCACCTGGTCCGCAACAGCATCGACCACGGCATCGAAACCCCCGAAAAACGCACCGCCGCCGGCAAATCGCCCGCAGGCACCGTGCACCTGGACGCCTGCCACCGCGGCGGCAACATCGCCGTCGAAGTCAGCGACGACGGCGGCGGACTCGACAAAAACCGCATCCTCGCCAAAGCCAAGGACCGCGGCCTCGTCGGCCCGAACGACGTACTCACCGATGAGCAGATCTACGAATTGATCTTCCTGCCTGGCTTCTCGACTGCCGAGAAGACCACGGATGTCTCCGGCCGCGGCGTCGGAATGGACGTTGTCCGCCGTAACATCAAGGAGTTGGGCGGGAAGATCGAGCTGCGCAGCGAGTTGGGCAAAGGCTCAAAGACCATCATCACCCTGCCCCTGACGCTGGCGATTGTGGACGGCCAGTCCGTCTCTGTCGGCGGCGAAACCTACATCGTCCCGCTCATCTCCATCGTCGAATCGATGCAGTTGAAGGCCTCCAGTGTCAGCAAACTGTCCGGACGGGGCGAAGTGTTCTCATTCCGCGGGTACTACCTGCCCATCATCCGGCTCTACGAGCTCTTCGGAGTCGAGCCGCGCACCAAGGTATTGGATGAAGGACTGGTCGTCGTCGCCGAAGGCGAAGGCCACCAGCGCATCGGTTTGTTTGTGGATGACCTGCTCGGCCAGCAGCAGGTCGTCATCAAGTCGCTGGAAGCGAACTACGGTCACGTTGAGGGAGTTTCCGGGGCCACCATCCTCGGCGACGGCTCCGTGGCCCTGATTCTCGACATCCCGGGCTTGATCCGCGCGACCTCGATACGATCGGCGGCCTGAAGAGATACTTTACGAGCAAGGATATGCAACGATGTCGTCCAATGCGCCGGTAACGAGCTCGGGAGAAGGATCGCACCAGGTTCTGACTTTCGTGCTCGGCAAGGAAACCTACGGTGTGGATATCCTGCGCGTGCAGGAAATCCGCGGGTATTCCGCCGTCACCAAGATTCCACACGCGCCCCCGCACGTGTTGGGCGTGTTGAATCTGCGCGGCTCCATTGTTCCCATCGTCGATCTGCGCATGCGCTTCTCGCTGGATCGCGCGGAATACACGGCTATCACAGTCATCATCGTCGTAGCAGTGATGTCGGCCGCCGGACGACGCGATTTCGGCGTCGTCGTCGACGGCGTGTCGGATGTTGTCGATGTCAACACTGAAGCAGTGAAGGCAGCACCGGATCTGGGCGCGCGCGGCGCGACCGACTACATCCGTGGCCTCGTGCCGGTCGCCGACCGCATGGTGGTGTTGCTCGACATCGACCGGCTGATCGGCACGGATATCGCCAATCTCACGGGCGGCGCAACCCCGCAGGCTGCGTAACCAACTTGTTGTTTCGGTGAAGAGTGTCGCGGACACGACGCCGAAACTTGCTGCACCATGTCATATCAACACTGTGAACCTACACCATGAACTTTCTGAGTCGGTTGAAACTGTGGCAGAAGCTGGCCGTGCTGGTCGTGGCCATGGCCATCCCGAGCGCGCTGCTCGGAGTCTTCTACCTCGGCGGCGCCAATTCCCAGGTCGCCCTGGCCAAAGATGAGATCGAGGGCGCCAAGTACGTGCAGGCGTTGGGCGGCATGCTCGCGGAAGCGGCCAACCATCGCAGCCGCGTGTTCGCGGTGCTGACCGGCGATGCAGCCGGACGCGACCAGGTGAGCGCCTCGGAATCCGAGATGCAGCGGCACATCGACGAAGTCGATGCCAGCGACAGCCAGGTCGGTGCGCGTTTCAAGGTCAGCGAAGGCTGGTCTGCCATCAAGTCCGATTGGGACCGGTTGAAGAATGAGGGCGCCAAGCTGAGCCCCGATGAAGCCGTGGCCCGTCACAACGTGTTGCTCGATCACATCCAGAAGCTCGGTGAAACAGTCGCCGCACGCTCCGGCATGACCGTCGACCCGTCTCCCGAGACCGCCGTGTTGATTCAGATTGCGACCCGCAACGTGCCGGGGGCGTTGATCGCCTCAGGTAACGTTCGCTGGTACGCAGGTCGCGCCACCATCAAGGGCTATCTGGGTGGCGACGATCGCATGGCGATCCAGCTCTATCACGAGAATTTCGCCGAGCATTTCGATGCCGCCGCCAGGGACCTGGATCGCGCTTCGGAAGATGCGAAGACGCGAGTGCGCCCCAAGGTGGAGGCCGCCCGCAGCGCGTTCTCGTCCTTCTTCGGCACCGTGAAGGAGAAGATCCTCGACGCCCAGAAGATGGATATCACGCCGGCAGATGTGAACAACGCCGCGCGCGATGTCAGCTCGACGTTGAAGGAACTGTCGGACGTCAGCTACGCGACCATGAATTCAGCTGTCCAACAGCGTCTTTCGCAGGTCACCACCTGGCGGAATCTGACCTCCACAATCACCCTGCTCGCCCTCGCCGTCGCGTTGGCCCTGTCGTGGCTGATCACGCGCTCGCTGGCCAAGCCGCTGTCCCATGCGATCGAAGTGTTCGGCAACATCTCCTCCGGCAAGTACGACAACGAGATCCGCCAGAACGGCCAGGACGAAGCCGCTCAGGTGTTGACTGCGCTGGATGAAATGCAGAGCAAGCTGCGCACGCAGATTGATTCCGAGCGCGCGGTCGCCGCAGAGAATACCCGCATCCGCCAGGCGCTCGACAAAGTGTCCACCAGCGTCGTGCTGGCCGACGGGCATCACCAGATCATCTACTTGAACGAAACGGCTCAAACGACTTTCGCACGCAACCAGCACGAAATCCGCAAGAGCCTGCCGGGCTTCGACGCGCACCGCCTGCGCGGCTCGAACCTGGAAGTGTTTGGGCCTGACACCCAGGAGCGTCAATTGGGTGCCTGCACCTTCCGCACCATCAGCAATCCGGTGGTGAGCGACAAGGGCGAACGCATCGGGACGGTCATGGAATGGACCGACCGCACCCCTGAAGTGGCGGTCGAGAAGGAAATGCAGACCATGTTGACCGCCGTGATCGACGGCGATCTCAACAAGCGCATCGACCTGAACGGCAAGGCCGGCTTCTTCGAGGCCATGAGCCGCGGCGTCAACCAGCTGGCCGACAACATGGCCGAGGTCGTTTCCAAGGTGAAGACGGTGGCCGCCGAGGTTCATCGTGGCGCCGACGAGATCTCAACGGGCAACGCCAACCTGTCGCAGCGGACGGAAGAGCAATCCTCCTCACTGGAAGAGACCGCTTCCTCCATGGAAGAGATGACCACGACGGTCAAGCAGAACGCCGACAACGCAGGTCAGGCCAACCAGCTGGCCATGGCAGCCCGGGACCAGGCCGAAAAGGGTGGCGCCGTGGTCAATCAGGCCGTCAAGGCCATGTCCGATATCAACGATGCCTCGAAGAAGATTGCCGACATTATCGGCGTCATCGACGACATCGCCTTCCAGACCAACCTGCTGGCGTTGAACGCGGCGGTGGAAGCGGCTCGCGCCGGCGAACAGGGTCGTGGGTTTGCGGTCGTCGCCAGCGAAGTGCGCAGCCTCGCCGGCCGCTCGGCGACCGCGGCGAAGGAGATCAAGGAGCTGATCCAGGACTCCGTCCGCAAGGTTGAGGATGGCTCGGTGCTGGTAACCCAGTCGGGCCAGACACTCGAGAAGATCGTCGCATCCGTCAAGAAGGTCTCCGACATCGTCGCCGAGATCGCCGCAGCCTCGCGCGAGCAGTCCTCCGGCATCGAGCAGGTGAACCGCGCCGTGATGCAGATGGACGAGTTGACCCAGCAGAACGCCGCGCTCGTCGAGCAGGCGACCGCCGCCTCGCAGGCGATGGCCGAACAGGTCCGTGGCCTGAACCAGATGTTGGATCGCTATCGCGTGAAGGAAATGATCGAGTCGGCCAAGAGCTACTCGGCATCGGCAACCAGCGTCACGGCGCCACGAACCGAACGCCGCAGCGCCAATCGGCCTTGGGTCTCCAAAGAGCGCAAGCGCGCCAACGGTGCCCACGCCGCGGCAGTTGTCGTCGAGGACGTGAAGAGCGACACCGAATGGCGTGAGTTCTGATCCATAGACGCACAGGGAGTAACGACTATGGCGAGAATTTTGGCGGTGGATGATTCGGCGGCGATGCGCCAGATGGTGGGTATCACCCTGAGCGGCGCGGGTCACGAGGTGGAACAGGCCGCGGACGGCTGTGAGGCCCTGCGCAAAGCGGAAGCCGCGAAATTCGACCTCGTCATCACCGATGTCAACATGCCCAACATGGACGGCATCACGCTGGTGCGCGAGCTGCGCGGCCTGGAATCCTACAAGTTCGTGCCGCTGCTGGTATTGACGACCGAGGCCACGACGGAACGCAAGCAGGCCGGCAAGGCAGCCGGCGCCACCGGTTGGCTGGTGAAGCCCTTCAACCCGGAACGGCTCCTGGCGACGATCAACAAGGTGCTCGGCTGAGCACCCATCGATTTTACATTAGCATTGACGAGGACTTCCGATCATGAACTCTCCGAAGCGAATACTTCTGGCGGCGGTGTTGGCCTACGCCGCGAGCCTGCCTGCTCACGCCGACTGCGTGTTGCCGCCGGCCCCCAGCAAGATTCCGGACGGCAACACGGCCAGCCAGCAGGAAATGCTCACGGCCATGCAGACCCTGAAGGATTACAACGGCGACGTGGACACTTACAACAAGTGCCTGGAGTTTGAGGCGAAGCAGAATCGCCTGAGCCGCAGCGACGAGGAGCGGATGCACAACACTGCAGTCGACACCCTCACGAAGATTGCTGCCAAGTTCAACGAACAGGTGCGCACGTTCAAGGCCAAGTCCGGCTGATTGCGATCATCAACTACAACTACAGTGCGGTGGAACGGGCAACGGAACTGCTCGTCCACAGCATGCAGGAAACGGACGCGCCCATCGCTGACATCAGCGATGCGCTAGCCAGGATGGCGGCAGCGCTCAACGATCCGACAGCGGATCTGCGCGCGGTATTTGCGCGAAGCATTGCAGTTTGCATTGAGAACCTTCAATCCTACGATCGTCTCATGCAACAGCTCGTGCAGGCTCGTGACCTTCTGGTGGGCTCACGCCCCCAGAAGGTCGCAGCTCCTGTACGCCGCGAAGGGACTGTCGAGTTGTTCTGATGGCGAACGGGATGAACACTCCGTTGCTGCACGATACCCAGACGATGATGCGCCTGCGGGAGTTCGAGTTCGGCAACGAAGACTTCGAGGCGTTGCGCACGCTCGTCAAGCAGCTCACCGGCATCAACTTGTCGGATCAAAAGCGCGAGCTGGTTTACGGGCGGCTGGCACGGCGGCTGCGCGTGCTGCAGCTGCAGAGTTTTGCGCAGTATCGGCAGATCCTTGCCCAGGACGGCGGCAAGGAGATCGCGCAGTTCTGCAATGCGATCACCACCAACCTGACCTCCTTCTTCCGCGAGCCGCACCATTTCGACTATCTGCGCGACCAGGTGCTCGTGCCCATGGTGAACGGTGCTGCGCCGCGCAGGTTGCGCATCTGGTCGGCGGGATGCTCGACCGGCGAGGAGCCCTACTCCATCGCCATGACGATTCTGGAAGCACTTCCCGACTTTCGTCGCTGGGATGTGCGTATCCTTGCCACCGATCTCGATTCCGATGTGTTGGAACGCGGCCGCCGCGGTGTGTACGCCGAGGATCGTGTGAAGAATCTGACCCTGCAGCGCCGCACGCGCTTCTTCCGGGAACGCCGCGAGCGGGATGGACACACTTACGAGGTGACACCGGAGCTGAAGTCACTGATCACCTTCAAGCAGTTGAACCTGATGCATCCGTGGCCCTTACGCGGCCCGCTGGATGTCATCTTCTGTCGCAACGTGGTGATCTACTTCGACAAGGACACGCAACGCGACCTGTTCAGCCGCGTGGCGCAACTGCAGCAGCCGGGCAACCTGCTGTTGCTGGGTCATTCCGAGAGTTTGTTCAAGGTGAGCGAGCAATATTCGCTCATCGGGAAGACTGTCTACCGGAGAGCTTAGATGACCGTTGCGTTGCGTAAAGCCCGACCCGACCAGCCGGCCATGTTGCCGGCGTTTGCGCACATGCAACGCTTCTGGGATCCCCAGCTGGACAGTTGGAATGTGAAGATCCTGCCGGGTGAATACTACGTAACGCGCGGTGAGGAAGCCATTTCCACCGTGCTCGGCTCGTGCATATCCGCCTGCGTGCGCGATCCGCTCAAGAATGTCGGTGGCATGAACCATTTCATGTTGCCCGAGGACGCCTCCACAGGACCCAACAATTGGCTCGATCCGGCGATAGGCCTCGCCACGCGCTATGGCTCCTACGCAATGGAAAGCCTCATCAACGACCTGTTGAAGCTCGGCGCAACACGCGAGCGCCTGGAGATCAAGGTATTCGGCGGCGGCCGCGTGCTGTCCGGCGTCACCGACGTCGGCGCTCGCAACATCGCCTTTGTACGCAGTTATCTGCAGCTCGAAGGCTATCGGATAGTTGCCGAGGATCTGGGAGGTACCCAACCGAGAAAGGTTGTTTATTTCCCGGCCAGTGGACGCGTCAAGATGCGGCGTCTGCGCCCTGTCGAAAACCGCATCATCAGCCATCACGAGCAGTTGTACCTCGCCAGCATCGGCACAGCCGCCGCGGCCGCCGGCGGCGATGTCGAGCTGTTTGACTGACGCCGCCCAGGAGACTCGAAGATGTCGACACCCGCCATATCTGCTGGCAAGCGTATCCGCGTCCTGATCGTGGACGACTCCGCCCTCGTGCGCAGTCTCCTGACCGACATCCTGCGCTCCGACCCCGCGATTGACGTCGTGGGAGTCGCCAGCGATGCGCATGTCGCGAGAGAAAAGATCAAGCAGCTCAACCCCGATGTGCTGACACTCGATGTTGAGATGCCGAAGATGGATGGCATCACCTTTCTCAAGAACCTGATGCGCCTGCGCCCGATGCCCGTTGTGATGGTGTCATCGCTTACCGAGCGTGGCGCCGATGTCACCCTCGATGCGCTGGCGATCGGTGCCATCGACTACCTGTCCAAGCCGAAGATCGACCTGGCAGCCACGTTGAAAGACTACGGCGAGGAGTTGATCGAAAAGATCAAGATCGCCTCGCGTGCCAGCGTCCGGGCATTGGATCCGCATCGGGCAGCCATCCTGGCCGCCCGCCCGAAGTACTCCACGGACGCGGTTCTGCCCAAGACATCCGCTGCATCGCATCTGCGCACCACCGACCGGATCATTGCCATCGGCGCCTCCACGGGTGGAACCGAGGCTATCAAGGCCGTTTTGACCAAACTCCCTCCGGACACCCCGGGTGTCGTCATCGCTCAACACATTCCCAAAGCCTTCAGCACGCCGTTCGCCAAGCGCATGAACGACTGCTGTCAGATGACCGTATACGAGGCGGAAGATGGCCAACAGGTCCTCGCCGGCCACGCCTACATTGCCCCGGGAGACCGGCACCTGCTGGTTGTGAGGGATGGTGCACGTTACGTGCTGAGACTCGACGACGGCGTACCGGTCAACCGACACAAACCCTCCGTGGATGTGCTGTTCCGCTCCGTTGCCCAGAATGCCGGCCGCAACGCCATCGGGGTCATTCTGACTGGGATGGGCAAGGACGGCGCGAAGGGCCTCAAGGAGATGCTGGACGCCGGCAGCCAGACAATTGCCCAGGACGAGGCCACGAGCGTGGTCTGGGGAATGCCCGGAGAGGCCGTCTCCCTGGGGGCAGCACAGCATGTCATGCCCCTCGATTCCGTGGCTGCCAAGATACGGTCGCTCGCGGATTCGATGGACATCACTCGCCAAGCACGCGAGGCGTGATCCACCACTAAGAAATATGTCTCAACACACGCGAGGATGTAGCCCTACGCGAAGTTGATACGCGACCGGAAGCTGACTTGCGATGACTACCGCCGCCAAAAGCCCGAATCCTGGCCCCACGGACATGCAGGCCTTTGCCTTCGTGCAATCCCTGGCTGCAGAGCTCTCCAAAGGGAAGGTGGAGTTGCCGAGTTTCCCCGATATTGCCTTGCGGGTCCGCAAGGTGTTGTCGGACGATAATGTGACGCAGGACATGGTTGTTCGCGTGGTTGGGTCCGAGCCCGCGCTCGCCGCCCGACTCATGCAGATCGGCAATTCCGCAGCCCTGAACTTCAGCGGCAAGCCCATTACGGAGTTGCGTACGGCCATTTCCCGCATGGGCTTCAACATGGTGCGCAGCGCGGCGATCGCGTTTTCGATGTCGCAGTTGAAGAAGCAAGACGCCCTCAAAGGCCTGGAAAAGCCGCTCGAGGACCTCTGGAAGCGCAGCGCCGCGGTAGCCGCGATGTCGCACGCGGTCGCGCGCCGCTACAGCAAGGTCAACCCGGACACGGCCCTTCTGGCTGGCCTGCTGCACGGCATCGGGCAGCTCTATATCCTGACCCGCTCGGCCCAACATCCCGGCTTATTCGCCAACCAGGCGGCCTACACCGCCATCGTTCGCGACTGGCACAGCTCGATCGCCAAGGCGCTCCTGGAGAACTGGGAGATGGCCGAGGAAGTCATCGAAGCCGTCAGCAACTTCGAGGACCTGGAGCGCTCCCATTCGGGTCCCGTGGACCTGACAGACGTCGTCACGGTGGGCAACCTGCTCGCCGCCTTCAAGGATCACCCGGAAACCATCGAGCTCAACATGCACGATGTGGCCGCCTGCAAGCGGATGAAGATCGACCGGGCCAGCTACGAACAACTCATTGACGAGTCCGAGAGCGAGATTGACGCCCTGCGTCAGGCCCTCGGCGCATGACCGTGGCACAAGAGTCGCCTCCAAGCGTAGCCCCCAACGGCGCCGGAGATGTGGCATTCACCTTCGTGCAGGCACTGGCCTCCGAGCTGTCGGGTGGCAAGATCGAGTTGCCCGGCTTTCCGCACATCGTCATGCGTGTCCAGCGCGTGTTGGGCGATGAGAATGCGGACACGGCCCGCATCGTCAAGGTGTTGGGCAGCGAGCCCGTCCTGGCCTCTCAGATCGTGCGGATGGCCAATTCCGCGGCCCTGAACGCCTCGGGCGTGCTGGTTACAGATCTACGGACCGCCGTATCCCGCGTTGGGTTGGATACCGTCCGGTCGGCCACAATCGCGTTTGCCGTGCGGCAACTGC